>Ga0247725_1001622_pt1 | contig 11003 bp, 13 predicted proteins | sample OKSTACKMCFT3sol_FD_183021 | JGI IMG/M metagenome (GOLD analysis project Ga0247725, IMG submission 183021) | Subsurface sediment microbial communities from gas well in Oklahoma, United States - OK STACK MC-FT3-sol | ecosystem: Environmental > Terrestrial > Deep subsurface > Rock core/Sediment... | reverse complement strand
CGATACGCCAGAGGCTAATGCAATAAAGAAATAGCGTTGCCAGCCACCAGCATCAGCTAGCAAGCTGAATGCAGCCCCAGGATTCATCATGTGTACGATATTAAGAATTGAGTTAATCTCCACGCGCTCACCGTACTCTATCGTACGCTCAACGGCATACTTACTCGCCTGGTCCATCAGTAATATCAAACCGGAAAGACACAGCCAACCACAAAAGGTGTTTGTCGGGTTAGAGTTCGCCATGAAGTTAATTTTCTTTTCCTCCAATCGGTAGCGCTTGCTCGACAGGGGTGACGTATACCCAACCGGATATGTTGGGTCCGATTTTCCCGGTTTTGCGAATGATGGTCGTCACCTCATCCACCTGATTGTCATCACAGACCAGTGATAATTGGACTTCTGAGATAACCACGCCAGCTTCGGCAGAATAGGCCAATTCCCGCTCCCCGAGGGGCTTCAAAGTACCCTTGATGTCGAGTAGCGATAGGTTTTTGTAACCCGCGTCACGCAGTGCGTCGATGACATCAGCGGATCGAACGTGGTGGATAAAGGCGGTAATTTGTTTCATGTAAATACTCCAAAAAAATTCGCTATTACTGTTAGATGGATCGCGGCAAGAGGATGCTTGCCGCGATCCTGAGGGTGTCACTGAGCGATCGGAACGCCGTTGTCATCAATCTCTTTTGGCTTTCGCCAAGCCAGTCGATAAAGGCCGGGAAGTACCAATAGAGTGAGTAACGTGGATGAGATAATGCCGCCGATGACTACCGTGGCCAGTGGTCTTTGGACTTCTGCTCCAGTGCTGGTGTTGAGTGCCATCGGCAAGAAGCCTAATGCAGCCACCAGAGCGACCATCAAAATCGGCCGCAATCTCAACATGGCGCCGCCCTGAATCGCCTGCTCGACGGATTCACCCCGATTGAGCTCATCTCGAAAGGCCGACACCATCATGACCCCCGTCAGTACAGAAACCCCGCATAAGGTAATAAACCCAACGCCGGCTGTGATCGAGAGGGGAATATCTCTTAACCACAAGGCGATAACGCCACCGGTCAGCGCCAGCGGTACGCCACTGAAGACCAATGCCGCATCTTTTGCCGAACCAAAGGTCATCATCAACAGTGCAAAAATCATCACCAAAGTGACGGGGACAAGCAGGCTTAACCGCTGCGAGGCCGATTGCAGTTGCTCAAAGGTGCCTCCATACTCCAGCCAATAGCCGGGCGGCAATTTCACCTGTTGCGCAACTTTGCCCTGAACTTCAGCCACAAAACCACCCAAATCACGACCGCGAACGTTCGCGCTGACAACCAGTCGCCGCTTGCCGTTTTCGCGAGAGATCTGATTAGGTCCAGGGGCCAGCGTGAGACTGGCCACTTCCCGCAGCGGTACGTAGCCGCCCTCTGGCAGCGGTATCGGCAAACGTTCCAACGCGCGCAAGTCGCCCCTTATGCCCTCGGCCACTCGCACCACTATCGAGAAACGTTGATCGCCTTCAAAGATCAGGCCAGCCTCCTCACCGCCCGTGGCGGCGGCGACTACGTCCTGCACATCGGCGACATTCAAGCCATAACGATACATAGCTGAACGATCAGCATTAATGGACAGAATAGGCAAACCGGATACCTGTTCGACCTTGACACCTTCGGCGCCCTCGATGCCAGTCAATACCGCCGCGATTTCGCTGCCCGATTTAAGCAGCTGGTCCAAATCATCGCCGAACACCTTGATCCCGAGGTCTGATCGCACACCAGAAATCAATTCATTGAAGCGCAGTTGGATCGGCTGGCTGATCTCATAGGCATTTCCCGGCAACAACGTCAGTTTCTCACCAATTTCTTCCAACAGCTGCGCTTTGGTTTTATCAGGATCGGGCCATTCACTGCGATCCCTGAGCATGACATAGCCATCGGAAATGTTGGGCCCCATGGGGTCACTGGCAACTTCGGCCGTGCCGACGCGCGCGAAGTAGGTTTTGACTTCAGGGATTTCCAGAACCGCTTTTTCCAGTTGAAACTGCATATCCAGGGATTGAGTGAGACTGGTGCCGGGTATTCGCAGTGCCTGGACGGCAATATCGCCCTCATCCAGATTAGGGATAAATTCCGTCCCCATCCGCGTGGCCAGTGCGCCGACCAAAACCACAAAGATCAGGGCCGCAGACAATACGAGAACGCGAAACTTTAGCGCCCACGCCAAAACCGGGGCGTAAAACCGTTTGGAGTGGCGAACAATAAAATTGTCCTTCTCCTCGATATGCCCCGTCATAAACAGCGCCACGGCGGCAGGGACGAAGGTGAGTGACAGCACCAACGCAGACAGCAAGGCCATGATCACCGCCATAGCCATGGGCGTAAACATTTTGCCTTCCACGCCCGTCAAAGCCAGGATGGGTAAGTTCACCAGAATCACCACTAACACGCTGATCAAACTCGGCGCAAAAACCTCGCGGGTGGCCGCAAACACCGTTTGAAAACGCTCATCCAGTTTTAAGGTGCGCCCAAGATGATGCTGTCGCCCAGCCAAGCGCATGATACAGTTTTCGACAATGATCACCGCACCATCCACAATCAAGCCAAAATCGAGTGCGCCCAAACTCATCAGATTGGCGCTGACCTTGGTTTGCACCATGCCCGTCATCAACATCAACATCGACAATGGAATCACCATTGCGGTGAGTAAGGCCGCCCGGACGTTGCCGAGCATGATCAGGAGCACGACGACAACCAATACCGCACCTTCGGCCAGGTTGGCCTGCACCGTGGCAATGGTTTTATCGACCAGTACCGTACGGTTATAAACCGGTTCGGCAATCACGCCCTCGGGCAGCGTCTTATTGATCTCCAACAACTTGGCCGACACATCCTGGGAAACCGTCCGACTATTACCTCCCAGCAGCATGACGGCGGTACCCAATACAGTCTCCTCACCATCGCGAGTAGCGGCACCTGTGCGCAACTCTTTGCCGAATCCGACCTCGGCCACATCAGCCACGGTAATGGGTAACCCGGCTCGACGAGCGACGATGATTTTTTCGATCGCCGGGATGTCAGCTACCTGTCCGGGGGCACGAATCAGGTATTGTTCGCCATTTTTTTCGATATATCCGGCACCGATGTTGGCGTTGTTTTTCTCCAATGCCGCCACCAGATCGTCGAAGCTGAGCTGGTAGGCCAGCAGTTTTGACGGTTCCGGGGTGACGTGGAACTGCTTTTCAAAGCCGCCAATGGTATTGACTTCGGTAACACCTGGAACCAGGCGCAATTGCGGACGTATCACCCAATCCTGCAAGGTGCGTAAGGCCGTCGCATCATACGGCTCACCATTTTCCATCAAGGCGCCCGGTTTCGCATGCACCGCATAGTGAAAGATTTCACCGAGGCCTGTGGCAACGGGTCCCATCGCCGGATCGATTCCCGAAGGCATCTCGCTTTTCGCCTGCTGCAAGCGCTCGTTGATAAGATTGCGGGCAAAGTAAATGTCCGTGCCTTTTTCAAACACCACGGTCACCTGAGACAGGGCATAGCGTGATATCGAACGGGTACTCTCAACATAGGGCAACCCCGTGATCGCCAGTTCTACCAGGTAGGTAATGCGTTGCTCCACTTCCAGCGGTGAGTAGCCTGGGGCTTCTGTATTGATTTGCACCTGGACATTGGTGATATCGGGTACCGCGTCAATGGGTAGCTGCTGATAGTTCCAGACACCCAGGGCGCCCGTTACCAGCACCAGAAACATCACCAGCCAGCGGCGTGCGATGGAAAATTGAATGAGTTTATCGATCATCACACACTCCTTCGTTGAGCGGCGATAGAATGCTGCTCCGGCCGATGGAATCCAGAATGTCTTTCAGGGAGCTATTAATCATCATCGCCAACCTCCCCTTTACCCAATTCCGCTTTCAAAATAAAACTGTTTTTGCTGACATACACTTCATCTGCGGACAGACCTGCCACCACTTCGGTTAGCTCACCGTCGGTTCGCCCCAAAGTCACTGTACGTGCTTCAAAACCTTCCTCACCCCGAACAAAAACGACAGGGTTATCCTCGACGATTTGCAAGGCTTCGTTGCGGATCACCATTGGAGCGGCTATTTCGGCGCGGGTGATTTGCGCGTTGACAAAGAGACCGGGTTTCCAAATGCCATTCGGGTTGTCGATCAAAGCGCGCGCCATAATGGCCTGATTACCAGTTTGGCCAAGCGGCGCAATATAGATGATTTTTCCCTCTGCGATATGGGTCGAATCGAGACTGAGAATGCGAACCCGCTGGCCTAATTCAACCTGAGCAACATCCTTGGGAAAAACCGACAGCTCCACCCAAACCGTTGAGAAATCCTGTACTACCAACAACGGGATATCCGTAGTGTGCTCGCCAGCGTTTGCATTCCGCTGGGTAACGGCACCATTGAGTGCGGATACTATCGAATAGGTTTTCAGACTTTCATTCGCTTCCACAGTCACCAGGGGTTCGCCTTTGCGAACCGGATCACCAACACTTTTTTTAACTTCCCGAATAACGCCGTCGAAGCGTGCCGTTACCGACTGTACACGCTCTGCGTTGGTGGCGACGACGCCATATACTGGCAAAACATCGCGGATGGTGCCCGAGGTAACGGTTGCCAGCGTAATGCCGGCATGTTTTATCTGCTCCTGGGTCAGCTCGACGTGGCCTTCTTCACCGTGCTCTTCCTCTTCTCCGTGACCCGTCTCGGCGAAAGTTTGTCCAGACAACAGGGTGATCGCAAAGCAACACGTAATTAGACGGATAAATGATTTTTTTAACTGGGTATTTGATTTCATTGTGGGGTTCCTGAAAATGTGTTGTCTTCGCCATACTGTGTCAAGGCCAAGGGCTCTGCTGTTAGCTGCTCAATTTCTGCACCATAGGTTAAGGCGGCTGCGGCCGCTTCGATCTGGGTGCGCCTGGCGCTCAATAATTCCTGCCGCGCGCTGACATAGTCGAGATACCCGTAGCGACCGCGTTGATAGGCCGCCTGAGTTTCTACCAGGGCCTGCTCAAGGGCGGGAATGATGGCGGTGCGCAGTGCCTCTACCGCGACAATGGCTTGTTTGCGGTTGTGAAAAGCCCGGAACAGTTGCGTGTGTAGATCCAGCAGCATTACATCGCGCTCTGCCAACACCTGATTTTTTTCGGCCAACGCGGTCGAAACGGCGCCGACATTTCGCTTGCCGGAAAACAACGGCATGCTGAAACCCGCTACCAACGCGGTGTCATCGGTTTCCTGCAAGCGACGAACCCCCACCGACCAACTGATATCGGCACTGGATTGGGTTTGAGCAAGGCGTATTTCTGCTTCTTTGAGGCGGGACTCTGCTGCGAATACTTCTATCGCAGGATTTTTTTCAACTTTGGCGTACAACAGGTCGAATGCCACGTCCTCGCCAAACTGGAATAGATCACCTTCCACTTTGTCAAAGTCCGGTGAGGTTACCCCCCACAGGGCAGACAACGACACTTTCAAATAAGCAAGCCGTTGCTGCTCCGAAAGCAAAGCGAGCTTCGCTTGCTCGGCAGCGGCCTGTGCCCGTTTGACTTCCGCCTCGGGTGTCGCTCCCGCCGTAGCCCGCTTTTTCACAATGCGTAAGCTCTCGCTCGCCAACTGGGCGGCCTCGCCAGCCAGGGTGACCTGCTCCTGTGCCGCTAGCACATCGACGTAACGGCGGGTGACTTCGCCCAATAAGGCCAAGGATTCCACCTGTCGGCTGGCATTGAGCACCGACCGACTGTGGGAGATTACGCCTTGCCGTGCCGCGCGCTTATCCCCCATTTCGATGACCGAAGACAGCGCAATGGTGAGTTCAGCACCACCTGCGCCGCTGAAGTCCCCAGTGCCCCCGACATTTTCAGCGTCAAATCCCAGCTCATACGCCGGTCTTAACCCGGCTGTTTCGGCCTGCCCTTGAAGGGCTGCGTAGCGGTAGGGAAAAACTTTCAAAGACGGGTTTTGTGACAGGGAGCGCTGCACCGCATTGGTCAGCGTGATCGTTGAGTCCCCAGGCTCGGCGCTAAGCCCCGACGAAGAAATGAAAAATAATAAACTGAACAGAATACATCGGCTTTTGATATTCCTCCGCCCCAAAGCGCCAGAACCCGGCGCAGTACGTATTGATAGCATATGGTAGATCCTACTTATTTAAGATAATTCAAACCGCGCGTTGCAACGATAACGGCAACACAGAAAAAACATAATCGGTAAAATCAGGCGATTGGAGGGCGGTACAGCGACGAGGATGGGGCCTCGGGAATGAGGGCTTGAGAGTCGTTATGCAACGAATGTTTATGCAAAAAGTTTGGGTGAGTCAGGTTACCGGATAAATAGACATGGCAATGGCAGCCATGGTGATGGCAATGAAACAGGCAGTCAGTGGACATATTCTGATCAGTGGGATCAGTAGCGGTCGAGCTATCCAGTACTCCCGATGATGAGCCATCGATGAAATCAGAGGAATAAGGGGCTGTATCCGAATAATTAATGGGATGCACGTCAGCCATAGCTGTCACTGATTGCAGTGCAATCAAGAGTAACAGCAGATAAGACAGTGCTTTTCGACTCATAAACCGAACATAACCCCAATGAAATGGAATAAACTGCGAAGCAGTCCACCCTTGATTACGGATTCAATCCCCGATTGTCCCAGCGCCTTTCGTTTACCTGTTATCCGCTTATCAAAGCGAGCCAGGTCGAGGATTTTTATTGGCGAGTTATCAAAAAAAGACCATTGCTTGTTGTTCATATTGTGCTCGGCTCAGGACTTGAGCTGCAAGATACGGCGCGCACCATTCAACACAATCAAACCGATGATAAGGCCAATCACCAAGTCTGGATAACGTGAGCCCGTCCAGACCACCAATCCACCGGCAAGGATCACCCCTAGATTGGCAATCACGTCATTGGCGGAGAAAATCCAGCTGGCTTTCATATGGGCGCCGCTATCCCGGCTTTTGGCAATCAACAGCAGACAGGTCACATTGGCCGCCAAGGCAACAAGCCCGAAGCTCATCATCAAAGTGGAAACCGGTTCACTACCCAATACTAATCGCCTTACCACCTCGCCCAAAGCGCCCAAGGCGAGAATGATCTGAAGCCAACCGGAAAAATGGGCTGCACGCAACTTCATCCGCACACTGTGCCCTACGGCATACAGCGCCACGCCGTAGACGGCGGCATCAGCGAACATATCCAGGGAGTCCGCAATCAAACCAGTGGATTGCGCCCACCAGCCGACAGTAATTTCAATGACAAACATGATGCCATTGATTGCCAGTAGCCACTTGAGAATGCCAGCTTCTCTTTCTGCCTCCTGTTTTGCAGACGCCTGCGCACGGGCGATGGACTCGCTGGCGACGGGCATTGTACTGACAAGTCTCGCGCCCAGACCGACTGATTGCATTCTTTTTTTAATAAGGTCAGCGTTATCACCATGGTAGACACTCACCTTGCGCTTGGGGGTATCGAATTCCAATGTGACTTTAGGATGCACACTGTCCAACGCCATACGGATCATGCCTTCCTCTGAAGGACAGTCCATCTTGGGGACATGATACTCACTAACAAAGCCGCCATGAGAAGCGTCGTGTACTTCGGCAATTTGGGGAGTGTTCTCCGTCGCGTTATTTTGGCAATTGCCACCGCATGTGGTCGTCATAAAAAACCCTTGTTCTATCCAAGGTGGGCAGTTTAAACTCTATAGTTACTATAGAGTCAAGCACAGAGATTGAATAAATGAAGATTGGCGAGCTGGCAAAAAAGACGGATTGCTCGGTGCAAACTATCCGTTACTATGAAAAAGAACAGTTGCTGTGCACGACACAGCGTAGTGACGGCAATTTTCGACTTTACGATGAAGCTGCTGTCGAACAGCTGCTATTTATCAAGCTCTGCCGTAACCTGGATCTCAGTTTGTCCGAGATCCGCCAGCTACTCACATTAAAACGCTCACCGGGTGCGCAATGTGATCAAGTCAATCGCATGATGGATACGCACATTCAACAAGTGGAAACGCGCATTCAGAAGCTGGTTCAGCTGCGCGAGCATTTGAAAGTACTTCGCTGCAGCTGCTCCAGTGAAAGGACGATCGAACAGTGCGGCATCTTGCAAACGTTAACCACTAATCAGCATCAGAAGCGGTAACACTTACGCGCTTGAAATCGGACGCCTGTGTTATCGGCGGTGATGTTGCGCGTTTTGATTTGGATAGCATTAAAAATACCAGGTAAACCAGAAGTACCGAAAGTTGCGCAAGCACGCCTTGCCAGGTGGATTTGACGCCAATCCAGTCAATCTCAAAACTCACAGGTAATGGCGTCATACCGATGATGGCCGCCTCCTGTAATGCCGACACAGCTTTGCCCATCAGGACAAATGCCAGCGCTAGCAGCAAGTAGGTGGTGGCTGAAAAGAATTTGATCTGATCCGCTACTTTTGGACATCTCGCTAAGTGAGTAAAATCGCTTATTGAGGTGAAGTATGTCAACGAAGAAACCCCGTAAAATCCACACGCAAGAATTTAAAGCTGAAGCCCTGAAGCTTGCTGATAAAATTGGTGTAGCGGCAGCGGCACGTGAACTCAATCTTTATGAGTCACAGCTATACAATTGGCGCTCAAGTGTCGAAAAGAAATCAACTACCACTGCGAGGGAAGCTGAGCTTGCAGCTGAAGTCGCGAGGCTTAAGCGTCAACTTGCTGAGCAGGCTGAAGATTTAGAAATCCTAAAAAAGGCGGCCACCTACTTCGCGAAGAACCAAAAGTAGCCAGATTTGAGTTCATCCTTGAGCATCAGCATCGCTTTTCTCTCAAGCGGATGGTGGATGTACTCAAGGTATCGCGTAGTGGGTATTACACCTGGCGACAGAACGGCATGACATTAAGCCCAAGAGCGATTAAACGTGCGGCTCGTGATGCGCAGATTTTAGCGTTCTTTGACGATTCCAAAAAACGTTATGGCGCGAAACGGATCCAAAAAGATCTCGCTGCCAACAACGCTAAGGCAGATATCAAAACCATTATGGCCAGTATGTCACGGCAGGGTTTAGTGCCCAAGGCTGCGAAGAAGTTTAAAGTAACGACCGACAGCAATCATAAGCATCCTGTCGCGCCAAATTTGCTAGAGCAAAACTTTGCGGCTAATGGGCCGAACCAGAAATGGGCGGGTGATATCACCTATTTATACACCAGTGAAGGGTGGCTCTATCTGGCGGTAATAATCTGAACCAGTAATAGTGGACACTTTGTATTATTACTAAAATTTGGTCAATTAGCCTAAGGGAACTGGTGACAGCCTCAAGAGTTGTGCCTCTGAATGGGGCACGAACGTGTCAGCTTCATTCCTCTGACACGTATAGGGGACAAGAATCAGTTAGTGCTTAGGCTCTAAAATTCGATTTTAGCATTACCATTAGTAATGAATATCCTCAGAAAGTGAGATTGTTATTTAATAAATGGGATAGACAAACGCAATGCATCGTAAAGGCCCAAACCTTAGGTAAATGCCTTGGACGTTTGCTTGTTCATCAATTAAGGAAAAATAAGCGGTTCGATTAAGGGACAAGCTCGTCACACGTGCAAAGCCTGCTTAAATGCAATCGTTCGACCATTGCTAAAGCGGCCAAGTTGAGCGGGCTTGGGTAGTCACAATTTTTTTATAGATGTTAGCTGCTGTATCCCAAAGTAGGTGAGAGTCGCAGTAACTTATAGGTGGATATGAATATAATAAGTATTCTAATCTATTAATCATAAACTTAGGTAAATATAAGTGCCGTATTAAATGTTAATAGGATGCCGTATTTATTCCTATTACTCTCACATTAAGCTATACTCGCGCTATTGTAGAGTAAGGAGGTTTAAATGGCCGCTGTTGACAGTATCTTTCAAAAGATAAAGCGTTCTAGACGCTACGTTTTCGAACGCAAAGACTTTGACGGCATTGCTAGCTATGACCAAATTGGCCGATCGCTTAATCAGTTAATGGATAGAGGCGAGATAATGAAGCTTGGCTATGGCTTATACACGAAAGCGCGAGTAAACAGCCTGACAGGACGTTTAATGCCGTCGTGTCCAGGTGGTAGCGATGCACTTATGCGTGAAATATTAAAAATGAAAGACATCGATTTCGAGATAGATAATCTGTCCTTACAAAGTCTTTCCGGTAAAAACACCCAAATCCCCTCATCCGTTCATTACTCATGGGATCAAAAACAGTTCAATCGCAAATTGGTTGTTGGTAACAGACTATTAACGCCAGCAAGTAGACCATGAAAAAACTGAAACAACAGTTCTTAGAGGTTTCCGATGCATTAGCGCTCGGAAACCCCGCCATTATTGAAAAAGATTATTGGGTGGTTGCTCTACTTTCTGAGCTTGAACAGTTAACGTTTGAAACTCATCAAATGGTGTTTTCCGGCGGCACCGCACTGGCTAAGTCCAATGTTAAAATACTTAGAATGTCTGAAGACGTGGACATAAAGCTGATCCCCACGCCGCAATTTCAACACCTTAGTCGCGGCAGGAAGAAACAGTACCGAAAAGCGTTAGCAGTAAAAATTGAAACAGCGATTATTGCATCGAACACATTTTCTATCGAAGCTAGATTAGTTCAGGATGAATATCGCTATGTGGAATATGAGCTTAAATATCCGCAACAATTTAGCCAGGCTCCTTGTCTACGCCCAATCATCAAGTTAGAACTGATGGAAACCATTCCACTGCTTGCGCTGGAAACGCGGGGCATCCAATCGTTAGTCGCAGAGCTTTATAAGCTGCCACAAGAAGTGAACGGATTCATCTGCGTATCAGTAAATACCACCTTGGTAGAGAAAGTGCTTTCCATGTTACGCCGCACAATGTCTGTTAAGGGCTTTGTTTCCTAAATCAGTTGAACTAAAACCATAGCTGGTGATCTGATCGACATAGCCCATCAACTCGCCCATCAATCGTGTCAAAACCTCAATATAAAACAATCAACTGGAAGCAATACAATCA
>Ga0247725_1001620_pt1 | contig 11011 bp, 23 predicted proteins | sample OKSTACKMCFT3sol_FD_183021 | JGI IMG/M metagenome (GOLD analysis project Ga0247725, IMG submission 183021) | Subsurface sediment microbial communities from gas well in Oklahoma, United States - OK STACK MC-FT3-sol | ecosystem: Environmental > Terrestrial > Deep subsurface > Rock core/Sediment... | reverse complement strand
ATCGGGCCTCAATGCTGGCGCGTGACCTTCACGATGGTGGCTACGGCCCTCATGAACCGCGCCCTTTTCTTCGCCGCGTGCTGCCATTCTTTTTCCTGAGCAGCAAGATTACCGAGGCTCGCGCAGCCCTGGTGCCGACTTCCAACACTCTCGGTTGCAGCTGGCTTCGGAGCATGAAGAACTTCGGTGCCGACGATGTTCCGGCCATGGTTGGACAACTGACCGACACCCAAAAACTGCTCGACGGTTCCCTGGACACCACCAGCTACGCCTGGATCAAGCCACTGGGCCTGATAGCCCCTATCGAGGGCAAAAATCGAGTCGATTTCCTTCGCGGCCAGGGTATCGACTACATCCCGGCGTATGTAGCCGAACACAGCTACCTCAACCCGGAACGCCTCAGCCTGTACAGCATCCAGGTCAATGGCTTCTCGGCGACCTGGGCAGTCCTCGACGGTCGCTGGGTCACGGCAGTAGAGAACCCAAGCTGGACGGTGCCGATGATGGAAGCCTATGGGGTGGGAGCCGGCGCTTCTTGGCCATCTGACTTCCCATCGCCGGAGCTGGTGATTCAGGCCCTGTTCGCCCCCCGAGGGACGACAACGGCCCTTGGACACCCTGACGCACCAGAAGAACCCATCGTTGACCTCGATACGCTGAAAGCGACCGAGGCGTACTTGATGGAGCCAATGTCGGCCCCCATCGTCGGCCTGAGCAACACAAGAATCGATCCTCGGTTTTGGCTGATCACAGCCAGCCTCTTGGTTCTTGGCCTCCTGGGGCTCGCCTTTGCCCCCGAAACCTGGGATTCGCTCAGGCTGGCGGCTGCAATGGCGTTCTCCTGCGCCCTTACCGCCGCACTGATTCCTGTTTTTCCCGGCATTGCCCTCACGCAGCGCCGGTACGTCACGAAGCACCCATTCTTGCCTCTTGAGCGCTCCCCCAAGCACAAAGCAACTCGCAGCCGGAGACTCGGTTAGCCACCCCAACTTCGCTGGATAGTGCGCTGCTACCCATTCAATCCAGTTGTGTCGGATCAAGGAGAACACAAGTGACGATCAAACAGAGCCGGAAGACGGCCCGTGAATTCGTTGAGAAGCACGTCGCGGCACTTTCAGCTGACGTGCTCATCTGGCGCAAGAGCGCGTCGCTTCCATCCGAAAGCCCAGTCCATGAACTGGCGAGTCTGTGCGTGCCCTTCGCTGCCGATGGTGATCAGTACATCGAAGCTGAACGCCTGATTGTTCAGCAAGCACTCGAAGCAACCGCAGCATTGGGCGCAGCAGCATCCGATACCGAGCCTCATCAGCAGGGCAGTGCTGCACGTAATGAAGCGGCATACCGGCGCCTGCTGCCCAAACTGGTGGAGCTGGCCGAGCAGATCGACAACATGTCGGAGGATGAGTACGGCAACTGGGTGGACGCGCTCCCCAAGGAAGAATTCTTCGAGTACATAGGCGTCGCGCATAATGAGCAGACTTTTAAATCCGCCCTTGCTGCTGCGAGAATGCTGATCAGCAAGCCCAGCGCAGTCGTCAGCGCGGGACAATGAGAGGATCAGTAATGCCAACTCCAGACTGGCGGTATGAGAAGTCATCGAACACGGTCAAAGCCCTGTGCCGACTATTGCGGACGGAGCTGACTGACGAACAGCGGGGCGAGTTTGGCCTTGCTTTGCACGATTCGCTCAAACTGATGTGCGACGCGATCACGGCGGGCGCACCAGAGCGCGGCGACTTGTGGACGCCCAGCATGGTGAGGATATTCTTCGAGCAGCCAGAGCATTGCGAGCGCTGGCTTGAGCTGATCGACGAGCCGGACTTCAAGCCGGACTACTACCTCACTTAACCGCACTGGGCATTGCAGAAAGCCCTGCCCAGAGCCGATTGCTCACACCCGAAGTTGATTCCCCGTGATCCGCCAGCCAGTTATCTCCCAGGACGAACCTGTCACTCTTGCTCGATGCCCAGCATGCCAAGGCGTAGGGCTGTACTGCATCCAGCGATTCCTCAAGCCAGCAGACCGCAAAGAGCTGGAGCGCCTGCTCAGGCTCGGCTACGAGGCTGAATCCAAGCCCCTGCGCTTGGTGGGGGACGTGGACGACTGCAACTGCTCTCCCACCACTATCGCTCGCTTCAAGGCCATAGCCGCAGCGCAAACCAAGGCGCCAGCGACACCCAGAGTACGCACTCTCCCGGTGCTCTCATTGAAGGCTCGCCGCGCTCCCCAGGAGTGACCTCTCCCCGTATTCCTGAATTCCCGTTCTGCTGAGCGGGAACTTTTTGTTCATGGCTTTCCGGGGCGGTGACACAGCGCTTCCCCCCGTATTGTTTACCCAGTCAAATTGAACTGGAGACAGAGCCATGACCACCTCGATGCCCCACATCCTGCAACACCAAGTGCATGCGTTCATTTGCCCGTGCTGCGGGTACGAGGAAGAAACCGTAGGCGAAGGCCCGCAGGCGTTTGGTGCCGAGGTATTCGAGACAGTCACCTGTCCGCGCTGCAAAGAATCCTGGCGCAATGAGTACCGGCTATTCGCTACTCGACACAAGGCGTCCGATGAGGTGGCCATCGTCCAGACCCAGCCCCTGGCTGCGCTGATGGCGCTCGATGCAATGTCCTGGCTCGATGAAGACCCTTGCAACACTCCCGAGCTGGCTGCCGCCAAGAAGCAGGCTCGCGAAGCCCTTGCCGGAGCACAAAAACCGAACTGAAAGTGGCTTTCAAGGCTTGACGCCCCGGCCCGGTTGGGGCGGTTTGCCAAGCCCAAACTATGGGTCTGAGGATGTTCGATCCCTTCCTCGCTTCGGCGATGACACAGCCGCCGAGGCCATATCTTTACTCCATCCCCACCAGCTCAGAAGGAGAACACCATGGCCGACGCCTACATTTTCGAGGTTCACAGTGATGCCGATGTGAAGGAGGTGGATGGGCGCCGGGTGGTAACGGCGAAGTACGTGTTCGACCACCAGAAGCTGGAGGCCGTGCCGAACACCGACCCCAGTCGCACGATCCCGGTTATCTCTCGCCACAAGGATGGTCGCGTCTTCGCCCACCTGTTGCGCATGAACCGGGTTGAGTTCGAGCAGTCCTCGATTCCGAACGACTGCTACATCGAGTCGGCATTCCAGTGCAGGCTCCGGCCTGTCGCCTGCTGAGCCTCACAGTTATGCCTCTCATTTTCAAAGACCTACCCGATGAACTGAACGAGCAGTACGTCTGCGGTAAGTGCATGTATCTCGCTGCCGCCCTGCATCGACGCTTCGGGTTCCCTATTGAGGTTTGCGTAGAAGTGCCCGGAACACCTCACGCCTACGTGGGGCACGCTTGGGTTGTTGATCCGGCCACCGGAGACGTGATCGACATTGATGGCCAGTACCCTGCCTCGGCCAATGGGTGGCTGCACCCAGCAGGCGAACATCGTCAGGGACTGGACGAGAAAGAACTCTTTGCGTTGATCACCAGCACGACCTACCAGCCATTTGAAGACGGCGAATGGGAGCAGGCTGTTGCTGATGCTCAGGCCGTCATCGACCAATATCTGTTTACCCAGGAGTGATCCCTTTGAAAGTCGCATCCACCCAGGTCACGAAGCTGGTTTTTAGCGACCTGCATGCCTACCCGCTGGACCCCGTAACGGTCTATCTCGAAGACTCTGGCCCGAGCAATCTTGCGGGCGGCTCGAACCAGGGCTCGGTGGTGATCGAGTGCTATGGAAAATCTTGGTCTGCCCGATGGGGGAGCATCGGCAATCGGACGGTCAGCAAATTCATCCAGTCCAGCGAGCCGAGCTATCTCGCCGGCTGCTTAGCGCCCACGCTGCCTACGAGCCGGTTTTCCGGGCGAGTGCTATGTCGAATGGCCAGAGCCAAGGTTATCGGGCGCCGCCGCCTGAGCCCCACCGCCGCTGGTCACTTGAGCAAGGAAACTGCGCGATCCCTCTACGACGCCGCTTCTGACCTTGGGTTCTCGGACAACATCGACCAAGCGATGGCGCACCACGGCGATCTTCTGGCCGAGTTCTTCGGCCCTGAGTGGTGGCATGAAACCTCCACGGCTACGGAGCCTAACCCTGACTACGCATACCTGTGCCGCGTCATTCGCGCCGTGCGGGACGGCCTGGCGATCCATGACGGGGCAGAATTGACAGACGCCACTGCCGCTCTATCGTGATTCTATCCAGAAAGGTATAAACTATGCCTGAACAGATAAATCAGGATACCCTCATGAGCCCTACCCGCCTAATTTTCCACCGCAAGGCTTTGGCCGAGGCCCTGGTACGGGACTTGGCAGGCGAATCCTTCGCAGACTACAGCTCAGGAATGTTCCTGGCAGCCCCGCGCCGTACCGGCAAAAGTACCTTTTTACGCTCCGACCTTGCGCCGGAGTGCGAGGCCCGTGGCTGGCTGCCAGTGTACGTTGACCTCTGGGAAAACCGTGAGGTTGACCCTGCCGAGCTGATTGCCGGCGCCATCGGGCAAGCGCTCTCCGAATTCGACAGCGTAGCTCGGAAGACAGCAAAGAAGGCCGGCGTCGAGAAAATCAACTTGCTGCGAACCCTAAGCTGGGATTTCAGCAAGCCTCAATTGCCGGCAGGCACCACCCTGGCCAAAGCCCTGGACGTGCTGCATCAAGTCTCTGGCAAGCTGGTTGTGCTGATCGTGGACGAAGCTCAGCACGCGCTGAACAGCGAGAGCGGGGTCAACACTATGTTCGCCCTCAAGGCGGCGCGGGACCACCTCAACAGAGGCGGCTCCAGCCCTGACGCCCTGCGACTGGTCTTCACAGGGTCGAGCCGGGACAAGCTGGCAAACCTTGTGCTCAAGTCCAAGCAGCCCTTCTATGGTGCCCATATCACGCCATTCCCCCTCCTGGGCCGCGATTTCGTGGTGTTCGTGACTGGGGTCTGGAACGCTCGCCTCGCGGACACCAACCAGTTCAGCGCCGACGATATGGAGTATGCGTTCGGCTTGGTAGGCCGGCGCCCGGAAATGCTCAACGCCTTGCTTACCGAGGTCAGTGTCGGCCTTGGTGAAGCCAGCAATCTAGGCGACCTGCTGCGCACGGGAGCCCTGAACCACCAAGCTGGGGTTTGGAGCGACTACGAGAGCGCCTACAACGACCTTTCGCCGTTGCAGCAAGCCGTGTTGGAGGTGATGGGAGAGCGTGTCATGCGCAAACAGCCCTTCACCCCGTTCGCCGAACAGACGTTCAAGGACGTAAACCGCAAGCTGGAGCTTGCCGGCGCCGAGGCGAATGCAAGCACACCCAACGTGCAAAAGGCACTCGACGTGCTGAGAGAGAAGGAACTGGTATGGAAGGCCTCTCGCGGCGAATACGCACTTGAAGACTCGGGAATTGCTGAATGGCTGACCCGACAGGAGAAACGCGAACAATGACCACGGCAAAACCCCTGATAGAACTAGCCCTGCACCGTGCGCTCAAGGCCTACGGCGGCAAGGTGGACAAGGCTGGCAAGCCCTACATCCTGCACCCTCTGCGCCTAGCTGCACGCCTGGATGACCAGATTAGCCAGTCGGTGGCATTACTTCATGATGTGATCGAGGACAGCGACGCCACAGAAGACGATTTGCGGGACGATGGCTTCCCGGAATCGGTAATCAGCGCTGTTGTGGCTCTCACGCGCCGTAAGGGTGAAAGCTATGAGGCGTTCATCGACCGCGTTCGCGTCCACCCGCTGGCCAGGAAGATCAAGCTCCTGGACATTGAGGACAACATGAACCTGTTACGCCTCAATGCTGTGACTGAGAGTGACCTGCAACGCATCGCGAAGTACCACCGCGCCTGGAAGCGACTGGACTCACCAGAGTGAGGCGGGGGTCGCTGGGCGCGGAGCTTGTGTCATTCATAGAGGTAAACGTTCTCGGTTGAGTTGCAAGCATGGTCAATGCGCAGTGAGCATGGTTTCAATCATCACAACCATGAAGGCAATGGCCATGCGGCGCTTCAACTTCACGATGAAAGGATTCACTCAAGCAGCCAACCGACTGGAAGCGTCAGTCCAGGCCCAGATAATTGGCGTAGCAATTCCGTTCCTCAAGGCAGCTTTGGTGACGGCAATAGCCCTCATCGCTCTCTTTCTGTTCAATGCGAATCCACAGGCCGTTGCATTCTCGGACTTCCTCCACTTCGTCCAATCACCGGCATATCTGCTCTACACCTGCCTGGGCGGGGTCTTTCTGCCACTTGGCCGGCTTGCCCTCACCACTAGGCTGTAAATCCTCATTGCAGCGCAGCGGCCCCACCCGCTCCGCTCGAATCCAGTGACAGGCTTTGGCGATTTCATCAATCACGACTTCCATGCCGATGACACGCGCATCTGGGGCTGACAATGGCTTCACCTAATCAAGTAAGCCTCTGCCTGGAGCCGACATGAGCAACGCACCGCAGTACATCACTGGCAATTGGAACCACATCTTTGAGGGTGAGCGCAGCGAACGCATGACGCGTGTTGTGCTGGATGCAGCCACCCAGAAGGTGCTGGTGCTGCAAGTGCAGCGCAACCGCGCAGTGACCGATAGCTATGGGCATTCCACGCGCACTGAGCTGCTGGATGTTGAGGATTCGATGGTCAATGCCAACGCGGAGCTGTTCGATGATCCCGGCGCTTTCGACTTGGAGGTGACTGACTCCATGCCGGACTGGGCCACTTCCCAGATCGAGGAATCTGCGCTGCGGATAAAGCTGGCCGAGCTTCAAGGTGAGTTTGCGGCGGCAGGTGGCCGGGGTGTTGAGTTGGCGGAGCAGATTGATGACATTCAGCGCCATCTTGGTGAATACGAAGCTGACGAAGGAGAAGACGAATGATGCTCGAAGTGCTGGAGTGGACTGGAACCATCTGCGGAATCGCAGGTGCCGCACTGATTGCCAGCAACGTGCGGCTCTCGCCGTGGGGCTGGTGGTTGTTCCTTGCCAGCAGCTTGATTCTGTCGCTGTACGGTCTACTGATCGGCGCCTACGGAATCATGCTGCTGAATCTCTGCTTTGTGATGACGAACCTGCTTGGCTTGGCCAGGGTATTTGTCCCCTACATGCGGTCGATAACGATCAAACCTGTTTGCCCCCAGCCCTCCACCCAGATCAACAAGGAAACCACAGCGCTATGAGTACGAACGCACCTTCGCTCGAACACAACGGGAACACTCCCTGCAAGCATTGCGGCAGCCAGGATCAATCTTGGGCGACGAATATCGTTTCGCGAGGTGAAGCGCAGAATGGACGACTGAGGCTCAGCGACGTGGCATGCCAGTTCGTGCTTGGCTGCAACCGTTGCTCAGAAACTCTGCTGGTGCTGAGTGCAGACCGCGTTGCCGGCTTGATGAATGGTTCATTGGACGGAAAGGGTAAGCACAGCACCTTCTAGGGAGACTCGCCCCCCCAGTGAGGAATCATTCAGAAAGCGCTTTCTGAACGCAACTCCCTGATCCTGCTGCCCTGATCCTGTCACGAAAGCCTCTCGCTTTGTCATCTGGCCAGCCGAGAGGCGCGCTTACTCCCTCCCCCCGCGCAAGCGACATATCCGCGATTGCCCAACCAGCGGCATACGTGTCAGAGCAGCCCTCTGGCAGAGGCATAGCCAAGGGCTGAATGTGATCGGCCACCTGACGCGCTACATACTCTTGATCGACCTGTGTGCTTGTCATAGCGGCCTCCTGCGATGGTTAAAACGCGTGCCTTCGGCGCAGCCGCAGGCCTGTTGGCTTCGCTGGCTTTCCGCGCATGCGCGGAAATAATGGATGCGGGTTCGAGCAGAACAAAGGCGCTGTCTGCTGGTTGCCACTTGGAACAGCACCAGAGCCAGCATGAAAGCCAGTATCCCGGCTATCTCGTAGATGACACTGGGCATGTGCTACTCCGCCTCGCCGCAGGCGTTCTGGGCGGCCAACTCGAAGTCGTAAGCGGCACGCGGCTTTTCCTCCCAGATCAGGCCGAATGCCTCGATGATCTTTGCCTTGAAGGACGCCAGCAGCTCTCGGTGTGTATCCGGGTCGGTGTCTGCTGCATTAAGCAGCCACCCCGGTGCTGTAACCTCGGCGGTTTCACCAGAAATACCGGCCTTGGGGTCGCCATCAGTCCAGAGGTGGAGCGAGGTCACAACTTGGGAATGGGTGCTCATAGCTGCTCCTATTGCTGTTCGTTGGTGTTGTTCGACTTGTCGCAGGCGATGCCGCCGATCAGCCATCCATACTCCGCTTGGACGTGATCCGGCGCCTGGGCCATGTCGAGAGTGCAGGCGGGGTGCCCGCTGGCGCTCGTAACTGCGCTGGCGAGCCAGCCCTCACGCTTAATGATCGTCACCTCTGTTGCAGCGCCTGCATGTCTCAGGCCTATGACGATAACGGGTGTGCCGGCCAGATAAACCGCTCAGATTGGCTACCTGTCACCCGAAGTCAATTTCAGCATCCTCGGGCACCGCGTATTCCTGCCCGCAGTCTTCGCACTTGAAGGAGCCTCCACGGGGATCGTTGATGAACCCCATCTGAGGAACTGAGCAATGCGGACATTCGATATAGGTGATGTGTGCAACGATCTTCACTAGCTCGCACATGGGTCAGACTCCTGTTGAACTCGTCACCCAGAGTGCAAAGAACCCCGGAGGCGGCGCAACTGAATGTCGCTCAGTTACCTATGGCCCAATGCCGCACAATCACGGCTCTTTCACGCCCCAGTGAATCTCGCCTACCAGGATCAAACCGCTGCGCTCGATCTTCACTGCTGAATACTGGGTTTCAGCATCGCCGGCCAGGGCCAATGCCTGCACCTGAGAGCAAACAGCTTCGAAATCATGCAGCAGACTCCCCGGCATCAGCCCCCAGGCGTCTTGATCGGGCGTCTTCCAGGCCACCGCGTAGGCACCCTCGATGCGGGTGGCCGAACGGCTTCCTACAAGGCCACGGTCAAGCGCCCTTCCCCGCCAGGATCACGGACGACCACCTCAAGGTCGCCGCAGTATTCGATCACGGCTCCTGCTGGCAACGGCAGACGTGCCTGTTCATCTGACTGGTTACTGTCCACTAGCACCCTCCAGCGGCGCGTCTGAGGCGTGCTCGGGCACCAGCGATACTCGCCAGCCATGCACCGCTCTACAGCACTTGCACATCATCAGACTGAGCAAGCCGAACGGCTGTCCCGGCTCTAAAATCGTCGAGGCCCAGAATTGGGGTTGGGGAAGTGCGTGATTTGGGCTACCCCAAGGGAAGCCCGCCTGTCAGGATTACCACCAACGGCATTGCCGGCTCACGCAGCGGGCCGATGGTTATGCCTACTTCCTGCCACCAACCCAGTCCAGACAACAGAAGGAAGGATGAAGAAACCCAAACTCAGCCCAGCTCAAGCAAGGGTCATGCAATGGCTTAGCCAGGGCTGGCGCGCACGCGTCTCGCACGGCGCCGCAGTAGAAATCAACGGCGAGCGCGTATGCAATGTAGACACCATGGCCTCGCTCAGCCGCATGGGCCTCGTAGAGCGCGAATCTCAACATCCGTGCTGGGTAGCTACTGACGAGGGCCGTAAACTCAGCCCCAACTACACCCCACCGGAATCGGAGTGAAGCCTGAAATGCCTCGACCAAGCAGATACGGCAACATGCCCACTGCACCTCAGTTCGTCGCGAAAGTGAAAGGCGACGCGGGGGTATACAAGGTCTGGGGCTTCGACTGGATGCACCACCGGGTGCTGCTGGATCGTGCAGGCCTGGAGTGGGTGCCAATCAAGAATGTCGCTCTGGAGCCGGCCCCCACCGACCTCGATGACTGACGCCTAGGAGAAGCGATATGGCCCTGCTCCTGACTCACCCCGCAACTGCAAGCGATGCCTCCTTGGCGATTCAGTCCGATGGCTACCTCAGCATCGTTGCACAACACCGCCTGCTCAACCGCATTCACAACGAATAGCCAGGGGCACGCTGGGGCTCTCGGTTCCCATTCCCGCTTCCGACAATTTCTGGCCTTTACGCGCCGGAGCCGATGACACCGGGTTGTCCCTGTGACGATGAGCACTCCAATCAAAGAGGAATGCCCGCATGAAAGACTTCCTGAAAAGCGTCACCAACCACTCCACGATGCTGGCCGTGTTCAGCTTCGACCGCACCCCTTTCCTGGCCGGCAATGCCTGGACCCGGAGTCTTCTCTCTGGCGCCATCAGCACCGCCATCACCGCTATTGGGGTCTACAGCGGTTATGTCGCCATGGATGCGAACTACGCCGCAGCCCTCGGCTCGCATGCACAGAACTTCAAGCTGGCCACTGGCGCGATCATCATCGGCCTGCTCGGTTACTCCCTGCGCGACCTGTTCCGCTCCATCACGATGGACGTGAAGACCCAGATGCGTGTTGCTCGGGCAAACAGCTGGCTCATGAAGGGCACCGCAAGCACTGTCGAATGCTCCAGCCACATCCACATGCAGCAGACCTCTCTCAGCATGGTTCGCTTCGTTGAAGTCGATGGAGGCATCAAGGTCTATGCCATCGCACGGCACCATGACCATGAGTCCCCGGTCCTGATCGATGCGATGCTGTTCGACGAGGACTACCCGGCGCTGGCGACGTTCTACACCCACCCCGCAGATATTCGTAGCGCCCTCGGCGAGGCCTGCGGCGATCTGACCGGCCACGTTGCTCGCCAGCTGGGTATCGCCCTCGCTTCGCCGGACCTACGCAAGCAACAGCCGGTTCCTGACACTAAGGAAGATGATGAGCTGTTTCTTGACGATGACCTGCTAGACGACCTGGAGACAGCTTCCGAGGTATTTGGCCGGGCCTCTGCGCCACGGATGCGTGGTGGTGAGGCGTTGCGTGCGGCAGCCCAGGTTCCTACCGAAGCTGTGAAGCACTGACCATCACCAGGAGGGAGTTACAAGCATGCTGCGGATTTCGGAGCACCGTGACCGGCCGTTTCGGTTGATCGTGACCGGTCATTTCGCTAACGCGTGACCGCTCATTTCGGTAGCAACGTGACCGATTTTCCGCCTGTTCCGAAACAGGTGGTC
>Ga0247725_1001619_pt1 | contig 11012 bp, 11 predicted proteins | sample OKSTACKMCFT3sol_FD_183021 | JGI IMG/M metagenome (GOLD analysis project Ga0247725, IMG submission 183021) | Subsurface sediment microbial communities from gas well in Oklahoma, United States - OK STACK MC-FT3-sol | ecosystem: Environmental > Terrestrial > Deep subsurface > Rock core/Sediment... | reverse complement strand
CGCCCTGGGGGAGATCCACTGAATGCTCGTTGTCCGTCCTGCCGGTTCCGCCGACTTCGACGCCCTGATGGAGCTGGCCGTGCTCTCGGGCAGAGGGTTCACCAGCTTGCCCGAGGATGAGGCGACCTTGCGCGCGCGCCTGGCGCTGTCGGAGGCCAGCTTCCAGGCCGGCGTGGCCCCGCCCGAGGCTTGGTACACCCTGATGCTCGAGGAGACCGAGACCGGCTCCGTCGAGGGCGTCGCTGGGGTCAAGGCCGGCGTGGGCCTGAAGCGGCCTTTCTTTTCGTTCCGGGTCGTGACCTTGGCCCAGTCGTCGCCGACGCTGGAGATGCGCTTTGACCACAAGGCGCTGGTTCTGGTGAACGAATGCGCCGGCTGGTCCGAGGTCGGCTCGCTGTTCTTGCGCCCCGAGAAGCGCAAAGGCGGGGCGGGGCGGTTGCTCGCCCAGTCGCGCTACATGCTGATTGGGATCGAACCGCAGCGGTTCGCGGAGATGGTGCTGGCCGAGCTGCGCGGTTGGTTCGACGAGGATGGTCGCTGCCCCTTCTGGGAGCACGTCTCGCATAAGTTCTTCCGGCTGGACTTCGACCAGGCCGACCTGATGAGCGCCTCCACCGACGGCCAGTTCATCCTCGACCTGGCGCCGCGCCACCCGATCTATACCGAGCTCCTGCCCGAAGAAGCGCGGGACGTCATCGGTCGCGTTCATCGCGATGGCGAAGCCGCTCGGGCGATGCTGGAGCGCGAGGGTTTTCGGTATCAAGGCCTTGTCGACTTGTTCGACGCCGGGCCGACCGTGGCCTGTCCGCGCGATGATATCCGTACGGTGCGCGACTCCAAGCGATTGCGGGTGAAGCCGGGCGAGGACGCTTTCGGCGAGGAGGCGCTGATTTCGACCGGAGAGGTGTCGCGGTTCCGCGCGATCCGGGCTCCGGTGCTGATCGACGGTGAGGCGGCCATTCTGGGGCGCGAGGCGATGGACGCTCTTGGCGTCTGCGAAGGCGAAGTGGTGCGGGTGAAGGCATGAGCGGACTGTTCATCGACGGCAAGTGGCGCTCGGGCGAAGGCCCGGAGCTGGTCTCGACCGATCCGGTGACGGGCGAAGCGGTCTGGCGCGGCGCGACGGCGAACCCGTCGGACGTCGGCCGGGCCGTGGAAGCGGCCCGACGCGCGTTCCCCGCCTGGGCGGATCGTCCGCGCGAAGAGCGGATCGCGGTCCTGCGTCGCTACAAGGAAATCCTGGTCGAACGCACGGCGGCCTTCGCCGAGGCCCTGAGCCGCGAGACGGGCAAGGCGCTTTGGGAGACCAAGGCCGAGCTGGGTTCGATGGCCGGCAAGGTCGATCTGTCGATCAAGGCCTATGACGAACGGACCGGCGTCACCGAGAACGCCATGCCGTTCGGCCGCGCCGTGCTGCGTCACCGGGCGCATGGCGTGATGGCCGTGCTGGGGCCGTTCAACTTCCCCGGTCACCTGCCCAATGGCCACATCGTCCCGGCGCTGCTGGCCGGCGACACCGTGGTGTTCAAGCCGTCCGAGGAGACGCCTTTGACCGGCCAACTGATGGTCGAGGCGCTGGAAGCGGCCGGAGTTCCGGCGGGCGTCGTCAACCTCGTACAGGGCGGGCGCGAGACGGGGCAGGCCCTGATCGACCAGGAGATCGACGGCCTGCTGTTCACGGGCTCGGCCGCGGCGGGGGCCTTCTTCCGCCGCCGCTTCGCCGACCGTCCGGACGTGATCCTGGCGTTGGAACTTGGCGGCAACAACCCGCTGGTCGTCTGGGACGCCGACGACGCTGAAGCCGTCGCCGCCCTGGTCGTGCAATCGGCCTACATCACGACCGGCCAGCGCTGCTCGTGCGCGCGGCGGCTGATCGTGCCGGACGACGCCTTTGGCCAGACCGTGATCGAGGCGACGGCGGCGCTGGCCGATCGCCTGACGGTCGGGCCATGGAACGGCGAGGCCGAGCCGTTCATGGGGCCGCTGATCTCGGCGCGCGCGGCCAAGGCCGCTCGCGCCGTAGCCGAGACCATGCCCGGCGACAAGATCCGCGCCCTGGGATCTGTGCCGGGGCTTGGCGACGCCTTCGTCACCCCGGGCCTGGTGGATGTAACGGGCGCCGACATCCCCGATGAGGAGCTCTTCGCGCCCTGGCTTCAGGTCCGCCGCGTGGGCAGTTTCGACGACGCCCTGAAGGCGGCGAACGCCACGCGCTATGGCTTGTCGGCGGGGCTTATCTCAAATGAATCAAGCCGCTGGGACGCTTTCCTCAACCGTATTCGCGCGGGTGTGGTGAACTGGAACCGCCCCACCACCGGCGCTGCGGGTTCGATGCCGTTCGGCGGCCTCGGCGCATCGGGCAATCACCGGCCCAGCGCCTATTACGCCGCCGACTATTGCGCCTATCCAGTGGCCAGTTTCGAGGCCGGAGCGGTTACCGATACAGTCAAGGACATCAAAGGCTTGCGACCATGACTTCCGCCGTCGAGGCAAATTGCGACGGCCTGGTTGGACCGACCCACTCGTATGTCGGTCTTTCGCCCGGCAACCTGGCGAGCACTCGCAACGCCGGCGAGGTGTCCAACCCCCGCGGGGCGGCGCTGGAGGGGCTCGCCAAGATGCGGCGGCTCTACGACCTGGGCCTGCCGCAGTTCGTTCTCGCGCCGCATGAGCGTCCGGCGACAAACTTCCTGAAGTCCATCGGGTTTTCGGGCCGGGAAGAGATCTTGCTTGAGGATGCCTGGAGGTCGGCGCCGGCCCTCGCCGCCGCAGCCTTCTCGGCCTCGTCGATGTGGGCTGCCAACGCCGCCACGGTGACGCCCAGCGCCGACGCCGCCGACGGCCGCGTCCACCTCACGCCGGCCAATCTGCTGACCAACCTGCATCGCAGCCTGGAGGGCGATCAGACGACGCGCGCGCTGCGACGCCTGTTCCCGGACACGCGGCGTTTCACCGTCCATGATCCTCTGCCAGCCCAGCCCCACTTCGCCGACGAGGGCGCCGCCAACCATGTGCGGCTCTGCGCGGAACATGGCGCGCCGGGCGTCAACCTGTTTGTCTGGGGGCGCGAGGCCTGGGAGCATTGGGACGGCAGGTTCCCGGCCCGCCAGACCCGCGAGGCGTTCGAGGCCATCCAGCGGCGTCACGGCGCCGCGCGTCCGGTTTTCCCGCGCCAGGCCAAGGCGGCGATCGCGGGCGGCGCCTTCCACAATGATGTGGTCTGCGTCGGCACGCGCGAGTGCCTGTTCTTTCACGAACGCGCCTTCGAGGATCGAGGTCTGATGGAGCGCGAGGTTCGGGCCGCCGCCGAGGGCCTGTTCGAACCGGTCTTCGTCGAAGTCTCGGAGGCCGAGCTGCCGATGGCGGACCTGGTCGCCAGCTATTTGTTCAATTCCCAGCTGCTGGCTGTTCCTGGCGAGGATCGCCTGCTGCTGTTGGCGCCGGCGGAGACGCGCGACAACCCGCGCGCCCACGCGGTCGCCGAGGGACTGGCCGCCTCCAATGGTCCGATCGGACGCGTGGAGTATGTCGACGTGCGCCAGAGCATGCGCAATGGCGGTGGGCCGGCCTGCTTGCGCCTGCGAGTCGTGTTGACCGAAGAGGAGCTCGAGGCCGCCAACCCGGCGCAGCGCTTCACGCCCGGCCTGCACACGACCCTGGCGAACTGGGTGGAGCGCCGCTACCGCGACAGCCTGTCGCCGGCCGATCTGGCAGATCCGCAGCTGCTGACCGAGAGCCGCGAGGCCCTGGACGAACTGACCCAGATTCTCGACCTGGGCGGTGACTTCTATCCGTTCCAGAGGACCGCTTGAGCATCACCATTCGGGCCGCGACGTTCGCGGACAGAGACGCCATCGTCACCCTGCACAGGGCCGCCGCTGTCACGCCCGGCGCGCTTGCGCGCGCGCCGGAAGAGGTGACGCCCGCGTACGCCGAGGCCGCGATCGGCTGCGACATCTGCCTGGTGGCGATCGACGCCGACGGCTTGGTCTGCGGCGAGATCCACGCCAAGCGCGAGACCGTGGCGCTGTTCGCCCACGTGCTGGGAAGCCTGACGGTGGCGGTCCATCCGGAGCGGCAGGGACGGGGGATCGGCTCCAGGCTGTTCGAGGCCCTGATCGCGTGGGCCAAAGCCCAGGAGCCGCCCATCTTGCGCATCGAGCTCGCGGCGGGCGCCGGCAATCCCGGCGCGATCCGGCTCTACGAGCGGCTGGGCTTCCAGCATGAGGGCCGGCAGGTGGCGCGCGGACGGCTGCCGGACGGCCGTTTCGAGGACGACATCCTGATGGGGATGTTGCTCTTCTAGGCGCGCAGGGCCGCCAAGGCCTCCGGAAAGCGGCGGGAGAGCGGCGCTTCGATGTCACCCAGTTCGACGGCGTAGTCGCCCGAGCCCTCGGGCTTCAGGCCGGTGACGCGGGCCGTGTTGACCAGCCAGGATTTGTGGGTGCGCACGAAGCCATGGCGGGCCAGGCTCTCCAGCGCGGCGCCGAGCGATGAGCGGGTGAGGGGGCGTCGGCCGTCTCCCAGGATGAACTCGACATAGTTGCCGGCCGAGCGGACGGCGATGATCTCCGCCACTGGAACGCGGATCAGCCGCGCGCCATCCAGGATGTCGAAGACCGCTGGCGCCGCAACGCCCCGTTCGAATGGCTTCTGCGCGCCGCGCATCAGGGCCAGCCAGAAGATGATCGTGGCGGCCGCGTAGCCCAGCAGGTCCTTGCGGAACTCGTACAGGAACTCGCCGGGCAGCGGCCCGAAGCGATAGGTCTCGTGCAGCAAGACGGCGTGAGCGACCTTCCGCAGCGCGACGAAGGCCGCGACGTGGATTGCGGAGTAGACGAGGGCGGCGACGATGTGGGCTGGCGCGGCCGCCCACCAGCGAGGCCTGGTCCTGACCATCCACACGGCCATGGCGGCGGGGATCGCGGTGATCGCCAGGATGACCAGGGCGCTGCTGATCTCCCAGATCGCGGGCCTGATCAGGCCCAGGCGCGGGGCGTCGTGCTGCACCGTCAGGATGTTGACCAGACAGATGGCGACGAACAGGCTCACGCAGAGGGCGTAGGCGCGGGTCAGCCACAGGCGCTCTTCGCCGGTCATCCCGAAAACGCCGCTGCTCGTCCCGGAAGCTTCGCCGGTCATCCCTGCCGTCGGCCGCTGATCCCGAGCCGCTTGGCTGGTCGAGGCGGGGCGAGGCAGGTCATGAGCATCGCTGTTCAAGCCGGACCTTCCCCTCATGACCACGACCGTTCAACAGATAGACCGACGCTACGACCTGGACTGGATTCGGGTCGGCGCGTTCTTCCTGCTGATCCTCTATCACACCGGCATGTTCTATGTGCCCTGGGATTGGCACGTGAAGACGCCCCATGTCGTCGAAGGGCTGATGCCCCTCATGCTGCTGACCAATCCTTGGCGGCTGACCCTGCTGTTCCTGGTCTCGGGCGCGGCGACGCGGTTCATGGCCGACAAGACCACGGTGGGCCAACTCACCGGCGCGCGGATCGTGCGCCTGCTGCCACCGCTGCTGTTCGCCATGTTCGTGATCGTGCCGCCGCAGTCGTACTACGAGATTGTCGAGTATCTGGCCCAACATCCCAGCGCGCCGGTGGGCGTCGAGAACTTCTGGGTCCGGTATGTCACGGCTTCGGGCCATTGGTGCGGGACCGACGGCGATTGCCTGATCACTCCGACCTGGAACCACATGTGGTTCGTGGCCTACCTGCTGTTCTACACGCTGGTCCTGGCGCTCATGCTGCTGGTCTGGAAGACGGCCGGCGAGCGCATCCAACAGGCCGCGGAATATCTGTTGAAGGGCGTTGGCCTATTCGCCTGGCCGATCCTGTTTCTCGCGATGCTGCGCGCCACCCTCTATGCGAAGTACGGCGAGACCCACGCTCTGGTCGGCGACCACTACGTCCACGCCGTTTCGTTCAGCGCCTTTCTGCTGGGCTTTGGTCTCGCCAAGTCCGACACCCTGCGTGAACGCCTTGTCGCTGTTCGCTGGCCAGCCCTGATCGTCGCGGTCGCCGCCTGGGCGGGATGGAGCATCTACGTCTGGACCTATCGTCACGACACGCCGATCCCTTCGCCTCAACTGAAGCTGCTGATGCGTTTCGTGTTCGCCGCAGACACCTGGTGCGCGATCGTCGCCATCCTGGGCTTTGGGGCCAAGCATCTGACGCATGGCGGACCGGTGCTGCGCTACCTGACCCTGGGCGTCTTCCCGTTCTATCTGGTCCACCAGACGCTGATCGTGGTCATGGCCCATCACCTCGCCAAGCTGGGTCTGCCCCAGGGGCTGGAGGGGGCGGTCCTGGTCGTCGCGACCTTCGCCGGCTGTTTCGCGACCTACGAGATCGTGCGACGCATCCCGGGCGTTCGGATCCTGTTTGGCCTGAAAGGTCAGCCCGCCGAGGCGCTGGCCAGGCGGCCGCCGGCCCTCGCATAGGCCTGGGTCCCGCGGGTGATCACGGCGTCGCCGGGAACGATCTCGGCGACGCCGATGTCGCTGGCGCCCGCCAGGCGCTCATAGAGCGCGCCGAAGTCTCGCAGGGTCACCTCCTGCAGGGTCTGGATCGAGTCGATCACGAAATAGACCTGCTGGAAGTCGTCGATCCGGTAGAGCGTCCGCATCACCCGCTCCAGGTCGAAGCCGATGCGATTAGGGGACGGATCGCCGAGAGCGAAGATCGACTCCGATCGCGAAGAGACGATGCCGGCTCCATAGATCCGCAGGCCCGCCGGCGTGTTCATCAGACCGAACTCCACCGTGTACCAGTAGAGCCGTGCGAGATTGGCGAGGCGCCCTAAGCCAAGCGCCCGTCGGCCGCCCTCGCCGTAGGCCTGCATGTAGTCGGCGAAGGTGGGGTCGGTCAGCATCGGCACGTGACCGAAGACATCGTGGAAGATGTCCGGCTCCTGCAGATAGTCCAGCTCGTGCGGCTTGCGGATGAACTGGCCGGCCGGGAAGCGGCGGTTGGCGAGGTGGTCGAAGAAGATATCGTCGGGCACGAGGCCTGGCACGGCGACCACGCTCCAGCCCGTCAGACGCTGCAGCTCTTCATTAATGCGGTGGAAATCCGGGATGCCCGCGCGGTGCAGGTCGAGCGCGTCGAGGCCGCGCAGAAACGCGTCGCAGGCCCGGCCATGCAGCATCTGGGCTTGGCGTTCGTAAAGGGTGATCCAGACGTCGTGCTCGGCCTGGGAGTAAGACTCCCAGCCCTGATCGATCGTCCAATCCTGGTTCGCTCCCGGCGGGGGCGCGCTATCGAAGCCTTCTCCGCTCATGCAAGAACGCTACGCCCCGATTTTCGCAAAAGCTGTTCGGAGTTTGCGCTGATCGCGCGGTTGCGCGGACAGGTTTGCCGCCTAGTGCGAGATTCGAGGCCGAAGCTTGTACTGGCCGTGGTCGAATGACTCGAAGATCACCGCGGTCTGCGGGTGGCCGACCGGCTCGCCGCTGTCGTCCGGCAGCAGGTTCTGCTCGGAAACATAGGCGACGTAGCTGTTGTCCTCGTTCTCGGCCAGCAGGTGGTAGAACGGCTGGTCCTTGTTGGGGCGGATCTCCTCGGGGATCGACTGCCACCAATCTTCCGTATTGGCGAACACCGGGTCGACGTCGAACACCACACCCCGGAACGGGAAGAGGCGGTGACGGACGACTTGGCCGATCGCGAACTTGGCGAGTCTCGAATTCATGGTTTGGAGAATAGCATCTCTAGCTGACTGAAAGCTGAACGTAGAGACTTCCGAACGCGGAAGACAAGGCGGCGTCTTCCGGAGCGCGAGTCACGTGCTATGGTCGACTCGAAGTGAGGCGTCGCAACCGTTCGCGACGCCTGCGAGACAGGTGGCTTGAACCATGTCGGAGGCGCCGCGCGCGCCCGGCGCCCCGCAAGGGCGGCGCCGGCGGTCGCCGGAGGAGTCGTCGTGTTACGCGGCGCTCGATCTCGGCACCAACAACTGCCGCCTCTTGGTGGCTACGCCTTCGCCGCGCGGCTTCCGTGTGGTCGAGGCCTATTCCCGCATTGTCAGGCTAGGCGAGGGGCTGTCCCAGAGCGGTCGGCTGTCCGAGGCGGCCATGGATCGCTCTCTGGCGGCGCTGAAGGTCTGCGCCGAGAAGATCCGCCGCCGCAAGGCCATCCGTGTGAAGGCCGTGGCGACCCAGGCCTGCCGGGGTGCGGCCAATGGTCCCGACTTCGTGCGGCGTGTCCATGAAGAGACCGGTCTCAAGCTGCAGATCATCAGTCCCCGCGAGGAGGCTCAGCTTTCGGTCGCCGGCTGCATGAGCCTGTTCGATCGCGAACAGGATGCGGCTCTGGTCGTCGATGTCGGGGGCGGCTCGACCGAGCTGTCGTGGGTGGACCTGAAGGGCGGGGGATTGGACGCCCGTCCTCGCCAGTTCGCCGCCTGGAAGCTGCCGATCAAGGCGTGGCTGTCGATCCCGGTGGGCGTGGTGACGCTCGCGGAGCGCTTCCCGGAAGGCGAGACGGCCAACGAGACCTGGTTCCGGGCCATGGTCGATGATGTGAAGGCGCGGATCGAGGGCTTCCCGCACGCCGAGCCCATGCGGCGGATTTTCGCGGAGGGACGGGCGCACCTGGTCGGCACCTCGGGCGCGATCACCAGCTTGGCGGGCTTGCATCTTGGCCTGCCGCGCTATGACCGAAACGTCGTCGACGGCCTGTGGATGCGGCGCGATGACTGCGATGCGGCGGCCGAGCGACTGCTATCGCTGACGTCCGCCGAGCGGGCTCAGGAGCCGTGCATCGGCGCCGACCGCGCCGATCTGGTGCTGGCGGGGGCGGCGATCCTGCAGGCTGTTCAGGAGCTTTGGCCGTGTTCGCGCGTGCGTGTCGCCGATCGAGGCCTTAGAGAGGGGCTTCTGATGTCCCTGATGTCCGACCAGCAAAAGCGCCCGCGGCGGCGCCGGCGCGGTGGGGCTTCCAAGAAACCGGTGTCCGCATGAGCGAAGATCCTCCCCGCCGCCGCATGGTCAAGCCGCCTTCGGGCGGCTCGGAAGGCGGGCGCGGCAAGCCGGCGCGCCTGAAGACGGCCTATGGCCGCACGCCCAGCCAGCAGGCCTGGCTGGAACGTCAGATCAACGACCCGTTCTCGGCCAAGGCTCGGGCGCTCGGCTATCGCAGCCGCGCGGCGTTCAAGATCAGCGAGATCGACGACAAGTTCCATTTCTTCCGCAAAGGCGCGAAGGTCATCGACCTGGGCTGCGCACCCGGAGGTTGGCTGCAAATCGCGGTCGAGCGCGGTGTCACGAACCTCGCCGGCATCGACCTGCTGCCCGTGGACCCGGTCGCGCCCGCGCACATCCTGGAGATGGACTTCACCGCCGAGGGCGCGCCCGAGAAGCTTATGGAGCTGCTTGGCGGCGAGCCCGACCTCGTGATGTCGGACATGGCCCCCAACACCGTGGGCCACCGCGAGACCGACCACCTGCGGATCGTCGGCCTGATCGAAATCGCCGCCGAGTTCGCCGTGGATGTGCTCAAGCCCGGCGGCGCCTTCGTCGCCAAGGCCTTCCAGGGCGGCGAGACGGCCGAGATCATCGGCAAGCTCAAGCGGCACTTCACCAAGGTGCAGCACTTCAAGCCCAAGGCCAGCCGACAGGATAGTTCGGAGGTCTTCCTCGTCGCGACGGGGTTCAAGGGGCGGTGAGCGACCAGGGGGGCGTCATCGGAGGACTGGTCGCCAAGCCGTTCAGGAACTTGGGGATCGCGGTCGGCTTCGTGCTGCTGGTCGCCGCCTGCGCGATGGTCGGCTACATGCAAGCCGGCTGGTCGTTCGGCGACGCGCTCTACATGGTCACCCTGACCATCTTCACGGTCGGCTATGGCGAAGTCCGGCCGATCGACACCGACTACTTGCACGTCGTCACCATGGCCACGATGGTGTTCGGGTGCACGGGCGTCATCATCGTCACCGGTTCGCTGGTGCAGGCTTTGACTCAGTCTCAACTCGAACAGTTCTTTGGAAAGCGCGTGGAACGCGACATCGACCGCCTGGACGGCCACATCATCATCTGCGGCTTTGGCCGTATCGGGCTCATGCTGGCCGGCGAGCTGGCGTCCGTCGGCGAGACCTTCGTCATCGTCGAGCGCGACGAGGCGCGCTGCCAGGAGGCGAAGGACCTAGGCTATCTCTGCCGTCACGCCGACGCCACGGACGAGGACGTGCTGCGCACCCTGCATGTCGAGCGCGCCAAGGTGTTGGCCACCGTGCTGCCGGACGACGCCGCCAACGTCTTCATCACCCTGTCGGCGCGCAGTCTCAATTCGAAGCTCGAGATCATCGCCCGCGGCGAACGCCCGACAACCGAGCGCAAGCTGATGCAGGCCGGCGCCGACCGCGTGGTCATGCCGGCGCATATCGGCGCCGAGCGGATCGCGGAGATGATCCTCTATCCGCGGCTGGCCCATTTCCTGCGCGGTTCCGAGCCGAAAGGCGACGGCACCGACGAAGGACTGGCCAAGCTGGGTCTGGACCTGCGGGTCATCACCGCGCCTCCGAACCTCGGCAGTCGGAAGGCTACCATCCGGGAGCTTGAGCGGCGCGGAGGCGGCGTGCTGATCGTGCGAATTGAGCGGGCCGATGGGACGGTGATCGAGAGCCCGTCGCCCAGCGAGATCATCAGGACTGGCGACGCCCTGGCGGTGGTTTCAAAGTCGGGACGCTTGAACCTGGAGGGCCTCGCGGACTGACGCCGGAGTTGTCAGCGCGAGCTTTCTCAGCTTCAAGTCGCTGAATTTTATTGGAAACTTGTGTTTTTGATCTCTCTTCCCAAGCGATTCGTCCGCGTGGGGTCTAGCGGACTCTGTCCGTGCTTGTGAGAGACCTGCCATGTCCAAGAGCCTCAGCCTCGCCTTCGCGCTCGCCGTCGCCCTGTCGAGCCTCAGCGCCGCCAACGCCGCCGCGCCTTGCCGCGACGCCAAGGGCAAGTTCATCAAGTGTCCGCCGCCTGCCGCGGCTCCGGCGAAGCCCGCCAAGTGCAAGGA
>Ga0247725_1001618_pt1 | contig 11014 bp, 10 predicted proteins | sample OKSTACKMCFT3sol_FD_183021 | JGI IMG/M metagenome (GOLD analysis project Ga0247725, IMG submission 183021) | Subsurface sediment microbial communities from gas well in Oklahoma, United States - OK STACK MC-FT3-sol | ecosystem: Environmental > Terrestrial > Deep subsurface > Rock core/Sediment... | reverse complement strand
CAAGGTTGGCAGCAACTGGGTCAGCAGGCGCTGCCCCGCATCTGTGGGCACCACGGCACGGGTACTGCGATTGAGCAGGCGCACTCCCAAACGGGTCTCCAGCCCTTTCAGGCTGTGGCTCAGGGCGGAGGCAGACACGCCGAGTTCGAGGGCGGCCTTGCTGAAACTCTGGTGGCGGGCGACGGCGGCAAACACCGCCAGTTCGGCGAGATCGGTACGGGTGATGGCCATATTAATTCAGCGAAAAAATGTTGAGCAACAGGGTACGTCAGCGGACGGCGAGGCACAACCTGAGCAATAAATGGGCGAATGTAAGCAATTTGTTGTACCCACAAGGATATAGATACGGGTGAAACTACCTCTATTTGTTAACGGCTGTTCACAAAATTGGGCTCGTAACGTGATCTCTGACGCCAGAAAGGCGATTCCAGTCAAACTTTGGTTGATTAATTCAAAAAAACACTGTGATCGCTAAGGGGATTTAATTAGAGTCAGCGCATCGGAACAAAAGCGTGTTAGCGAGTTGTAAAGTCTGACGCGTTTGTGGCCCTCGGGCCTATGACCCGCCGGCTTGTTTGTTGCAATTTGGTTGTTACATGGAGTGATGACCAGCTTGCCGGGCCGACGGGATGAGAATAACAGGGATGGACTGCAGGAGTTCCAGGGAGATGGAACAGGGCATTGCGCCCGGTTGACTAGAAATTTTCTATTTTCCTTGATGACAGGAACACCCCTATGTCTGACATGAACATTGCAGTAGAAGGCAGCTTAGCCAGTAATGCGTCTTCCCGTGGCATCAACAAGGCCGATGTGGTCTGGATGCTGGGTCTGTACGGTACCGCCATCGGTGCCGGTGTACTCTTCCTGCCGATCAACGCCGGTGTAGGTGGTCTGTGGCCGCTGGTTGCCATGCTGGTCCTGGCCCTGCCGCTGACCTTCTTCGCACACCGTGGCCTGACCCGCTTCGTGCTGTCCGGCTCCACCCGTGATGGCGACATCACCGAGGTAGTAGAAGAGCACTTCGGCAAGACCGCAGGCAAATTCATCACCCTGCTCTACTTCTTTGCCATCTACCCGATCGTGCTGATGTATTCAGTCGCCATCACCAACACCGTCGAGAGCGTGATTGTTCACCAGCTGGGCATGTCTGCACCTCCCCGTGCCGTTCTGTCACTGGCCCTGATCCTCGGTCTGATGGCGGTTGTTCGTCTGGGCGGCCAGGTTATCGTCAAAGCGATGAGCGTGCTGGTATTCCCGTTCGTGCTCACCCTGATGGGTCTGGCGTTCTACCTGATCCCGCACTGGAACGGTGCCATCATCACTGAAGCTCCGGCCCTGTCCGACGCCTTCAACGGTGACTTTATCAAGACCCTGTGGCTGGCTATCCCGGTAATGGTGTTCTCCTTCAACCACTCCCCGATCATCTCCTCCTTCGCGGTGGACAACAAAGGTCGTTACGGTGAAGGTGCCGAGAAGAAGTGCAGCAACATCCTGCTGGGCGCCCACGTCATGATGGTAATGACCGTTATGTTCTTCGTATTCAGCTGCGTACTGAGCCTCTCCCCGGCTGACCTGGCTGCTGCCAAAGAACAGAACATCTCCATCCTGTCCTACCTGGCCAACCACTTCGATAACCCGGTTATCGGTACTGTGGCTCCGCTGATCGCCATGGTTGCCATCAGCAAATCCTTCCTGGGTCACTACCTGGGGGCGCAAGAAGGCATGAACGGCCTGATGGCCAAGGCGCTGCGCGAGAAGGGCAAGAACGTTGACACCAAGCAACTGAACAAAGTCACTGCCGTGTTCATGATCCTGACCACCTGGGCCATCGCTACCATCAACCCGAGCATCCTCGGCATGATTGAAGACCTGGGCGGCCCGATCATCGCAATGCTGCTGTTCCTGATGCCGATGTACGCCATCACCAAGGTTCCGGCCATGCGCAAATACGCTGGCAACATCAGCAACGGCTTCGTGACCATCATCGGCCTGATCGCCATGTCCGGTATCATCTACAAGCTGATTGCCTGATAACTCCGGTTACCAAGTTGAATGAAGAAGCCGCCTCGCAAGAGGCGGCTTTTTTTATGGGTGTGTCCCGTCCTGAATATGGTTTACAACTTTCCCCCCAATAAATGGAGAACCCGATGGGACAAGGTGTGAAACGGACACAGCGCGATTACTCGCTGACTTTTAAACTGGCACTGGTCGAGCAGATTGAAAAAGGCGAGCTCACCTACAAACAGGCTCAGGTGCGCTATGGCATTCAGGGCCGTTCCACCGTTCTGGTATGGTTGCGTAAACATGGTCGGCAAGATTGGAGCCAGGGGGCTTCTGTGCGCGCCGGCAGGAGCATCACCATGCCTGACCCCGACAACCAGACGCCCGAACAGCGTATCAAGGAACTCGAGCAACAGCTGGCGCTGATGAGCCAGAAGGCCCAGTTCTTTGAGGCCGTCGTCGATGTACTGAAGAATGACTACGGCGTCTCCATCGTAAAAAAGCGACCCGGCAAGTCCTCTCGCAGCGGCAAGTCGAGAGGCTGACCATTGTCAGGGCTTGCCTGTTTCTGGGGATAAGCCGGCAGGCTTACTACAAGCGCAATCGGGTCGCCGACGAGCGCCATGCACAAGGGCTGCAGGTGGCGCGCTTTGTGCGTCAGGTTCGACTGCGACAATCTCGGGTGGGCACTCGCAAGCTGCATTATCTGCTGCAGGGTCAGGATGATGGCGGGCTCAAGGTCGGGCGGGCTGCTGGCTCATATCAAACACTCCGTTGAAGGTAGTTGCTGGCATGGGCGCGCGCGGCGCCCGATTGGCGCTGTTAGACCAAATATCAGCGATGAGAACGTGCGTGGTTTTAGTCGGGTTGTTCTGCTGAGGTGCGCTTGAGGCCTTTACATCAAGGCAATTGGTATCAAAAGCGATGGGAAAGGGGCGAAAGGGGGATGAAAAAACCGCCAGTTGGCGGTTTCTCTTATGCGATGGGCCCTACTTCAGGGCCTTCTTCAGCTTCTTGATCTTGCCTTCATGCTTGGCAATTTTCTCAAGACGAGCGGCGATCTTCTTTTTGATCTCTTTCTTGCTTGCTTTGGCCATCGGTGGCGCTCCTTTGCAGTGGGGACACATGAGGTGTCAGTGTGGGTCTTCCCTTTGACGTCCTAGAGTGCCACAGGGCTCCTTTGTGAACCAGCACTCTGTTGCTTTAATAGCCAGCTCGCTATAACTGCAAGGGGCTGAGCCAGCGCAGCAGTTGCTGGCCAACCTGCGGGTTGGCGAACAGGGCCATATGGCTGGTGCGATAGACAATCAGGGTATGGGCAGGAAGAAAAGTCAGCTGATGGCGCGCTTCGTTGTGCTGACCGAGGGCGCTGCGTAGCGGCACCAGTCCATCACCAATCAGCCGGTCTGCCAGCAGGCTGCGCTTGGCGGCAGTGGTCGCGGCAATGGCATAGCAGTTGACGCCACCGGGCAAGGGGAGTGGGATGCGGGGATCGCGCAAGGGCGCGGCGGGATCGGGTGGGGCGAGCGTCTCGATCACCTTGCCGTGGCGCAGATCCTTGATGCCTGCACTGCGCAGCCGCGCCAGCCTGACGAAGGGTTCGCTGTAGGCGGTGGCGGGCAGCAATTGCTCCAGCCAGTGTCCGGCGTGTTCGAGCGGCGCGCCGTGGTGTGGCGTGCCAAGAAAGATCAGGTTGGCAAGGCGTGCAGGCCAGGTGAGCCCGGCCACGCCGGCATGGTGGCAGGCGCTGCGGGCAACCAGACCTCCCATGCTGTAGCCCATTATCGTTATCTCTTTGAGCTCTCCCGGCCAGTGGGCGAGCAACTGCTCCAGCAACAGGGCAAGTTGCTGCCCGTTTTGTGCGATGGGCAGGCCCGAGTTGTAGCGCAGGTAAAGAGGCTGATAGCCAAGCGCGGCAGCAAGTTGCTCCCCGTGATTGACCGGCTTGCCTTGATGCTCGGTCTGCCACTGCAGATCGTTCATGCAGAGGCCATGGATCATCAGCAGCACCCGTCCCTCGCGGGGTAGATCCTTTGGCATCGCCTGCCAATCGAGGGGCTTGCCCTGATAGCGCAAGGTCATGGGGGTGGCGAGAGCATTATGGTGTTCGACCAGCTTGTCCCCCAACACGCCGTTGAGCGTGGCTATCAGGGCCGCACGTTTCGGGGTTTCGGGGATCTGGTGGGGCGGCGGTGTCGGCGGCAGCCGGGTCAGCAACCCGTTTATGCCGCTGCCGAGGGTATTGGCCGCGCCGTGAACCCCCTTGTAGACCAGCCCGGTGATCCCGGCTGTTTTTCCCTCATCCCGTCCCTTGAACCCCATACCGCTCAGTACCGCCTGATGTACCGCTTCGGAGATCTCTACCGCGGCGGGCAGCGCCAGAGTCAGCAGGTACACCAGCTCGCGGATATCCGAAAGATGCCAGGAAGAGGATGGCGATGGGTCTGTGGCGTCGGTCATGGCAAGCCCTTGTGAAAGCGGGTGTCGCGTTGTCGTGCCGCAAAGAGAGCAGCGTATCTCTATATCAAACCAGCTTGCGCCCTTTGTAGCGGGTTTACCAGTACGGGCCATGCATGGCGGGGCTGATAAGAACCGCTTGCGAAGCCGGTCACGGTATTGACAGGGAAAATCACCTCTACTTCGTCATATGAAGCTACATGGAGAGGTAAGGATGTCGCTGTTTGATGAGGTGCGGGTACAGAATTTGTGTGCACGGTTGTTCGATATGTAGTGGTCAACTAAATCCGGACACTTGGTTAGGCCGATCCTCGGCTTTTGCTGGCGGTATCCCGTCATTGTATTGATGTGGACGCCGCCAGTTGTAGTAATCCATCAGGTAATAACTGATATCCCGCTTTGCTTCCCGCAAGCTCATATATCCCATAGCCGGGCGCCACTCTGACTTCAGGCTTCTGAACAACCGTTCCATCGGGGCGTTATCCCAGCAGTTGCCACGCCGACTCATGCTCTGGGTCATGCGATAGCGCCACACTCGTTGCCGAAATGCCCTACTGCCATATTGGCTGCCCTGGTCAGAGTGAAATAGCACACCAGATGGGCAACCCCGCTGCTGATAGGCCATCTCCAGGGCTTTGATTGCCAATTCTGCATCAGGTTTATCAGACATCGCCCAGCCCACGACCCGCCGGGTGTGCAGGTCAAGCACCGCTGCCAGGTAATGCCAGCGACCACCGGCCCAGACGTAGGTGATATCGCCACACCACACCTGATTGGGTTGCTGGACATCAAATTCGCGGGCCAGCAGATTGGGTATGTCCGGTCGTTCAGACTGTGCCACCTGATAGCGATGAGCGCCCGGTTGCTTAGATACCAGACCGGCTTCCTTCATCAGGTTACGTACTTTGAATCGACCAATCTGATACCCCAACTCCCGCATCATCGACATCAAGGCGCGGCTGCCCGCTGAGTTCCGGCTTTCTTTGAACAAACGGCGCAACTCACAGCGCTGTTGCATACGTTCACGTTAATCGTCCGCCTGCGAGCCAGATAATCGTAAAAACAGGAGGTGGGAACATCGAAGGCGCAGCAGACCAAAGTGATGGGGGCTTGCTCCCTTAATCGGTCTATCAGCGCGTACGTGTGAACTCGTCCGCCATCAAGAGAGCAGTAGCCTTTTTTAGAATGTCCTTTTCACGTTCGAGCTGGTTGATACGGGCTTCCAGCTCCTGAATTTTCTGCTGCTCTGGAGTCAGTGCTTTGCTGATTGGGGTTGTGCCAGTTCGTTCGGATTGCAGCTGCTGAACCCAGCGACGGAGCACTGTTTCACCGACATCCAGTGAACGGCTGGCTTCAGGGACAGAATATCCTTGGTCGAGCACCAGGGATGCAGCTTCGAGTTTGAATTCGGCAGTAAATGAGCGACGTAATCTTGTCATTGAACACCTCAGGTCATGGTGGCGACTGTACCACCTAAAATGGTGTCCGGGATGATTAGACCACTACAATAGCCAGAACGGAAAGGGCTGCTCCCTTGAGAGTCGGCATGGCCGCGAGTTGAAGGATCTGTTGCAGGCAGTAGCCGGGATCAAGCCGGTTGGCCGAGGTGCTCATTATGTGTTGACCGACGCGGGGCGGACTTTTCTGACCGGACAACTGGCACGGGGTGCGCCCCCCGAACCGGACAAGGGGGAGCAGCTGCAACGAATGGGAGTGAGTTTACCTGCACGGCTCAATCAGGCCTGCTTTTATGCCCTCTGGCAGGGGGACAGCAAGCATTCGCGGTCAGCATCCCTTGCCGCGCCACAGCTTGCGGAATTGTCGCTCACGCAGGATGAGGTGATCCGCATCCGTACCCTCGAACCGCTCTCACTGGTCGATCAGCAGGGTCAGCAGCACGATATGACGGCAATGATGGCGCTGCTGGGGGAATTGGCGTTGCCGGAGCGGACTCTGGGCACGCTGGCGGCCATCGGCTGGCAGGGGGAGCGGGTCATTACGGTGGAGAACAAGGGGGCCTTTGTCGATTACCCACTGCAACCCGGGCAACTGCTGCTCTTTGCCCCCGGTCGCAATACCACCCTGGCCAAACAGCTAATCCCGCTGCTGCCTGCGGGCGTGCAGTGGGCCCATTTTGGCGATCTCGATCAACGGGGTATCGATATCGCCGTCGAGTTGGCACGTGAGCTAACTCGACCGGTCATGCTCTGGCTTCCCTGTGAGCTGCAGCCTTATCTGGATCACTACGCCCGTTCGGTACGCACCTTTGCAACGGGCAGTGGCAAGGTGCCCTGGCGTGTGACGAAGCAGGCTGATCAGGTCGATGGTCATGGCACGCCGGCAGGCGTTCCCTGGCTCGATAAACTGATCACAGACGGGACTTGGCTGGAGCAGGAGGTATTGATTCTGGCCCCTCACTGGCGGAGCTGGTCATTGGAAGCGATGGGCAATCAGGAGTGAAACGGGGAGCCCGCGCTCCCCGTCATTTCGTGGTCAGCTGCTTACTTGGCGTTGATGGGCCCCTTGGTGCCGGCATCATTATCGACCCAGCCGTCTTCACCCTTGATGCGGCGATCCCCCTGAATGGTGTAGATGACCATGCCATCCTTGAACACCAGCGCGCCATCGGATTTCTTGGCATTGACCTTCTTGTCGTTGACCCACACCTGATCCTTGCCATCGATGCGGATATTGGCCACGGTGGCGCCGGTTTGGGGGAAGGTGGCGATCCAGTTGCCCGCATAGGGGCTGGCGCTGGTTGCCGCGGCCGGAGCATTGCCAACACCGGCAGATGCGTTCTCAGCCTTGGTTTTGTTGATATAGCAGCCATTGAGCTCGCTCACCTGAGTGCAGCCCGAGCGCTCCAGCTTCTGCTCATAGCTCAGATTCAGACCGCCCTCCGCGGCCGGGGCGGCCGCGCCAAATCCCGCCTTGGCATTTTCCGCTTTGGTTTTGTGAATGTCACAGCCTTGCGCCTCGGTGACCTGGGTGCAGCCGGAGTGCTCCAGTTGCTCGGCATATTTGGCGCTGATGGCGTGGGCAGGGGTGATACCGAGCAGGGTGATGAGCAGAGCAGCATTCCTGGACATAGATAATCCCTCAAAGATGTAAGTCATGCAGCTTCATCCGCGCAGTTGCGGCAATGAACGTCGGCCTCTTCTGAGCATCCGAGACAGATGCGCAGCTGGCGTATTCACGTTAGCACCTTGGGCCAACTGCGCCCAGCAATGTGGCCAGAAGATAAGGCGAGAGGCGATACGGGCGGGGAGTGGAAGGGAGGCGAGATAGCAGCAGTGTCAACGCTGGAGAGATCATTCCAAGAGAAAAGGTGTTGCGGGCATTATCATAATGATAACGGCGGCCCCGCCGATATCATTTCAGCCCCTGAAACTGACCTTTGATGATAATTCTCACCGATGCCGAGATATCGCCTCTGATTATTATCACCCAGCTATTTTATCGCTTGGCCACCCTATCCATCCTTTTATGGAATAAACCGCTGAAATAGCCACTGATTTTGTGGGTGGCATCACACACTTTCGCCATTTATTAATATCCGTCTGCATTTTATTGGTTTGGCACGGTTATTGATTGCCTCATATCGACGCTAACCGACGCGCTCACCCACAACCGGGATGCTGGTGACATCGTGAGTGAAAGGGGAGCTATCCATATCTCATCCAATGATTGGGGCGAACGATGAAAGCAGTTAACGAATTAATCAAAGAGATCAGAGCACTCAAATCCAACCTGCATGAAAAAGATTTTCTGCTGACCTGGGAGCAAACGCCTCAGGAGCTGGAGCTGGTATTGAAACTGGCCGAATCCCTCAAGACCCTGCGCGCCGAAAATATCTGCACCAAACTGTTTAACAGCGGGCTCGGTATCTCGGTTTTCCGCGATAACTCCACCCGAACCCGCTTCTCTTACGCCTCTGCCCTGAACCTGCTCGGTCTGGCCCAGCAGGATCTGGATGAGGGCAAATCCCAGATCGCCCATGGCGAAACCGTCCGTGAAACCGCCAATATGATCTCGTTTTGCGCCGATGCCATCGGGATCCGTGACGACATGTTCCTCGGTGCTGGCAACGCCTATATGCGCGAAGTGGGCGCCGCACTGGATGAAGGGTTCGAGAAGGGAGTGCTGCCCCAGCGTCCGGCGCTGGTCAACCTGCAGTGCGACATTGATCACCCGACTCAGTCCATGGCTGATCTGGCCTGGTTGCAGGAGCACTTCGGCAGCCTGGAGAGCCTCAAGGGCAAGAAGATTGCGATGACCTGGGCTTACTCCCCGAGCTACGGCAAGCCGCTCTCCGTGCCGCAGGGCATCATCGGCCTGATGACCCGCTTTGGTATGGATGTGACCCTGGCCCACCCGGAAGGGTATGACCTGATCCCGGACGTGATCGAAGTGGCCAAGGAGAATGCCAAGGCATCCGGTGGCAGCTTCCGCCAGGTCACCTCCATGGAAGAGGCCTTCAAGGATGCCGATATCGTCTATCCCAAGTCCTGGGCTCCCTACAAGGTGATGGAGCAGCGTACCGAACTGCTGCGTGCCAATGACCACGCTGGCCTCAAAGAGCTGGAGAAACACTGCCTTGAGCAGAACGCCAAGCACAAGGATTGGCACTGCACCGAAGAGATGATGAAGCTCACCAAGGGGGGCGAGGCGCTCTATATGCACTGCCTGCCGGCCGATATTTCCGGTGTCTCCTGCAAAGAGGGCGAAGTAACCGAAGGGGTATTCGAGAAATACCGTATCGCCACTTACAAAGAGGCGAGCTGGAAGCCCTATATTATCGCCGCCATGATCATGGCCCGTAAATTCTCCGCCCCGGCAGAAACCCTGGAGAATCTGATTAAAGAGGCGCAAAAGCGGGTGAAATAAATAACGGCGGGGCAGGGTGAATATTCATCCTGCCCATGCTGTCGAATTCATTATTTCGAGTTTTCTCTCCGTGGTATCTGAATAACGGATCTCCCGGCGAGGCAGCTCTTTGTCAGGTAACTCCTAGTGAGGTAAGCATGTCCCAATTTTCGCTGAAGATGGATATTGCCGATAACCGCTTTTTTACCGCCGAGCCATCTCCGCTGTTTTCTCGCGCCGAAGCACAAAAGGCTCGCGCTTTTCATAAAAAACTGGCCGGTTATGCACCGACCCCATTGTGCGACCTGAAAGATCTGGCCGCCTATATCGGGGTGAAAAATATATTGGTCAAGGACGAGTCAAAGCGCTTTGGCCTCAACGCCTTCAAGATGCTGGGTGGCGTTTATGCCATTGCCAACCTGCTCTGTGAAAAGTACGGGGTGGCCATCGAGGATTTCTCCTTCGATCTCATCAAACGCACCATCAAGGAGCCGATGACCTTCGCCACCACCACAGATGGCAACCACGGTCGCGGCGTTGCCTGGGCAGCCAAGCAGGTTGGTCAGCATGCGGTGGTCTACATGCCCAAGGGCTCTGCCCGGGAGCGGGTTGACCACATTCTCAATCTCGGTGCCGAGTGCATCGTCACCGACATGAACTACGACGATACCGTGCGCCTGACCATGAAGATGGCGGAAGAGCGCGGTTGGCACATAGTGCAGGACACCGCCTGGGAGGGCTATACCAAGATCCCGACCTGGATCATGCAGGGTTACTCCACTCTGGCCGACGAAGCGGTCGAGCAGATGCAGGCCATGGGCATCAAGCAGCCGACCCACGTGCTGCTGCAGGCCGGGGTCGGGGCGCTGGCGGGCGGTGTGCTCGGTTATCTGGTGGACTGCTTCGGGGCGAAAAACCTGCACAGTATCGTGGTTGAACCGGATCAGGCCGACTGCATCTACCGCTCCGGTGTGGCGGGGGAGATGGTCAACGTGGGGGGCGATATGCGCACCATCATGGCCGGTCTCGCCTGTGGCGAACCCAACCCCCTCGGTTGGCCACTGCTCAGGGGCTGCACCACCCAGTTCATATCCTGCCACGACAAGGTGTCGGCACTGGGTATGCGGGTGCTCGGCAACCCCCTTGGCAATGACCCTCGCATCATCTCCGGTGAGTCCGGCTCGGTCGGTACCGGCGTGCTGGCGGCAGTGCGTCACCACCCGGATCGCGCGGCGCTGATGGAACGTCTCGGGCTAAGTCGCGACTCCGTGGTGCTGATCATCAACACCGAAGGGGACACCGATGTGACCCACTACCGGGAAGTGGTGTGGGAAGGCAAGCATCCTGCCTGCGACTAACTCTCCCGCCAGAGCAGAGACACGAATTGGAGAACTGATCGCACCTCGCCAACGGGGTGCGGTAACGGGCACAGGGCGCTGTCGACGAACAGGCCGCGCACTCTCAGTTGTTATGGAGAATCACAATGAGCAAGCAAATTCCGTTTGAAATGGTGTTGGAGAAGGCCTACCAGTACAAGGCCGAGATGACTCAGTTCCTGCGCGACATGATCGCCATCCCGAGCGAGAGCTGCGATGAAGAGCGGGTGGTGCTGCGCATCAAGCAGGAGATGGAAAAAGTCGGCTTCGACAAGGTGGAGATCGACCCCATGGGTAACGTGCTGGGCTATATC
>Ga0247725_1001617_pt1 | contig 11016 bp, 12 predicted proteins | sample OKSTACKMCFT3sol_FD_183021 | JGI IMG/M metagenome (GOLD analysis project Ga0247725, IMG submission 183021) | Subsurface sediment microbial communities from gas well in Oklahoma, United States - OK STACK MC-FT3-sol | ecosystem: Environmental > Terrestrial > Deep subsurface > Rock core/Sediment... | reverse complement strand
GGGTACCCGCATCAGTGAGGAGTCTCACCTCAAGCCCAAGCCGATGATCGAGATTGGCGGCAAGCCGATTCTCTGGCACATCATGAAGCAGTACTCGGCCCATGGCATCCAGGACTTCGTCATCTGCCTGGGCTACAAGGGCTACGCGATCAAGGACTTTTTCGCCAACTATTTCCTGCACACCTCCGATGTCACCTTCGACATGCGCAACAACCAGATGGAGGTACACCAGAACTACAGCGAGCCCTGGCGCGTGACCCTGGTCGACACTGGCGAGGACACCATGACTGGCGGACGCCTGCGCCGGGTCGGGCGCTTTCTGGAGCAGGAGGAGGCTTTCTGTTTCACCTACGGCGACGGTGTATCCGACCTGGATATCAGCGCCCTGGTGGCCTTCCACAAGCGGCATGGCAAGCACGCTACCGTCACCGCGGTGCAGCCGCCGGGGCGCTACGGTGCCCTGGCCCGTGAAGGTGACCAGGTGACCGGTTTCGTCGAGAAGCCACGTGGTGACGGCGGCTGGATCAACGGAGGCTTCTTCGTGCTGTCGCCGAAGGTGCTGCCCTGTATCGCGGATGATTCCACTTCCTGGGAAGTAGAGCCTCTGGCCCAGCTGGCTGGCGAGGGTCAGTTGATGGCCTACCAGCATGAGGGCTTCTGGCACCCGATGGATACCCTGCGCGACAAGAACTACCTGGAGCAGTTGTGGCAGAGCGGGGAGGCGCCTTGGAAACAGTGGAGCTGAGCCGCGAGTTCTGGCGCGGCAAGCGCGTCCTGCTGACTGGCCACACGGGCTTCAAGGGCGGTTGGCTGGCGCTCTGGCTGCAGAGTTGGGGAGCCCAAGTGACCGGCTTCGCCCTGGAGCCCTCGACTGATCCCTGCCTGTTCGAGCTGGCACGGGTGGGCGAGGGCATCGACAGTCGCATCGGCGACCTGCGTGACCTGGCCGCCCTGCAGGCACTGGTGGCCGAGGTGAAGCCGGAGATCGTCCTGCACCTGGCGGCGCAGCCGCTGGTGCGCGAGGGCTACCGTGACCCCCTGGGTACCTACGCGAGCAACGTGATGGGTACGCTGCATCTGCTCGAGGCGGTGCACCAGGTCGGTGGCGTGAAGGCCTGCGTGGTGGTGACCACCGACAAGGTCTACGCCAATAACGAATGGGCCTGGCCCTACCGGGAGAACGAGCCACTCGGCGGTCACGACCCCTACAGCAGCAGCAAGGCCTGCTGCGAGTTGCTGGCGCAGTCCTTCGCTGCCTCCTATTTCCCCGTTTCCCGCCATGCCGAACACGGCCTGGCCCTAGCCACCGCACGGGCCGGCAATGTGCTGGGCGGTGGCGATTTCTCCGCCGACCGCCTGGTGCCGGACGTCCTGGCCGCCTGGACGCGCGGCGAGCCGGTGACCCTGCGCTACCCGCAGGCCGTGCGCCCCTGGCAGCACGCCCTGGAGCCGCTGGCCGGCTACCTGCAGCTGGCCCAGGGTCTTTACGAACAGGGGCCGGCCGTGGCCGGCGCCTGGAACTTCGGTCCGGCCGACAGCGATACCTGCAATGTCGGCGAGGTTGTTGCGCGCCTGGCTGCGCGCTGGCCGCAGGCGCCAGGGCTGAAGATCGAGCCCAGCGAGTTGCACGAGGCCGGCCTGCTGCGCCTGGACAGCAGTCGCGCGCGCCAGCTGCTTGGCTGGCAACCGCGCTGGGCGCTGGATGAGTGCCTGGAGCGGACCCTCGATTGGCACCTGGCCTGGCAGCGCGGCGCCGACATGCGTGCCGTGACCCTGACCCAGCTGGCCGACTACTGGGGGCAGGCATGAGCGAACTGCAGCTGATCGAGCTGCCGCTTCCCGGCCTGTTCGCCCTGCAGCACCGGGTGCATCAGGACGAGCGTGGGCGTTTTGCCCGCCTGTATTGCGAGGGCAGCCTGCAGCTGTCCGGCCAGCCCTTCCATGTGCGCCAGATCAACCAGTCGCTGACCCGTGAGCGCGGCACCGTGCGCGGCCTGCACTTCCAGTACCCGCCGCATGCCGAGAGCAAGCTGATCAGCTGCCTGCGTGGTGTGGTCTGGGATGTGGCGGTGGACGTGCGGCAGGGCTCGCCGACCTTCCTGCGCTGGCACGCCGAGCGACTGGAAGCCGGTGACGGTCGCAGCCTGCTGCTGCCTCCAGGCTTCGCCCACGGCTTCCAGGCCCTCAGCGACGATGCCGAGCTGCTCTACCTGCACAGTGCCGATTACACCCCGGGCCATGAAGGCGGTCTGTCTATCGGCGACCCGCTTCTCGCCATCGACTGGCCGCTGCCGTTCAAGAACCTGTCGGCCCGCGATGCCGGCCATCCGTTGCTGGATGAGCGTTTTCAGGGAGTACGTCTATGAACTGCCGTGGCTGTGGTGCGCACCTGCACCTGCCGTTGATCGACTTGGGCACGGCGCCGCCGTCCAACGCCTACGTCAGCGCCGCGCAACTCGACCAGGCCGAGCAGTGGGTGCCGCTACGGGTGCAGGTATGCGACTCGTGCTGGCTGGTGCAGACTGAGGACTACCGTGCCGCCGACAGCCTGTTTGATGCCGACTACGCCTACTTCAGCTCCTTCTCCAGCAGCTGGCTGGCCCATGCCGAGCGCTACGTCGCCAGCATGACCGAGCGCTTCGGCCTGAACGCGCAGAGCCGGGTGGTGGAGATCGCCGCCAACGACGGCTACCTGCTGCAATATGTGGCCAAACGTGGGATTCCCTGCCTGGGCATCGAACCGACCGCCAGCACCGCGCGAGCGGCGCGCGACAAGGGACTGGAGATCCGCGAGCTGTTCTTCGGCGAGGCCGTTGGTCGTCAACTGGCGGAAGAGGGCTGGAGCGCCGACCTGATGGCGGCCAATAACGTGCTGGCCCATGTGCCGGACATCAACGACTTCCTCAGGGGCTTCGTCGCGCTGCTCAAGCCGACCGGCGTGGCCACCTTCGAGTTTCCCCATCTGCTGCGGCTGATGGCCGAGCACCAGTTCGACACTCTCTACCACGAGCACTACTCCTACCTGTCGCTGACCGCGGTGCAGGCGCTCTGTGAGCGCAACGGCCTGGCCGTGTTCGATGTCGAGGAGTTGCCGACCCATGGCGGCTCGTTGCGGGTCTTCGTGCAGCGTGCCGAGGGGGGGCGCCAGATGGCCGCCGCCGTCGGCGAGCTGCTGGCACGGGAGGAGGCGAGCGGAGTGAGGACTGCCGCTTATTACTCGAGCCTGGCGCCCGCTGCCGAGCGCATCAAGCACGAGTTGCTGCGCTTCCTGCTCAAGGCCAAGGCCGAAGGCAAGAAGGTGGTGGGCTATGGCGCGGCGGCCAAGGGCAACACATTGCTCAACTACGCCGGGGTGCGTGGCGACCTGCTGGCCTGGGTGGCCGACGCCAACCCGCACAAGCAGGGCAAGTTCCTGCCGGGCAGCCGCATTCCCATAGTTTCGCCTGCGCGCATCGCTGCCGAGAGGCCAGATTACGTGCTAGTGCTGCCGTGGAACCTGCTGCCCGAGGTCACAGCGCAACAGGCGCAGATCAGTGAGTGGGGCGCGCGCTTCGTGGTGGCCGTACCGACGCTTCAGGTGCTCTGAGGAGGCAGCTCATGACACTTTCCATACACCCCGAGGCCCGTATCTCGCCCATGGCCGATATCGAGGACTCCACGCGCGGTACGCTCATCCAAATCGGCGCCGGTTCGGTGGTCGACAGTTTCGTCAAATTCAAGCCAGCGGGGGGCGCTGGCGATGTGCTGATCGGCGAGCGTACGACCATCAACTCCTGCTGTGTGTTGTACACCGGCAACGGCATCCTGATCGGCAATGATGTGGCCATCGCCGCCAACTGTGTGTTCGCGCCGGTGAACCACGAGTTCAGTGCGCGTGAGAAACTGATTCGCGAGCAACGCTTTCGGCCGAGCAAGGGCGGTATCCTTATTGAGGACGACGTCTGGATCGGTGCCGGTTGCGTAATTCTCGATGGCGCCATCCTGCGCAAGGGCTGCGTGATCGGCGCCATGTCGCTGGTGCGTGGTGAGGTGCCGGCCTACAGCATTAATGCGGGTAATCCACTACAGCTCTTGGGGTGGCGCACGTGAGTCGATTCACCGTCCTGGGTGCGGGCGGCTTCATCGGCCGCCACTTGGTTGCGCACCTGAGGGCTTCCGGCCATCAGGTGCTGACGCCCGCGCGGGATGTCAGTTTGGCCGGGCAGGCACACGGGCATCTGATCTACGCCGTCGGCCTGACCGGTGATTTCCGCCAACGTCCGTTGGATGCGGTGGATGCCCACGTCGGCTTGCTGGCGCGAGTACTGCGTGAGGCGAGCTTCGAATCCTTCCTCTATCTCTCGTCGACACGCGTCTATGGCGGCCTTTCGGCTGATCAGCTGGCTCAGGAAGACATGGACCTGCCGCAGCGACCAACTCTCGACGGGCTCTACGATTTGTCCAAGCTGCTCGGAGAGTCGATGTGTCTGGCCCAAAACCACCCGGCTGTGCGTGTGGTACGTCTGAGTAATGTCTACGGAGTCGGGCAGAGCCCGCATACTTTTCTGCAGATGGTACTGGCGGAGCTGCTGCGCGAGGGCGAGGTGACGATTGGAGAGGCGGCGGAGTCGACCAAGGACTACGTGTCGCTGCGCGACGTGATCGAGCTAATTCCGCGTATCTCCGAGCACGGTGATTCACGCCTCTACAATCTGGCTAGCGGTATCAATCTGTCTCATCGCGAGCTTGCCGAGCGTCTACAGGTGCTGACCGGCGCTCGGGTGCGCTTTGCCGAGGATGGTGTCTGCCGGCGCTTTCCGCGCATAGATATATCTCGTATCAGTCGGGCTTTTGCCTGGCAGCCTCGCAGTCTGCTGGTGGATCTGCCGGAGCTGCTTGGGCGATGAAGATCGATCCTGTGGTTCACTCCCTAAATTCAAGAGGTTTGTCATGACTGCATCCAATCCTGATCCGATCCAAGCCTTCGAACAAGAGAAAGCCGAGCGGATTGCCACCTACCCGCAGGATGCGGCCTGGCAAGCGCAGTCGCGTGCCTGGATGCGCCGAGCCTTCGAACAGAAGTACATGTACAACTTTAGCTGGATGGGCCGCCCCATCATCCAGACCCCAGTGGACATGATGGCCATGCAGGAGCTGATCTGGCAGGTGAAACCCCAGGTCATAATCGAGACCGGTGTGGCTCACGGCGGCTCGTTGCTATTCTACGCCTCGCTGCTGGAGCTGCTGGGCGAGGGTGAGGTGGTTGGCATCGACATTGATATCCGAGCACATAACCGCAAGGCTATTGAGGACCACCCGATGAGCAAGCGCTTGCACCTGATCCAGGGTTCCTCCACCAGCGCCGAGGTGGTCGAGCAGGTGCGTGCCCGGGTAGCGGGCAAGCAACGAGTGATGGTGTGCCTGGACTCCAACCACACCGAGGAGCATGTGTTAGCCGAGTTGGCTGCCTATGCGGAACTGGTGACCAAGGGCAGCTACCTGGTTGTCTTCGACTCGGTAGTGGAGGATTTGCCCAAGGACTTCTTTGCCGATCGACCGTGGAATGTTGGCGACAACCCGAAAACTGCAGTGCACAAGTGGTTGCCAATGCACCCTGAGTTCGCCATCGACCGTGACTTTGAGAGCAAGCTACTGCTTACCGTCTGCCCTGAGGGGTTCCTCAAGCGCCTCGATTGATCTCAAAAGCCCTGACGTGCTGCCGAAAACCATACTGGTAGCGCGTCAATTTTCTCGTATTTTCCCACCTTGATTTTCTTGGGCGACGTAAATTGTTGATTGAGCTTCGGAAAAAAAATTGATTTTTTCTTGCTCAATCCACCTAAAGTTGCCCCAGACAGCGCCGATACAAAGACCGAATGCGAACTTTATGGGGCGTCTGAGCAAGCAGGCCCGAAGCTCGCAAGCTCAGACAACCAGTTAGTACGGTCCTTTGGAGGCAAATACCATGGCCCTGACAGTCAACACAAACGTCGCTTCGCTGAACACTCAGCGTAACCTCAACACCTCGTCCAAGGGTCTGGATACCTCTCTCCAGCGCCTGTCCACCGGTTTCCGCATCAACAGCGCCAAGGATGACGCGGCTGGTCTGCAGATCTCCAACCGCCTGACCAGCCAGATCAACGGCCTGAACGTTGCCACCCGTAACGCCAACGACGGTATTTCCCTGTCGCAGACCGCTGAAGGTGCTCTGCAGCAGTCCACCGGTATTCTCCAGCGTATGCGTGATCTGGCCCTGCAGTCGGCCAACGGTTCCAACGGTGGCACCGAGCGTGCTGCACTGCAGTCCGAAGTGTCGCAGCTGCAGCAGGAGTTGAACCGTATCGCCGACACCACCAGCTTTGGTGGGCGCAAGATTCTCGACGGTACTTTCGGCTCGCAGAGCTTCCAGGTTGGCGCCAATGCTTATGAAACCATCAGCGTCTCCATCGGTGCAGCCAGTGCAACCCGCATCGGTGTCAACCGCACCGACTTGGGCACCAGTGCCCAGTCTGCAGTAGCCGGTGCGAGCGCCTTCGCTGCGTTGAACGCAACCAGCCAGGGCTATCAGGACAGCACTTTTGCTGTCATTGGCAAGCTGGGCAGTGCCAACGCGGACTTCGCGACTGGCTCTTCCGCTCGTGAAATCGCTGCGGCAATCAACGCCGACTCCGATGAGACGGGTGTTTCCGCTACCGCTCGTACCGTGGCCCGTCTGGGTGGCTTCTCCAACACCGCTGCTGCCACTGTATCTTTCAACCTGTACGGTGCGAACAACTCTGCAGCTTCCGCTGGCGTCGCGATCTCCGCCAACGTCACCGACTTCACCGATCTGAGTGCTCTTGCTGACGCGATCAACAAGGAAACCGGTACCACCGGTATCGCAGCGCGCTCTCTTGGCTCCAGTGTTGAACTGGTGAATGACAAGGGCGACTCGATTCTCATCGACGGCTTCTCCGGTGGTGGTGCAACTCCTACCATCACTGCCTATAACTTCGACGGCGATACTGCCCTTGGCGCTGCAGGGACTATCTCTGCCGCTGGCGGTGGTGCTCGTGTAGATGGCCGCGTACGTGTCGAGTCTCCGGATGCCTTCCAGCTGACCGGCTTGGCCGCCAACCTGGGCACCGACGGTTTCAGCTCGCTGAACGCAGTGGCTGATGTGGATATCAGCACCCAAGTCGGTGCTCAGAAGGCTCTGGGTGTGATCAGTGGTGCACTGTCTAATATCGACAGCCAGCGTGCCCAGCTCGGTGCTGTGCAGAACCGCTTCGAGAACACCATCTCGAACCTGCAGAACATCTCCGAGAACGCCTCTGCCGCTCGCAGCCGGATCCGCGACACCGACTTCGCTGCCGAAACCTCGGAACTGACCAAGAATCAGATCCTGCAGCAGGCCGGTACCGCAATCCTGGCCCAGGCCAACCAGCTGCCGCAGGCTGTGCTCAGTCTGCTCGGCTAAGCTCAGAAGCGCTAGACTGCGGGGAGAAGGGCTTGGCTCTTCTCCCCGCTACCTCATTGTGAGGAGAAATTTATGGACGTCGGCTCAATCAAGAATTCGCTGAATCCGGTACAGCAGGTGACAGGGCGCTCCGCTCCAGCCGAGGTGCCGCGCAATCAGCAGATCGACGTCGCCCCCGGCGGCGACGAGCAGGCGGCAAAGGCAGCTACCGACGAGGCTCGGGATGTCTCCCGCGAACAGGTCGAATCCGCGGTCTCGACCATTCAGGAGTTTGTCCAGTCGGTGCGCCGCAATGTCAATTTCTCGGTGGAAGACAGTTCCGGGCGTGTCGTGGTCAAGGTGACCGATGCATCTTCGGGCGATGTGATTCGCCAGATTCCCTCCGAAGAAGCTTTGCAGTTGGCAGAAAGCCTGGACGAGGTGCGCAGCCTCCTGTTCAAGGCCGAAGCCTGACAGACGAGGTTGGCACGACATTTGACTGTTAAGTGCTTACAAGGCGTTGATTGTCATATTTTTGGCGAGGTGAGACATGGCTGGAATACTGGGCGTCGGATCGGGTATCGATATCGACAGCATAGTGACCGCACTGGTCAATGCGGAGCGGGCTCCGAAGACCCAGCAGCTTGATCGCCTGGAGAAGGCCACCACCTCGCGCTTCTCTGCTCTGGGGACCCTCAAGGGATCGCTGAGCGGCCTACAGACGGCCATCCAGAATCTTAACAAGCCCTCGTTGTTCACCAACCGTACCGCTTCGTCGAGTAGCACTAGTGTGCTTACGGCAAAGGCAGACGCCGATGCTGTGGCGGGTAAGTACAGTGTTCAGGTTCAGCAGCTTGCGACCAGCAGCAAGGTTGGTCTGCAGTCGGTTTCCACTGATGCGTCTACCAGGTTCAGCAGTGGCACCCTGACTATCTCCACTGGCTCGACGAATTTTGAAGTCGATATCACGTCCGCCAATAACAGCCTTGCCGGTGTTCGTGATGCCATCAATGCTGCCGGGAAGGATAAAGGGGTTACAGCTACCATCGTTACCGACTCATCCGGATCCCGTCTGGTGCTGAGCTCCAACAAGTCGGGCGAGGGCAATGACATCAAGGTGGCGGTAAGCGAGGATGGGGTCACCACTGGTACTGTGGCCCTTACCACCCAGGCTTTCCAGCCTTCGGCCAGCTTGTCTCTTCCCGCCTTTGCCGGTGGTCCCACCTCTACTTTCCAACCCGGCAACTTGGCGATTTCGGCAGGCAGCGTCGATCTTGATATCGCTGTGGCTGATGGCGATTCCCTGGAAGATATTCGCGACGCAATCAACACTGCCGGTGCCGGGCAGGGTGTCTCTGCCAGCATCGAAACCGATGCTTCGGGCGCTCGCCTGGTACTCAGCTCCACCAATGGAACGGCGCTGACTGCTGCTGCTACATCTTCCGGTGTTGGCAGTGGCAGCAATGCTCTCACCAGTCTCAATCCGGCAAGCGGGGTTACGGCTACTTCTGCTGGCCCGAACTCCACCACTGGGGCCGCAGGGGTTATCAGCAAAGCTCAATCCGCCGTCCTGTTCGTCGATGGTCTCAGGGTTGAAAGCAGCAGCAACTCGGTAAGCTCGGCCATTGATGGGGTCACCCTCAATCTGGCTGGCGTGCAAAGCAGTGCAGATCTGGCTGCAGGTAAGACGGTCGATATCACCATCGGGGTCGACAGGGGCTCGGTCAAAACCAATATCCAGAAGTTCGTCGATGCCTACAACGGCTTGATCAATACTGCGGCGCAGCAGACTGCGGTGGTTCAGGTGGGCGAGGGAAAAAATCCGGTCACCGGCGCCTTGGTTGGCGATGCGACTGTGCGCGGACTGCTCTCGGGGTTGCGTAGCGAACTGGTGAAAATGACAGGGAGCGAGGGGACTAGGGCTCTCGCCGAACTGGGCATCACGACCCAGAAAGACGGCACTCTGAAAATCGATGACACCAAGCTGAGTTCCGCGCTGGATAAGGATTTTGAGGCCGTTGCCAATTACTTTACCGGTGACAATGGTCTGATGGTGCGGCTCGAGAAGAATGTGAGCGCCTATCTCAAGACAGACGGTGTGTTTGATCAGCGGACCCAGGCTCTGCAGAGTACCCTGTCCAATATCGATGACCAGCGCGAGGCTCTGGACCTGCGTATCGCCAAGGTCCAGGAGCGCCTGGTTGCTCAGTACAGTGCGATGGACCAGTTGGTTGCGCGTCTGCAGAAGACCAGCGAGAGCCTGACCAACCAGCTGGCCAGTCTGCCCGGTTTCGTGAAGAAGGATTGATGATGAGCAAGAAACCCATCGACACCTACAAGCAGGTCAAGACTGCTCAGGAAGTCAGCCCGTACCGTGCCGTGCAGATGCTTCTGGACGGCGCCCTGGAGCGCGTTCTGCTGGCACGCCAGGCACAGCTGGAAGGGGACATCGAGATCCGGGGTCTGGCCGTGGGGAGCACCATCACCATCCTCGGTGTGCTGCAGTCCAGTCTGGACAAGCAGCTGGGCGGGGAAATCGCCGAGAACCTCGATGCTCTGTACGACTACATGACCCGTCGCCTGGCCGGCGTGGCGCTGGACGACACGCCGCGCAGCCTGGACGAAGTGCAGCAGCTGCTCAGCCAGATCAAGTCCGCCTGGGATGCCATCGGCCCCGAGGTCGAGCCAGTTGTGGCGGCAGCGGAGTGATTGTTCCGTTTTGCCGCTAAAGCCGCGCCCAGGATTGCCGATACAAGGATAGTAGTCAGGCAATTTCAGCGGAGCGATCATGAACGCAATGGCGGCCCTCAGGCAGTACCAAACCGTCAACACCCAGGCTCAGGTGGCCGATGCCAGTCCGCATCGTCTGATCCAGATGCTGATGGAGGGCGGTCTCTCCCGTCTGGCCCAGGCCAAGGGCGCCATGCTACACGGGCAGGCCGCACAGAAAGGCGAGCTGATCAGCAAGGCCATTGGTATCATCGGCGGCCTGCGTGAGGGGCTGGATCTGCAGCGCGGCGGCGAAGTGGCCGCCAACCTGGATCGTCTTTATGAATACATGGTGGCACGCCTGGTCGAGGCCAATGTCACCAACGATGCGGCTATCCTCGACGAGGTCGCCGGTCTGTTGCGCAACGTCAAGTCCGGTTGGGATGCCATCAGCCACTGATGGGCCAGCAGAAGGGGAATACCATGAGTTCGTCCGTCCAGCTCCTTGAAGCCACCGGAAGCGCCCTGCGCGATGCCCTGCAGCGTCGCGACTGGACCGCCATCGGTGAGCTGGATGCGCAGTGCCGCCAGGCCGTGGAAGAGGCCATGGTCGAGGCGGTGCGCGACGAGGGTCTGCTGCAGCAGCGCATGCATGAGCTGCTCGACCTCTACCGGGAGCTGGTCGCCACCTGCCAGGCCGAGCAGCGTCGCCTGGCCGGGGAGCTGGTTCAGCTCAACCAGTCGCAACAGGGCGCCAAGGTCTATCAGCTGTTCACCTGAGCCAGGCCTCCTTCCTGGAGGCTTCCCCAGGCATCTACGGACTATTGCGGATGCCGTCGGGATTCATGGAAAAATCTACGCCATAAAATTGACTCTTGTCTGATTTTTGA
>Ga0247725_1001616_pt1 | contig 11018 bp, 11 predicted proteins | sample OKSTACKMCFT3sol_FD_183021 | JGI IMG/M metagenome (GOLD analysis project Ga0247725, IMG submission 183021) | Subsurface sediment microbial communities from gas well in Oklahoma, United States - OK STACK MC-FT3-sol | ecosystem: Environmental > Terrestrial > Deep subsurface > Rock core/Sediment... | reverse complement strand
AACGGATGATGCCCTTGAGCATATCGCTGGAGAAGAGCGGCTCGCCGTCGCTTTCCGCTTCCTGAATGATCTGCAGCAGGATGCTGCGAGTCAGATCCTCGCCAGTCTTGGCGTCGACCACCTGGAACGGTACTTCGTCGATGACCAACTGGCGGATGTCGGGGAGGGTGACGTGGGTGCTGGTATGGGTGTCGTACAAACGGCGGTTGGCGTATTTCTTGATCAGGCGTGGGGCTCTGTGGCCGTCATCGGACATGTGTAGCGTCTCATTATGAGTCGGAGTGTCTGTGGCAGGTATTATCTCAGGCCTCTCCCGGTGTAGATATATTGTTAATGCGGGGATAATTGGTTGTTTTAGTTTTTCGGATATAAGGCCGTAAGATATTCGCAGATACTTACTTGGGGCTGGCATCTACCGCCAGCAGAATCACTTCGCGCTGTATCAGTCGAGATGGCGTCTGAACCATATGCGGATCGTGATGATCCGCGCCATTTCCGACGTAATGGGTATCTACCGATTGTGAGCTCTTCAACTTATACCACCACTTCGTTCACTGTGAGTCGTTCACTGCGTTGCTTTCCGTCAGTCCTGCTGGTTCTAGTGCTGGCCGGGTGTGCAGGGGTCAAGGTCACGGCGGTCAGCAACAATGATTACCTGGCCCAGCGCCGCGGTGATGTGTTGACCACCGGCAACCTCAGTGCTTCGGCGGTTGCTGCCCTGCAGGTCGTGGGCAGTGATGAGAAGCGCTGCCTTGCTGACCTGCCGGCCTGCCGCGAGGCGCTGGACAGCACAACGGGGTTGCGTGACGAACAGCGGCTTTCCACGCTGGCCGAGCTGTGGCTGAAGGAAGCCCAGGACGGCGGCAAGGTGATGGCGGCGGAGGCCCGCACCGATGCCTACCTGGAGAGTGCCCGGTATGCCTACGCCTACCTCTTCCTGACCACCCGCACACCGAGCCAGCGCGCCCTGGAAGACCGGCAGACGCAGGTGCGCGACTACTACAACTTTTCGGTGCAGCAGGCGCTCGTCGAGGTCTTCGATCGCTACCGTGGACGGCCACCATCACCCGAGGACACTCAGGGTAATTTCCGCCTCAAGACCGGGCGCTGGACGATCGGCGGGCGCATGACCGATGTGAGGCTGGCCGATGACCGCCTGTTGCCGAAGGAGCTGATTCCGGCTGCGTCCCTGTCCTTTGGCGGGTTGCGCAACCAGTACCGTCGGGATGGACTGGGTGCCGAGTTGGTAGCGGTGACGGCCAAGCGCGTGGTGAGCAAGGGGAGCGATGAAATACCCTGGAGCGAAACCCCCTTCCCGGCGATTACTGCCGTGGCGCGCTTTCCCGGGGAGACCCTGGAGCAGGTGTTGTCCACCTATCAGGTGGAAGTGATCGGTTATGACCCCTACCGGCAGGATTCGGTGGACATGGCAGGTGTGCAGGCGCCCCTGGCGGCCAACTTCACGTCGGGCTATGGCCTGTGGCTGGCGCGTTCCGGGTTTGCCCGGCAGTCCCTGCTGACTCTGGTCGGACGCGGCGAAGTGTTGGAACGCCCCCATGTCTACCTGCTGCAGCCGTTCGATCCCGACCGGCGCATCGTGGTCATGCTGCATGGCCTGGCCAGCAGCCCGGAGGCCTGGATCAACGTGGCCAATGAAGTGCTGGGCGACGAGGAACTGCGCCGCAATTACCAGATCTGGCAGGTCTACTACCCGACCAACCTGCCGCTGGCCGTCAACAATCAGGCCATCCGCGAGGCCATCGAGCAGACCTTGGCGAATTTCGATCCGCAAGGCACGGCCAAGGCCAGCCACGATATGGTGCTGGTCGGGCACAGCATGGGGGGCGTGTTGTCACGGCTGATGCTGTCCTCATCGGGTGACCAGTTGTGGGATGCCATGCTGGGAAGTTACGGGATGCAAGGCGCGCGCCTGGAAAAAGCCCGGGCGAAGCTCGGGCCCTACCTGTATTTCGAGCCATTGCCTCAGGTGAGCCGGGCCGTATTCGCTGCGGCGCCACACCGGGGTACCCCGTTTGCCGAAAATCGCGTGTCGCGCTGGGCCGCAGGGCTGGTGAAGATGCCGGTGTCGATGTTGAACCGTTTCAAGGAGGTTGCCCAAGTGCTGGTTGACCCCAATGCGGCGGCACCGGTCGCGTTGGTGCGCCCCCTCAACAGCATCGACAACCTGAGCAACCAGGACCCCTTCGTCAAGGCCGCAGCCGACCTGCCCATTTCGCCACGAGTGCACTATCACTCGATCATCGGCAACTACACGCCAGACCTCGAGGTCCTGCTGTCCAGTGACGGCGTGGTGCCGTACGCCAGCTCGCACCTGGCTGGCGCCGACTCGGAGCTGGTCGTGCCATCGTGGCACAGCGTGCAGGAAACACCGCAGGCGATCATCGAAATTCGCCGCGTGCTGCATGAACACCTCACCGGCCTGGCCAGCCCCAAGGTGGCTACGGTACGAGCGCCATGAACGGGCTGTTGGGTCTTCTCCTGCGCAGTGTCCTCGCGCTGTCGTTTTTTCTGATCATGGCCTGGGGCGTGCTGGCGCTGTTCTACCAGACTGGAGGGCTGGCAACCTGGGTGCTGATTGCGGGCTGGTGCCTGCTTGGCTGCATTCTGCAGGTTCTGCTGTGGCGCGGGCGTCCCATACTGGCGCTTGTCGGTCAGGTGCTTGTCTTCGCCGCGTTGCTGGTCTGGTGGACAAGCCTGGAACCGTCAAACCAGCGTATCTGGGCTGGTGATGTCGCGCAGATGACCCAGGGCGAGCTCGTGGGCAATCAGCTCATCCTGCACAATGTGCGCAACTTCAACTGGCGCAGCGATGATGACTATGACGTTGCCTGGGAAACACGTCGCTACGATCTCGACCAGCTCGCCTCGGTCGACCTGATCACCTCCTATTGGGGCATGCCGGCCATCGCCCATGTTCTGGTTTCTTTCGGCTTCACGGATGGGCGTTTTCTGACGTTCACCGTTGAGGTGCGCAAGGAGCAAGGCGAGGCCTATTCGGAGATTGGTGGTTTCTTCAAGCAGTTCGAGTTGAGCATCGTCGCCACTGACGAGCGTGATGCCTTGCGCGTGCGCACCAACGTGCGCGGCGAAGACAGCTATCTCTATCGTATTGCTATGCCCGACGAGGCGATGCGTGCGTTGCTGCTCTCCTATGTGCAGCAGGCCAACGCCCTGGTCGATCAGCCGCGTTTCTACAACACCATTACGGCCAACTGCACCACCATCGTTTTCGACATGCTGCAGACGATCATTGGCGGACTGCCGGTCGATTACCGTTTGCTGCTGACAGGCTACCTGCCGGCCTATGTCATGTCGGTCGGTGGCCTGCAGGGTGGCTACAGCCTCGATACGTTGCGTCAGCACGGGCGCTTTACCGAACGGGCACGGATGGCCAACGATGCGAGCGATTTTTCCAGGCAGATCCGGCGCGGAGTGCCCGGCTGGGTGTCTCCCACCGATACCAGCCACAATGATGAAGGCAGAGACTGATGCGAGAACTTGAAGTGATGATTGGCCTGATCGGCCTGGGATTCCTGCTCCTGATGGTCGGCTACAGCCGGCGGGAACGGGACAGTGGTGTGCTGGTGATGGCCACAGGGATAGTGGTGATGTTGGCTACCATTGGTTACAAAATCTACATTGAGCTGAGGTAATGAACCATCCTGCACTCGTTGTTTGTTAGTTTTTGCAGCAGAGCGCCCGTTCCGTGAGCTTAAGTCGGGGCGGAGGCTCTCGATGGGGTATTGGTGAGCTAGTTTTGAATTTCGATAAAGTAGCCTGATGACTTTACCAATGGGTGATGTCGCTTGGGTTGCCACAACTATGTCGAACCGTCTACCGTCCCCGAATGAAGTGAATCCCTCACCCAGGCCACCCGGCCCCGCGAAGAGGTCCACCACCTGAATGGCGTGGTCGAGCTCACCTGTAGGGTCTGTGGGCGTACTATCGAAAAGATTCTTTTGGCCTTGAGTCATGGACATAGTCAGTAAGGAAGTCAGGTCTCGCATGATGGCGGGCATTCGGGGCAGCAACACGTCACCAGAAATGAAGGTCCGACGCCTGCTGCATCGGCATGGTTTCAGGTATCGCCTGCACCAGAAGGATCTTCCTGGAAAGCCTGATTTGGTGCTTTCTCGCTATCGTGTCTGCATTTTTGTTCACGGTTGCTTTTGGCACAGACACCCCGGATGTCGCTACGCTACTAGCCCCAAGACCCGGTTGGACTTCTGGCAGAGAAAATTTGACCAGAACGTCGCCCGAGATACCAGGAACAAGGCTGTGTTACTGGCATCGGGGTGGCGGGTGATACAGCTGTGGGAATGTGGGATACGTGCACCTGATGCCGAGATAATCTGGGTCTTGGATGCAATCCGTAATTCTAATCAAAAAACGGTCTCTTGGCCTGACCTCTCGACGGAACTTGCTCCATATCGCGGCGTGGTGACGTCATCCACACCGCATAGCCAGAGCCCGGCCCACATTCACCAGGTCAAGCTAGATCAACCGATTTCCGTTTTTGGGGTGCAGCGCGACTTGATCCACGTCCCGATATGGGAGCCAGAGCCCAGCGGGCACACCATCGAGAAAGACCACACCGCCTAAAGAATCGTAAGCCCAGGCTTATGTGTGTATTCCAGTGATGCTGACACCCAGCTCCAGCGATTGCGCCCTCGCACTGAGCCAATCGAACTCTCAACGCACCAGATGGCGCGCTAGCCTGCGGGGCGTACCTGAAACTCCGGGGCGGCTCTTCCTTTCAGGTGCAGATCCATCCAGCGCAGCAGGTAGTGAATGCTGAGACCACGGTGGCGCGCGTCATTACTTCCTCTAATAACGTGCCCCGCACCCTCGAATTGAATCAGTGCAGTGGGCACTCTCAGGTGCTTAAGCAACTTGAACATCAACTCGCTGCCTACGGATGAAGGCGTTCGATAGTCTCTGGTTCCACTCATGAAAAGCGTAGGCGTCGAGACGTCGAGCCCATGAGTTATCGGCGACCGAGCCTTATCCTTTTCATCCAGCCAGGGATATTTATCGGGGTCTGCCATGTCAGGCTGATCGCCCAAGAACCAATAGAGCGAATTATCCGCAACGCTACTGATCGAAACGGCAGCGCCGAATCGGTTCGTGTGGGTTATGGCCCAGTCCGTCAGGATCGCGCCTGCTGAACCACCTGCGATGCCGATTTTTTCTGCATCGATCTCATGGTGGGCAAGCACGTAATCCACGCCCGCCATCGTGTCATCATACTCAGGCCCTGGCCATTCTCCGGCGAGGCTGCCGGCAAAAACTTGGCCGTATGACATGCTGCCTCGCGGGTTCACATACAAGACGAAATAGCCAGCAGCAGCCATGGCCTGGATATCTCCGTCAAAAGCGCTGCTCCACCAGCTATATGGCCCGCCGTGCGCCCATACGATCAGGGGATACCTCTGCGAGGCAGTGAGCATCGGTGGCTGATGCAAGTAGCCATGAATTGTTTCGCCGCCTGGGCCTTCGTATGTGATTTCTTCAGGGGCAGTGAGCAGCAATTCATCTCGAATATGCCGATTGATCTCGGATATCTGCATGCCGGTACCATCAGCAACCTCATAAAGCTCAGGCGGGCTTACGAAGCTAGAGGCGACAGCAATCAGCCGATTGCTTTCCTGAGCTAGATGAAAACTCTGTACCACGTGGCGGCCAATCCATAGTGGCCGAACCTTCTGGGTCAGGATGTCCAACTCGATCAGATTGGCGTTGCCCGCGTCGCTTTTGATACTGATCAGTCGGCGATCATCCCGCCACATCAATCCATCACCGCCCACCTCACGGTCATAGCCCACGGTTATGTTGGTAGTTTCGCCAGTAACCATATCCATCACGAAAACATCATCTTGGGCGAAGTCCGACGGGGCTTCTGGATTGCCCATTGAAAAGGCGACCTTCGAACCGTTGGGGCTGAGGTAAAGCTGCGGAGCCGCTTCCATGTCTGTGCTGGTTCCCGGCACCTTGAAAGGCCTAACCACGCTCTGCTGGCCATCAATTAGGGCAACACTGCGCAAAGTAGACGTGCCTGCGCCGTAATAGGCTTCCATCGTATCGTTCGTGGTGAACAGGATAGAGCGGCTATCGACAGACCAGAATGCCAACGTGGCTGCTACAGACGCCTGCGTCAGCTGTCTTGGGGTCTGCGTGCCACAGTGAGAGTCGACCGCCACCACCCAAATTTGGGGCAAAGAGGCAGTACCGCCCCCTACTTCTTCAGATCGGAAATCGGCCCGTGTGATTATCCTGACCCCAGGCGGCGGCACGGGCGCCTGAGCGATGGCTACAGCCGAGGTGAAGGCAATGTTTTGACCATCAGGTGACCATCGATAGTCGTTAACGCCGTTCTCCAGATCGGTCAGTGAACAGACCAGTCCTCGTGTCAAATCCAGGACATGAAGCTGCGTCGCTCCCTCATCGGCTCGAAGGAACGCCAGCTTCGAACCATCAGGCGACCAGGCAGGCATGCTGTCATCATGCTGATCAGGGAAAAGTTTCGAAGCGCGTCGTTCCTTCAGACTCATCTTCCAGAGCGCGCCCTCCCGCTGATCGCCATCACCGTTCAGTTCGGTTACTTGGAAAATTAGTGTTGTCCCGTCGGGAGAAATGGCCAGCTCGCCGAGTTCTTTTACCCTGGCGATATCTTCGGTTTTGAATATCCGTTTTTCTGTGGCTTGTGTTGAAGCCACTAGGTGAGAAGTCGACATCAACCCTGCTATGCATATGGCCAAGCTGGCAAGCTTGGATGTTATCCAGACGTGGGCCATTGAGCACTCCTGGCTTCATGGCTCGCTGGTGAAAGAGCCGCTGGCGTAAAGCCTACCATCACCTGCAACCTGGGTGATCACCGCTATCGATGAGCGATGCCGTCCGCTTAAAAAACGAGGACTTAATGCAGGAGTTCGGAAGGTGGCTTGGCCGAACGTTTACTGGCCTTGCGCTGCATTACGTCAGCATCGGTGCAACCGAGATCGGCATAGACATTTTTGCTGCCTTCCTCAATCAATTGCGGTGACCTACAGGACGTGAGAGCAGACAGTTTAGTGCTTGAGGGATGGGTCAGAATCACCAGCAAAGTGGCTCACAATCACTGGAATGGAGGGACAGAACCATCAGCGCGAGTGGGTCAGAACCCCCGGAATAACGTGTCAGAACCTCAAGCGCCCACACCGTAAATTGACATGTCGCCAGGCATTAAAAGCTGATGCGCTGCACCCCAAATCGCAACGGCGTGCCGCCAAAGTGCTGTTAGCGCAGATCAAGCCTGAAGGGTACGTGGGGAGCAGCCTACTCACTGCGTTCATCCGCGCCTGGCGCGGTCAGCAAGGCATTGCTGGTGATACTGGTCAACGGCACAGATGATCCTATCAATTCCGTAGAGGGCGGAGACGTTGGCTTCTGGGGGATGAGCGAGCGAGGCTAGGTGATTTCAGCGCAGGTGAGCGAGAGCTACTTTGCTCGACTTGCTGGATATACACAGCCTGCACTAGTCCAGCGTATTCCGGCTTCCAGGTGATGCGAGCGAGCCCTAGCCTGAGCTATTCCAGTGGCAGGAGGCTAGGACGGCAAGTGTGGAGCTGGTGCCCATCCACGGTGGTGGTCACAAGGTGCCACAGCCATACTTCCCCGGCCCCAGAGTGCTTGGCCGCAATAGCTCATTCAATAGCCCCGAGCATGTCTGGAGATTTTTCATGCGAGCTATAGATCCCTGCGACTAGGGGCCACTCACAGCAGTCACGTGGCTACGACTGCGGAGCAGGTAGGATCTTGCCTGCTTGCCGTTGCTTCATCTCCGTATACCAATGGCCCCGGGTTGCGGCGGGAAATTCGATTGCTCCCAGAATGCGCCCCTGACCATATCGAGGTGGCTTCTGCGGCTGGCGAATGCTCGCCAAGACGGCGCTCTCTGCGGGGCGTACATGTGATTTCATGCCTGCGCCCAGTCGGCCATCACCGTACACGCTGATCGACGAGATGGACTGGTGCCCCATGATGTAAGCCATGCTTTCTGGGCTTTCTCCGGATGCTTTCAGAATTGATCCCATCTGGTGCCGGAAGCTTTTCAGCGTTGGCTGCTTTTTCCTCTTGGGCCAGAGGCGTCGGCACTCCTTGCGCAGGCAGTCTCTGATGGCGGTATTAGTGCGTGGGCACCCGGCCATCCACTGCGCGGCCCATTCCACCAACTTCAGCGTTCTTGGTTTGTCGATTACCAAGGTGCGGTCAGCGCCACGGTGCAGTTCAGCCGATTTCTTGCCTCCAATGATGTGCACGTGGTTGCCGGAGATAGTGATCGTGCGCATCTCGCATGGGCGTACACCGAGGCAATAAGCGAGCACCAGTGATGCGGCTTCGTCGAGATTGCCGCCTGCGCGCAGGTGCTGGTGCAGCAATTTAAAGTCTTCGAAGGGGACTTTCCGAATCTGCCCCGGCTTGGGCTTTTTCACTATCTGACTGCCTGGTGCCGTGACCGGGTTGACCAGCGCTCTGATGGTGTTTGCTGCCTCGATGTTTCGCCGGGCAAGCTGGTCATTCATTAGGGTGTTCTTGAGGGTGCTGAACGCATTCGGTCGATAGTCCGGTGCACAGGCAAGCAAAGCTGCGCAGATCTGCGCCGAAGATGGATCGTCCTCACCGCAGTGAGACCGATAAAAGTTTTGTGCCCGGGTTTGGTACCGCTGCAAGGTCGTAGGTTGCATCGCTGTCATCTCTCTTCTTGTTGTTTTGATGACAAAGCTAAGCCGCTTCGCGAACGGCGTTGTGTCAGCTCGAACTCCACTGAAACACTCCGCAGCCGCTCCGTTTTTCTCGTTACGTCCGAACTGCCTCAACGCCCCCTTACTCGCGGCGCGAGTAAGGGTTGCGCGCTCTCACTCACGCGACCCGCTTCATCTAAATTCAGCGTGCGCCGTGAGCAAAAGCGCGCGCAAGCGTTTTGTCATCAAAATCGAAGAGCAGCCAGCGCCATGGCGCTGAAAGGACGAGCCGGGGTAGCGCGAAGCGGTGCGTGGCTGGCGTGTCGAAATGGGGCATTCAAAAATGCTAGCCACGCAGTGGCGATTTGGTTATGAAAAAAGTCGCCGAAGTCAGTGTTTTCAAGGGTTGTAGCGATAATATAACCAAAAAAAGGAGTGCCAGTTTTGGCACGCTGAGCGCCATAACTGGCCAGCTCGGTGTCGGTTTGGGCCACTTTCAGCGCCGTATTGGGCACTCAAACTGCCGCTAGCGGCACGACCCCGAGTGTCGCAAAGTCATGGTGCGACATACACGGTGTATCGTTGCGACATGGCCAGCGTGTCGCAGCGTATCTGTGCGACAGTCCACGTGTGTCGCATAGGGGTTCCGCGACACTCACTGAGTGTCGCAGTGCCTCCTGCGATACGCAGGTCATGTCGCATCGGCTATCCCATCGCACTGCTAGTGCAGCTGCCATGGCTCTGGATACTCCATAGTTAGCATTCGATGCAGATAGTCATCCAGCGATTGCGCACCTTTTAAAATGTTGAAGCTGAGGATTACGTAGAAGCTGCCACTTAGCGTGTGCAGCACCCAAAACGGCCCCTCTCGCTCAGCCTGAACGATGGCTGATGTATGAATGTAGGCACCGTCACTGAAACGATCAGCTCTCACATGCCGGTAAGTGATCCCGTAGCCGCTTGATCCGCGAATATAGGCATCAGTCAGGTATCCGGTGACGGGTCTGCTGAAAGGAAGGTCTTCGACCTGCTCCAGCAGCTTCTGCAAGACTGGGTGTGTATACATGGCTATGTCGACAGATCAGTAAATGTGTTGGCTCGATCAGAAAATGCTCGCAACGGCGTCTGCGCTGACCTGGATGCGCGTGCCTGGTCCTAGAAGCAAGTAGGCTGTATTGAGCGTTCTGAAATGGAACTCCTCGTGATGGTGCAGAAGCGACGTTCGGACGAAGTCTCCGACATCCCACCGTCTTTCACTGTCGAAGATAACCGTGTGTGCATAGACCAGAGCAGGTTGTCGTCGGGTCTTTGCCAGTTGTAGGCGCTGGCTTTCAGTGACATCCAGATCAAGCCACCGCCAGTTCCGCACCAAGCAATAGCCGCCATAAACAAAATGCTGCCGTGCATAGGCCATGGCCTCAGTGTCGTTCATGCCACTGCCGCTCATCGGCTCGCCTGCTGAATACAGCAAGTCCGCCATTTCCCTAAGTGTGGCCATGGTCTAAGGCTGTTCGTGCTGAGCGCTGCTATGGTGGTGCTCCTCAAGCTCAATGCTGCACAACAGGGCCGCAAAGTCCGAGTCGAGCAGATGAATGCGCTGAGGGCGGGCATCCACGATGGATTTGATGATCGCGTCGACCCGTTGTGAAACAGGCATCTGGCTTGGCGATTTCGAGCGGTCATGCTGATAAATGATCGTGCTGAGCGAAGCGACGGCTCCACGCAACTGGTGCTCCTGCGCTTCAGCAATTTCAAAACCGTTTTTCGCACTGAATTGGTCGGAGAGCTCTTTGAGCACGGCTTTGCGGTTTCCTGGCTCAGCCTGTTGCGCTCGCCAGTTCAGAATCCGCTTCAGCACCGCAGGTGCTGCCGTTGCAGTTGGCGGTGTCGGCCCTGCCAGCGGTGTGGGCTCACCAAAGAAATGTGCGCGCAACTGATCGAGTCGCATGCGGGCGCCGGGGGAAACCTTGCGCGAGCTAAGGCTTTTCAGCCAGAACTCGAATTCCGACTGCGGCAGGCACAGCATTCGTTTCAGCAGTGGTTCCCCAGGCAGGGCAACGTCATGCTCGGTCGGGCTGTAGCGAGGGGGCTGCAGTTTGGCGGCTTGAGCATGCCAGTTAAGACCCATAGCTTCGCAAATGGGGCGTATCGTGCGGATTCCACGCTGACTCGGACACCCATTCCACGCGCATCCGGACAGTGATTCCACGCTGATCCGGACACTCATTCCACGAGCATCCGGACACCGACTCCACGGTCATCCGGACACTTTTCTGG
>Ga0247725_1001615_pt1 | contig 11028 bp, 9 predicted proteins | sample OKSTACKMCFT3sol_FD_183021 | JGI IMG/M metagenome (GOLD analysis project Ga0247725, IMG submission 183021) | Subsurface sediment microbial communities from gas well in Oklahoma, United States - OK STACK MC-FT3-sol | ecosystem: Environmental > Terrestrial > Deep subsurface > Rock core/Sediment... | reverse complement strand
TGCTGCATGATTTCAAAGGTTTTGATCATACGCTCCAACCCCTTGAGGGCCAAAAACTCGGTTTGTACAGGAACCAGAATCCAGCTGCTGGCGGCCAGAGCATTAACCATCATGACACCCAATACCGGCGGGCAGTCGATCAGCACAACATCATAATCATCTTTAATATGTTGTAAGGCTCGGCGCAAAATCAGACCCATACCATCCCGATCACCCAGGGTTCGGTCCAGAGTGGATAAAGCAATGGAGGCAGGCATCAGGCTGATATTATGAAAACGGGTCTTTAGTATGACGTTTTTGACCTGCGAGGCATCTGGATTGCCTTGCTCAAATAAATCAAACAAGGTTCCATCCAGAATATCGGAGTCATAATCCAGATAACTGGTTAAAGAGGCGTGCGGATCGGTATCGATCAGCAAAACTCGTTGATTCTGACTTGCCAGTAGCCCAGCCAGAGTCACGACAGTCGTGGTCTTTCCTACACCACCCTTCTGATTGGCAATTGTCCATACTATCAAGGCGTTATTCCTGTCTCTTTAATTTAAATCGGCCATCAGGCAACTGGATAACATTGTAGTTATCCGGGTTAACGTTCTGCTCACGAGGTTTTTCACCGGGTTTGGCCGCTGCCTCATCGACAATAACGGGCAAGGCTTTCGGTGTATAGGCAAAACGAGAGACGGCTATCACAACCTTGCGATTGACTTCTCGCCCTCGCTCCGTGGTATTGGACGCAAAAGGAGAAAACTCACCGTAAGCTTCTATGGCCAATTGAGCTGGCGGTATGCCATCCGCATCCAGGCTTTTGAGCACAGAAATGGCCCGAAATGCCGAGAGTTCCCAGTTCGAGGCATAGAGCTCATTACCAATCTTGATGTTGTCGGTATATCCACGGACCCGGACATAGTTATTCAATGGGGCAATAGTTTTAGCTATCTGCTTTAGAATCGGCTTCGCCTTGAGTAGAACTGTGGCACTACCGCTGGGAAAAATAAGCCCGGAGCTCAGCTCTATGGTCAGCCAATTTTCATCCGATTTAATATTGATAAGACCAGCGGAGATCAGATCCTCTAACGATTTATTAAACTCTTTTTTTAATGCATCAAACGGAGCGCCAGAGCTGTTATTAGTGCTGCTATCTAGCGGGAGCTGATCCTTAATCTCTTGTTCACTATTTTGCGTCGGAAGGGGTTGTTGTGTCGGCGGCTGGCCGGTATCGAGCATGCCGCCGCCCCCTTCGGTTGGAGCCTGGACAATAGACACTATCTGGTTCGGCGATGCCGCACTGATGTCTGAACCATCACTGCTTTGCTGGATCCCCATATTGCCGCCTAGGACGGTGGAGCCTGGTCGCGCGGTGACAAACCCCATTTCGGTAAAACTCTGGATCAAGCCCTGCACCAGGGCCTTCACTTCAGTCTGTTTAGACATGGCAAAGCCATACAACACCACAAACAATGCAAATAGCAAGGTCATGAAATCAGCGTAGGAAAGTAACCAACGCTCGTGATTCTCTGGCGGTTCGGCTTTTTTCTTCTTTGCCATGGCTTACTCTTCCCCGATGTAAACCTGCAGACGTCGTTTGAGTTGCATCGTATTTTCACCACCAGCAATCGATAATAACCCTTCGAGTACCATCAGTTTGAAATGTGCAATCTCATGATTAAAGGCTTTGAAGCGGTTAGCCACCGGCAAAAACAATATGTTTGCCGAGCCGACACCGTAGATAGTTGCCACGAATGCAACTGCAATCGCTGGTCCAAGCTTTTCCGGCTGATCGAGTAAGCCCATGGCATGAATCAGACCCAATACGGCGCCCAAGATACCCATGGTTGGGGCGTATCCGCCAAGGGCTTCAAACACCTTTACGGATTGTTCCAACTCATGTTGTTCCATCTCGATCTCGTTTTCGAGCAACTGATGGAGTTGTTCCTTATCTACGCCATCCACGATCATCTGCAACCCATTGCGGGTAAAGGGATCTGCAATTTGTGCAACCTGATTCTCCAGCGCTAGCAACCCCTGCTGACGAGCCGTTGTCGACATACCTTCCAGCATTTCTGACTGAGCATGTAAATCCAATTTCGGACCAGCCAGCAGCCACTTGCATTGCTTCAGCGAGGCAATCAGTACACCAAACGGAAACTGCACCATAACCGCACCGATGGCACCACCGATCACGATCAAGAACGCGGGCAAGTTGAGCATGGCGCTAGGATGCCCGCCTTCAAGGAGGTTAGCGCCGATGATAAAACCGATTGCGACAAAAATGCCGAGAAGACTCATGCTTAGCGCCCTATTTCAACCAAGATTCGTTGCGCAATTTTATCCAGTGGCAAGGATTCTGATGCAATTCCAGCTTTGGCAACCGCCTGCGGCATGCCATATACCACACAGCTGGCTTCATCCTGAGCCCAGATAGTTGAACCCTGCTCCTTCAGCAAACGAGCCCCGTCGCGACCATCAGCACCCATTCCGGTCAGAACAACCGCCAGCACCTTATCGGCGTGACTCTTGGCCAAGGATGCGAAGGTGATATCGACACAAGGCTTATAATTTACCTTGTCATTTCCCTCAATAATCCGGATCCGGGCACTACTCCCCCGGCCGTCCAGCATCATCTGTTTTCCGCCAGGAGCCAAGTAAGCCGCACCGGGTCGCAACAAATCACCATCTTCGGCTTCCTTGACGCTGATTTGACACAGGCCATTGAGACGTGCGGCGAATGCGGCCGTAAAAGTAGCTGGCATATGCTGGATCAGCAGGATTGGATAGGGGAAATTGGCCGGTAGTTGAGTCAGCACAGCCTGTAAAGCTACAGGTCCACCCGTAGACGTTCCGATCGCCAGCAGCTGATAGCTTTTCCCCGATTTTTTAAAGTGAACCGGTACCGTACTTGGTGCTGACACGACTGCGGCTGAAGCTCTTTCTGTCGCCGAAGAAAACGCCCGAGACGACGCCCCCCCTTGCCCAGCCACTGGCGCAGATGAGGCTGTACTGCTTGAGGAAAGGTGGGATGTTGGCGCAGGACGCGGAGTCGACATAAACAGACGGCGACGAGCAATAGCTTTAACGCGCTGCTGCAGTAGCTTAATGGCTTCTTCTTTATCTCGTGCTATGTCTTCAAATTTTTTGGGCAAAAAATCCAGAGCGCCGGCATCGAGCGCATCCAACGTCGCTTTGGCACCATCATGAGTGAGTGAAGAAAACATCAGGATCGGCGTAGGGCACTTAGCCATGATTTCCCGGACAGCCGAGATGCCGTCCATGACCGGCATTTCTATATCCATGGTGATGACATCGGGCTGTAGACGTAAAGCCTTGTCAACGGCTTCTCGGCCATTTTGCGCCGTATCGATCACCTCAAGCGACGGATCTTGATTAATAATTTCGCTGACTCTGCGACGAAAGAAGCTGGAGTCATCTACCACTAATACCTTAACTGCCATGTTTTCTTCGTTCTCTATGTTCAGCGTCGACGGGCATAAGCCTTCAACAGATTAGGCACATCCAATATCAGGGCAATACCACCATCACTGGTGATCGTCGCACCGGCCATACCAGGCGTTCCATGCAATAACTTATCGAGCGGCTTGATGACAACTTCTTCTTGGCCTATCAAATTATCGACGACAAAACCGACCTGTTGAATACCGATTTGTACGATGACGACATGCCCTTGCTCCCGACGGGTGTGACTTCTTTTAGCCCCTCGAACCAGCCAGTCTTGAAGATAAAACAAGGGGATGACTTTATCCCGGACTATGATGGTCATTTGCCCGTCAACCATCTTGGCTCGTGTCAGATCCAGATGGAAAATTTCATTGACGCTGGTCAACGGCAGGGCAAAGGTTTGTTGGCCGACTTCAACCATCAAGGTCGGCAAAATTGCGAGCGTCAGAGGAACTTTAATCTCGAGACGAGTCCCTACGCCCAATTCGGAATGGATGTGAATCGAGCCATTGAGCTGAGCAATACTGGTTTTCACCACATCCATGCCGACACCTCGGCCGGAGATATCAGATATCTGCTGTTTGGTCGAAAAACCAGGGGCAAAAATCAAATTATACGCTTCGGTGTCACTCATCCGGCTCGCGACTTCTGGATCCAGAACACCGCGGCTGATCGCGATTGACTTAAGTTTCTCTGGATCCATGCCTGCGCCATCGTCTTCGATCAGCAGCAGAATATGGTCACCCTCCTGAGAGGCACTCAGACGAATGGTCCCGATACGGGATTTTCCGGCCGCAGCTCGGACATCTGGCATTTCAATGCCATGGTCGCATGAGTTACGCACCAAGTGAACCATAGGGTCCGCCAGAGCCTCGACCAGATTTTTATCCAAATCCGTGTCTTCGCCCTCCATCTCTAGATTGATGTCTTTTTTCAGGCTACGCGCCAAATCTCGAACGACACGAGGAAAACGACCGAACACTTTTTTGATTGGCTGCATTCGGGTCTTCATGACTGCACCCTGCAAATCAGCAGTCACCACATCCAGATTGGACACGGCTTTTGACATTTCCTCATCGTTACTGGCGACCCCCAGGCTCACCAGACGATTACGCACCAGCACCAATTCCCCAACCATGTTCATGATGACATCCAGAGTTCGGGTATCGACACGAACCGTGGTTTCATTCTGAACTTGTTGTGCCGGCTGCGATGCGGCAGGGGCCTGAGCTTTGACCGCCACTACTGGGCTATCATCGGCGCCAGCGGCCTCTGCGCTCTCTACGCCACCAACCGGAGCCTTGCCTTTGCCATGCAACTCATCGAGCAGACGTTCAAACTCGTCATCATCGATCAAGGCATCCGCTTCGGACTGCGCCTGCACCATAGGTGCAGCAGGAGCTGCAGCGGCTGGGCTTCCTGCATGCTTACCTTGACCATGCAATTGATCCAGCAACGCTTCAAATTCGTCGTCGGTGATATCACCACCCGTGGAGGCTATTGCTGCTGCAGGAGTTGATGCGACCGAAGCGGACGGTACCTTTCCGGTACCGTGTAATTCATCGAGCAAACGATCGAATTCATCTTGGGATATTTCATCAATCGAACCGCCTGAGGATACAGGAGCTGGCGGTGGCACAGGCGCTGCCGCAGGTTTGACCGCGGGTGAGTTCTTGGCTGCCAATTCAGTAGCAGAAGCAGGCTTACTCAGATGATGCAAAGCATCCAATAATTCAGGAGCAGCTGGTTCCAGAGCCTCACGATTTTGTACCCGGGCAAACATTTCATTGATCGAATCGAGGGTTTGCAAGATGACATCCATCAATTCGGAGTCAACTTGGCGTCCACCGTTCCGTAAGGTATCAAAAACGTTTTCAGCACCGTGGCACGCATCGACCAATTCGGAGAGGGACAGAAATCCAGCGCCACCCTTGACCGTATGGAAGCCACGGAAAATGGCATTCAGCAGCTCACGATCATTGGGACGCTTTTCCAGGTCAACCAGCTGCTCAGAGAGCTGCTCAAGGATTTCCGATGCTTCGACCAAAAAGTCTTGCAGGATGTCCTCATCAACTTCGTAGCCCATTCTTTACTCCCTCAGAATCCTAAACTCGACAACAAGTCGTCCACATCATCCTGACTAGCAACCACGTCGGTGCGTGTTTCCTTGTTGATAATCGGTCCTTCCGCTTCGATTCCCCGATTGATGGTGCCAGGGTTCTCTGACTGCTGGGCGAGCGGTTCACCAAACAACGTCAGCATCTCAACCAATTTTGACTCAACTTCCTGAACCAGAGTAATCACTCGGCGAATCATCTGCCCAGTCAGATCCTGGAAGTCTTGAGCCATCAAGATCTCGGTTAACAAATCCCGTAACTGATTGGAGTCAATTTCGGACTGTTTGATGAATAGATCCAGCTGATGGCACAACACCTTAAACTGCCCCAACTCAAGTTGCCGAGTCATGAGTAATTTCCATGCTGGCAACACCTGCTGGATCCGCTCATTAAGCTGGCTGGCCAATGGCAAACCGGCGTCAACAGCATCCATAGTCCGGTTCGCCGCCTTATCTGTCATGGTAATGACATAATTGAGACGTTCCCGAGCTTCAGGAATTTCTTGCATCGCCAAGTCAGGGATGCGGGAATCGAGTTGAAAATCATGCAGTGAGGTATGGAGTTGGCGAGTCAATTGCCCAATTTTGGCAAACATGTCACTCGCATTTGGCGCACAAATATCGGCCAACAACTCATCGGCCGCAGCCTGCTCACCCTGCTCGAGATACATCACGAGCATCCTGGCTTGCTCCAGGCTAATCAGAGGCGCCTTCGACTTCATACAGACACCCCGTTAACCAATACGTTCGAAAATCTTATCCAGTTTTTCTTTCAAGGTGGCAGCAGTAAATGGTTTGACAATGTAGCCGTTCACACCAGCCTGCGCCGCTTCAATAATCTGTTCACGTTTTGCTTCAGCAGTCACCATCAGAACCGGCAAATGGCTCAACTTATCGTCGGCACGGATCGCCTTCAATAGGTCGATACCCTGCATCCCGGGCATATTCCAGTCCGTTACCACAAACTCGAAGTCTCCATTCTTCAGCATGGGCAGTGCCGTATTACCATCATCCGCTTCATGGGTGTTGTTAAATCCCAAATCACGGAGCAAATTTTTGATTATCCGGCGCATTGTTGAAAAATCATCAACAATGAGGATTTTCATGTTCTTATCCAAAATATCCTCCTAAGTGGCCGCCCAACACAGCCCTAACTCATTCTGTTTATAGCGATATTGTTTTTTATTATGCATCACACTTGCCTATGAGTGTAGACAAGCATGTGTGCGGTCAGTACCAATCTTTCATTCTGGCTCGCAATCTATGCATCGCCTGACTGTGGATCTGGCTGATTCTTGATTCACTCACGTTGAGAATTTGACCAATCTCCTTGAGATTCATCTCCTCGTCGTAGTAAAGCGACAAAACTAGCGCTTCTCTTTCAGGAAGATGAGTAATACCTTCTGCCAATGCTTGCTGAAAGCGTTCTCGAGCAAAACCAGTGAAGGTTTTATTTTCATCTTCTGAATCTGAGGCATCCGTTAGTGCATCCTCGGATACCCCCAAGTCTTCAATGCCGACGACACGGCCACAGGCCGCTTCGTTCAACATGCTATGATATTCGTCGAGGGAGACCCCCATGGTCTGGGCGATTTCAACATCTTTGGCATCCCGACCACACTGCTGTTCAACGACGCCAATCGCATCGGAAATCCGCCGGGTATTGCGATGAACCGAGCGAGGCACCCAATCACCACGCCGAATTTCATCAATCATGGAGCCGCGAATACGAATACCGGCATAGGTTTCAAAACTCGCACCCTTGCCACCATCATAGTTACGCGCAGCCTCCAGCAGGCCAATCATGCCAGCCTGAATAAGGTCATCTAACTGAACGCTGCTTGGCAAACGAGCCATCAGGTGCAATCCAATCCGCTTGACCAGCTGCGCATGCCGCTCAATCAACGCGTTTTGATCCTGATGACGAGCATAAGCATGGGCTTTATTCACTAATCGTATCCTGAGCTAATGACGGCTTGTGCAGCAGGGTTTCGATAAAGAACTCCAGATGTCCTCCAGGCTGGTGAGGGGTCGGCCAGCCTGCGGCCTTATTGGCCAGCGCCCGAAACGCCAACGATGCAGGCGATTTGGGGAACGCATCTACAATAACTTTCTGCTTTTTCACGGCTTGCCGCACATTGTTATCGTAGGGAATACACGCCACGAGCTCCAGGGACGCATCTAAAAAACGATCCGTCACTCGCGTTAATTTCGAGAACAGCTCCTGCCCTTCACGCAAGCTACGCACCATGTTAGCGACAACCTTGAAGCGGAAAACACCATACTCCCGCGACAATAACTTGATGAGCGCATAAGCATCGGTGATAGACGTGGGTTCATCACACACCACCACCATAATATCCTGAGCGGCACGGGAGAAGCTCAGCACCATATCAGAGATACCGGCAGCCGTATCGACCAATAACACATCGATTTGCGTCTTCATGTCACTAAAGGCTCTAATGAGGCCCGCATGTTCTGCTGGTTTCAATTCAACCATCGACTGAGTACCGGATGTCGCCGGAATAATCATCAGGCCATAAGGCCCTTCGACAATGATATCGTCCAGCGTGCATTCGCCGGAAAGAACGTGAGATAAGTTCCGCTGCACGCGTAAACCCAGCATGACGTCGATATTGGCCAGTCCCAAGTCAGCATCGAGCAACATGACACGTTTCCCCTGCGCTGCCATGGCAACCGCCACGTTCAAAGTCACACTCGACTTGCCAACGCCGCCTTTACCACCGGTCACAGTGATGACCTTGACGCGATTATTCTGGCGCATCTTCCGCAGACCCTGAGCTTGATCCAGATTGATATTATTCATGCTATTCATAAAACTCCATGTGGTCGGCGCGATCGCTCTCCTGGCCCCAGAAATGGCTCGGAATACCATCGGCCTCCAACTGCTGCAATGTCGCGGCAATCAGCTCGCCGGCATCAGCAACCTTGATATCTTCAGGGACCCGTTGGCCATCGGTAACGTAGCTGATGGGCAGATTGTTCTGAATGCACATACCCAATACATCGCCCAAATTTAGACTTTCATCCAGCTTGGTCAGAATACAGCCGCTGAGCGGTACTCTGCGAAAATGCTCATAGGCCTCTTGCAACACCCGGCGTTGCGAGGTTGCGGGCAACACTAGATAGTTGCGGATCCGCACCTTGGCATTTTTTACCAAAGTATCTAGTTGTTCGGTCAAACGGACATCTCGCTGCCCCATGCCGGCCGTATCGATCAGCACCAAACGACGATTGCGCAGCTGATACAAGGCGGCAGATAACTCTTCCACATCGGAAACCGGCCGAACAAGACAGCCCATGATGCGCCCATAAGTCTGCAATTGCTCATGAGCGCCGATGCGATAGTGATCCGTGGTGATCAAGGCAACCTGATCCGGGCCATACTTCATGGCGAAGCGAGCAGCTAGTTTGGCAATAGTGGTGGTTTTGCCTACCCCTGTCGGTCCGAGCAAGGCAATAGCGCCACCATGGCGTAAAATATCATCGTCCGTGGTTTTCACATGCTCCAGCAGTACCTTGTGCATCAGATGCCAAGCCTCATGCAAGGATGCGCTTTCAGGAACACTCGCGGCGAGCTGTTCGGCAAATGACTCGTCAAAACCGCCTTTGCACAGTTGCTTGATGAGCAGCGCCCGCACTGGCCCACGACGCTCAACCTCCTGCCACATCAGTCCCGACAGTTGGTGCTGAAGTAATTTGCGGATGGAGGCTATTTCGGTACGCATGGCATCCAGGTCTTTATCTCGGCTTTGAGCCGGAGCTGCGCGCGATGCGCCACGTCGGGGAGCCGTCGTCGGTTCCGTGAATGCCGCCTGTTCGGCCAAGGTTTTCGGCGCACCCGAGTCACGATTGAACCCGGAAGGCATACGGGATTGGAGTTGCTGCTGACGCGCCAACAAAGCGGAAAGGCTATCCGGGAAACTCTCTTGTTCGTCAGTTTTTTGGCTAATAACGGGAATTTGCGAGGCAAACGGCTCGATAGGGCGCGCCCGCGACGATAAATTGACACTATCATCCCGCACATCGCGAACAGGATCGGCAGCCGTCGTCGCGGCCTGCGTCTGGTAGTCAATAGCGGCAACGATCTCGATACCACCCGATACCTTTTTATTGGACATAATCACCGCATCCGGGCCGAGGACCTCTTTGACCTCAGCCAGAGCCGTGCGCATATCCTTGGCAAAAAACCGCTTTATCTTCACCTAGACCTCCAGCTCCTTATTATTGTTGCCCGACTGCACTGACGATGCGGATCTGTTTATCATCAGGAATTTCCTGGTATGAGAGGACTCGTAATCCAGGAATGGAGTTCTTCACGAAACGAGCTAATGTGTTGCGTAAGACGCCCGAAGTCAGCAATACGGCAGCCTGCCCCTCAAGCTCCTGACGCTGTGCGGCTTCAGTCAGGGATTTCTGCATCCGCTCCGCCAGCCCAGGCTCGATACCAGCACCTTCCGCACCACCAGCCTGCAGGGATTGGTGCAAAATACGTTCCAGCTCAGGAGCCAGGGTGATCACCGGAATAACCGATTCGCCACCGATGATCTCCTGCACGATCAGGCGTCGCAAGGCGATACGACAAGCGGCCGTCAACACATCGGGGTCCTGACTGCGCGGAGCGTACTCCACGAGCGTCTGTAGCACGGTACGCATATCACGCACCGGCACCCCTTCTGTCAACAGGTTTTGCAATACCTTGACCAAGGTTCCCAGGCTCATCACACCCGGGATCAAGCCCTCAACCAGTTTGGGTTGCGCACGAGCCACCATATCCAGCAGATTCTGCACCTCTTCATGGCCAAGCAACTGGGCTGCCTGACTGGTCAGCAACTGGCTCATATGGGTAGCAATGACCGTCGAGGCATCCACCACGGTATACCCCAGACTCTGGGCCTGATCGGATTGCTCACGGGCAATCCAGACCGCATCCAGGCCAAAGGCCGGATCCCGGGTCTCCAATCCCTGAACCGCACCAAAGACTTGGCCCGGGTTTATCGCCATCTCTTTATCATGATAGACCTCGGCCTCGCCCATGTTGACGCCCATCAACGTGATGCGATACTGATTGGGCTGCAAATCCAGATTGTCGCGAATATGAACGGGTGGCACCAGAAAACCCAACTCCTGGGACAACTTCTTGCGTACCCCCTTGATCCGATTCAGTAACTCGCCGCCCTGGCTCCGATCCACCATAGGGATCAGACGATAACCAACCTCCAGGCCAATCACATCGACCGGACTCACATCATCCCAGCTCAAATCCTTATGCTCGGGCACGGCGACATCATCCATCGGAGCCAGTGCTTTGGTTTCGGCATCCATCTTGCGCTTTTTGTTTTTGCGCACCATCAACCAAGCGCCAAGTGCGGAGATAAAGCCCAACGACAAAAAGGCCAGATGCGGCATGCCGGGAACCAGGCCCATGATGATCAGCA
>Ga0247725_1001614_pt1 | contig 11036 bp, 9 predicted proteins | sample OKSTACKMCFT3sol_FD_183021 | JGI IMG/M metagenome (GOLD analysis project Ga0247725, IMG submission 183021) | Subsurface sediment microbial communities from gas well in Oklahoma, United States - OK STACK MC-FT3-sol | ecosystem: Environmental > Terrestrial > Deep subsurface > Rock core/Sediment... | reverse complement strand
TGGTGCAGCAGCTGGAGGCAAGGCTGCGCGTGCGCCTGCTCAACCGCACCACGCGCAAGGTCAATGTCACCGCCGACGGCGCCGCCTACTACGAGCGGGTGATCCGCCTGCTGGCCGACATGGACGATGCCGAGACCAGCCTGTCCGCCGCCGCCAGCGCGCCGCGTGGCCGCCTGCGGGTGGACGTACCCAGCCCCTTCGCCAGCCTGATTCTGATCCCGGCGCTACCGGCCTTCCGCGAACGCTACCCGGAGATCCAGCTCGACCTGGGCGTCAGCGACCGTCATGTTGACCTGATCGGCGACAACGTCGACTGCGTGGTGCGCGGCGGCGCCATCGCCGACCAGTCGCTGGTAGCCCGGCATGTGGGCGGCCTGCGCATCGGCGTGTACGCGGCGCCTGGCTACCTGGCACGCGCCGGCGTGCCGGCACACCCGCGCGAACTGAGCGATCACCAGATCATCAGCTTCCTCGGAGCGCGCACCCGCCAGGCGGTTTCCGGTGTCATGCGCCGCGGCGAGGAGCGTATCGCCCTGCAGGGCAGTCTGGCGCTGACAGTGGACGACGGCAACGCCTACCTCGCCGCCGGCCTGGCCGGCCTCGGCATCCTCTGGCTCCCGGAATACATGGCCAAGGCCCAGCGGGCGAGCGGGGCGCTACTGCCGCTGTTCGAGGACTGGCAACTGGAGCCGATGCCGCTCTACCTGGCCTACCCACCCAACCGGCATGTCAGCGCCAAGCTGCGGGTGTTTATCGACTGGGTGGTGGAGCTGATGGCCGAGCATGCGCCGCGTGTTGGTGCTGGTGAGGCGTAGGACGGGTTAGCCAGAGGCGTAACCCGCCGAGGTCAGGGGCAGCTTCCGGCCAAAAGCTGCCGGCCTCAGCCCCACGACACGCGCGACCGTTGAATAGCAAATTCGCTTATTGCCATCTCCAGGCATTCAGTACCCGCTTTCTGAAGGCTTCAGAGCGGCTCAGCTAGATAGCCATCGCATTATGAGAGGCAGCATTTTTTGAACTTTTTCCCGCTGCCGCAAGGGCATGGACTGTTACGCCCTACCTTGGGTCCAGTCGAGCGCCACCTTGAGCCGACAGCGTCCAGTCTGGTCGCTTTGCCCATTCCCTGCGTCAACACATCCATCTCGTCACTCTGTTGCCATGGGAAATCCAAGTTGATCCCGAAGCGTAGAGCTTGGTCATTCGGACGAAGGCACACGCCAAACCAAGTTCTCGCTCGCTCGGTGTACTTTCGGGCGTGACAGTGCCTTTGCAGGTTCGGTCCTGCAACTTCAATCGGGTCGTTGCTGCAGTGGATAGTCAAGCCGGTAGCGCCTTGGCCTAAGCCTGCAGTGAAATCGTGGCTCTTGCCGTCGATTGCCGCCATTTGGGCTATCTGATCGATGGCCTTGCTAGCAGCAATGACGGTGTCCTCGCCAAGCGTCAGCAAAGTGAAACCGAGATCAATGGTGGCGGGCTCTGGTGAGGCCTCAATAGCTTTAATCATGCGACCCAATGCCGTTGTGGCAAACCTTGTAAGTATGCCGTCAGGCGTACCCTTGCCAGGAATGCCCTCTCGCCGGACAAGCATCGCTAAGTCCAAGTCTGCCGAAATGTCGTCGTCCAGCAACACCATCGTGTGCTCATCATTCAGCCACAGGTTCTGCTTGAGGTGGTACGAGAGGATCGTTAGTTCGTGTGAGGCCATCAGCTTCTCGGTACATCCCGTCCTGCGGTCGATATAACTGAGTAGCTGGAGCGGCGAGTCCAGCATTTCCGTCATAGCATCGAGCGCGAAAACATCCAGAACGAATGGCTGCGAGATAGTCGCGGTCGGCGTGCACTTCAAGAACTGCCGTGCCTGGAAGCTAAGCGCAGGATAGTGATCGGCAATTAGGCACAAAACGTATATGCGCTTGAGATTTTCTGGCAGCGTTACAGCATTACCAGCCGCATCCCGGAACGTGCACTTACCCTCTTCCAGCAGATGGGCACAAAGGTATGCCTGATCACTTGAGTCTTGAATGCTCTTCTTGAAGTCATCCTGGATTTGGAGGTCGTTGCCGCGCCGGGCCTCTAGCGTCAGGCGCTTCGACTTTGCTTGCAGAACCAGAGCGCGGTCGCCGAACAGCACCAGGACATCAATCTCTCCACGTTTGTTGCCATCCGATCCGAATATGTCGACGTTGGAGAGAACGTTGCCCGCACCAAAGACCAGTGTTAGTCGCTCGACGGCAAATTGTTCTGTGAAGAGACCGCGGTGCTTCATCGCGGTGCTGACATAGGCCTTATCTGCGCCCATCCAATAGAACGGAGCTTCATACAGAGCTTCGACCAAGCTGTAGATATGAAAGAGGGCGTACCCGCCATCCGGCATGGGTATTAGAGGACAGGCGTTTATGATGTTGAAATCGTGCAGCGCAGTGAATTGCTCGTTGCACGCGTTCGCCGGTGCTGCGAAAGCCATCAAGACATGCCCCACGACAGTAGGATCCATGTGAGCGCGGTCGGCAACTTCCTGGATTGTAAACGTGAAGCTTGGCAGTAACGTCCAATCTGCCGGGGCGACCTTGCTCATCGATTGGAGCGTCTCGACCGCCTTTTCGTCCTGCAGCCGCGAGATCGCATAGACGACGTCGCGAGCCTGCTGGATCGAGAAATGTTTGTTCGCTACGAGCCAACTGTCATCGCGTCCATATTTGCCCGGCGAGAAATCGCGGTACTGGAAGCTGTAGGCAGACTCACCCCCGTAGAAAATGGGCTCTCGCAGAACAGCACCACTGGTGAACGGGTTGAAGTCTTTGTCGTTGATCTTAGCCGGATCAATGCCAGCCCAGAATGCATCCGACATTGTGAGATGAATTTCTTCGAGCAACGCCTCTGTTGCCTTGATGTAGCCGTCGAGTGTCTTCGGCGCGGGCAAGGTGTAGTCGATGTCTCGCTTGAGCATCAGGCCGATGAGGGTCGATGTCTCAGTGCGGATTAACCGATTCCTAGAGAAGAGTTGCTGCATGTCTTCAGCCTTCATCTCACCCGAATACCGGATCATGTTGTCCCGGAAGCAAAGGTAAGCGACGGCATGCACGTACCCCGGCGAGACACACAGCTCTGCCAACTCGTCAAAGATTACTTGTTCCGGCCGCATTAGCTTGGCCACCTTCTTCATGACTTTCGCTCCCTGATATTGCGCATCGCCAGCGGATCGCTCTTCAGTTTGCAGTGATAGGGGAAAAGTGAACAAATTTCCTGTCGAGCAGAGTGGCTGCTTTTGGCCGAGTGCTGCCGGCGATGACCGTCTTACGATCTCGGCGAAGGGCAATTTGTAGGTGGCCGTGGCCGACCTTAATTGCGACGACCTTGCCAAGGGCGACAATTCCGGATGATTCCAAAAAAGCCTGGGCTGTCCCATTAGCTGAATTCTTGCGCGACTCCATACCGGGGCCTAGCCTGTAGTGGCATATGGCCTCATGGACGACAAGTCGATGGCTTTCCCTTATGCCGCCAGCAGGGATGCACTGTACTTCCCAGAAAGCTGCGAAGACCTCCTGCTCCAATACCCTCACACGGGGATCCTGTCATTGGCCGCGGAAGCTTCTCGCTTGGCCTACCTGCGCAGTGAAACCGACAGCAAAGAGCGCCACCGCCTCACCGAGAACTTGGAAAACGCCGGTTTCCAGCCCCCGCAGATACTGGCCAAGACTGCCCTGGGTGCCTATGCGTATGCGGCCTTTCGCACTAGGGATCGGTTGGCGCTCATCAGCTTTCGCGGCACCCACGTAGATGATGCGAAAGACCTTTGCACCAATATCAACTTCAAGCTCGAAGCCTGGATCACCCAGGGCAAGGTGCATTCCGGATTCAAGGCGTCCGCTCTAGCGCTCCAAGAGGAGGTCCTCAGCTGGCTGGCTAACACTTCCTACGAATCACTCGTGTTGACCGGGCATAGCCTGGGCGGCTCCATAGCCACGTTAATGTCCAGCCTCACGGGGCCATGCAAGCTGATCACTATCGGCTGCCCAAGGGTTGGAAACGATACCTTCGCCTCATCTCTTGATCACGTCCAGCAGGTCAGGCTGGTGAACTGCTGCGATGTGGTTACCCGAGTTCCTACGCCGGAACTCGGCTATAGCCACAGCAGCGTTGCAACTTACATAACAAGAAACGGAAGCCTGAAAGAGAATCCAGACCATGGGGGTGTCCTCATAGATCAGAACTTGGCGAGGCTGCTGTATTTGCCGGTTAGCGTCGTGCCGAACAACGTCAAACTCAGGGATCTTGCGGATCATGCACCAAGCAACTACATCCGAGCGCTGTTCAAATAAGCACAGCAAGGAAGGCAATCAATGAAAGTCAATAAGCCCACAGTTGGCCCCATTATTGGATACACCACGGATTCGCAAAGCCGATTATTCTTGCGTGGCGCACTAGAGATCGAGCATGCGGCCATTCGCAGGTGCTTCGGAGTCGTGCAATGGCGCAAGCCCGGAGGCAAGTGGGCTTCGCCAATCTTCTGCAAGTTGTCACCAAACTTTGATATGACTGGAGTGCTGGTGATCACGGGCCTCAGGCCGAGTACGACCTATGAGTATCAAGCCGGCTGGTTCTTTGCAGATGCGGAGCTGGAGCAAATCGAGAAGCTGGGCAACAGCATGCTGGATTGGCGAGAGCATGAGCAGAACGGGCTTACCTTTACCACTTCGACAACTAATAGCACCCCAGCAAGGAACTACATAGTTGGGTCGTGTCGTTATCTTCTGCGAATCTTGGGTGGGGCCTGGTTCGATGATCGGGGCGATAAATTATTTCGATCCATTCTGGACCAAATCAAGGCGCAGCAGCCTGTCGATGCCCTGCTAATGATCGGCGACCAGATATATGCGGATGATTTGAATTTCGTCGCCCCGGACACGCGGCTGGAGCAATTCTTGGAGCGCTACCGTTCCGCCTTTTCTCAGCCCTATATTAAGAGTCTTATGTCGCAAGTGCCGACCTATATGATTCTTGACGACCATGAGATTGAAGACAATTGGCCAGCGAGTGCCACAGAGAAAGATTTTATTACGCTCTACCCTCAAGCCATCCATGCCTACCAGATCTACCAGTGCAGCCACAGTCCACTCTTTTCTCTAGACAATAACAACAAGATATACGGAACACCAACACGATTCTGGTACACCTTTAAAGACGGCAATTCCGAATGGTTCGTAATGGATTGCCGCAACGAGAGAAACCTGAAGCCCAACCAGTTGAGGATAGTAAGCGAATATCAGTTAGAGGAGCTTTTGAAGTGGCTGAATGATGGATCTGGCCTGGTCAAGTTCGTTGTCTCTTCCGTGCCGGTGTTTCCTGATCTCAACAGCGATGCCAGTGATAAGTGGGGCGCCTATCCGCAGCAGCGGCTGCAGATTCTTGAACACATTCGCACGAATGGCATAAAGAGAGTGGTCTTCGTTTCCGGGGACGTTCATTGCTCCTTTGCTTGCGAATTGAAGCTAGCTGGGGATCAAAATTTCCTAGCTCACAGTATCGTCTCGTCCTCTTTCTTCTGGCCTTATCCGCATATGCACAAGGGGGACTTTATATTCGACAGACCACTGCTCGGCGGTGGTGCCGGAAAATACATGGCTACGCTAAAGTCAGATATTCACTCCGATGACAATTTTACACGGCTTAGTGTGACTTTAAGCACGGTAGAGGTATCTTTTTTCGATAGAAAAGGAGCCGCACTGGAAAAAGTAATCAAGTTGCAACTCTAAGAAGGATGGGTTCAATGAGCGAAAACACAGCAAGTGGCACTTTCTCCAATGTGCTGTCTCGATGCAAGGATCTCGTCGCTGTGCTGCGCGACGGCTTTGTTTTGATGCTGGCTGTTTATGCAGTCTTTAATTTCGATACCGTAAAGACTGCACTTGCCGACTCGGGAATAAGCGAGTTCGAAGGCTTTGGAGTAAAAATCAAGACGCTAAATGCACAGATTACAATTAACGACAAGAAGTTAATAGACGCCAATGCAAATATTGCAGACTTGCAAGAAGAGCTGAGTGCGGCACGGAGCACGATAGACCTGCTCAAGACTAACGTCAGCGACCAGGCCACAACTCAAAAGCTAGAGTCCCTCGATGCGTCGATTGTACGCACCACAGAGCGATCCGAGTCATTGCAGCAGAGCATGGCGAGCGTTATCTCCAAGAATACAAAATTCGTAAAAGCCTCAACAGCGGAGAAACCCTATGACCTTGCGGTTGTTTTCGGAGGGGATCGGACGTTGGAGGCTGCTCAGCATGAAATTGGCCGCGCTCGTAAGGCCGGGCTTCCGAACCCAGAGGTGTATTTTCGAGAGGGCTCATTCCGCAGCATAGTGACAACCAGCGACAGAGCTAAGGCAGAGCAATACCTGGTGCTGGCCAGGCTACAGAAAAGTGATGCTTACATAGTTAATCTTGCGACTTGGTGCCCCGAACGCAGCACTGAGAAGAGTTTCACTAGTTGTGTGCAGAGATAAGACGTTACAACACTGAAAACTGCGTGGCTGCCTCGTTCTCATGGGATAGCTCTTGAATCCGTAGCGCTGATCTATGCCACGTGCCACATCCTGGCCGAAGTGGGTGCGAGAGACAGGAGACAGGAGACAGGCCGCTATCGGCCAGAAGTGGACACTGGGCAAGGTATCTTTCCTAGCGCGATTGCCATTGGATCGGGCAGGGGCACTCGCGGTCAAACACCGCGTTTCGCGCGTTTGAGCTCAGGCGGGGCCAACATGGGCATTGCGTTGAGATAATGAGTGCTCCGGATGAAATCCCGTTCCGGAGCACTCTGTACATCAGGCGTGAAGCAGTGCATCAAGCTTGCCCTTGTGATCGAGGCTTGCCAGATCATCGAGCCCGCCGACATGCACATCACCTACGAAGATCTGTGGAACGGTTCTGCGCCGCGATCGCTGCAGCATTTCCGCGAGGTGTTGGGGCGACGCTTCAACATTGATTTCGACAGGGGTAATCCCCTTGCTCGATAGCAGCCGCTTGGCACTCACGCAGTAAGGGCAGTGCCGGGTGGTGTAGAGGGTCACTTGGCTCATGCTGGTTTCCTCCTAGTGCGCCGACGGCGGGAAGTCGATGTCGGTGGTGGCGATGTTGTTCAGGTAGTTGGTCAGGGTCAGCAGGGTGACTTGCGCCACCACCTCGACGATCTTGCTATCGCCAAGACCGGCCTCGCGCGCGGCTGCAATCTGCTCGTCACTCAGCTGGCCGCGGCTGGTGGTGATCTGTTGCGCCAGCGCGGCGACCGCGCTGAGTGTGCCGCTGCGGGCCTGGCTGATGGCCTCCTCGCTCAGCCCCGCCTTGGCGCCAAAGAAGCTGTGTGCGGCCAGGCAGTAGTCGCAACCATTGATCTGCGAGGTGGCGAGGGCAACGACTTCCCGTTCGGCCGCGCTCAGCGAGCTTTTACCCAGCGCCTGGGCGAGACCCAGGTAACCATTGAGTGCGGCCGGTGAGTGGGCCAGGGTCTTGAATGCGTTGGGGATGAAGCCGAGGCCTTTCTGCACGCCTTCGAGGGCAGCGCGCGAGGCAGCAGGGGCTTGGTCCAACGAGAGAGCGGTGATACGAGTCATGGTAGTTCTCCAGTAGGTTGAGTAACCGGCTTGTCGATCAAGCTTGGAGCTCATACTAGGGAGACAGGCTTTCCTTTCGGATTCAGATCGTCGAACTTATGCAACAGATCGTCTAAATCTGAGCGCGCTATGGACCGACTCTCGACACTGCTCAAACACTTCAACCTGCATGCGTCCACGTTTCACCAGGGCGGGTTCTGTGGCACAACCCACCTTTATGGGCAGCACAGTGTCGGCCACGCCCATCTGCTGCGCTCGGGGCGCCTGGCCTTCAGGGACAAGCGCGGCCAGCTCATCGAACTGAGCGAACCCAGCCTGATCCTGGCGGTGCGCCCGCAGGAGCATCAGCTGGTGGCAACCGAAGCCGATCAGGCGGAGCTGGTGTGTGCCACCCTGCAATTCGATGGCGGCGCCAACAACCCCCTGACCCTGGCGTTGCCGGACTTCATCATCAAGCCGCTGCGCGAGTTGCAGGGCCTCGATGGCACCCTCGACTGGCTATTCGAAGAAGCCTTTGGCGACGAGTGTGGGCGGGATGTGATTCTCAATCGCCTGTTCGAGCTGATGGTGATTCAGCTGCTGCGCCACCTCCTCGCCAGCCGCAGCATCACTTCGGGGATGATGGCCGGGTTGGCCAACGCTCAGCTGTCCCGCGCGCTGGTGGGGATGCACAACGAACCGCAGCGCAATTGGTCCGTGGCGGAACTGGCGGATCGCTCGGGCATGTCGCGGGCGAGCTTTGCCGCGCATTTTCGCGAGACCGTGGGGGTGACGCCTGCGGATTACCTGGCGAACTGGCGCATCAGTCTGACGCAGAAGCGCCTGCGCGAAGGCCGCCCCATCGCCCTGATTGCCGATGAGGTCGGCTACGAAAGCCCGTCTGCTCTGGCCCGCACTTTCCGCCGCAAGGTAGGCACCAGCCCTCGGGAATGGCTGCAGCAGCATTTGCCATAAGGCCTGGCTGAAAGCCTGCTCGGGCCGGCGCCCCATCGGGGTGAATTACAGGTGCTCGCGGAGAAAATCGATGAATGCCATCGTCCGCGCCGAGCGTCGTCGTTCAGGACTGAGGACGGCGCTGACCGGCAGCGCGGTGGTCTGGTAATCGTCGAGCAGGCTGCACACGCTGCCCTGCTCGAGATCCGCGGCGAACAGCCATTCTGGCGAGAGGGAAATACCTAGGCCGCCAAGAACCATTTCCCGAATGGCCTCGCTGCTGTTGCTGGTGACGTTGCCTTTGATGGCGACATCGAGCGCTTGCGCACCACGGCTGAAATGCCAGCGGTCGTAGTGCTCCAGCAAGGTGAACGCGATGCAGTTGTGGCTTGCCAGTTCGGCCGGCTCGTGGGGCAGGCCATGGCGATCCAGGTAGGCGGGCGAGGCAAAAACTCGCCGCGTGCTGGTGCCCAGGGGGACGGCCACCAGCCCCTCGTTCTTCACCACGCCGACGCGGATCGCCAGGTCGATATTTTCCATGAGCAGGTCTTCGTTGTGATCGCTCAGGCGCAGGTCGATTCGCACATCGGGATGGTGCTGCAGGAACGTCCCAATCAGCGGCGCTATGCACAACCTTCCGTAGCTGACCGGTGCGGCGATGCGCAGGGGGCCGGCGATCTGCTCCTGGCCGCTGACAAAGCTGCGAGTGGCAGCATCGAGCTGGCCGAGGATGTCCTGACAGTGCCTGTAGAAACCTTGGCCCTGGTCGGTCAGGGCCAGATGTCGGGTGCTGCGGGCGAACACGGGCCCGCCGAGATACTGCTCCAGCGCGCGGATCTGCTTGCTCACGGCCGGCTGCCCCAGGTTCAGCTCCCGAGCGACCGCCGAAAACGAACCACGCTCCACGACGCGTACAAAGATGCGCATGCTGTCGAACAGATCCATCGCCATTAGGCCTCTGTGAGGAATAAGTCACATGCAGATCTAGCTTCTTATCGGAATGAAGAAGGCGGAGCAACCTGTAAGCGTCCACTCATTCAGAGGTTCCCGTCATGAATCAGACCATGCTTGCCGCTATCGCCGAATCCGCCCAGGCCCCTCTGGCCGTACGCCACATTGCTCGCCCAGTACCCGCCAAGGGGCAGGTTCTGGTGCGGGTCCATGCCGCTGGGGTCAACCCACTCGATACCAAGATCGCCACCGGCGCAGGGGCGCACGCCCGGCAAACGCTGCCGGCAGTGCTCGGCCTGGATCTTGCCGGCACGGTCGTCGAACTGGGTGAGGCGGTTGAGGGTTTCACGCCGGGCCAGGCAGTCTTCGGCATGGCCGGCGGGATCGGCGGCGCCCAAGGCAGCATGGCCGAGTACATCGCCGTGGATGCCCGGCTGATCGCGGCCAAGCCGCACGTACTCGATATGCGTGAGGCGGCCGCTTTGCCGCTGGTATTCATCACCGCCTGGGAAGGCCTGGTGGATCGCGCCAACGTGCGTGCTGGTCAGCGCGTGCTGATTCATGGCGGTGCCGGTGGCGTCGGCCAGATGGCGGTACAGCTGGCCAAGGCACGCGGTGCCGAGGTCTACGCTACCGGTTCGGCAGCGAGCCTCGACTTCATTCGCTCGCTGGGGGCCACGGCGATCGATTACCAGGCGCAGAGCGTGGCGGCCTATGTCGAGCAATACACGGCTGGCGAGGGTTTCGACATTGTCTATGACACCGTAGGCGGCAGCACGCTGGATGCCTCGTTCCAGGCCGTCAAGCCTTATACCGGGCACGTCCTGAGCTGCCTCGGCTGGGGCCAGCACAGCCTTGCGCCGCTGTCGTTCAAAAGCGCCACCTACTCGGGCGTGTTCACCCTGACGCCATTGCTCACCGGCCAGGGACGCGAACACCACGAGGCGATCCTGCGCGAGGCGGCTGCGCTGGCCAATGCCGGGCAACTGAGCATCCGCGTCGATCAGCAGGGCTTTACCCTGGCAGAGGTCAACGAAGCGTTCCGCCAGGTAGCGGAGGGGCGCGGCCAGGGCAAGACGGTGATTCGCTTGGTGAGTGAGTAGTCCCTGGTGTGCTGAGGCTTATTGCGAACATGCCCGCGGCTCTCAACACCTAGCCACGACTCAGTACAGATCAGTACGCCTAGTCGGCTTCACCGCCTGGATAAAGCTGTAACCCAGGCCGATATCGGTGATCACGCGGGTGATCATGGCGGGGATGGCGATCAGCGCGTGGATCAGCATGGCCAGCGTCGCGTAGGCGCTGAACTCCACGGCGCGTAGGGGGAGCGGCAGCGGATCGCGGCGGCTTTCCAACAGTTCCTGGCGCAGGGCGGGCAGGTCGGGCCAGTGGTCGGCGTCGATCCGCTCGCGCATGGCCAGGGGGTACAGGTTGCGGCTGCGGCAGCCGCGGCGGAAGGCGCGCCACATGCGTTTCGGCTGCAGCACCAGACCGGTGGAGAGGGCGATCAGGTTCATGGTGCCGAGCAGGGGCGAGTTGAGCATCGAGC
>Ga0247725_1001612_pt1 | contig 11051 bp, 12 predicted proteins | sample OKSTACKMCFT3sol_FD_183021 | JGI IMG/M metagenome (GOLD analysis project Ga0247725, IMG submission 183021) | Subsurface sediment microbial communities from gas well in Oklahoma, United States - OK STACK MC-FT3-sol | ecosystem: Environmental > Terrestrial > Deep subsurface > Rock core/Sediment... | reverse complement strand
CAGCCCTGCTCGGCCCAATAGCTTTGCAGGGCGAGGATCAGGCCTTGGAAGGTGCTCACGTCGGGCTTGTTCTGGCTCACGAATTTCACCGGTATCGAGGCGTTGGCGTAAAGCCGCGCAGTATACCCCAAGGGCGGCGACCATGAGCCCCGCGTGGCGAGTGCCGTTCCCAGTCTGCTTGCTGTATTTACATACAGTATTGTTCGGCTATAGTTCGGCTCGATCCCCTTCAGGTGCTACCGCCATGCCGCGCTGTTTCTGGTGCAACGACGACCCGCTGTACATCGCCTACCACGACCAGGAATGGGGCGTGCCGCTGCGCGATGCCGAGCGCCTGTTCGAGCTGCTGCTGCTGGAAGGCTTCCAGGCCGGGCTGGCGTGGATCACCGTGCTGAAGAAGCGCGAGCGCTATCGCCAGGTGCTGTGGAACTTCGACGTGCAGCGCCTGGCGCAGATGAGCGATGCGGAGATCGAGGTGCTGATGCAGGACCCCGGCATCATCCGCAATCGCCTCAAGCTCAGGGCCGCGCGGCAGAACGCGCAGGCCTGGCTGCAGCTGGACGACCCGGTGGCGCTGCTCTGGTCCTTCGTCGGCGGCGCGCCGAGGATCAACCATTTCAGCGGCCGCCACGAGGTGCCGGCGGTGACGCCGGAGGCCGAGGCGATGAGCAAGGCCCTGAAGAAGCTGGGCTTCACCTTCGTCGGGCCGACCATCTGCTACGCCTACATGCAGGCGGCCGGCATGGTCATGGACCATACGACCGACTGCGATCGCTATCACGCACTGCGAGGCTGAACCCGGCGGTCACAGCCGTTACAATGCCGGCCTTCGCAGATTCGGGAGTGCTCAGTGGAGAAGCTCAAAGGCGCCCTGGTAGTGGGTTTTCTTCGCGTGTTCGCGCTGCTGCCCTGGCGCGCCGCGCAGGCGGTCGGCAGTGCCATCGGCTGGCTGATGTGGAAGCTGCCCAACCGCTCGCGCGAGGTGGTGCGCATCAACCTGGCCAAGTGCTTCCCGCAGCTGGACGAGGCCGAGCGCGAGCGCCTGGTGGGGCAGAGCCTCAGGGATATCGGCAGGACCCTGACCGAAAGCGCCTGCGCCTGGATCTGGCCGGCGCGCAAGTCGTTGCAGCTGATTCGCCGGGTCGATGGCAGCGAAGTGCTGCAGCGCGCGCTGGCATCCGGCAAGGGCGTGGTGCTGATCAGCAGCCACCTGGGCAACTGGGAACTGCTGCTGCAGTACGTCTGCTCGCTGTGCCAGCCGAGCATCCTGTACCGCCCGCCCAAGCTCAAGGCGGTCGACGAGCTGCTGATCCGCCAGCGCACCCAGCTGGGCAACGAGCTGGCGCCCTCGACCAAGGAAGGCATCCTCAGCCTGATCAAGCGCCTGCGCAAAGGCGGCGTGATCGGCATCGCCGCCGATCCCGAGCCAAGCCTGTCCAGCGGCGTGTTCGTGCCCTTCTTCGGCGTGCCGACCCTGACCAGCAAGTTCGTGCCTTCGCTGGTGCTGGGGCGCAAGGCCGAGGCCGTGTTCATGCATGCCCTGCGCCTGGACGATGGCAGCGGCTACCGGGTGGTCATCGAGGAAGCCCCCGAGGCGCTGTATGGCGAGGATATCGAGGCGGCCGTGGCGGCACTGAATGCCGGCATCGAGAAGCAGGTGCGGGTAGCGCCCAGCCAGTACATGTGGAGCATGAAGCGCTTCAAGAAGCGCCCACCGGGCGAGAAGAAGTGGTATTGATGCGCCAGGCGATAGCTATTACCGTCTGAACTATTCGCTGCAGATCAACGGGACTGGCATGGACAACAAGCGCGAGCACAAGCGTACCCCGCTCAAGGTCCAGCTGCGCATCGACCACCCGCTGCACGGCCAGATGCTGGTGACCACCCGCGACATTTCCGAGAGTGGTGTGTTCGTGGTGATCGATGATGCCCAGCGCCTGCTGCAGATCGGCGAGGTGTTCAACGGCCAGGTCCAGGGCCTGCCGATGGAGGCCCCGGTGGTGCAACTGCGCGTGGTGCGCTTCGAGCCAAGCGGAGTGGCGCTGGTGTTCCAGCGCGACTGAGCCTCAGTCTTCCTGCTCTTGCTGGCTGGCGGCGGCTTTCTCCAGGCGCCGCAGGAATACCGTCATTTCCTTTTCCGTCTGCTTGTCGCCGCGCCTGCGCGCCACCTCCAGGCCGTTGTGCCAGGCCTGGCGCGCCTCCTCCAGCATGCCCTGGCGCTGGCAGGCCTGGCCCAGCAGTTTCCACGCCGCCGAGTAGTTGGGGTCGAAGCCCAGGCACTTCTGCAGGTGCTCGGCGGCCCGCTCGGCATCGCCGCCGTCGAGGTAGGCCTTGCCCAGGCCGAAGCGCAGTAGGGCGTTGTCCACCCCGCGGGCCAGCAGTCTTTCCAGTGAGTCGGGCGTGGTCATGCGAGGGACCTCGGCGGCGGCATCAGAAGAAGGTCAGGCCGACCTGGAACAGGCGCTCCACGTCGCGGATGTACTTCTTGTCGACCAGGAACAGGATCACGTGGTCGCCGGACTCGATGATGGTGTCGTCGTGGGCGATCAGCACTTCCTCGTCGCGGATCACCGCGCCGATGGTGGTGCCCGGCGGCAGGGCGATGTCCTCGATCATGCGGCCGATCACCTTGCTCGACTTGGCGTCGCCATGGGCGATCGCCTCGATGGCTTCCGCCGCACCGCGGCGCAGGCTATGCACGCTCTCGATATCGCCGCGGCGCACGTGGGTCAGCAGGGTGCCGATGGTGGCCAGCTGCGGGCTGATGGCGATGTCGATCTCGCCGCCCTGGACCAGGTCGACGTAGGCCGGGTTGTTGATGATGGTCATCACCTTGCGCGCGCCCAGGCGCTTGGCCAGCAGCGAGGACATGATGTTGGCCTCGTCGTCGTTGGTCAGGGCGAGGAAGATGTCGGCGTCGTTGATGTTCTCTTCCACCAGCAGGTCGCGGTCCGAGGCGCTGCCCTGCAGCACCACGGTGCTTTCCAGGTTCTCCGAGAGGTAGCGGCAGCGCGCCGGGTTCATCTCGATGATCTTCACCTGGTAGCGGCTCTCGATGGCTTCGGCCAGGCGCTCGCCGATATGCCCGCCACCGGCGATGACGATGCGCTTGTAGCTGTCCTCGAGGCGCCGCAGTTCGCTCATTACTGCGCGGATATGGGCCTTGGCGGCGATGAAGAACACCTCGTCGTCGGCTTCGATCACCGTGTCGCCCTGCGGCATGATCGGCCGGTTGCGCCTGAAGATGGCGGCGACGCGGGTGTCGACGTTGGGCATGTGCTCGCGCAGCTGGCGCAGCTGCTGGCCGACCAGCGGGCCGCCGTAGTAGGCCTTGACCGCCACCAGCTGGGCCTTGCCCTCGGCGAAGTCGATCACCTGCAGGGCGCCGGGGTACTCGATCAGGCGCTTGATGTAGTTGGTCACCACCTGTTCCGGGCTGATCAGCACGTCGACCGGGATGGCCTCGTTGTCGAACAGCGCCTCGCGGGTCAGGTAGGCCGACTCGCGCACCCGGGCGATCTTGGTCGGGGTGTGGAACAGGGTGTAGGCCACCTGGCAGGCGACCATGTTGACCTCGTCGCTGTTGGTCACCGCCACCAGCATGTCGGCGTCGTCGGCGCCGGCCTGGCGCAGCACGGTGGGAAAGGAGCCGCGGCCGACCACGGTGCGGATGTCCAGGCGGTCGCCGAGGTCGCGCAGGCGGTCGGCATCGGTGTCGACCACGGTGATGTCATTGGCCTCGCCGGCCAGGTGCTCCGCCAGGGTTCCGCCGACCTGGCCGGCGCCGAGAATGATGATTTTCATCGGGGTTCCTTCCTCAGCCGCGCGGTGCGGCGGCGATCTTGATCAGCTTGGCATAGTAGAAGCCGTCGTGGCCGTCGGCCTGCGGCAGCAGCTGGCGCCCGTGGGCCTGCTTGAGGCCGAAGGTGCCAGGGATGTCCAGTTCGCGCGCGCCCGGCGTGCGTTGCAGGAAGGCGGCGATGTTGTCGCTGTTCTCCTGGGGCAGCACCGAGCAGGTGGCGTAGAGCAGCACGCCGCCGACTTCCAGGGTCGGCCACAGGGCGTCGAGCAGCTCGCCCTGCAGCTGGGCCAGGGCGGCGATGTCCTCTTCCTGGCGGGTCAGCTTGATGTCCGGGTGGCGGCGGATCACCCCGGTGGCCGAGCAGGGGGCGTCGAGCAGGATGCGCTGGAACGGCTGGCCGTCCCACCAGACCTTGGTCGCACGGCCGTCGGCGGCGATCAGGGTGGCCTTGAGCCGCAGGCGCTCGAGGTTTTCCTGCACCCGCGCCAGGCGCGCCGGTTCCAGGTCCAGGGCGATGACTTCCTGCAGGCCCGGCTCGGCTTCGAGCAGGTGGCAGGTCTTGCCGCCGGGGGCGGCGCAGGCGTCCAGCACGCGCTGGCCGGACGCCAGGTCGAGCAGGTCGGCGGCCAGCTGCGCGGCCTCGTCCTGCACGCTGACGCGGCCCTCCAGGAAGCCCGGCAGGGCCTTCACGTCGCAGGGCTGCAGCAGGCGGATGCCGTCGCGGCTGAAGGTGCAGGGCTCGGCCTCGATGCCGGCGCAACGCAGCTCGGCCAGATAGGCGTCGCGGCTGCCATGGCGGCGATTGACCCGCAGGATCAGCGGCGGGTGCTGGTTGTTGGCGGCGCAGATCGCCTGCCAGTGCTCCGGCCAGTCGGCCTTCAGGCGCTTCTGCAGCCAGCGCGGGTGCGCGGTGTGCAGCACCGGGTCGCGCTCCAGTTCGGCGAACAGCGCTTCATGGTCGCGCTGGGCGTTGCGCAGCACGGCGTTGAGCAGGCCCTTGAGCGAGGATTTCTTCAGCTTGTCGACGCAGGCCACCGTCTCGCCGATGGCGGCATGGGCGGGGATGCGGGTGTACAGCAGCTGGTACAGGCCGACCAGCAGCAGCGCCTCGACATCGCGGTCGGCGGCCTTGAACGGCTTCTGCAGCAGCTTGTCGGCGAGCAGCTGCAGGCGCGGTTGCCAGCGCGCGCTGCCGAAGGCCAGGTCCTGGGCCAGGCCGCGGTCGCGCGGCTCGACCTTATCCAGCAGCGGCGGCAGGCTGCTACCCAGCGAGGCCTTGCCGTTGAGCACGGCGGCCAGGGCGCGGGCGGCGGCCAGGCGTGGGTTCATTGCCCCAGCACCAGGCCGGCGGCGAACTGCTCGCGGCGGCTGTTGTACAGGTCGGCGAAGGCCAGCGGCTTGCCGCCGGGCAGCTGCAGGCGGGTCAGGCGCAGGGCGCCCTCGCCGCAAGCCACGGTCAGGCCGCTCTTGTCGGCGGCGAGGATGCTGCCGGGTTGGCCGCTGCCCTCACCCAGTTGCGCGGCGTGGATTTTCAGCGGTTCGCCATTCAGCGTGCTGTGGCAGAGCGGCCAGGGGTTGAAGGCGCGCACCAGGCGCTCCAGCTCGACGGCCGGGCGGCTCCAGTCGAGGCGCGCCTCGTCCTTGTTCAGCTTGTGCGCGTAGGTGGCCAGGCTGTCGTCCTGTACTTCGCCGTGCAGTTCGCCGGCGGCCAGCTTGGCCACGGCCTCGACCACGGCGGCCGAGCCCAGCTGGGCCAGGCGGTCGTGCAGGCTACCGCCGGTGTCCTCGGCGGTGATGGTGGTGCTGACCTTGAGCAGCATGGGGCCGGTGTCCAGGCCGGCTTCCATCTGCATCACGGTGACCCCGCTGCTGGCGTCGCCAGCCTGGATCGCGCGCTGGATCGGTGCGGCGCCGCGCCAGCGCGGCAGCAGCGAGGCATGGCTGTTGATGCAGCCCAGGCGCGGGGTATCCAGCACCACCTGCGGCAGGATCAGGCCGTAGGCCACCACCACCATCAGGTCCGCCTCGAGCGCGGCCAGCTCGGCCTGGGCGGCGGGGTCGCGCAGGGTCTGTGGTTGGTACACGGCGATGCCGTGCTGCAGGGCCAGCTGCTTGACCGGGCTGGGCGCAAGCTTCTGCCCGCGGCCGGCGGGGCGATCCGGCTGGGTATAGACGGCGACGATCTGCCGGCCCGCGTCGAGCAGGGCCTGCAGGTGCTGGGCGGCGAATTCCGGGGTGCCGGCGAAGACGATACGCATGGATCACTCACTGCATGAAAAGAAAAAGGCTTGCCGCAGCAAGCCTTTGGGGTGGTCGGGATCAAGCCTGCTGGCGGTGCTGTTTTTCCAGCTTCTTCTTGATCCGGTCACGCTTGAGGCTGGACAGGTAGTCGACGAACAGCTTGCCGTTGAGGTGGTCGCACTCGTGCTGGATGCACACGGCGAGCAGGCCCTCGGCGATCAGCTCGTAGGGCGTGCCGTCGCGCTCCTGGGCCCTGATCCGCACCTTCTGCGGGCGGTCTACATTTTCGTAGAAGCCGGGCACCGACAGGCAGCCTTCCTGGTACTGGTCCATCTGCTCGGTCAGCGACTCGAACTCGGGGTTGATGAACACCCGCGGCTCGGACTGGTCCTCGGACAGGTCCATCACCACCACGCGCTTGTGCACGTTGACCTGGGTGGCGGCCAGGCCGATACCGGGGGCGGCATACATGGTCTCGAACATGTCGTCGACCAGCTTGGAGAGGGCCGCGTCGAACACGGTCACCGGCTTGGCGATGGTGCGCAGGCGCGGATCGGGGAATTCGAGGATGTTGAGAATCGCCATGGCTGTTTGTGATGCACTTGTGGAATAAAGTAAAAAACCGCTGCTAAGATGATGAACAGCTTTGAAAAACGGCTCGGAAGCCGCGACTTCTGCGGCTTACAGGCGCCAGCCACATAATAAAGGGATTCACCGCATGAGGAAATCACTACTCGCCCTGTTGCTGGTCGCCGCGGGCGGTCTGGCGCAGACCGGCCTGGTCCAGGCAGCCGTCCAGCTCAAGGAAGGTCATCCCGACCGCTACACCGTGGTCAAGGGCGACACCCTGTGGGATATCTCCGGCAAGTTCCTCAGCCAACCCTGGAAGTGGCCCGAGCTGTGGCACGCCAACCCGCAGATCGAGAACCCCCACCTGATCTACCCGGGCGACACCCTGAGCCTGGTGTATATCGACGGCCAGCCGCGCCTGATGCTCAACCGCGGCGAATCGCGCGGCACCATCAAGCTGTCGCCGCAGGTGCGCAGCACGCCGATGGCCCAGGCCATTCCGACCATCCCGCTGGAGGCGATCAACAGCTTCCTGCTGAGCAACCGCATCGTCGACACCGCCGAGGACTTCAATGCCCGCCCCTACGTGGTGGCCGGCAACGCCGAGCGCGTGGTCAGCGGCGCCGGTGATCGCATCTACGCCCGTGGCAGCTTCGAGGATGGCCAGTCGGTCTACGGCATCTTCCGCCAGGGCAAGATCTACACCGACCCGGAGACCGATGAGTTTCTCGGCATCAATGCCGATGACATCGGCACCGGCGAGGTGGTGGCCGAGGAGGGCGACATCGCCACCCTCAGCCTGAGCCGCTCGACCCAGGAAGTGCGCCTGGGCGATCGCCTGTTCCCCACCGAGGAGCGCGCGGTCAACTCCACCTTCATGCCCAGCGAGCCGGCCACCGAGGTCGACGGCGTGATCCTCGACGTGCCGCGCGGGGTCAACCGTGTCGGCCAGTTCGATGTGGTGACCATCAACAAGGGCAAGATCGACGGCCTCAGCGAAGGCAACGTGCTGGCCGTGTACAAGACCGGCGAGACCGTGCGCGACCGCGTCACCGGCGAGTCGGTGAAAATCCCGGACGAGCGCTCCGGCCTGCTGATGGTGTTCCGCACCTACGAGAAGCTCAGCTACGGCCTGGTCCTGTACGCCACCCGCGACCTGGCTCTGATGGACAAGGTGAAGAACCCGTAACACCCCGAACCCCCGCCTAGTGCGGGGGTTCTGCTTTATGCACCACGATCAGGGACGATCGCCATGCACAACCTTTCCCCCGCCGAACTGGAGGCGCGCCTGCGCCTGCACGGCCTGCCGGAGCTCGGCCCGCGGCGCTTCCGCCGCCTGCTGGAAGCCTTTGGCAGCGCCTCCGCCTCCCTCAGCGCGCCCGCCACCGCCTGGCGCGCGCTGGGCCTGCCCGGCAGCTGTGCCGAGCCCAGGCGCAGCGCAGACATCCGCGAGCAGGCCACGGCCGCCCTGCGCTGGCTGGAGCAGCCGGGCCAGAGCCTGCTGATGTGGGACGATCCCGCCTACCCCGCCCTGCTGGCCGAGCTGAACGATGCCCCGCCGCTGCTGTTCGTCGCCGGTGATCCGGGGTTGCTGGAGCGTCCGCAGCTGGCCATGGTCGGTAGTCGGCGCGCCTCGCGAGTGGGGCTGGATACCGCCCAGGCCTTTGCCCGCAGCCTGGCCGGCGGCGGCTTCGTGATCACTAGCGGCCTGGCCCTGGGCATCGACGGTGCCGCCCACCAGGGCGCCCTGGAGGCCGGCGGTGCAACGGTTGCGGTGCTCGGTACCGGCCTGCAACGGATCTACCCGCAGCGCCACGTCGGACTGGCCGGGCGCATTGCCGAGCAGGGTGGCGCGCTGGTTTCCGAACTGCCGCTGGACTGCCCGCCGCAGGCCAGCAACTTCCCGCGGCGTAACCGCATCATCAGCGGCCTGGCGCTCGGCGTGCTGGTGGTCGAGGCCAGCCCCTCCAGCGGCTCGCTGATCACCGCGCGCCTGGCCGCCGAGCAGGGCCGCGAGGTCTATGCGATTCCCGGCTCCATCCACCATCCCGGCGCCCGCGGCTGTCACCAGCTGATCCGCGAGGGCGCGACCCTGGTCGAGAGCGTCGAGGACATTCTCCAGGCCCTGCGCTGCTGGCAGCGCGTGACGCCGCCTGCTGCAGCCGAGGTCGATGATGCGCATCCGCTGCTGCTGGAGTTGCGCGCGGCGCCGCAGACCAGCGAGGGCCTGGCCCTGGCCTGCGACCTGCCCATCGGCGAAGTGCTGGCCACGCTCACCGAGCTGGAGCTGCAGGGCCTGGTGGCCTGCGAGGCCGGACGCTGGGTGCATCGCCCCCGCCGAGCTGGGTAAACTCGCGGCCAGACAGACGAGGCAGCGAACATGCACGGCAGTTGGCAGGTACAGCGGGTAGCGCGGGTGGTGCGCCAGGGCGGGGTGATCGCCTATCCCACGGAGGCGGTCTGGGGCCTGGGTTGCGATCCCTGGAACGAGCTCGCCGTCGAGCGCCTGCTGGCGCTCAAGGATCGCCCGGTGCACAAGGGCCTGATCCTGGTGGCGGACAGCATCCACCAGTTCGACTTCCTCCTCGATGACCTGCCCGAGCGCTGGATCGACCGCCTGGCCAGCACCTGGCCGGGGCCCAATACCTGGCTGGTGCCGCACCAGGAGCGCCTGCCGACGTGGATCACCGGCCAGCACGACAGCGTCGCCCTGCGCGTCAGCGACCACCCCCTGGTGCGCGACCTCTGCGCCCTTACCGGGCCGCTGGTGTCGACCTCGGCCAACCCAGCCGGCCGCCCTTCGGCGCGCTCGCGCCTGCGCGTCGAGCAGTACTTCCATGGCCAGCTGGACGCCGTGCTCGGCGGCGCCCTGGGCGGGCGCAGGAACCCCAGCCTGATCCGCGACCTGCGTACGGGCGATGTGATCCGCCCGTCGTAAGGAGGGTCAGGGCAGCAGAATGGTCGAGCCGGTGGTCTGCCGGCCGCTCAGCGCGTCGTGGGCCTGGGCCACCTCGGCCAGCGGGTAGCGGCGGCCGATCTCGACCTGGATCGCGCCGCTGGCGACCAGGGCGAACAGCTCGTCGGCCATGGCCTGCAGGTTCTCCGCGCTGTTGGCGTAGTGGCCGAGGGTCGGCCGGGTCACGTAGAGCGAGCCCTTCTGTGCCAGCACGCCGAGGTTGACCCCGGTCACCGCGCCCGAGGCGTTGCCGAAGCTGACCAGCAGGCCGCGCGGCGCCACGCAGTCCAGCGAGCGCTCCCAGGTATCCTTGCCCACCGAGTCGTACACCACCGGGCACTTGGCCCCGTCGGTCAGCTCCAGCACGCGCTGAACCACGTCCTCGCGGCTGTAGTCGATGGTCGCCCAGGCGCCGTTGGCCCGGGCCAGCGCCGCCTTCTGCGGCGACGACACGGTGCCGATCAGCTTCACCCCCAGGGCCCGCGCCCACTGACAGGCGATCAGCCCGACGCCGCCGGCGGCGGCGTGCCAGAGGATGGTCTGCCCGGCCTCGACCCGGTAGGTCTGGCGCAGCAGGTACTGCACGGTGAGGCCCTTGAGCATCAGCGCGGCGGCCTGCTCGAAGGAGATCGACTCCGGCAGCCGCACCAGGTGCTGCGCCGGCAGCACATGCAGCTCGGCGCAGGCACCCAGCGGACCGGTGGCATAGGCCACGCGGTCGCCGACCCGTAGGTTGTTCACCGCGCTGCCAACCGCTTCCACCTCGCCGGCCGCCTCGGTGCCCAGCCCGGACGGCAGGCTCGGTGGAGCGTAGAGGCCGCTGCGGTAGTAGGTGTCGATGAAGTTCAGGCCGATGGCGCGGTTGCGCACGCGCACCTCGTGCGGGTCGGGCTCGCGGCTCGGTTGCTCGACCAGCTCGAGCACCTCGCTGCCGCCGTGGCGGGAAAACCGAATGCCTTTGGCCATCTGCTGCACTCCTCTGCAAAGGGCTCCATCCAAGCGCCGCGCCTGACCCCCGTCAAGCCCGGTGGATGCGACGATGGTATGCTGGCGCCCTCTTCCGAACTGCCCGGACCCATTGCCGTGAGTGAACGTACCCAGGCCGTGAAGGCCTACCTGCTCGACCTGCAGGACCGCATCTGCGCCGCCCTCGAAGCCGAGGACGGCGGCGCCCGCTTCTTCGAGGACAGCTGGGAGCGTCCCGCCGGTGGCGGTGGCCGTACCCGGGTGATGGAGAACGGCGCGCTGATCGAGAAGGGCGGGGTCAACTTCTCCCATGTTTTCGGCGACAGTCTACCGCCGTCGGCCAGTGCCCACCGTCCCGAGCTGGCCGGGCGCGGCTTCGAGGCCATGGGCGTGTCCCTGGTGATCCATCCGGAGAACCCGCACGTGCCCACCTCCCACGCCAACGTGCGCTTCTTCAGCGCCGAGAAGGCCGGCGAGGAGCCGGTCTGGTGGTTCGGCGGCGGCTTCGACCTGACC
>Ga0247725_1001610_pt1 | contig 11060 bp, 10 predicted proteins | sample OKSTACKMCFT3sol_FD_183021 | JGI IMG/M metagenome (GOLD analysis project Ga0247725, IMG submission 183021) | Subsurface sediment microbial communities from gas well in Oklahoma, United States - OK STACK MC-FT3-sol | ecosystem: Environmental > Terrestrial > Deep subsurface > Rock core/Sediment... | reverse complement strand
GGCGGATGCCCTGCGGCCGACCGAGCATGTGCGCGCGGTATTCAGCAGCTTTGGGGAGGAACTGCTGACGCGGCGGGAGCACACGATTGCCCAGCTGATGCTGCAGGGCTACTCCAGCCTGGAGATCGCCAGGCAACTGCGCATCGCCTGGAGCACCGTGAAGGTCCACCGGCGCAACCTGTACGAGAAGCTGGAAGTGGACAGCCAGGCGCAACTCTTCGGGCTGTTCATGGGCGAGCTGCTTGGCGCGGAATTGTTCAGCAGGCCAAAGCGGCGGCAACGTCGATATCGGCGCCAGTCCTGACATCGCTCCAGAGCCCTCCACCCCACACCGGAACACCGCAATCAACCCAAGCCATTCGCACGCGCCCCACGCCCGAATGGACAGTGGCTGCACGCTGTAACAGCGACATGAGGACGCTCGACTTCACAGGCAGGCACGGCCCCCGAGTTGCGGTAGCATCCCGCGCTTGCCATGGAGAGTGATATGCAAAACCGATACGGACGACTCGCCTCGTGGATTTATCACCTGGATAAACCCATCGGCCATTCATTTGGAGATCTGGAGTACTACCAAGAGCGTCTGGCGGACGTTGATGGCCCGGTACTGGAGCCCGCAGTGGGGAATGGGCGGATCTTCATACCGCTGCTGGAGAAGGGCCTGGCCATCGAGGGCTTCGATGCCTCCCACGAGATGCTCGAATACTGCCGGCAGGAATGCCGGGCGCGAGGGCTGCCCGCGCCCCTCACACAGCAGACATTCGAGCAGTTCCGCTACGACCAGCGATTTGCGGCCATCATCATGCCCGCCGGGTCATTCCAGCTGATTACCGAAACCACCACCGCAATGACCGTGCTCAAACGGTTCTGGAATCACCTGCAGCCCGGCGGGCGATTGATCATCGACATCGACCCCATCGAGAGCATCATCGGGGAGGCACAGGCGGCACGGAGCTGGACAGTGGATGGCAGCAACCTTCTCACACTGACCAGCCACCGGGCCGAAGTGGACTACCGCAAGCAAACCACGCTGTCCCATCTGCACTACCAGCATTGGCAAGACGGCACCTTGCAGTCCGCCGAGCTGGATCTGTTCCACTTGCGCTGGTGGGGCGTCGACGAACTGGCATTCGCACTGCGCGAAGCGGGCTTTGTAGAGGTGGTGGCGTCAGGCGGCTACCAGCATGGCCGCTCCCCTTGCCAGAGCGATCACATCATCAGCTTCGAAGCACGCCGCCCAGGTTGACGAGGCCGTGAACAAGGGCGCGGCAAAGGTGGCGCACGGCGGATCGAAAGCGGCCGCGTCCACGCCAACCGGGAAGGGCCGTAACCCCGGCACGTTCATCCCGAATCGAAGGGTGAACGTGCCGATCAGCGCAATCCACAACCACACCGCTGAGTGCGCCCGAGGCGGTTGTTCAAGCAACCGCCTCACTCGGTCAGCGGCAGATCGTGGGCTCGGCCTGACGTAACGCTTTCCGCCCCAAGACCCGCCACTTTCTCCCAGCCAAGACGGCAGCCTGTCGCCGTGCCGGCCCCCTCCTCCCCTTGCCCTCGGGCTCGGCCGTCCCTATCCTGCGCCGGCCACGGTCAATCCCGTGGCCGGGTTTAGCGACCCGAAAGACATTGGCGCGATTGCGCCAGCTGGTGCATGCGAGAAACGGCGGATGTTTCTTGCAGGCATTGGCACGCATGCAGTTTTTACTGCACCGCTCTATGGCAGATCGCGTGGGGAGACCCTCGGGTCTGCCGGATTCCAATGTCTCCGGTTCGCTAACCCTGCGCGGTCTGCCACCCTTTCGTTTAGCGACGTAGGTGGCAGCTCCTTAACCGACATTGGAGCAACACCATGCATGACGCATTCACCCCCATCACCTTCCAACGCCACTGCCATCAACTGCGCGCCGTCATGATCGACAACCGCCCCTGGTTCGTCGCCCTCGACTTCGCCCTGATGATCGCCGCCACCCGGCCCTACCGCCTGACCAAACGCCTCTACCCCCACCAATTCCGCTTCGCCTTTCTGCGCTACAGCACAGGGCGCTGCGAAGAAGTGGAACTGGTCAGTGACGCCGGCCTCTACCGCGCCCTCTACCGCTTCGGCCACCCCGAGCACTGCGCCCTCAGCCAGTGGCTCAGCGACGAAGTGATCCCCACCCTCCACGACTACCACCGCGACCCGCAGGCCAGCCCGCGACGCATCCTCATGACCTGGGCCAACCAGCGCATCGCCGCCTTGCACTGGCAAAGCGAAACCTGGATCGCCCGCCAGGACCTGCCGCGTTTCATGGCGGTGCATGACGACCCGCTGTTGGGGGATGGGCCGAGTTGGAGGCGGTTTTTCTAGAGGTGCAGAAATGAAAAACGCCGCATGGGAGTGCGGCGTTTTTGGTAGGAATGGCAGTTGTCGGCCAATAGCTGACATTGCCCATGGCTGCGGGGCGGCTGCTTTTTTTGAACAAGTAGAAAGGATTTGGCTCGCTCATGATGTTAATCGTGCCATCTGGCCCCACGGCAATGAGTTTGCTCATGTACTCTCGTGAGCGTCGTAAGTAGTGTGAGGCCACCACTGCGTCTGCGGCCGTACGGATACCGCATCCATAATTTATTGGAGTTTGATGTTGAAAAATTACTCGCAGAGAACGCGCGCTCGGGGGAGAAGCAGCCGCAGGAGATCGTTAGTGGTTATTACGCTGGTCGTTTTAGTCGCACTATTGGTCGCTGCAGCACTAGTTCAAAATCGTGGGCTGCAGATTAATGCAAAGCGGTATGAGATTGACGTAAAACTCAATCCGACAGCGCAACCGGCCCCCTCTATTGCCACCCACAACGACGGCTCGCCCATCGTTACCGCACCGGATGCGAAGGTCGAGGTTCACGTGACTAGGCCAACTAAGTCGGCGCCTGCACACCCCCCTGAAAATGGCGGAATGTCCACCAACGGAGCAGCCTCACCGATCGTGACCGGACAGGGCGCCGTGGTTAAGTCCACGGTCGATACTCGACCATGAGGGAGGCTAAGCTTCGCAGTGCGGCGGTAATGCTTTGGGTGCTGGTTATGCCTCAGTTGGCCCTGGCACAGTCACCGAATATGCAGACCACGGGCCCATGCTCGTCCATCGTCAGCGGTCCGGGCGCATCGGGGACAAGTTATTGCATCGGCATCACCGACGAAGCGTTGAAACGCCTGACCAACATCACTGCCGCTACCCAAGGTCGCAGGCTCTTTGTTGCAGAGGCTTGGCTTAGTCCAACACTGATGTTCGGACGACCTAGTGGTGACAAGCAATCTGTTAACGAGCAGGTGTTCTTGTCCGTGCGCGCGACGAACATCACGGCGGTGCCCATTGTTTTGACTGCAGCTAAGTGGGAGATAGTGCAGGCGAGAAATCTGTCGAAGGTCGGCGGCTCGTTCGGCGCCAGAAACTTGTTGTGGCCTGCGCTTTCAGCGAACAAGCCAATTAAGATCGAGGCTGGCGAACAGGTTGACGTCAAGTTCGGTGAAGGGTTGCAACTGAGTGGTATGGCCAGTCGCCTGCGTAAAAACCGTGAACTGGACAGTGCATCTACATTGCCTGTCGAACCGACACGGATCAACGGCGACAAATACATCAACTGGTTCGCCGAACAGATGGGGCTGCTATACGGGCCCCAGGCCAAGCTGCGGCTCACGCTATATGAGGGTGACTACAAGCCTATTGCTAGTCTGTCACTGCCATTGGCCCAGGGCGTGGACTTTTTCTATCGAGGCGAGGCGGTGGACCAGAAAGGAAACGTGCAGTACGCGCCCCGCCTAGCGTACGACGCCTTCCTAGGGCAGTACCTCGAAATGCGGGCAAATATGGAGCCTGGGTTTCGTATCAATACTCCGCAGACCAGAGTGATTGAGGTGACTCCAGACCCTACTGTGTGGGGTAAGCAAAGGTATCAAGATCTGGGCGTTCAAGAGCGACCTGAGCAGTGACGCTGCGCGCAGCGTCTGCTATCGGCCAGGAGCTGCCATTCACGACAGACAGATGACTCTCGGCAGCATCAGTATCGGGGTCTGTCCCCGACTATTCCGTAAGAAAAATGGAGTTTTATATGCCAAGGACTGACCTTAAAGTCCCGTTCTCGCAGAAAGATGAAGCCAAGTCACTTGGCGCACGATGGGATCCGACACTGAAAGTCTGGTATGTTCCAGACGGGGTCGATATAGCACCTCTTGTGCAGTGGTTGCCTGTAGCCAAAGAAGATGATCTTGAGCACGAGCCGGAATTCCTTGTTCGCTCGCCCTATTACTATGTGATCGAGTCAGCTACCAGTTGCTGGAAATGCTTCAACTCGACGCGTGTTTTTTCCTTCGTGCTTCCTGAGGAACACGAGCAGTTTGAGCTTGTTGAGGATGAAGACGAAGGTTTCACGCTTTCAGCCAACCGTGGTGAGTGGAGCTGTCGTGGATACCGCGGAACTGCCTCTAGCGTCAGCAGCTTATCTCCGCAGGTTGCAAAACAGCTTAGCCGTTTCACTGAAAACTTTAAGTCTGCATACAGTAAAGCTGGCGGCCGATACATGATGAATCACTGCGAGCACTGCGGATCGAAGCAGGGCGATTTCTTTATGCACAGTGAGCCGGGTGGGGCTTTCTTCCCCACTTCGCCAGAGCAGGCTAGCCGAATGATCCTGACGAAGATCAACGAGCGGTTTGAGTCTAATTGTGGAGTCGGTTTTGCTTCTGACGACTTTCTGGACTGCATGCGTGTTCAAGAGCAGAGCTAAACGTCCAAACTCAGTAAAAGTGGAGATAGGCCGCGGCTGGGGGAGATGCAACGACGGTCAACTAACGACCAAAACGACCGTTCAGGAACATGACGATCATGATTTTTCTCTGTTTTCAAATGAGATCGAACCTGTTGACCGATACCTCTGAGTGGCTTGAGCAGCGTCTCGTTTGAAGGTTGAAGGACATGGCGGCGGACGCCAGTGATTCGCACTCTGGAAAAAGGAATTAAGAATGCGGGTAGCCAATTTAAGGATCGATGGTTTTCGCGGGGTGAGGACGGGCTTTGTGCAGTTCGGCAAGCATGCTGTTCTCATTGGAGATAACAATACCGGCAAGACCACGCTAATCGAAGCTATGACTCTTGTGCTTGGCAGGGATCGCTTAGTGCGGGAGCTGACCGAGCATGACTTCTATGGATCTAACCCGCAGGCAGCAGATAGGATCAAGATTGTCGCTACGATCACTGATTTTCCGGAGGATGATCCAGAGCAAAGCAGCCAGTGGTTTCGTGATGGGAGAGCGGTTGTTAAGTGGCTCGATGAGGAGACAGGCCACGTGCATCCGCGACGCGAAAACTTGGCGTGGAAGCTATGTTGCCAGCTTGGTGTGCAAGCTCGTTTCGACCTTGAAAGCCTGGGCGTGGAAACCATTCGCTACTTCCATGACCACGAAGAACCCATTGATCCTTTTGCTGATGAGGCGCCTGCCCCGGTGCCTGGCAAGCTTATACAGGAACTGAGCTTCTATCTGGTGCGCGCGAGCCGGACTTGGGACAAGGTCTTCTCATGGGGTAATGAGCTTTTCAAGCGCACGGTGCTGGCCGCTGCGGCTCAGCCTGCTGGTTCATTGCTCGCTGAACGAGACCGTTTGAGGGCTCCGGCCCAGCCAATCGATGCCGACCCAGGTATTCAACCTCTGATCCAGAATCTAAATAGTGAGCTTGCTCTCTCATTCCCGAACGCTCCGAAAGTCCAGTTGAGGCTCACAAGCACCGACAGCCGGTCGGTGATGGAGGCAGTGTCAGCCCACTTTTCAGGAGCGGATGGCTTCAGCATACCCGCAGGGAGACAAGGCAGTGGGCTGGTATCCATGCAAGGCTTGCTATTGCTTCTTGAGCTTGGTCGCGCTCGTGCTTTAAGTGGCGGAGAGTTTCTGATGGCTCTCGAAGAGCCTGAAATCCATCTCCCACCTTCTGCACAGCAACGACTGGTTCAGCGTGTTCAAGCGCTATCGACCCAGACTTTCGTGACGACCCATTCGCCGCTCGTTGCTAGCATCGCGGATCCGATCTCCGTTTTGGTTTTGAAAAAGCATGAGGGGAGGCTTTCAGCTGAGCCTTTCTTGGCCAGTCCGCTTGTGGCGGCGACTCCAAATTGGAAGCGTAAGTTTTTCCAGCACAGCCGTATAGACGTGCTGAGTGCGTTAATGCAACCCACGCTTCTTGTTCCAGAGGGGCGTGCTGACTTCCAACTAATTCGTTGCATTCTACGGCCGCTGATGATGACCGAAGGATGGGTCGATACGATGCCACGGCCGTTCGGTATCGAAGTCGGTGTAGTTCCCACAGAGGACGCAAATGTCGTCGAGACTCAGAGGCTGATGACACGTCTTCACCAGAGGGTATGTTGCTTGGTGGATGGAGACGCGGCCGGCCTAGGATATGCAGATCAGTTGCAGCAAGAAGCTGCACCGCCGAGTGCGATCATCCGCTGGCACGATGGCGCAATGATTGAGGATGCCATCGGTTGGATCCTTGAAGCCGACGAAGCCGTAGTTGTAGAGAAGCTGGCTGAAATCTCTCCTCAGGCGCCTGCGTCCAGCGCTGACATTGTTGCGTATCTCAAAGCCAAGAAGATGGACATCATCGCCTATGAAAGCCTTGCTGATGCCATTGCTACGACGCAAGCATGCAGAGGGCGTGCAGCGGATCTCTTGAGCGGTCTGGCTTGTGCATGTGTCGGCGATGAATCTACCCAGCGATTTGCGCGTGGAGCCGACGGGGTGTGGGTCTTCCAGCCATGACAATCCACGCATTCACTGGTGGCGCCGGTTGTGGCAAAACTCACATGCTCATGACTTCGCTGTCTGCATATCTGGACGCGACACCACTTCATGCAGGGCAGAAGGTTCTGGCGCTTACGTTTATGCATGGATCTCGTCGACGCCTGGAGGAGCGTCTGGGAATGCTTCAGAGCCTGAGGGGTAGGGCGGAATGCATGACCATTGATAGCTTTGCATGGCGTCTAATTAGACGTTGGCGTTCGCTTACCGCAGCTCTCGGCTTCGTAAACATAGAGCCAAGTGAGCACGAACGCGTTTGTGAAGCTGCCAGCGCGCTTTTACAAATTAAAGAGGTCCAAAGTTGGGTGGTGATGACGTTTCCAATACTCGTCGTAGATGAAGCCCAAGATATGACTGTGGATCGCCTCGGCATGGTTGCAGGTCTGGCCAATAGATTGGAGGTATTTGTTGCAGCCGACGAGTTTCAATGTCTCAGCGAGGAGCTTCGACCCAACCCTGCATGCGTTTGGCTTTCCCAAGTATGCGTTCCTGAAGAGCTTACGCAGCCACGCCGGACCAACGTCGATGAGCTGCTTAATGCAGCGCGAGCGATTCGTGCCGGCGAAGCACCAAAGTCCGGGAACTACTTCAAAGTTGCGCTAACGCCGAGGTCACCCTTGGCTGGAGCATGGATCAATTCCAACTTGAGTTGGTACGGCGGTGGCAAGAGTGTCGCGATAATAACTCCAATGCTTGGGGCATTTGCGATAGCTGCATTGACTTGGGCGGCTGCGAATAAAACCAAGAAAGGTGCAGGCCCTTACAGCATCTCTTGGGAGCAGTCAGAAGCAAAAGCTGCTACCGATTATATGGCGACGATTCAACTGGACAACCAGGCCGATTCGCCTTCAATTGCTGCCGCTCTCTTAGCCGCTGGTGACGCGAGAGTTGCCAGCGATGTGATCGAATGGTTGGAGATTCAACGCCGCACAAAGGCGAAGGTGGAGTTCTCAAGGAATGAGGTCGAAAAAATAGTGGCACAATCATTTGCACAGCGCCGCCAATCTCGACGAAGCGGAGTGCGTGGATGGAAAGGCATGACAGTTCACGGTGCCAAAAACCGTGAGTTTGACAACGTCATTGTGCTCTGGCCTGCCGGAGTCGGTGGAAGCGATGAGCAGAAGAGGCGTTTGCTCTATAACGCGGTGACACGTGCGAAGGAGCGATGCATTGTCCTTGTGCAAGCAACTGCCCACATAAGCCTGCCTCCCTTCACGTAATCGCGCAGAGCTACCGCCGAATTCGCTCTCTGATCCTGCGACGTCCTCGTAGAAAAAAGGACAGATTTGTTTACTAGGCCACCGCCCGCTCTTGGCCGATAACAGCCCTTCAAAACAAACACCACTTCCCTCCCCCACAAAAAAACCCCGGCCTGGCGCCGGGGTCAGGCCGCAGTTCGCGGCCTCAGTCGGGGCTTATGCCGCACGCGGCGAAACGATGATCTTCACGTTGTGTTCCTTGTTGTGCACCAGTTCTTCGAAGCCCTTTTCGACGATCTGCTCCAGCTCGATGCGGCCGGTGACCAGGGGTGTGATGTCGAGGCGGCCGTCGGCGATGAAGGCGATGACGTCGGCGAATTCGCCGTTGTAGGCCAGGGCGCCGAGGACCTGTTTCTCGGTGGCCACCAGTTCGAAGAAGTTGAACGAGCTGGGCTCTTCGAAGATGCCCACCAGCACGCAGGTGCCGGCCTTGCGGATGGCGTCGATGGCGAGCTTGGCGGTGTGCTTGTTGCCGATGCATTCGAAGCTGACGTCGGCGCCCAGGCCCTGGGTGAGCGTGCGGATCTCGGCGAGCACGTCGCATTCGTTCGGGTCCAGCACGTGGCTGGCGCCCACTTCGCGGGCCTTGGCCTTGCGCGCGCTGGACATCTCCAGGGCGATGACCTGGGCGGCGCCGGCGGCCCTGGCGCACATGATGGTGCACAGGCCGATGGTGCCCGCCCCCACGACCACCACGTTGCGCCCGAGCAGGCTGCCGGCCTTCTTCACCGCGTGCATGCCCACGGCCAGCGGTTCGATGAGGGCGCCGGCCTCGGCGGGGAAGCCGGCCGGGAGCTTGTACAGCAGGTTGGCGGGGACGTTGACCCATTCGGCGAAGGCGCCGTTGTTCATCAGCCCGGTGAAGGCGAGGTTCTCGCAGATGTTGTAGAGGCCGTGGCGGCAGTAGTAGCAGGTGCCGCAGTGCTGGCAGGCGTCGGCGGCGACCACTTCGCCCGGGGTGAAGCCCTGCACGCCGTCGCCGAGCTTGACGATCTCGCCGCAGAACTCGTGGCCGAGGATGCACTGGCCCTTGATGCCGGTGAGCGGGTGCGGCGCTTCCACGGGGATGAACACGGGGCCGGCGACGTACTCGTGCAGGTCGGAGCCGCAGATGCCGCACCAGTGCACGCGGATCTGCACCCAGCCGGGGGCCGGGTCGCCGGGCAGGGGCACGTCTTCCACGCGGATGTCGTTGCGGCCGTGCCACACCGCGGCACGCATGCTGTTGGGGAGGATGCTCATGGGGTTCTCCTGGGGCCCGGCGGGTGCCGGGCCCGGTGATCGTCAGTGGCGTTGGAGGAAGGCCTGCAGCAGCGCGTTGACCGCGTCGGCGGCCTCCATCTGCAGCATGTGGGCCTGCCCCGGGAGGATGTGCACCTCGGCCGGCAGGCCATCGGCGTGGTGGGCGGGGATGATGGCGTCGGCCTCGCCCCAGACCACCAGCACCGGGTGCTGGCCGCTCTCCACCACGCTGCGCAGGTCGAGCCGCTGGCGGCCCGCCTCGTTGAGGGTGTCGGCGAGCTGGCGCAGGGCGGCGTCCACCCCTTCCAGGCGCTTGAAGCGGAGCATGTCTTCGAGCATCTGCCGGGTGACCAGCGCGGGGTCGGAGAACAGCTGCACCAGCTGCGGCTTGAGGGCGTTGCGGTTGCCGGCCTCGACGAAGCCCTGCAGGTAGGTGCCGTTGATCTCGGCGCCGAGCCCGGCGCTGGCCAGCAGGCTGAGGCTGCGCACTCGCTGCGGGGCCAGCCGCGCGGTGTTGAGGGCGACGGCGCCGCCCATGGAGTGGCCGGCCAGGTGGGCGTGCTCGATGTCGAGGTGGTCGAGCAGCGCGAGTACGGCGCAGCTCAGCTCGTCCAGGTCACCGCGGACCAGCTGCTTGGCGGATTCGCCGTGGCCGGGCAGGTCGAGGGCGATGACGCGGCGCTCGGTGGCCAGGGCCTCGTGGTTGAACAGCCAGTTGTTGAGGTCGCCGCCGAAGCCGTGGATCAGCACCAGCGGCACGCCGCCTTCGCCACGCTCGAAGTAGCGCAGGGTGCGGCCGTCCAGCTCGACCTTCTGCGGGCTGGGGCCGCTGTCGGCCTCGCCTTCGCCACCGGGCACGAACTCGGCAAGGAAGCGCTCGACCACGGCGTCGATCTCCGCTTCGCTGGCCTCCCCTTCCACCACGATGCCGAGCAGCGCGCCCACCGGCAGTACCTCGTCGGGCCGCGCCACCTGGCGCCGCAGCACGCCGGAGAACGGCGCCTCGACGCTGCTGCTGATCTTGTCGGTCTCCACGTCGAGCACTTCGTCGCCCTTCTCGATGGTGTCGCCGTCCTGCTTGAGCCAGTCGGCCACCCGGCCTTCGGTCATGGAGAGACCCCACTTGGGCATGGTCAGGGTATGGATGCGGCTCATGCGGCGTTTCTCCCTTGCAGCAGCGCCAGCACGGCGGCTTCGATCTTCGCGGCGCTGGGGATGTAGAGGTCTTCCAGGGCGTCGGAGAACGGCACCGGGGTGTGCGGAGCGGTGACCTGGCGGATCGGCCCCTTGAGGGCGTGGAAGGCCTGCTCGGCCACCAGCGCGGCGATGTCGGTGGCCAGGGAGCAGCGCGGGTTGGCTTCGTCGATGACCACCAGGTGGCCGGTCTTCTCGACGCTTTCGAGGATGCTGTCGGCGTCCATCGGACTGGTGGTGCGCAGGTCCAGCACCTCGCAGGAGATGCCCTGGCGGGCGAGGCTGGCGGCGGCGTCCATGGCCAGGTGGACCATGCGGCCGTAGGTCACCAGGGTGACGTCGTCGCCGTCGCGGAGGAAGTTGGCCTCGCCGAAGGGCACGGTGTAGAGCTCTTCCGGCACCTCGCCCTGCATGGAGTAGAGCAGCTTGTGCTCGCAGAAGATCACCGGGTCGTTGTCGCGGATGGCCTGGATCAGCAGGCCCTTGGCGTCGTACGGGGACGAGGGGCAGACCACCTTGAGCCCGGGGATGTGGGTCCACAG
>Ga0247725_1001609_pt1 | contig 11062 bp, 8 predicted proteins | sample OKSTACKMCFT3sol_FD_183021 | JGI IMG/M metagenome (GOLD analysis project Ga0247725, IMG submission 183021) | Subsurface sediment microbial communities from gas well in Oklahoma, United States - OK STACK MC-FT3-sol | ecosystem: Environmental > Terrestrial > Deep subsurface > Rock core/Sediment... | reverse complement strand
CGGACGAGCCACGGATACTCGACCAGGGCGCCGCGCTGCTGCGCGACCTGGTGAGCACCGACGACTGGCTGCCGGACGCCTACGCCCAGCCCAGCCCGGAGCGCTACCAGCAGTACCTGCTGCACGCCGACTCGCGCCAGGCCTTCTCCATCGTCAGCTTCGTCTGGGGCCCCGGCCAATCGACCCCGGTGCACGACCACCGCACCTGGGGGCTGATCGGCATGCTGCGCGGCGCCGAACTCAGCCAGGGCTTCGCCCGCAACGCCGACGGCAGCCTGCGACCCGACGGCGCGGCCGAATCTCTGCAGCCGGGCGACGTGGTCGCCGTGTCGCCCCGGGTGGGCGACATCCATCAGGTGCGCAACGCCTTCGAGAACCGCACCTCCATCAGCATCCACGTGTACGGCGCCAACATCGGTGCGGTGCGTCGCGCCGTCTATGCCGAGGGCGGCGTCGAGAAGCCCTTCATCTCCGGTTATTCCAACCTCCACCTGCCCAATATCTGGGACCTGTCGAAAGAGAGCCTGGCGCCATGAGCCGTATCCCCCTTCGCCGTTTTGCCGACATCCGCTCCGCCCTCCTCGCCCACGAGGAAGTCGCCCTCATCGACCTGCGCGAGGAGGCGCCCTTCGCCGAGGCGCACCCGCTGTTCGCCGCTAATATCCCGCTCTCCAAGCTCGAACTGGAAGTGCTCGACCGCGTGCCCCGCCGCGACACCGCCGTGACCCTCTACGACGACGGCGAAGGCCTGGCCGAGCGCGCCGCCGAGCGTCTGCTTCAACTCGGTTACAGCGACGTAGCGTTGCTGGAAGGCGGCCTCGCCGGCTGGCGCGAGGCCGGCGGCGAGCTGTTCCGCGACGTCAACGTGCCCAGCAAGGCCTTCGGCGAACTGGTGGAAAGCCAGCGCCACACGCCCTCCCTCGCCGCCGAAGAGGTGAAGGCGCTGCTGGACGCCAAGGCCGACGTGGTGGTGCTCGACGCCCGCCGCTTCGACGAGTACCAGACCATGAACATCCCCGGCTCCATCAGCGTGCCCGGCGCAGAACTGGTGCTGCGCGTACGCGAACTGGCGCCGAACCCGAGCACCCGGGTGATCGTCAACTGCGCCGGGCGCACCCGCAGCATCATCGGCACCCAATCCCTGGTGAACGCCGACATCCCCAACCCGGTGGCCGCCCTGCGCAACGGCACCATCGGCTGGACCCTGGCCGGGCAGGCACTGGAGCACGGCCAGCAACGGCGCTTCACCGACGTCAGCGTTGAAACCCGCGAGCAGGCCGCGCAGGCAGCCCGCGCCGTGGCCGACAAGGCCGGCGTGCGCCGCGCCAGCCTCACGCAGCTAAGCGAATGGCGCGCCGAGGCCGGCCGCACCACCTACCTGTTCGACGTGCGCACCGAAGAGGAATACCGCGCCGGCCACCTGCCCGGCGCCCGCTGGGTCGCCGGCGGCCAACTGGTGCAGGAGACCGACCACTACGCCAGCGTGCGCGGCGCCCGCATCGTCCTCGCCGACGACGACGGCACCCGCGCCAACATGACCGGCTCCTGGCTGGCGCAACTGGGCTGGGAGGTGCATGTGCTGGACGGGCTCGCAGCAGCGGACTTCAGCGAGAGCGGCGCCTGGCGCCCCGCCCTGCCCGCCCTGCCCCAGGTCGAAGCCATCGCCCCACAGACCCTGGCCACCTGGCTGGAGCATGGCGACACGGTGGTGCTGGACTTCACCGCCAGCGCCAACCACGTCAAACGCCACATCCCCGGCGCCCGCTGGGTGCTGCGCGTCCAACTTCGCGAAGCCCTCGCCACGGCTCCGAAGGCCGAACGCTACGTGCTCACCTGCGGCAGCGGCCTGCTGGCCCGCTTCGCCGTGGACGAAGTGGCCGCCATCACCGGCAAGCCGGCCTTCCTGCTCGACGGCGGCAACACCGCCTGGGCCGACGCCGGCCTGCCGGTTGAAGCCGGCGAAAGCGGCCTGCTGTCACCGCGCATCGACCGCTACCGCCGCCCCTACGAAGGCACCGACAACCCGCGCGAGGCCATGCAGGCGTATCTGGATTGGGAGTTTGGGTTGGTGGAGCAGTTGGGGCGGGATGGGACGAGTGGGTTCTTTGTGGTGTGAATGGGCTTCTACGCTTGTAGTGCCCCAAGGGTCGTAGTGTCCGCTATAAGTTAGTTAGCGGACACTACGACAAACTAAAGGGCCGACTCGATAGTCGACCCCAAAAGAAAAACAATCGACTTGGTTAGGCATCTGATGTGAAGAAGTCGCGTGCCTTTGATCCAACGTACCAAGTAATACCTTTATTGGCAGAAAATCCGATGACCACACCAACTCCAAAAGGTATTGCCTTTTCCAGAGCCTTGCGCGTGAAGGTTATCCCTAGTTTCTTAAAGATTTCCTTAACTGCCTGGAGAGTGGCTCCCTTTAGATTTTCCTGCACTAACTTGATGAATGCTTTTGACCCAACAGCTTTACCGCCTTCTTTTGCAGCCTCACTAATGGCGCCAAGGCCGGCAATGATATAGCAGAGACGTTTTTCTTCTTCAATTAAAACGTCATGCCCATAAACGGTCGCTAAGGCCATGGTCATTTCTATTTGAAATTTCATGCACGCCACAGCATCCGCACTGGCGCCGCCGCCAATAGCGACGGCGGTCCCAATGCCAGGTATCACGCCTGTTAAGGCGGTGGTACCCCCTGCGAATGCGGCATAGTAGCTGTAATTCGAAATGATCTTTTCCGAGGCCAGCTTTCGAATTTCATTTTCCTGCTTGGTGGGGTGAGCTTCTTTAAGCTTCTCCATCAACTGCAACGACTCACGCTTAATGCCTTCGGGCTTAGCCACAATCAACTCCACGGCCTTCAAGAGTTTAGGCTTATCTTCCGGCACGACTTCATTACTATCCATGTTTCACTCCTTTGCTGTGTCTTTTCTGGCATTTTATTAATACAAAATCTTGGCTGAATCCAAGAGGGCGAAGCAAACAATTTCAGTTATAGGCAGGCATCCCGTTCATAGTTTTTTTGTCAAACAATTTAATAGAGCACCTTTTCCAGGCAAAAGCAGTAATGCACTCATGTAACTCAACCTTGATCATTGCGGCACATAACCTCCTCTGCTCCACCTTCAACGCCTTAATCCCCTCCCGAGGCGGCAAGTTGCTGGGCACATTCACATCCCCAGGCCAGACCAAGACGCTGGAGCAACTGGATGAAGTGCCTGCCCAGGTCGATCTGGCCGGGGGATACCCAGTAACGGCAGCGCGATCACGCTTGTTGAGCAGGCGCCCAAGGCTAGGTATTCGAGGTAATGCCAGGGCGTCGCGGCTACGGGAGCGGAAGGCAGCACCTCGGCGCGGACGTCCGCCACCCTCCTCTCGAACAACTCCGGATCGGCGTAACCCCGGTACAGCGTGCGGCTGTGCTTGCCGCGCACGAAGGCCGAGAAGCTGCGCCTGGGTACGACACAGGCCCCCCATGCTCACCAATGGCAGGCAGAACAGTGTGCTGAGTGGGTTGGGGTAACGGCCTGCGGCGAATTCCCAGGCGGCCATCTCGAACTCGCCGGTTGGCCGGAATGGGTAGCCGGTGAGGACGTGGTGAATGTCATGGAGGGGCAGCGCCCGCCGGCGCCACTCGAAATTCGGCAGATAGACCTTGAGGTCGCGGCAGCCCACGGGTGACCAGCGCTTGGCACTGACGCCACCATCGACAGGGAGGCCATGGCGGGTATAAAACTGGGCGGCGGCTTCTTTCAGCGAAGAATTCGGATCGACTTCCATATCACCTGACTCCTTTCAGGTTCGCCGTGTCGTTGCGGACTTCATGGATATGAAGCTTGTGCCGCCGGCTGCGTCATTCTTGACGCGGCGGGCGTATGGATCAACTGGGTGACTGAAGAAATTTCAGCGTCGCTCTGATGAGCCAGGTTCAGCTTCACACTGGACTGAGGGGCCATCTTCTCCAGAGAACCCGCCAGCTTCGACCAGAAGCAAGCACTTCTGGAGCAGTAATGCCCGACCTATAACCAGCTACAGACAGATTTCCTGCGGGTTCGTAATCTCAAATCAGATACCCTTCCGCCCTCCTGGCAATTCCTGCCCCCCAGTATACGCAGCGGCTGTGAGCCTTTTCCGTCACAACGCTGGCTATGTCACTCACCCACAATTTGGTACTGCACAGTTCCATGAAGAAACTCATAGCGATCTCCTTCATCCTTCTAAGCGGCTGTTCAATCTTTCCTGAAACCAAGGAGGAGCTGCTGCAAACGGGCACCAAAAGCCCGGAATACTGCTTCAACAACGAGAGCGAACTGGTTGCCAGACGCGTCGAGACCTACCTGTCGAAGTGCTATAGGCCAAGCTATGTTCGCACTGGAGAAGTCACTGGCTTCGTAAATAACCAACAGGTGAAGAAGGAAGTAAGCAATGGAGCCACTGAGCTTTCTGTTTACTCGCCATCAGGCACGGGCGCCGGCTACTTCTTGAATGTGCTGATTTCAAAAGGCGACGCCAGTTGCAAGACGAAAATGTCTGTTACTGCTTACAACTTTGCTTGGGTGAGACACTTCAAGAAGCTGAATGAGAGCGCAAACGGCGGTGACCCGTGGTGTCCCTTGTAAGCCCCGCATACGGTTCTTTTCGCGCTGGGTGCCTCAAGCCTCTTTCCCATACGGGCTGGGCAGATCGTTGCGTTCGAGCAGGTACTCCATTGAGCTGTTGATCGCCCAGACCATCAGCGCATCCAGCGTCATATCGAGGGGTTGGCCGTTCAGCAGCGGTTCGAGCCGCTGCAGGGTGCCGGGATAGTCTTCGGTGTGGAAGTGGAACCGCCCGTAGTTGCCGTGGCGGTCCACCAGGAGGTAGGTGCAGTAGTGGTCATCGTCCGACCAGCGACCGAAGCAGAAGTAGTTGGCGCTCAGGTGCGCGATCTGTTCTTCCGCCAACTCTTCCCTGGCGAAGTACTCGCCGAAGTTCCAGGCGATCGCCGGGCAGAACGCGTGCAGGCACGGGTAGGAGTTCGAGGTCGAACGCCCGTAGATCTCGAGGATGCGACGGTCGCCCCAGCGGCCGCGATCCGCAATGACGTCGTAGATGGCGAAGCGCTTCCTGAACAGCGCCTTCAACTCTTCCGGCATCGCGAACGCATGCTGCGTCTCGGCGCTCAGCAGGTCCTCGTCGGAAACAGCGCCCGACCACTCGAACAGCGTGCCGTCCTGGAAGTACTCGTCGAAGTACAGCTCATAGGTTTCCCCCTCCTCGTCGTAGAACGCATGCAGGCTCAGGCAGAACGACTCGAAACGGTTCAGGGCCTCAGGCCAGGTTTCGTCCGCCCCGCCACGGAGATGGTTGCCGTAGCTGTTTTCACCTGCTGGTTTGGGCTGGATGCCGAGGATGCCTTTGATTTTCTTGAACACGATGGGGGCCTGATGAGGGTTAAGAAGGACGTGCAACCGGTGAGTACTGACCGGTCGGTTGCTGGTAGAGCGCGACACTAAACGAAAAGGGAGCGGCTCATCTGGGCGTGGTTATCGAATCGAGTGTTAGGTAGCAGGAGGATCAGCCACCGGGACTATATGCTTTATCTGCGGTAGCGGCTCGCGCACTTCACTTCGTCGACCAGATGGCGGCCCTAACAATAAGCCGGCCCGTTCTGCTCAACGACTGATCACTCGCGAATGACAACATCGCGCGATGAGCAGGCACTCGAATACGTGGGCAGCTGAGGAGTTTGAGGAAACCGTGCTGGAGATAGCAAAGAGCTTTATTCTTAGGCTAAACATCAACCAGCCATTAAGCTAAACCGAATTTGGGGATTTTTATGAAGCGCTATGGATTGGTCATCGGAAACTCAGCTTACTTGAATCATCCACTTGATAATGCGACGAACGACGCAGAGGCCGTGCACCGAGCGCTGAAAGAGCGTGGTTTTGATTCATTGCTAATCTGCAATGCCACCTGTGAGGCGATGACTGAAGCCATTACCATCATCAAGCGTAAATTGAACCCTGGCGATTTGTTTTTCTATTTCTTTGCAGGGCATGCCTATGAACATCTAGGACATGGATATCTTCTGCCGATCGACATTACCGAATTCACAGCTGGAGCCATAAATTTCAGCGCTTACACTGTTAACGAATTACTCCAAGAAACACAAGACCTAGAACTGACGCGAGTCATAGTGCTTGATGCCTGCAGAGTTGCCTTTAATGAGTCGGATATCTCGGCACGCACCATCAATGAATCTATTCATGAAATCCGCGCAAGAAATGAAAGAAAACAAGGCAATCTCTTGCTCTCCTATTCCACCAGTTACGGTGATGTGGCATTAGATGGCCAAGAATCTAATAGCCGATTTACAAAATACCTCACGAGGCTTTTGTTAAATCATAAATTGAGCATTGAGGAGATGTTTAAGGAGATTGGCTGCTCAGTAATTAGAGATACGGAAAATCGGCAGCGCCCCTGGTTCTACTCCAGCCTGGAGGCTGACATCAAAATATCCGATCTTCCTATATATCAGCAGCGACACAGCTTCTACACGCCGGTGAGTTCCAACCTGCACGCACTTGCCGGATCGCGTAATAAAGAAAATTTATTATTAATCGGCAATAGTGGGAACATTCAGTTCCTGAATAGCCCTGGACCAAACGGAAAATTAAAATTTAAGGGAGGCGTCAGGGCAGCTTGCATTAGCAATTCTGGAGAAATTAGCTTCCTAGATCAGAAAGGGAGCTTAATTATCCCAAATTTAAATAAAGAAATAGATCTTGGCGGGGTTGATCCAATCGGCATCACCACAAGCAATGACGGAAAATTTATCTTGGTATATGGCCTTCAGGAGTATGTTATTTTTCACAAAAAAGCAGACTCATGCGAACCTATATATGCTGACTACTGCAGGCCAAAATGGTTCTATTGTGCAGAGTTTATCAATGACACCGAGGTATGGATTTCGGGAGATTGCCAGGAAATTCACGTAGTACGATTGGGCTCTTCGAAAGTGGAGGCCCGAAAAATTCAGCTGCCCTTCCATGACTACATATACGCCATAAGTCATTACAAGGGAGATCTCGTACTCCTTTCCACATCGCATGGAAAGATATACATGATTAACAAAGTTTCGGAGGTCGCAGGCTTAATCATGGGGCTTGGTGAAAGTGTACGTTTACCGTCATCGCGACGCAGCAACCTTCTCAATTGCAGTGATGACGAGATCATAAGCAATTTTCTATTTTCACCGAAAAATTTAAAAAAGTCCGATCTGAGATTTTTAAAGGGCGCAATTGAAACCAACAACCTACTATATCTAACGCGCGCCAGTTCAATCCCTATTATTGCCATTGGCAGCTCTGAAGGCATCATCACAATTATCGACACACGAAACTGGGACGCGTATCAGCAGCTGGATGCAAGTGGCGGCAGGGAGACCGAACTAACTGGGCTCGCCTTCACGGCTGACGACACTTTAGTGGCTACAACAAAAGACAATCACGCACTGTTCTACACACCAATCAATGAGGGCTATTTAGTTTCTTTGGCCTATGTCGACTCCTTAGAGTAAAAATCCACGTTCGTAGAACGTGGACTTGCTTTGGCCCCCTATAAGGGGGCGCAGCCAGACTTCAGAGTTTGGACGTAGGGTGTGCCACGCGCACCTGGAGTTCGCCGGAAGCACCGTGCGGCGGTGCGCACGGCACACCCTACGGCACGTGTTCTCCTGCTGGGGTCTCAATTCAAATCGTCACAGGCAGAGCCGATGACTCATGACCACGCCCTAAGGACGTGGTTTCCCAAGTTCAAATAAATCCCCCCATTCTTACAGTCAGTGTTTGCGACACAACTTCATTAAGTTGAATTGGTGTCCAATAGACCAACTGAACTACCGCTAGGCTCTAGGCTAATCTCGAGTAGACAGCCATTCACGAGCGGCGGTTATAGGGTCTATCTGCCAGGCAAGGCCCGCAGACTAGAGAACGTAAGCCCCTCCTCCTCTTGCCCTCCCGCTTGCCCATCCCTATCCTCCCCCCCGCCACGGTCAATCCCGTGGCCGGGTTTAGCGACCCGAAAGACATTGGCGCGATTGCGCCAGCTGGTGCATGCGAGAAACGGCGGATGTTTCTTGCAGGCATTGGCACGCATGCAGTTCTTCTGCACCGCTCTATGGCGGACCGCGTGGGGAGACCCTCGGGTCTGCCGGATTCCAATGTCTCCGGTTCGCTAACCCCGCGCGGTCTGCCACCCTTTCGTTTAGCGACGTAGGTGGCAGCTCCTTAAACGACATTGGAGCTACACCCATGCATGACGCATCCACCCCCATCACCTTTCAACGCCATTGCCATCAACTGCGCGCCGTGATGATCGACAACCGCCCCTGGTTCGTCGCCATCGATTTCGCGCTGATGATCGCCGCCGCCCGCCCCTATCGGCTGACCAAGCGCCTGTATCCCCACCAGCACCGTTTCGCGATGCTGCGTTTTGCCAGCGGTCGTTGCGAGGAGCTGGAGTTGATCAGCGAGGCCGGGCTTTACCGGGCGCTGTATCGCTTCGGGCATCCGGAGCATTGCGCGTTGAGCCAGTGGCTCAGCGATGAGGTGATCCCCGCGCTGTACGACTACCACCGCGAGGTCGATGCCAGCCCGCGACGCATTCTGATGACCTGGGCGAACCAGCGTGTCGGCGCTCTGCGTTGGCAGGGGGAGCTGTGGATTGCGCGGCGGGACCTGCCGCGCTTCATGGCCGCGCACGATGACCCGGCATTGAGTGATGGGCCGAGTTGGAAGCGGTTCTTCTAGGACTCGGCCGGGAACGCCGCATGACGGTGCGGCGTTTTCTTTGTTGCGTGTGCCAGGCAGGAACGGTGGGCTGAAGCCCACCCTATGTACTGGAGCCGCCCGGCCCACCTTACAGCCTCACGCGGAGCGCCGCCCGGCGGATGACTCAGGCCGCCCTGCCCTGCCCCGTGCGGCGGCGCGATGAGAGCGGCAGCAGGTGGCGCAGTTCTTCTTCGACGATGCGGTTTTCGAGGCGCATGTCGAGCATGGGGCAGCTCAGTTCCAGGCAGTCGCCGTGCTGCAGGTGCGTGGCGACGATTTCGCTGTCGAGGCGGCTGAAGAGGTAGTGGACCATGCCCGGCTGGAGGAATTGCGGATGCTGCTCCAGCAGGGCTTCGCCGGCTTCCCGCGAGGCGCGCCAGGCCTGTGGGTCGAGGCGCAGGTGGGTTTCGCTGAAGCAGGTGCCGTTGCGTTCGATGCGTTGGCGCAGGTGCAGCGGTTCGTCCAGTTCGCCCAGCAGCAGTTCCGAGGCCACGGCGCATTCGAGCAGGTGGGCGCGGGCGGATTGACCCTGCAGCGGGTCGTGCAGGTCGTGGCCGAGGGTGACGCCGACGTGGAGCAACTGGCCCCGCGAGCCCACCAGGTAGATGGAGACCAGGCAGGCGTCCGCCGCGATGGCCTGGACGTGGTACGGCACTTCCAGGTCGTCGCGGTCGATGCGCAGGACGCGGCCGTTGCCCTTGTAGAACCAGCCGGCGTCGTCCCGCGCGCCCAGCGGCAGGCCGCTGACGTGGGTGAGCAGCGGGTTGTCGGGCATGGCGGGCGGGCGCAGGCGGGTTTCCTGGCGCAGGGTGGGCAGCGTGTGCGTCGGGCCCGGCAGGTGACGCAGGTGCGCCAGGTGGTCCTGGTGGCGGCGTGCGCAGTCCTGCAGGGTCTGGTAGAGGCCGCTGCTTTCGCCGTGCACCCGCACCGTGTGCGCGGGGTCGTCGCCCAGCAGGCCGATGCGCGGCCCGCCGCTGTGTTCGATGTCGAGGACTTTCAGGTAGTCGCCCATTTCAATTACTCCCTAATAAGCAGTGCGGCGTTGGCCGGCGGTGTGGCTTCGCGGGGTGCCTGTGCGCGGCCTTCCTTGAGCCCGAGCGCCAGGCACAGGCCGGCGAGGCTGCCGGCCAGGGCCAGGTAGAGGATCGATGGCAACCCGTGGTGGGTGGCGAGGTAGCCGGCGAGGATCGGCGCCAGGCCACCGCCGAGGATTTCGCCGAAGCCGATGACGATGCCGGTGGCGGCCGTGAGCAGGTGCGGCGCCACCGATTCGCCCGTGAGCGGGCCGACGGTGAGGCAGATGAGGCTGAAGTTGAAGAAGGTGATGAAGAACAGCACCAGGAACAGCAGCCAGGGCTCGGCAGGGGTAACGATCAGCGTGGCGACCAGCGCGGCGCTGGCGCAGAACGAGAGCAGCACCACCGACTTGCGCCCGAAGCGGTCGGACAGGCCGGGGATGATCAGCTGGCCGACGAAGCCGCCGAAGCCGATCGCCGAGATCACCAGCGCCATCGCCTCCAGCGACAGCCCGAGGTGGTCGGTGAGGTAGCTGGGCAGCAGCGCGCAGAGCACGAACTGGCAGGTGAGGATGCAGAACATGATGCCGATGTTGCGCCGCACGTTGCCGCTGCCGAGGGCCGCGAGCCACAGGCGCCAGGGCCGCTCCTGCCCGGCCTGGAGGGGTGCGGGGACGGGGCGGTAGGTGCGCTGCAGCCACCAGGCGAGGATGAACCCGGGGATGGACACGCTGATGAACACCCAGCGCCAGGAGCCGAGCCAGGCCAGCAGGCCAGCGGCGATCAGCGGCCCGAGGCCGAGCCCGAGGATGGGGAACACGGCCTGTTGCACGCCGATGTTGAAGCCGGTGCGCCGGGGGTGCGAGACCTGGGTGGTGACGCTGATGCTGGTGGGGGTGAAGGCGCCTTCGGAGAAGCCCATGAGGCCGCGCAGGAGGATGAGCCCGAGCACGCCGCCGGCCAGGGCGGAGAGCCCCGAGAGCAGCGAGAAGGCGAGCACGGAGACGACCAGCACGCGCTTGGCGCCGAGCCGTTCCACCAGGCAGCCCATGCCCAGGGCGGAGACGCCCCAGGTGAGCGCCAGGGCCGCGGAGATGTTGCCGAGATCCTGATAGTCCAGCTGCAGGTCGCGCATGATCAGCGGGAACAGCGGCAGGATGATGAAGCGATCCAGCCCCACCAGGCCGAAGCTCAGCGACAGCAGGATCACCATGCGTGTTTCGTAGCGGGCAT
>Ga0247725_1001608_pt1 | contig 11073 bp, 5 predicted proteins | sample OKSTACKMCFT3sol_FD_183021 | JGI IMG/M metagenome (GOLD analysis project Ga0247725, IMG submission 183021) | Subsurface sediment microbial communities from gas well in Oklahoma, United States - OK STACK MC-FT3-sol | ecosystem: Environmental > Terrestrial > Deep subsurface > Rock core/Sediment... | reverse complement strand
CCGAGCTGCTGGTATTCCTGACTCCGCGTATCATGAACAACCAGGCTATCGCTGTGAGTCGCTGATATCAGTGCACAATCTGATCCTCGTTGGCCCGATGGGAGCTGGAAAGAGCACCATCGGGCGTTTGCTTGCCAAGGAACTCCGTTTGCCGTTCAAGGACTCCGACAAGGAGATCGAACAGCGAACCGGGGCGAATATTCCCTGGATTTTCGATGTGGAGGGGGAGCAGGGCTTCCGTGACCGCGAACAGGCCATGATCCAGGAGCTTTGCGAAGCCGATGGGCTGGTCGTGGCGACGGGTGGGGGTGCCGTGCTTCGGCCTGCCAACCGTGAAGCGCTGCGATCGGGTGGTCGGGTGGTTTACCTCCACACCTCCGTCGACCAGCAGATCGGCAGGACCTCTAAGGATCGCAACCGGCCGCTCCTGCGGACGGCCGACCCGGCCAAGGTCCTCCGTGACCTCATGGCCATCCGTGATCCGCTCTACCGTGAGATCGCCGACATCATCATCGAGACCGATGAACGTCCGCCGCGGATGGTGGTGCAGGAAATACTCGAGCGACTACAGGGCCTTCCGCCCCGTTAAAGGGCGGGCGGAACTGCGCTATCCTAGTGCCCTTTTTCATAGTGGGGGCCTCATGCGGACACTTCAGGTCGATCTCGGCGAGCGTAGCTATCCCATCCACATCGGTGCCGACCTGTTGTCGAAGGCCGAGCTGTTTGCGCCGCATATCGCGGGCAAGCAGGTGGCCATCGTCACCAACGAAACCGTCGCCCCGCTTTATCTCGAACGGCTGACCCAGACCCTCGCCGGTTACAAGGTCCAGCCCATCGTTCTGCCTGATGGCGAGTCCTTCAAGAACTGGGAAACCCTCCAGCTCATCTTCGACGGCCTGCTCACCGCACGTCATGACCGCCGCACCACCATCATCGCGCTGGGTGGCGGCGTCATCGGCGACATGGCCGGCTTTGCTGCCGCCTGCTACCAGCGCGGCGTCGACTTTATCCAGGTCCCGACCACCCTCCTGTCCCAGGTGGACTCCTCGGTTGGTGGCAAGACCGGCATCAACCACCCCCTCGGCAAGAACATGGTGGGTGCCTTCTACCAGCCCAAGGCCGTGCTGATCGATACTGCGACCCTGCGCACGTTGCCGCCTCGCGAACTCTCCGCCGGGCTCGCCGAAGTGATCAAATACGGCCTGATCTGCGATGCGCCATTCCTGGACTGGCTGGAAACGCACATGGAGGCCCTGCTGGCCCTCGAGCCGACGGCGCTGAACGAGGCCATCGAGCGCTCCTGCGCCGCCAAGGCCCGCGTAGTGGGTGCCGATGAACGCGAATCCGGCATCCGCGCCACCCTCAACCTGGGGCACACCTTCGGCCACGCCATCGAGACCCACATGGGCTACGGCGTCTGGCTGCATGGCGAGGCGGTGGCCGCCGGGACCGTCATGGCCCTGGAGATGTCCCGTCGCCTCGGCTGGATCGACGCCGCAGAGCGCGACCGCTCCATGCGCCTGCTGCGTGCAGCGGGCCTGCCGATCGTACCGCCCCAGGAGATGACTCCCGCCCATTTCCTGGAGCACATGGCCGTAGACAAGAAAGTGATCGATGGCCAGTTGCGCCTTGTGCTGCTGAGCCGGCTCGGAGAGGCGGTAGTCACCGCCGATTACCCGGGCAACATTCTGGACGAGACCCTGAGCGCCGATTACCGCGCCCTGGCCGAAGAGCTTGGAGAGTAAAAACAGTCCCATGAGCAGCCTGCACGCTGAAGAGGCCTTCCTGGCCCACTACCAGTTCACCCATGACCCGTTCGCCGCGCGGGTCCCTGGCTTCAAGTTCTACCCGGCCCAGCGCAAGCCCGTCCTCGGCCAGCTGCACCACCTGGCCCGCTACAGCCAGCTGTTGCTGGTCGTGACCGGGCCCAACGGCGCCGGCAAGACCCTGCTGCGCCAGGCCCTGGTTGCCAGCACCAACAAGCAGGCCGTGCAGAGCGTGGTCGTGTCCGCGCGCGGCGCCGCCGAGGCCGGTGGCCTGATGCGCCTTATCGCCCAGGCGCTCGGCATTCCCCAGGCAGACAGCCGCTCCATCCTCGCCCAGGTCGGCCAACTGGCCCTGACCGGGCAGGAGGTCTACCTCCTCGTCGATGATGCCGAGGACCTGGACGACACCGGCGTCGACAACCTGCTGGCCCTGGCGGCCGGCAGCGGCGAATCGCGTCCCCACGTCTTCCTCTTCGCCGACTCCTCTCTGCTGCCGCGCCTGGAACTGGTCGCTGATGGTGAAGAACGCTTCCACGCCATTGAACTTCTGCCCTACAGCGAGGACGAAACCCGCGAATACCTGGCGCAGCGCCTCGAAGGCGCCGGCCAGAGTATCGACCTGCTGACCGAGGAACAGATCGAAGACATCCACCTCCAGTCCGGAGGCTGGCCCGGCGGCATCAATCAGGCCGCTCGCGAGCTCCTGGTGGAAGCGATGCTCGCCGAGCGGGGCGCATCGCGCAAAGGAGGGTTCAGCTTGAATCTACCGAAGAAGCACCTGCTGGCACTGGGCGTCGTCGCCGTCGGTGTCGTCGCCGCCTGGCTGATGCAGGGTCGTTCCGATCACATCGCACCGGCCCAGCCCACTACCGCACAACTGCCCCTGGGCCAGGGCGTTGCCCCGTCCACGCCTGAGCAGCCGGGCAAACCCGGTGAAGCGCCGGCCGTCGAATTCGCCGGTTCGTCGCAGCCGCTGCCCCTGCCGCTGGTGGGCGAAGCCCAGCCGGTCATCCGTGAGCCGCTGGCCCAGGCCGCCGGGCAGGAAGACCAGGATGAAGCCGGTGCCCCGACCACGGGCAGCGCCGTGCCGCCCACCGTGACCACGGTCGCCCCGCCCGTCGGAGCCACGGCCAGCCCCGCGCCGGCCCAGCCGCCCGCACCCATCGTCACCCAGCAGCCGGCTACCCGACCGGCAGCGCCGGCCACCGCGCCTGCCGCTCCGGTCGTGGCCCAGGCCACCCCCAGTGCGCAGCCGGCCAAGCCCGCAGCAACCCCGGCGCCGACCGCCAAGCCTGCAGCGACCGCACCGGCAGCCAAGCCGGCCGAGAAGCCCGCTGCCAAGCCGGCTGCAGTCGCCTCCGCGGGTGGTGGTGCAGGTGATGGTTGGTACCGTGCCCAGGCAGGTGGCAACTACGCCGTGCAGATTCTCGGCACCAGCTCCGAAGCCAGCGCCAAGTCGTTCGTCCAGCAGAACGGCGGCGAGTACCGTTACTTCAAGAAGCTGCACCAGGGTAAGCCACTGTACGTGGTCACTTATGGTAACTTCCCCAGCCGCAACGCCGCCCAGGCCGCCATCAAGGCCCTGCCCGCCAAGGTGCAGGCCGGCAAGCCCTGGCCGAAGAGCTTCGCCAGCATCCAGCAAGAGATGGCCCGCTGAGCCCGGTCCCGGGCTCACCTGTCACTTGGCATCCTCAGATGTGACCGGAAAGTCGCTAGCACGACCTTCCGGTCTATTCCTTCGCTTTTGCGACAAAAACTTTCACCGAATCGTCGTGCAGATTTGTAACGACCCCAGTGGATATGTACACTGACCTCCCTTTTGCCTACGCAAAGCTGGCGTCAAGTCCGGCGCGAGAGGTAAGTGGTTGAATTAAAAGAAATTCCGCCTCTAAAAAGAGGCTGCTCTGGTGAGAGTTCCCCCTATGAAAGCAGGTCTGTACCATCCTGATGAGTTCAAGGATAACTGCGGCTTCGGCCTGATCGCCCACATGCAGGGCGAGGCCAGTCACCATCTTCTGCAAACCGCGATCGAAGCACTGACCTGCATGACCCACCGCGGCGGTATCAACGCCGACGGCAAGACCGGCGACGGCTGTGGCCTGCTGATCCAGAAACCCGACCTGTTCCTGCGTGCCATCGCCAAGGAAACCTTCGGCGTCGACCTGCCCGGGCAATACGCCGTGGGCATGGTGTTCTTCAACCAGGACAACGCCCGTGCCGAGGTCGCTCGCGCGAACATGAACCGCGAGATTGAAGCCGCCGGCCTGCAGCTGGTCGGCTGGCGCAAGGTCCCGGTGGACACCAGCGTGCTCGGCCAACTGGCCCTGGAGCGCCTGCCGCAGATCGAGCAGGTGTTCATCGGCGGCGAAGGCCTGTCCGACCAGGAGATGGCGGTCAAGCTGTTCAGCGCGCGTCGTCGTTCGTCCGTGGCCAACGCCGCCGACGCCGACCACTACGTCTGCAGCTTCTCCAACAAGACCATCATCTACAAAGGCCTGATGATGCCGGCCGACCTGCAGCAGTTCTACCCGGACCTGGGTGACGAACGCCTGCAGACCGCCATCTGCGTCTTCCACCAGCGCTTCTCCACCAACACCCTGCCGAAGTGGCCGCTGGCGCAGCCGTTCCGCTTCCTCGCCCACAACGGCGAGATCAACACCATCACCGGCAACCGCAACTGGGCCGTCGCCCGTCGCACCAAGTTCGCCAACGAGCAACTGCCCGACATCGACGAACTCGGCCCGCTGGTCAACCGCGTCGGTTCCGACTCCTCCAGCATGGACAACATGCTCGAGCTGATGGTCACCGGCGGCATCGACCTGTTCCGTGGCGTACGCATGATCATCCCGCCGGCCTGGCAGAACATGGAAACCATGGATGCCGACCTGCGTGCTTTCTACGAATACAACTCCATGCACATGGAGCCCTGGGACGGCCCCGCCGGCGTCGTGCTGACCGACGGCCGCCACGCCGTCTGCCTGCTCGACCGCAACGGCCTGCGCCCGGCCCGCTGGGTCACCACCAAGAACGGCTACATCACCCTCGCCTCCGAAATCGGCGTGTGGGACTACAAGCCCGAGGACGTCATCGCCAAGGGCCGCGTCGGCCCCGGCCAGATCCTCGCCGTCGACACCGAGACCGGCCAGATCCTCAACACCGAGGACATCGACAGCCGCCTCAAGTCGCGCCACCCCTACAAGCAGTGGCTGCGCCAGAGCGCCGTGCGCATCCAGGCCAAGCTCGACGACGACCACGGCGTCGCCAGCTACGACAGCGACCAGCTCAAGCAGTACATGAAGATGTTCCAGGTCACCTTCGAAGAGCGTGACCAGGTACTGCGCCCGCTCGCCGAACAGGGCCAGGAAGCGGTCGGCTCCATGGGCGACGACACCCCCATGGCCGTCCTGTCCAAGCGCGTGCGCTCCACCTACGACTACTTCCGCCAGCAGTTCGCGCAGGTCACCAACCCGCCGATCGACCCGCTGCGTGAAGCCATCGTCATGTCCCTGGAGATCTGCCTGGGCGCCGAGCGCAACATCTTCTCCGAGTCCCCGGCCCATGCCAGCCGCGTCATCCTCAGCAGCCCGGTGATTTCCCCGGCCAAGTGGCGCGCCCTGATGACCCTCGACCGCGAAGGTTTCGAGCGCCAGGTCATCGACCTCAACTACGACGAGTCCATCGGCCTCGAAGCCGCTGTGCGCAACATCGCCGACCAGGCCGAAGAAGCCGTGCGCGCCGGCAAGGTGCTGCTGGTCCTCACCGACCGCAACATCGCCCCCGGCAAGCTGCCCGCCCACGCCTCCCTGGCCGTCGGCGCCGTGCACCACCGCCTGGTGGAGCAGGGCCTGCGCTGCGACTGCAACATCCTGGTCGAGACCGCCACCGCCCGCGACCCGCACCACTTCGCCGTCCTGGTAGGCTTCGGCGCCTCCGCCGTCTACCCCTACCTCGCCTACGAAGTACTGGCCGACCTGATCCGCACCGGCGAAGTCCTCGGCGACCTCTACGAAGTCTTCAAGCACTACCGCAAAGGCATTTCCAAGGGCCTGCTGAAGATCCTCTCGAAGATGGGCATCTCCACCATCGCCTCCTACCGTGGCGCCCAGCTGTTCGAAGCCGTCGGCCTGGCCGACGAAGTCGTCGACCTCAGCTTCCGTGGCGTTGCCAGCCGCATCCAGGGCGCCCGCTTCGTCGACATCGAGAGCGAACAGAAGCTGCTCGCCCAGGAAGCCTGGAGCAACCGCAAGCCGATCCAGCAGGGCGGCCTGCTCAAGTTCGTCTACGGTGGCGAGTACCACGCCTACAACCCCGACGTGGTCAACACCCTGCAGGCCGCCGTGCAGCAGGGCAGCTACGAGACCTACAAGCAGTACAGCGCCCTGGTGGACCAGCGCCCGGTGTCCATGATCCGCGACCTGCTCAAGGTCAAGGAGAGCACCCAGCCCCTGTCCCTTGATGACGTCGAACCCGTCGGCGACATCCTCAAGCGCTTCGACTCCGCCGGCATCTCCCTCGGCGCCCTCTCGCCCGAAGCCCACGAAGCCATCGCCGAGGCCATGAACCGCCTGGGCGCGCGCTCCAACTCCGGCGAGGGCGGCGAAGACCCGGCCCGCTACGGCACCGTGCGCAGCTCCAAGATCAAGCAGGTCGCCACCGGCCGCTTCGGCGTCACCCCCGAGTACCTGGTCAACGCCGAAGTGCTGCAGATCAAGGTCGCCCAGGGTGCCAAGCCCGGCGAAGGCGGCCAGCTGCCCGGCGGCAAGGTCAACGGCCTGATCGCCCGCCTGCGCTATGCCGTGCCCGGCGTCACCCTGATCTCGCCGCCGCCGCACCACGACATCTACTCCATCGAAGACCTGGCCCAGCTGATCTACGACCTCAAGCAGGTCAACCCCCAGGCCCTGGTCTCGGTGAAGCTCGTGGCCGAGCCCGGCGTCGGCACCATCGCCGCCGGCGTGGCCAAGGCCTATGCCGACCTGATCACCATCTCCGGCTATGACGGCGGCACCGGCGCCTCCCCGCTGACCTCCATCAAGTACGCCGGCAGCCCCTGGGAACTGGGCCTCTCCGAAGCGCACCAGACCCTGCGTGGCAACGACCTGCGCGGCAAGGTCCGCGTGCAGACCGACGGCGGCCTGAAGACCGGCCTCGACGTCATCAAGGCCGCCATCCTCGGCGCCGAGAGCTTCGGCTTCGGCACCGCCCCGATGATCGCCCTGGGCTGCAAGTACCTGCGCATCTGCCACCTGAACAACTGCGCCACCGGCGTCGCCACCCAGAACGACAAGCTGCGCAAGGACCACTTCATCGGCACCGTCGAAATGGTGATGAACTTCTTCACCTACGTCGCCGAAGAAACCCGCGAGTGGCTGGCCCGCGTCGGCGTGCGCAGCCTCGGCGAACTGATCGGCCGCACCGACCTGCTGGACATCCTGCCGGGCGAAACCGCCAAGCAGGGCAACCTCGACCTCACCCCCCTGCTGGGCAGCGACCGCATCCCGGCCGACAAGCCCCAGTACTGCCAGGTGGACCGCAACCCGCCGTTCGACCCCGGCCTGCTGGCCGAGCGCATGTGGGACATGGCCAGGGGCGTCATCGAGAGCAAGTCCGGTGGCTGCTTCGACCTCACCATCGGCAACTGCGACCGCTCCATCGGCGCACGCATCTCCGGCGAGATCGCCCGCCGCTACGGCAACCAGGGCATGAAGGACACCCCCGTGACCTTCCGCTTCAAGGGCACCGCCGGCCAGAGCTTCGGCGTGTGGAACGCCGGCGGCCTGGACCTCTACCTCGAAGGCGACGCCAACGACTACGTCGGCAAGGGCATGACCGGCGGCAAGCTGGTCATCACCCCGCCCAAGGGCAGCCCGTTCAAGAGCCAGGAGTCGGCCATCATCGGCAACACCTGCCTCTACGGCGCCACCGGCGGCAAGCTGTTCGCCGCCGGTACCGCCGGCGAGCGCTTCGGCGTGCGCAACTCCGGCGCCCATGCCGTCGTGGAAGGCACCGGTGACCACTGCTGCGAATACATGACCGGCGGCTTCGTCTGCGTCCTCGGCAAGACCGGCTACAACTTCGGTTCCGGCATGACCGGCGGCTTCGCCTACGTGCTGGACATGGACAACAGCTTCGTTGACCGGGTCAACCACGAACTGGTGGAAATCCAGCGCATCAGCAACGAGTCCATGGAGGCCTACCGCAGCCACCTGCACAGCGTGCTGGTGGAGTACGTCAAGGAAACCTCCAGCGACTGGGGTGCCCACCTGCTGGAAAACCTGGACGACTACCTGCGCCGGTTCTGGCTGGTCAAGCCGAAGGCTGCGAACCTCGCGTCGCTGCTCTCCAGCACCCGAGCCAACCCGCAATAACAAGCGCCCGAGCCGCGAGCCCGCGCGTCACCGACGCCGGGCCCGCTGGCCAACCGTGATGAGTCTTGCAGCGTGCCGCCCTGACGTGCCGCTGCTGTTAAGAGGTTTTCCAAATGACTGAACGTCTGAACAACGACTTCCAGTTCATCGAGGTCGGGCGCAAGGATCCGAAGAAGAAACTGCTGCGCCAGCGCAAAAAGGAATTCGTCGAGATCTATGACACCTTCAAGCCCCAGCAGGCGGCCGACCAGGCCCACCGCTGCCTGGGCTGCGGCAACCCCTATTGCGAATGGAAGTGCCCGGTCCACAACTTCATCCCCAACTGGCTGAAGCTGGTCTCCGAAGGCAACATCCTCGCCGCCGCCGAACTGTCCCACCAGACCAACACCCTGCCCGAGGTCTGCGGCCGCGTCTGCCCGCAGGACCGTCTCTGCGAAGGGGCCTGCACCCTCAACGACGGCTTCGGCGCGGTCACCATCGGCTCGGTGGAGAAGTACATCACCGACACCGCCTTCGCCATGGGCTGGCGCCCTGACATGTCCAAGGTCAAGCCCACCGGCAAGCGCGTCGCCGTCATCGGCGCCGGCCCGGCCGGCCTCGGCTGTGCCGACGTCCTGGTGCGCAACGGCGTGACCCCCGTGGTGTTCGACAAGAACCCCGAGATCGGTGGCCTGCTGACCTTCGGCATCCCCGAGTTCAAGCTCGAGAAGCATGTCCTCAGCCGTCGCCGCGAAGTCTTCACCGGCATGGGCATCGAGTTCCGCCTCAACACCGAAGTCGGCAAGGACATCACCATGGAGCAACTGCTCGGTGAGTTCGATGCCGTGTTCATGGGCATGGGCACCTACACCTACATGAAGGGCGGCTTCCCTGGCGAAGACCTGCCCGGCGTGCATGACGCGCTGGACTTCCTCATCGCCAACGTCAACCGCAACCTCGGCTTCGAGAAGTCCCCCGAGGACTTCGTCGACATGAAGGGCAAGCGCGTCGTCGTCCTCGGCGGCGGCGACACCGCCATGGACTGCAACCGCACCTCCATCCGCCAGGGCGCCAAGGCCGTCACCTGTGCCTACCGCCGTGACGAAGAGAACATGCCCGGCTCGCGCAAAGAGGTGAAGAACGCCAAGGAAGAGGGCGTGAAGTTCCTCTTCAACCGCCAGCCCATCGCCATCGTCGGCGACGGCAAGGTGGAAGGCGTCAAGGTCGTAGAAACCCGCCTCGGCGAGCCCGACGCCCGTGGCCGCCGCAGCCCCGAGCCGATCCCCGGTTCCGAAGAGATCATCCCGGCCGAAGCCGTGCTGATCGCCTTCGGCTTCCGTCCCAGCCCGGCGCCGTGGTTCGAGCAGTTCGACATCCGCATCGACAGCCAGGGACGCGTCGTCGCCCCGGCCCAGGCGCAGTACAAGCACCAGACCAGCAACCCCAAGGTCTTCGCCGGTGGCGACATGGTGCGCGGCTCCGACCTGGTGGTCACCGCGATCTTCGAAGGCCGCACCGCCGCCGAAGGCATCCTCGACTACCTGGGCGTTTAAGCGGCAAGCTACACGCCGCCAGTGCGCAGGGTGGATACCGCTCTTTGCATCCACCGGCGGTGCCGATCCGCACACCGCTGCGGTGGACCTGAGTGCGTAGGGTGGATGCCGCTCTTGGCATCCACCAGGCGGAGTGGCCGGCGAACACGAAAGGTGGACCGATAAAGCGCGGTCCACCCTTTAGGCTAGGTGGGCCGACGGGGCGCCAACTGCCCCTCGGCCTGTAGCCCTTCGCCGCGACATTCTGTCGCGAAAGACAAAAGGCACGGTACCCGCCGTGCCTTTTGCGTTGGGCTTTGCGAAAATGCCGGCACTTTTTTGCTGGGAACCTGCCATGACCGCTCTGAAGAACGACCGCTTCCTTCGCGCCCTGCTCAAGCAGCCCGTCGACGTCACCCCCGTCTGGATGATGCGCCAGGCCGGTCGTTACCTGCCCGAGTACCGCGCCACCCGCGCCAAGGCCGGTGACTTCATGAGCCTGTGCATGAACCCGCAACTGGCCTGCGAAGTGACCCTGCAGCCCCTGGACCGCTACCCGCAGCTGGACGCGGCCATCCTCTTCTCCGACATCCTCACCATCCCCGACGCCATGGGCCAGGGCCTGTACTTCGAGACCGGCGAAGGCCCGCGCTTCCGCAAGGTGATCAACACCCGCGCCGACATCGACGCCCTGCCCATCCCCGACGCCGAGGAAGACCTGGGCTACGTCATGGACGCCGTGCGCACCATCCGTCGCGAACTCGATGGCCGCGTCCCGCTGATCGGCTTCTCCGGCAGCCCCTGGACGCTCGCCACCTACATGGTCGAAGGCGGCTCCAGCCGCGACTTCCGCAAATCCAAGGCCATGCTCTACAACGACCCGCAGGCCATGCACGCCCTGCTGGACAAGCTGGCCCGCTCGGTCACCACCTACCTCAACGGCCAGATCCTCGCCGGCGCCCAGGCCGTGCAGATCTTCGACTCCTGGGGCGGCGCCCTCTCCGCAGCGGCCTACCAGGAATTCTCCCTGGCCTACATGAAGCAGATCGTCGACGGCCTGATCCGCGAGCACGAAGGCCGCCGCATCCCCGTCATCCTCTTCACCAAGGGCGGCGGCCTGTGGCTGGAGTCCATGGCCGACACCGGCGCCGAAGCCCTCGGCCTGGACTGGACCTGCGACATCGGCAGCGCCCGCGCCCGGGTCGGCGGCAAGGTCGCCCTGCAGGGCAACATGGACCCGTCCGTGCTCTACGCCAGCCCCACCGCCATCCGCAACGAAGTCAGCCGCATCCTCGCCGCCTACGGCCAGGGCACCGGCCACGTCTTCAACCTCGGCCACGGCATCACCCCCGAAGTGGACCCGGCCCACGCCGGCGCCTTCTTCGAAGCCGTCCACGAGCTGTCGGCCCAGTACCACGGCTGATCGCC
>Ga0247725_1001607_pt1 | contig 11075 bp, 12 predicted proteins | sample OKSTACKMCFT3sol_FD_183021 | JGI IMG/M metagenome (GOLD analysis project Ga0247725, IMG submission 183021) | Subsurface sediment microbial communities from gas well in Oklahoma, United States - OK STACK MC-FT3-sol | ecosystem: Environmental > Terrestrial > Deep subsurface > Rock core/Sediment... | reverse complement strand
GGCCCAGCGGCGCCAATTGCTCCAGAACGAAGTCCCGATAGTCCGCAGAGACCGCCATGCCCGTTAGTGTCCGCCCCGCCACGCCCGCCGACGCGGCGCTGATCCACCAATTCATCCTCGATCTGGCAGAGTATGAAAAGCTGCTCGACACGGTCGCGGCGACGCAAGCCGACACCGAGGCGGCGCTGTTCGGCGCCCAGCCGCGCGCCTTCGCCGACATCGCCGAGCTGGACGGCGAGCCGGTCGGCTTCGCCCTGTGGTTCTACAACTATTCGACCTTCGTCGGCCGCCACGGGATCTATCTGGAGGATCTGTTCGTCCGGCCCGCCGCGCGAGGCGCGGGGGCGGGCAAGGCGCTGCTGGCCAACCTCGCCAGGCGCTGCGTCGACGAGGGCCTCGGCCGCCTGGAGTGGTCGGTGCTCGACTGGAACGCGCCGTCGATCGCCTTCTACGACAGCCTCGGCGCGGCCTCGATGGACGAGTGGATCATCCGCCGGCTCACCGGCGAGGCGTTGCGCAAGCTGGCCGGCGGGTGACGCCTATTCCAGCTGGTCGGCCTTGCGCAGGTCGGGGAACAGGAAGGCCCAAAGCCCGGTGACGGCCATGGCCCCCACGCCGCCGAACACCGCCGCGCCCACCGGGCCCAGCAGCCAGGCCGCCGCGCCGCTCTCGACCTCGCCGAGCTCGTTGGAGGCGCTGATGAACACGCCCGAGACGGCGGCGACGCGGCCGCGCATGGCGTCGGGCGTCACGATCTGGACCAGGGTCTGGCGGACATAGACCGACAGCATGTCGGCGCCGCCCAGCACCGCGAGCGCCGCCACCGATAGCCACTGCAATTTGGACAGGCCGAAGATCACGGTCGCCAGGCCGAACACCGCCACGCCGGAGAACATGATCAGGCCCGCGTTGCGGCGGATCGGGTTGGCGGCCAGGTAGAGGCCGACCAGGGTGGCGCCGATCGCGGGCGAGGCGCGCAGCAGGCCAAAGCCGCCGGGACCGATGTGCAGCACGTCCTTGGCGAACACCGGCAGCAGGGCGGTCGCCCCGCCCAGGATCACCGCGAACAGGTCCAGCGAGATCGAGCCGAACACGATCTTGTTGTTCCAGACGTAGGACAGGCCCTCCTTGATAAGCTCCATGCGCGAGCCGGGCTGCTGCTCGGGCTTGGTGGTCTTGCGGATCAGCAGGGCCAGAGAGGCGGCCGTCAGGTACAGGCCGAACGACGCGCCGAACGCCAGGGCGGGGGAGTGGATCAGCAGCAGGCCGCCAAGGGCGGGGCCGACGATCGAGCCGGCCTGCCAGGACAGCGAGTTCCAGGCGATGGCGCGCGGCAGCAGGGGACGCGGCACCAGCATCGGGCCCATGGCGCTGCTGGCGGGCGACAGGAACGCGCGGCTGGCCCCGAACATCACCGAGATCGCGAAGATCGGCCACAGCTGGTGCGAGCCCATCAGGGCCAGGACCAGAAGGACGCCGGCGCTGACGGCGTCCAGGGCCAGGGTCGCGGCGACGATCAGCTTGCGGGTCCGGCGGTCCGCCGTCTCGCCGGCGACCAGGGTCAGCAGGAACAGCGGCAGGAACTGCGCCAGGCCGATCATGCTGACCATGAAGGCCGACTCGCCAACCGACTTGGTCATGCGGCCGATCGCGTAGACCTGCCATCCCAGGGCCACCGACTGGATCTGCACGCCCAGGGTCGAGCTGAACCGCGCCACCCAGAACAGGAGGAAGTCACGCTCCCGCAACAAGGCGCGGGTAGACGTGTCGGGGACGGCGGCTGAGGCGGGATCGGACATCGGGTCGCAACATAGGGCCAAGCTCCCGCGCCGCAACGTTATTGACCTGAGAAACGCTTGGCCCTACAGCGCGCGCATCTTTTGGAGCCTCGGAGCGTGGCGAAGCCTCGATCCGGACCAATAGGGGATGTTGGGCCATGCGCCTGCGACGAATGCCGCGCGAACGCGCCACGATCTGAACCTCTCCCCTCGCGCCTTCGCGTCGGGAGCCCCCGACGTTCTTTCGCATTTCCCGAAGGCCGATGACCTCCGTTCCAAAGACCCTCGACACTTCGCCCGCCTATCCGCCGCTGGTCCTTGAGACCCCGGCGATGGAGGCCTCCGTCACCGCCCTGATCGACCGGGTGTTCGGCCCTGGCCGTTTCGCCAAGTCGTCCGAGCGCCTGCGCGAGGGCAACACCCTGCTGGCCGACTGCTCGTTCGTCGTCTTGCGGGACGGGCGGCCGGTGGGCTGCTGTCGCATGTGGCCGGTGACGATCGGCGGCGAGGCCGTGGCCTTCCTCGGCCCGTTGGCCGTCGATCCGGATGAGCGCAGCGCGGGCCTGGGCCAGGCCCTGGTCGAGAGCGCCTGCGAGGCCGCCCGCGCGGCGGGCTGGCGCGCGGTGCTGCTGGTCGGCGATGGCCCCTATTTCGGCCGCATCGGCTTCACCAACGCCCACACGGCCGATGTGACCATGCCGGGGCCGGTGGATCAGCGCCGGGTGCTGCTGCTGCCGCTGCGCGAGGGCGGCGACGAGGGGCTCTCCGGTCCCGTCGCCATCGCTCCGGGCGCCCGCGCGACGTCATGATCGCTTGAGCCGGACGGCGGGACGGCCTAACTGATCGGTATGACCGACGCGCCCGCCAAGACTGGCCTGGAAGGCGTCGCCCAGGCCGCCAAGGACGCGGGGGCCTCCGGCGAACGCGGCCTGCCGCCGGTATGGCTGTGGAATCCCCCTCATTGCGGCGAGATCGACATCCGCATCGCCAAGGACGGGACCTGGTTCCACGAGGGCACGCCCATCGGCCGCGAGGCGCTGGTGCGGCTGTTCTCGACGGTCCTGCGGCTCGACCCGGACGGCTATCACCTGGTCACGCCCGTCGAGAAGATGAAGATCACGGTCGAGGACGCGCCGTTCATCGCCACGCGCGTCGACCAGGAGGGCGACACGCTCGTCTTCCAGACCAATGTCGGCGATACCGTCGTCGCCGGTCCCGACAACGCCATCCGCGTCGAGATCGACCCGGCGACCGGCGAGCCGCGGCCCTATGTGCACGTGCGTCGCGGCCTTGAAGCCCTGATCGCCCGGCCGGTGTTCTATGAGCTGGCCGAACTGGCGACGCCGAAGGACGGCGTCTGGGGCGTGACGTCGAACGGCGCCTTCTTCCCGATCGCGCCTCCGGGGTCAGCGCCGGCATGACGCGAGACGAACGCCGCGCCTGGATCGCCAGCCGCCTCGACCCGATCGACCAATACGATCCCAGCCTCGCCAATCCGCTGCGGTCGGACTTCGATCTCAATCCGGGCCTAAAGGTCGATAATCCCCACGCCCTGCGTCCCGCCGCCGTGCTGGTCGGGCTGGTCGAGCATGAGGAGGGCCTGACCGTCCTGCTGACCCGGCGTTCGGACACCTTGCGCAGCCACACCGGTCAGATCGCCTTTCCGGGCGGCCGCTGCGATCCTGGCGAGACGCCCTGGACCACGGCCCTGCGCGAGGCCAACGAAGAGGTGGGCCTCGACCCGGCCTGCGTGACCCTGGCGGGCCTGCTGCATGGCTACCAGACCGTGACCGGCTTCCACGTGACGCCGGTGGTCGGCTTCATCGACCCGCGCGCGACCTTCGTCCCTAGTCCGGAAGAGGTGGCGGACGTCTTCGAGACGCCGTTCGACTTCCTGATGGATCCGGCCAACCACCAGCGCCAGCACCGCGAGGCGCCCGGCGGCGAGCGGCGGCACTTCTACGCCATGCCGTGGAACGACCGCTTCATCTGGGGCGCGACGGCGGGCATGCTGCGGTCGCTGTATGAGCGGCTGTATGACGACGCGCCCGAGGCGCTGACGGGCTGAGGGAGAACAAGGCTTGAGCGGCGTATCGATCGGCGTGCCCCCCTGGATGGCGCTGCCCCAGACTCAGGCGGTGATCGCCGCCCTCGAGGCCAAGGGCGGCGCTGGCTGCGCGCGCTTCGTCGGCGGCTGCGTTCGCAACGCCCTGATGGGCAAGCCGGTCGACGACGTCGATATCGCCACCACCCTGACGCCGGACCAGATCATCGAGGCGATCGAGCAGGCCGGGCTGCGCGCCGTACCAACCGGCGTCGAGCACGGCACGGTCACGGCGCTGTCCGGCGGTCGGCCCTATGAGGTCACGACCCTGCGCCGCGACGTCGCCACCGACGGCCGCCGGGCGGTGGTCGCCTTCACCCTGGACTGGGCCGAGGACGCCGAGCGCCGCGATTTCCGGTTCAACGCCCTCTACGCGGACGCCGAGGGGAGGGTCTACGATCCGGTCGGTCAGGGTATCGAAGATGCGCGGGCGGGACGGGTGGTCTTCGTCGGCGATCCGATGACCCGCATCCGCGAGGACTATCTGCGGATCCTGCGCTTCTTCCGCTTCCAGGCCTGGTACGGCCGGGGCGAGCCGGACGCCGAGGCCCTGGCCGCCTGCGCGGCGCTGAAGGACATGCTGCTGGGCGGCACGGCCGAGCGCATTCAGAAGGAGCTGCTGAAGACGCTGGCCGCCGATGATCCGCGCCCCGCCTTCCGCCTGATGGCCGCCGCGGGCGTCTTGGCCGCGATCCTGCCGACGGTCCAGTCGCTGGCCCGCTTTGACGCGTTGGTCGCCATCGAGACCGAGCAGTTGTTCGAGACCGACGCCCTGCTGCGCTTCGCCGCCATGACGCCCGACGACGGGGAGGCCAAGGCGTTGGCCGAGCGCCTGCGCCTGTCCAACGCCGACCGCGACCGCATCGTCGAGGCCAAGACCGACGGTCCGAGGATCGTCTCGTGGATGAGCCCGCGCGAGGCCCGCCGGGCGATCTACGCGATCGGCCCGCGCGCCTTCCGCGACCAGGTCAAGCTGGCCTGGGCCGCCTCGGAGCGCGCCTCGACCGCGCCGCAGTGGCGCGCGCTGCTGGCCCTGGCCGAGACCTGGACGCCGCCCGCCCTGCCGCTGTCCGGCGAGGAAATCCTGAAGGCCGGCGTGCCCAAGGGGCCGATGGTCGGCAAGGTGATGCGCGAGGTCGAGCTCTGGTGGATCGACCAGGACTTCATCGAGGACAAGTTCAGCGTCATCGAACGCCTGAAGGCCGTCGCCCAGGGCATGGTCTATTGAGCCAGATGACGGAGACGCGCTTGAAGATCGGGCTGCTCGAGACCGGCGAACCGCCGGGCGACCTGCTGCAAGCCTATGGCGGCTATGGCGCGATGTTCCAGGCGCTGCTGGGGTCTAGCCACATCTACCGCGCCTACGACGTCCAGCGTGGCGAGCTGCCCACGGACCCGGCCGAGAACGACGCCTATGTGATCACCGGCTCGGCGGCCGGCGTCTATGACCCGCTGCCGTGGATCGAGCCCCTCAAGACGTTTCTGCGCCAGGCCAAGGGCGGGACGCCGCTGGTCGGCGTCTGCTTTGGCCATCAGGTCATGGCCGAGGCTTTCGGCGGCAAGGTGGTCAAGTCCGACAAGGGCTGGGGCGTCGGCCTGCACGCCTATGACGTGATCGATCCCGCCCCGTGGATGGACGGCGCCGCCGCCGTCGCCGTGCCGGCCTCGCACCAGGACCAGGTCGTCGAGATTCCGTCCGACGCCCGGGTTCTCGGGGGAAGCGCCTTTACGCCCTACGGCATCCTGTCCTACGACGAGGCCAGGGCGATCTCGATGCAGTTCCACCCGGAGTTCGATCCGGCCTACGCCAAGGCCCTGATCGAGGCTCGCCGCGGGACGCGCTTTTCCGAGGAACAGGCCGACGCGGCGATCGCCAGCCTGAGCCAGGCGAACGACCGCGCCCGGATGGCCGAGTGGATCAACCGTTTCCTGGCTCAGGCGGCTTCCAGGCCCTGATCAGGGCCATTTCACCGCCGGCGGCATGGAGCTGAGGATCGACTCGACATTGCCGCCGGTCTTCAGGCCGAAGGTCGTGCCGCGGTCGTACAGCAGGTTGAACTCGACATAGCGGCCGCGCTGGACCAGCTGCTGTTCGCGTTCTTCCGGCGTCCAGCTCTCTCCCATCCGGCGACGCACCAGGGTGGGATAGATCTCGAGGAAGGCGCGGCCCACGTCCTGGGTGAAGGCGAAGTCGCGCTCCCAGTCGCCGCTGTCGTGGTGGTCGTAGAAGATGCCGCCGACGCCGCGCGGCTCGTTCCGGTGCGGCAGGAAGAAGTACTCGTCGCACCAGGCCTTGTACTTCGCATGCCAGGCCGGATCATACTTGTCGCAGGCGCGCTGGTAGGCGGCGTGGAAGTCGATGGCGTCCGGGAAGTCCTGTTGGCGCTGGTAGCCCAGCAGCGGCGTCAGGTCGCCGCCGCCGCCGAACCAGCTCTTGGTCGTGGCGATGAAGCGGGTGTTCATGTGCACGGCCGGCACGCGCGGGTTGGTCATGTGCGCGATCAGGCTGATGCCGGTGGCGAAGAAGCGCGGATCCTGGTCGGCGCCCGGCATGTTCTTGGCCATCTCGGGCGTGAAGGTCCCGTGCACGGTCGAGACGTGGACGCCGACCTTCTCGAACAGGCGGCCATGCATCATGCCCATGACGCCGCCGCCGCCGGCTTCGCGGGTCCAAGGTTTCTTCTCGAAGCGGCCGGGCGCGCCGGGATAGAGGTCCGCCGGGGCCTCGTCCTCCAGGCGCTCGAACTCGGCGCAGATCTGGTCGCGCAGGCTTTCGAACCATGCCCGGGCGCGGGCCTTCTTGGCGTCCAGGCTTTGGGCGTCGAGGTCTTGTTCGGTGCTCATGATCGCCGATTAAGCCGCCCAGCGCGCGCGTGCAAAGGTTGAAGTCGTCGGGACGACGAAATTCGACAAGCGGCGAGCAGCGATCCCATATAGGCGAGGACATTCCGTCGCTTCGGAGCTTTCGCCATGGCCGCCGTCTCCTCCTCTTCCGCCGCTGGCGTCTGGCTCGCCTCGGGCGTTCGCAGCCCCTTCGCCAAGGTCGACGGCGCCCTGGCCGGTCATGACGCGATCAGTCTGTCGGTCCCGGTGGTCAAGGCGATGCTGGCCAAGGCCAAGCCCGACCTCGCGGTCTGGGGTACGGTCATCCCGAACCTGACCTGGAGCAACCTGGCGCGCGAGGTGCTGCTGGACGCCGGCGGCGACCCGACCATCCCGGCCTTCTCGACGGTCATGGCGTGCTCGACCAGCATGATCGCCGCGATCGAGGCCGCCGGCATGGTCGACGGACGCGGCCGCGATCTCGCCCTGGTCGGCGGCGTCGAGAGCATGAGCCGGGTGCAGCTGGGCCTGTCCGTCGCCCTCTCCGACTGGATCCGCAAGTTTCAGAACGCCAAGACCGGCCAGCAGCGGCTGGCGGCGCTGGGCGCGCTGAACCTGAAGGACGTGCGCCTCTTCATCCCCAAGGTGGTCAACCGCGTCACCGGCCTCTCCATGGGCGAGCACACCGAGATCACCGCCAAGGAATGGAACCTGTCCCGCGCCGATCAGGACGCCATCGCCCTGGCCAGCCATCAGGGCGCCGTGCGCGGCTGGGAGAACGGCTTCTTCGACGATCTGGTCATCCCCGTGGGCGAGGCCAGGCGCGACAGCATCCCGCGCAAGGACACCTCGCTGGAGAAGCTGGCCAAGCTTGGCCCCGCCTTCGACAGGACCAGCGGCAAGGGCACGCTGACGGCCGGCAACTCCTCGCCCCTGACCGACGGGGCGGCCGCGGTCTGGGTGGGCTCGGCGGCGGGCATGGCGCGCCTGCCCGGAGAGACGCCCAAGGTGCGGCTGATCGACTACGAGGTCACCTCGATCGACCTGCGTCACGAGGGACTGCTGATGGCGCCGGCCTACGGCGTGCCGCGCATGCTGGCGCGCAACGGCCTGACCTATGCCGACATCGGTCTGTGGGAAATTCACGAGGCCTTCGCCGCCCAGGTGCTGTCGCATATCGCCGCCTGGGAGAGCGCCAAGTTCCTGAGCGAAAAGGCCGGGGTGACCGCGCCGATGGGCGCCTTCCCGCGTGAGCGGATGAACCCCAATGGCGGCAGCCTCGCCCTGGGCCACCCATTCGGGGCCACGGGCGCGCGGATCATCAGTCAGACGGTGAAGGAGTTGGCCTCGCGTCCGAAGGGCGAGCGGGCCATCGTCAGCATCTGCGCCGACGGCGGCCAAGGCACGATGATGCTGCTGGAGAGCGCTTAACCCCATATCCGATCTCCCCGGCGAATGCCGGGGTCAAGATCGAGACAAGAGCCTAACCGGCTCTCATGGCGTGTTGGCGGGTCATTCCAAACCGCTCAGGATGAATCTGGGCCCCGGCATTCGCCGGGGAGGTCGGGGATAGATTAGGTCAGGGCCGTGAAGATCAGGGCCACGATCGTGACGTCGAAGATGCGGATGGCGAGGGACAGCATGACGGGCTCGCGACGTTGAATTCCCCAGCGGTTAAGCAAGTTTCACGCCAAGGCGGTCGCTGATGGCCCTGTTCTTCGACCAGGCCTGGTATGACGCGCGCCTGGCCGAGCGGGGCTTGGATCGCGCCGTCCTGGCCGCCGCGGCGGGCATGAGCGAGGCCGAGCTGGCCCTGGCGTTCAAGGATCAGCGCGAGCTGTCGATGCGAGAAGTCTCTGTTTTCGCGGAGCTTCTAGGCGTTCCGGCGGCCGAGGCGGCGTCCCGCGCGGGCGTGCGGCCGCCGCCGGTCAGCGACGCGCAGCGGATCGCGGCGCTGGAAGCGCGGGTCGCCGCCCTGGAAGCCGAGCTGGCCGCGTTGAAGCGCTAGATGTTGGTCTTCTTGATCAGGCCGGCCTTGGGACGGCGATCGGCGGGACCGGAATATTCCGTGCCGAGATAGGTCGATCTGGCCGCGTTGAGCACTTCCTGCCCACCGCGCAGGCCGCGCTTCTGACCGACTTGGCCCATCAGGTGGGCGGCGAAGGCGGCGAAGCCTTCGCGGCGCGGCGGAGGGGCGGCGGGCTGTTCGTCCTCGTCCTCGGCCGAAAGAACGGTCTCTTCGGCGTCCTCATGACGGCTGGCGTCGCGCGGCGCGGGCAGGGCGCGTCGCGTGAGGCCAAGGCGTCGAATGGGGTCGATCGGGCCGTTCATGCAAGGGACGGTAGAGAGAGGACGGTTAAGAAGGTCTCGCCAGGCGTGGTTAAGACTTGGTGGCCAGCTTGGCGATCTGTTCCTGCATCGCCGCCAGCTGACGCTTGAGGTCGGCCAGCGAGTCGTCGGTCGGCGCGGCGGGTTGCGCGGCCGGCGCCGGCTCGGGCGTCGGGGCGGGCGCGTCCTCGGGACGGACATAGGCGAACGGCGAGAACATCTTCATGGCGCGGTCGAACAGCGCCATGTTCTGGCGGATCTGCTCTTCATAGACGCCCATGCCCGGCATCTTGCCCGGCGCCATGTTGGCCAGCTGGCCGCGCAGGCGCTCCTGCTGCTTGGTGAAGCTCTCCAGCGACATCTCCAGGTACGAGGGCAGGAAGGCCTGCATGGAGTTGCCGTAGAAGCCGATCAGCTGACGGAGGAACTGGATGGGTAGCAGGTTCTGGCCGCCGCCGCGGTTCTCTTCCTCGAAGATGATCTGGGTCAGCACCGAGCGGGTGATGTCGTCGTTCGTCTTGGCGTCATAGACCACGAAGTCGACGCCTTCCTTCACCATCTCGGCCAGGTGCTCGAGGGTGACGTAAGAGGAAGACGCTGTGTTGTAGAGGCGACGGTTGGCGTATTTCTTGATGATCACGCGCTGGCCGGCCGTTTTTTCGGTCCCGGCGGCCGTTTCGCCTTTTTCAGGGTTCTCGGACATTTCGTTCCCTAGACAGCGGTTACGTCCGCTTTTCGCATCGCACTATCGCGAATGCAAAGGCATGGCGCCAGTGGTCTGATGACTTGGAGCCGTCATCAAGCCATGAAAATGTGCTGATGACGAAGGCGTCAGGGATGTGCAAGGTGGTGCTGCACTGCAAAAACAACGGCGCCGCGATCGCGAAGGCGCCGCTTCGGATCGTTACGGGAGCTATCGCATGAGCGACGTCGTCATCGTTTCCGCCGCCCGCACGCCGGTCGGCTCATTCAACGGGGCGCTGTCCAGCCTGCCCGCGTCGGAACTGGGGAAGGTCGCCATCGAGGCCGCCATCTCGCGCGCCGGCTTGCAGCCGAATGACGTCGACGAGGTGATCCTGGGCCAGGTGCTGCAGGCGGGCGCGGGCCAAGGGCCGGCGCGCCAGGCGTCGGTGAAGGCCGGCGTCCCGGTCGAGAGCCCCGCCTGGAGCCTGAACCAGCTGTGCGGTTCGGGCCTGCGCGCCGTGGCGCTGGCGGCCCAGCAGATCGCCGCGGGCGACGCCAAGGTCGTCGTGGCCGGCGGCCAGGAAAGCATGAGCCAGGCGCCGCACGCCCAGAACCTGCGCGGCGGCCAGAAGATGGGCGACCTGTCGTTCGTCGACACGATGATCAAGGACGGTCTGTGGGACGCCTTCCACGGCTACCACATGGGCCAGACGGCCGAGAACATCGCTTCGCGCTGGCAGATCACCCGCGAGGACCAGGACAAGTTCGCCGTCGCCAGCCAGAACAAGGCCGAGGCCGCCCAGAAGGCCGGCAAGTTCGACGACGAGATCGCGCCGGTCACGATCAAGGGCCGCAAGGGCGACACGGTCGTCGACAAGGACGAATACATCCGCCACGGCGTGACGCTGGAGAGCATCTCGGGCCTCAAGCCGGCCTTCACCAAGGACGGCTCGGTCACCGCCGCCAACGCCTCGGGCCTCAATGACGGCGCCGCGGCCCTGGTTCTGATGAGCGCCGATGAAGCCAAGGCGCGCGGCCTGAAGCCCCTGGCGCGCATCGCGTCCTGGGCCAACGCCGGCGTCGAGCCCGAGATCATGGGCACGGGGCCGATCCCCGCCAGCAAGAAGGCTCTGGAAAAGGCTGGCTGGACGGTGGCCGACCTGGATCTGGTCGAAAGCAATGAAGCCTTCGCCGCCCAGTCGCTGTGCGTGGTCCGCGAGCTGGGCCTCGACCCGGCCAAGGTCAATGTCAATGGCGGCGCCATCGCCATCGGCCACCCGATCGGCGCGTCGGGCGCGCGGGTGCTGACCACCCTGCTGCACGAAATGAAGCGTTCGGGCGCCCAGAAGGGCCTCGCC
>Ga0247725_1001605_pt1 | contig 11085 bp, 17 predicted proteins | sample OKSTACKMCFT3sol_FD_183021 | JGI IMG/M metagenome (GOLD analysis project Ga0247725, IMG submission 183021) | Subsurface sediment microbial communities from gas well in Oklahoma, United States - OK STACK MC-FT3-sol | ecosystem: Environmental > Terrestrial > Deep subsurface > Rock core/Sediment... | reverse complement strand
CCTAGGGTCGTCGCCAACAGTTCTATGCCTTCCACGATGTGGCGTGGAGCCACCATCTCGGGCAGCCGATCCGTCTTACTGTCGCCCATTCGCTTGCTGGACAGCGGGAAAGGTTGGCGGAAGTAGAGCGCCAGGATTTGCCGCACGGCTTCGTTGAACGGAATACCGTGCTTCTCGGCCAACTGGCGGACCTCGTCGGCATCGCGGGCGTTGACGAAGGAAGTCGGCAGACGCCCCATAGGGTTGTCCAGGCGGGGGTTGCGCAGGGGCAGCATCAACCGCTCCTCAGATCGCTGCCGCTTCGCGCACGGTGGCGATGGCCTTCCAACGGTTGATGGCGGCGCCTGCGTAGTAGAGGGAGTCCACCAGTTCTTCGGCGGCTCCCCTGTCGAGCAGCTGGGCATTGCCACGGGCGAAGCCGGCGAGGATGGCATATCGCTCCTGGTCGTCGGCGGCGTTGTTCATGGATTGGGCGATCTGGACGTTCATGTGGGTTCTCCGGGCGGGGTGTAGGTGGATGCGGTCAGAGGCGCATGCGGTGCCGGGGGATCTCCTGGCTGGCCGCTGGGGCTTCCTTCTGCGCTTCTGCGCGCGGACTCCACACCTGGCCACCGATGACCATGGACGGACCACTGGCGGCAGGAAGCGCTTGCGAAAGCTTGGCCTGCTTCGTCCTTGCCTTGAGCGCACCCAGCGTTTCCTCCTTCATGTCCTTGGCTTCGTAAGTCACCGCACTCTTCAGGTGGCCCGGCGCCTCGTCCACCAGGGCGGCGAGGGTCCGTCCGAACTTCGAGTTCGGCCCCTGGTTGCGTGCATCGACGTCCCAGCGCTCGATCACTTCAAAAGACTTCTCATGGCGATGGCCAGACTTGTTGAGCTCGGTGAGCACGGTTTCGGCGTCTTTCACGTCAAAGCGAATGGCGGAGAGCTTCACCGGGTGCCCGTGTTTCCCACCGCTCGATGCAGATTGGGTAATAGCAACCGCTTGGGTTCCGTCGCTGACGAGTTGATGAATCTTCATGTCGATTTCCTTGTTGGTTTCGGAAGGCGTGATTGCCTGTCCACAATTTCAAGGTAGATCGCCATGCGATTTTGTCCATGCGATTCAGGGATCTTTTTTTGACTAAAATGAAAATCTGCGGCCTTCGGAAGCAAATATTCCTAACATCGAACCCGCGCCGAAGGCGATGTGCTTTCCACCGCCAGGTGGTGCTTTTCAGATGCTTTTCACTGGGCACAAAAAAACCCCCGAAAGGGGGTTTGGTTTCCAATTGGCACCAAGCGATTCAGAGGTAAAGCTGCAACTATTTCCACCGAATGGTTGGGCGTTCGATCGTAGGTCCGCCCCCTATTTGCCTGTCCGCCCAGGCAGGAACTTGCGAGTGGAATTCCTGATCTCCTTCAACTTCACGCGTTATCTGCTCTACCAATTTATCCACTTTGCTTCGATCGAGCGCCCCACCGGATTCGGCGACGAGCTTTTGAATGACCCTGGAGAATACGGCGCTCTGCCTAACCAGACGAACAATGGTCTCCTTGGCATTGGCGAACTCCTTGTTCTCCGGTGTAGTCATGGCTCTGATTTCATCTATGACGCGGTGTCCGATGTCCACACTTTCCGCCATACGGCTTCGGCGCTCGATGTCGTGACGCTCGGCATTCTTCCTGAGCTTCATCAAGCCCACTTGGGTGTCCATGTCAGGTGCGTATGGCTTGGTCATTCCTCCCCCTTCCTCTACAGATCAGATGCTCGTGGCGCGCCACACGCGGCCCAGCCATCCGCACACCAGCGGCACGATGGGAAACACGGTGTAGAGCGCCGTCAGGTAGAACGTGGGCACGACCAAGAAGAAGTTGCGCTCGCCCTCGTCCAGCCCGGGGTAGAACAGGCCGATGAGCACGCTGACCACCTGCAAGGCAACGACCAGGAGGGTGCCGATCAGGGCGCCCTTCCAGAATCCACCCTTTCGCGGCGTGATAAACGCGTTCCGCGCCATGGCCGCGCGAACCCGCGCGGCGCGCCAGTTCAGGACATAAAGCAGCGCGAGGAAGCCCCAGATCGCCAATCCACCACCGAGAAACAGGGCCACGGCCCAGGGTGGGGCTCCGTTCTGTGCCGCTTCCTGCGCACCGCCGATGAAAACCACTCCTGCCCCGCCCAGAATCACGGTTGCTGGTGCCAGCAAACCCCACTTCATGTGGCTGCTGGTCGTTTCAACGTTTGCCCGGTAGTTCATGTTGGACCCCCTGTCTGTTGTGTTACCTCTTGATACCTCTTACCTGGCGTTTGGCAAGATCACTTTTTCTGAGCGCGCACGGGAACCCACGTGTTTTCCCTCTTTTCGAATTCGAGGTCGAATTCGGCCGGGACGGAAACAGGTTTAGGCACCGTTTGCTCTCCCCCTTGAAACCCCATCAGTTCCACCTTTCCCCCGGTGATGCACTTGACGCGCTCGGGGCCGCTGGACTTGCATCCCGGTTTGAAATCCTCCCAACCCCGGACTTCAATCCGCTGCCCCAGTTCAGTGGCAAGGTTGACATTCATATACATTTCGTAGGCCTTTGCAACTTGCTCCACCGTGGGTCCGTCCGCCTCCTCGCCACAAGCGGACAGCCCCAACCCCACCGAAAATGTAACCATTGCCCACGTTATCTTGTTCATCGTGCGCGCTCCCCCTGAGGATCGAACCCGCCGATCCACATGCGCGTGTCCCTGAAAGGAGTCAGGATTCCTGACGGGCCGGGATAGAGGTCTTCCGCGCGCAGGTAGCCGGAAACCCACGCCACGCTCAGGGCCACCTTTCTGGCCTGGCTTGTCACCCCGTCCCGTGTGGCCTGAACGTTGAACGGTTCGCGGGGCGGGTTAGGGCCGGTGGTCCGCTGGTCACCCGTGTTGGGTTTTCCAGGTCGCACCCGCAGACCGACCATCAAATCTGTGGTGGCCTTTGCGCGTGCGTTGTCGTTGAGCTCGGCTTCCTCGCCGAGGTCGTCCTTGATCGTCAGAGGGGCATTCGCACATGCTTGGAAGGTTTCCGTGGTGGATACCGTAGCGCTGGTCCAGATCCGGGCTTCGACCGTCCAGCAGGGCAGCGACGCGCCCCAGTCCTTGTAAGTCAGCGCGACTCGGGGCCAGTCCAGGCGGCCCATCTGAGCGGCTTGGTGGTCCTCGTTCTTGTAAAGCCCAACAATCTTCCCGCCCCCACTGATGGGGGTGTAGATCGGGCCAGTCTGGTCTCGGGTGCCCGAGCGGGGTTTCGCCCCTACCATCTGCTGGCCTGCATCTTTGAGACTGTTGCCGAGTTGCCGGAAGAAGCCCGGCTTCTTCGAGACCTGGTCTTGCTCTTGAGCGATCGTGGGAAAACTGGCCAAAGCTGCCAGAAGGAGCGCAACGCTCCCCTGTCCTGCGTGCTTCATGCTTACCCCCTGTCGGTTTCTTGCCACGAACTTACGTGGCACGTAGAGTCTACCCGGGACGTATGCCGTGGGTCATCCTGTCGGAATGCCTGCAATGCTTCCGTTCAGCCAGTGAGCGACGCCCAACCGATGCCCCGTGCCGTGGTGGCCGCGCGCCTGCGCCAGGCTCGCCAGCTGCGAGGCTTTAGCCAACGCGAAGTCGGGGTGCGCATGGGGCTGGACAAGGACACCGCGTCCGCGCGGATCAGTCGCTACGAAAGTGAGAGCATGGCGATCAGCCTGGAATCGCTGTTCGAGCTGGCCGCAGCCTTAGACGTCCCACCCGCCTATCTGTTGGCCAGTTCCCCGGCCATGGCCAGCGCCATCCTGGCCCTGGGCGAGCACAACGAGGCCCAGCAAGTCCGGCTGGCAGAGGTTTTGGAGAAGCTTTCAGGGTTGCCACCGAAAAAACGCAACGCGCTCATCGAGCAGTTGTCCCATCTCACCAAGGAATAGCAGTCACAACAAGGAATGATCCCGATGTGGAAATGGATTTCCCGTCTGCTGAGCCCAACCCTTACCGATCAGGCGCAACCCACCTCGAGGGTCGAACTCGCCGCCCTTGTCGATATGAACATGACCGAGCTCAACGCGGGCGAAGCCCGGGCACTGCTCGCCCAAGACCTCGCGTTGCCGAATCAGTTGAATCAGCGCCTGGTGGGGTTTTCGAGCGCAGCTGACGCGCTCCTCGACAACGCAAGGACGATCCCTGCGCAGTCTCCCGACTGGGAAGACTTGCGGCGATCGGCTCGGCTGCTCAACGCCGAGTTTGAGGTCCTGCGACGCGACCTTCACCGCACCCTCCAGCAACGCGCTTTCTAGCGCCCCTGCGAGGCCGACTGGCGCAACACCGCATCGGCGACGTGCGATGGATTGGCTTGTTGAGACCAGTTCTTATCGCCTTAAAACTGCCTAAAGAAAATGGTTGCCGACACTCTATTCGTGACTCAACTATAGCGCCCTTCGAAACACCACACGGGGGCGATCATGACGACACAACACGGCTGGCAGCCGTGCAAGGCGTGCCACCACCCAGGGCAAGATGTGCGCGTGGAGGGGGATTGGCACCTGCGCGCCAACCCTGGGTATTGGGGCGCTCAAGCCCCAAAGGTTCTCGTGCTCGGATTCTCCAAGGGCGCCACGCAGATCGCTGCCGCCGCGGGAGGTCAGTTCGATGCGGTGGCCTTCGCGGGCATGCGTTCCCGCCTGAAGGCGGTGCTGGATGGGCTCGGTCTGGATCTCGATGGGCAGAGCATCGACGAAGCACTGTCAGCTGGCGGGCGCGCACTGGGCGCGGCATCGCTGATCCGTTGCGGGTTGTCGGTGATGGAGCAAGGCCAACTCAAGAGCAGCGGAACCATCATGCCGAAGGCAGCCAAGGCCACCTTCCCGCTCCAGGCGATGAAAACGTGCATCGGCCGCCACCTGAACCCCCTTCCGGAGAGCGTGGAAACGGTGGTCATGCTGGGCACCACCGACGCTTATGTGAAAGGGGTGAAGGGGCTGATGCGGGAACAGTTTCCCGACTTCCAGGAGGTCAACGACGTAGCCTTTCGCGCGCAGGGGCGCACCTGGGTGTTCGCATCGCACCCCAGCGGGGCCAACGGCACGTTCGGGGAGTGGGTGGCGGGCGATGGGTCGACCGAGTCGAGCCGCAAGCGTTTGCTCGCTTTGGCCGCCCTCGGCAAATCGTCTGACGCCATCCCATCCCGTGGGCCAGCTCCTGCCCGCGCGATACCGACAGACACCCGACTTGTCAGCGCTCCCCTGCCGTCTCGCCCCACGCCTCCTAAGCCGACGTCACCTCCACCTCGAGCAACGGTCACCACTCCGCTTGACGCGCGCTTCGCCCAGACCTTCCACCTGGTCAGCAACGAGGGTCGGAAGGTGGTGCCGGTGCGCATGAAGAACCAGGACAGCGGCCTGGTCGCCTTTCGCTTGGCGAAGATGGGCAACACCAAAGATGGCCAGCGGGAGGTCACCGACGAAGCCGAACTGCTGCGGTTGTGCGAGACCGGGCAATACCAGGTCAGGGCGCAGCCCTTGGACAAGTCCAGCCCCGCGAACTTCGTTCGCCCCCTGCTCAACCACCGAATCGTGAAGGCCCCGGCGGCTTGATGGGGGCCCCGGGGCCTTTCACGCCATCCAGCAGCAGCTCACGGACGAGCTCGCTGACGTGCTTTCCCTGCTCGCTGGCCAGCTTCTCCAGCTGCAGCTTTAACGACTCAGGAATGCGCACGGCTATTTGAACGTGGGCCGGCCGGGTCATGGCAACGCCAACGATAGGACGACCGCAACGGCCAGTCCCGCGATGATCGCGGCTTTGAGCAGTGACTGACGGCGGGCCTGGCCCGACTGTCGCTTCGCGCTCTTCCAATGAATGCCAGCGATGCAGAAGACGATCAAGAGGAACAGGACCACCCAGGCGGTGGTGACGATGGCACCGAAGGTGATCATGCAGCACCTGCCAGCAATACTGTCGGCACCATTACCCAGGCACTTATCACGGCATAAGTGATAACAATGCCACTCAGTCCAATTGCCAGATCCGGCAGCTTGGCACTGGGGTCGCGCAGCGTCTGCGCGCAGAGCTTGAGCAACACCCATCCGCTCAACCCCGCCACCAGGAAGAGAGCTAGATCGCGCCAGTCGCGTAGAGCAATCGGGGCAAGGGGTTTAATCGGCGAAGCGGTCATAGGGGCTCTCCAGTTCTTCAGGGGCGCCATAGGCCGGCGCTGAGGTCGCGAGGTCAGCATTCGGACGGAACAAGTCAGCGACGCCCCTCATTACGTCCAACAACGACTCGCTGTTACTGGCGTTCGCTTCTGCGCGGGCTACGAACTCTTCCCCCACATCTGGCATACCTGAACTGACTGTTCTGACCTTCTCGCGCAATGCATTGGAGTTCGGCATGTTCCCTCCGAAAGTTCGATTCCAATCGCTCGAGAATTGATCCAACCCATTCATTGCCATGTAGAACAACTGGGCCAAGATGACGAAAACGATGACTTTTACCACCCCGCGGCGCGTCACTCTGAAACTGATGAACATGTCTTCCTCCCCAAGCGTTTCGTTTGTCGGTGTATGACGTTCGTATCCCGTTCGTCATACATCTGGGATACACCTGCACGACAAAGCCGCAAGGTCGATTCCCGACTAAAAGCAGGAATCGAGACATGATCCGATCTTCTTTGTTAGGTTCTTTCAATATCCACCTACTTCATCGCACAAAGAAAAGGGGCCCGAAGGCCCCTTTCTCTACTCACTTCACTGGTGGCTCATCCATCTCTCCCGTGGGAGGCATCGCCGTCTTGGGTGCGACCCACAATCTGAACGTGAACCAAGCAAGGGCTACCGCGCCCACGCTGAAGATCACATCGCCAGGCACGCGCATCCACACCAGCATCTCCACGATCGGCTTTTGCATGAACTCGGCGGACCTTGCGTAGGCATAACCGTGCTCGATGGCCGCCAGCAACTGCAACGTGCCCAATGGCAGAAGCGTGAGCAGGGCCATCAGGGCCAGACCAATGTTGAGACACCAGAAGGCGGTCTTGAGGGCACCGGTGTTCCAGATCATCTGTCCGCGTAGGCCTCGCAGGCAGAACAGCACCAACGCGATACCCAACATGCCGTAGACACCGAACAGCGCCGTGTGGCCGTGGAGCGGCGTGAGATTCAGGCCCTGCATGTAGTAAAGCGACAGCGGCGGGTTGATGAGGAACCCAAACAGGCCGGCACCCACCAGGTTCCAGAACGAAACCGCGATGAAGAACAGGATCGGCCAACGGTAACGTGCCATCCAAGGCGTGGCATGGCCCATCCGATACGTGTGGTAAGCCTCGAATCCCAAGTAGGCCAATGGCACTACCTCCAGTGCACTAAAGCTCGCACCCAAGGCGACCACCGCGGTCGGTGTGCCCACGAAGTAAAGATGATGGAGGGTGCCCAAAACGCCGCCGGACATGAAGATGATGGTGGCGAACATGACCGCCGTGGTGGCGGACTTGGGCCCCACCAAACCGAGCTTGACGAAGATCAGCGCCATCACCGCCGCGGCGAAGACCTCAAAGAAGCCCTCCACCCAAAGGTGGACCAGCCACCAGCGCCAATACTCCACTTCGGAAATGTGGGTGTGCTCGTTCCACATCAGCGCCGAGGCGAAGAACAGTCCGATGCAGACGGTGGACAGGAAAAGTAGACCCACTACGGTGCGCGTCTCGGTGCGTGGTCCACGCAAGACGGGCCAGAGGGCGCGTCCGACCAGCACCAGCCACAGCAGCAGACCGATGAAGAGATACCACTGCCAGAAGCGCCCCATGTCGGCGTATTCCCAGCCTTGGTGCCCGAACCAGAAGTTGTGTTCCAGTCCAAGCTTCTGCATCACCGCAAGCCACTGTCCGGCGAAAGAGCCCACGACAATGATCAGCAGCGAGACGAACAGGAAGTTGACCCCGAATCGTTGGAATCGAGGCTCGTGGCCAGACATGGCGGGGGCGATGTAGAGCCCGGTTGCCAACCAAGCCACCGCGATCCAGAGCACTGCCAGCTGGGTGTGCCACGTTCGGGTGATCGAATACGGGAGGATGTCCGACAGCGCGTAGCCGTAAGCCACCTGCCCTTCCACCTGGTAATGGGCCGTGATGGCCCCCAAGAGGATTTGCAACAGGAACAGCGCCAGCACCACCCAGAAGTATTTCGCGGTGGCCCGCATGGACGGAGTGATCCGAAGCGTGGCCAATGGATCGACCGCGGGCAATGCAGGCTCATCTTCGTCCCGCGTTCGAGCGTGATGCCATCCCAGCAGGGCGATACCGGCTATGAGGAACAACACGCTGAAGGCCGACCACACCCACAACGACGGTGGCGGGCGATTGCCGATCAGCGGCTCGCTGGGCCAGTTGTTGGTATAGGTCACCCGCTGCGGTGTCACCCCGACCTGGTCAGGCGCGAGGGTCTCCCCTGACGAGGCGGGTCGCTCCGTTCCAGCGCCCCAGGCCGTCCACCAGAAGAAGCCGGTCAACGCGCGCCGATGGGCTTCATCGGGCACGGTGTTGTTCTTCATCGCGTAGGCTTCGCGAAGCTCTGCCGTCTCGGGCGCGTTGCCGAACAAGCTCACGTAATGGTCCGCGACTTTTCCCATCGCCTCGGCCCGAACAGCAGGCACGGTGATGGTTTTTGTCTGCGGGTCGAACGTGTTGGGCCGCATCAACGCTTCTAAACGCGCGCGCAGCATGCCTTGCTGTTCGGCGGGCAACTCCCTGTAAGTGGGCGCTCCTTCGGCCGCTGCCCATGCGTCAAGGATGGTCATCGCCTCGCGATGCAGCCAATCCGCGCTCCAATCGGGGGCAACGTAGCCACCATGGCCCCATATGGAGCCCAGCTGCATGCCACCCATGGATTGCCAGACTTGACGACCGCGCTCGATGTCGGCGCGGGTATAGAGCACACGGCCATCTTCTGCCACCACGCGCTCGGGCATCGGGGGTGCACTGCGGAATATCTCAGTGCCAGCCCACAACAACACCGCAAATGAGACAACAAGCAGGGTTCCTAACCCCAACCAAAGCTTCTTTGTGGCGTCCACGCGTCACTCCTTCGTTGCTGATGGCCGTTCGGTATGGTGTCCATCTCGAGTCAATACGTTGTAAAGCTATCGCATCAACACACGTCTAAACTGCGATCCATTCGGAGGAACAGGCACATGGTCCACTACTACTTGCAGATCAAGTCGGCACACGTGTTCTTGGGCCTGCTGGTTGCAGCCCTCTTCTGTCTTTCGTTTGCAACAGCGTCAATTAGGCCACTCAAAACAATACGAACACCGGTCAAATACCTGAGTTGGACCGTGGACGTGTCGCTGCTGACAGCGGCGATGATGCTGTTGACCATCCTTCCTGGCGTTATGTATACCAACGGATGGTTGCTCGTCAAGTTGGTGGCGTTGGGTGGCTTCTTGGCTTGCAGACACGCAATGACGGCCGAGCGATCACCACTCCTGCCCCGCTGGGCCTGGCTGTTGGCTGGTGGTGTGCTGCTGGCCTATGCCTACAGCGTGGCGCGTGCGCATCACCCTCTCGGGATCTTTGCGAACTTCATCGCGTGATGACGCTCTTGCCTGCATGCTGGCAACTGGCAAACGGAGCCACACCTATGCTCCACAAATCTGAAATCGATGCGAGACTGCGCGCGATCGAGGCGGAAATCCCGCGCCTTCGGCGGGACATGAACACGTTCTTTCGAGCCTTCGAAGATCGGGCCGATAGGTTGTGCTGCGAAGTGGATCCTGCGTGCCAGGACTACGTGCTCGACGAGCTTAACGCGATGATCAAGCGCGCCGGCATCAATGCCTGAGTGGTTGCCGCTCCCGAGGGACTTCTACGACCGACACCCCACCCTGGTGGCGCCCGAGCTGTTGAACAAGGTGTTGGTGAGGAACGATGGGCGTGCCCTGCGCATCGTCGAAGTGGAGGCCTACGCTGGCCACGAAGATCCGGCCGCCCACTCCTACCGAGGGCAAACCGCGCGCAATGCCACGATGTTCGGGCCGCCCGGTCACCTGTATGTCTACTTCACGTATGGGATGCATTGGGGCAGCAATGCCGTGTGCGGGAACGGGATGGGCGTGTTGCTGCGCGCCGGGGAGCCCCTCCAGGGCCTTAAGTCCATGCTGCAAGCCAGGCCCGCGGCCAAGCGCGATCGGGACGTGGCCAGCGGGCCCGGCAAGTTGTCGCAGGCCATGGGGATCACCCGTGAAATGGACGGGGCGGACCTGGTGACGGGTGACCGGGGGGTGCTCATCGTGAGCGACGGAACCCTACCCCCTACTCATCCCATCGTGGGGCCGCGAATCGGCATTTCGAAAGCCATGGAGTTTCAATGGCGGTGGCATGTGCCTGAGCACCAGCACGTTTCGGTTTGCCCACCCAGGGCGCGCAAGCGCTGAAGCTAGTCGTCCTGCGCCCACCGCGCCAGGTTCTGCTTCACCCGATCGATGCCTTCCCACGGATCCTTCCGGCGACGCTTCAGCTTGGCCGGGACGTCCTTGATCGTGAACGCGTTGGCCTTGGTGAGCTTGGACAGATCACCCCAGGCCAAGGGCATCGCCACGGGCGCGCCCGCTCTTCCCCGCATGGAATAGGAGGCCACTGCGGTGGCACCGCGTCCGTTGCGCAGGTAGTCCACGAAGATTCGCTTGTGGCGTTTGCTCTTGGTGGCGTTGGACAGGAAGCGGTCCGGCTCCGAACGTGCAAGCGCGTCGGCGAATCCGTGGGCGAAGCGCTTGGTCAGATCCCAATCGCACCCCGGGTTCAACGGCACCACCACGTGGAGACCTTTGCCGCCTGACACGCGCAGGAACGATTCCAGTTCCAGTTGCTCCAGCAACTTGCGGATGTCCGTGGCCGCCTTCTTGATCTCCGAGAACGGCACGCCCTCGCCCGGATCCAGGTCGAACACGACCCGATCGGCCCGGTCCGGCTCGCTGGCGTGCGAACCCCAAGGGTGGAACTCCAGCGCGTTGAACTGGACCAACTCCATCAGACCCGGCAAGTCTTCGACGACCAGGTAGTTGGCGTTGGTGCCCGATTCTTCCTTGAGCTTGACGGTGTCCACCCGCTCCAGTCCCGCGGT
>Ga0247725_1001603_pt1 | contig 11091 bp, 9 predicted proteins | sample OKSTACKMCFT3sol_FD_183021 | JGI IMG/M metagenome (GOLD analysis project Ga0247725, IMG submission 183021) | Subsurface sediment microbial communities from gas well in Oklahoma, United States - OK STACK MC-FT3-sol | ecosystem: Environmental > Terrestrial > Deep subsurface > Rock core/Sediment... | reverse complement strand
CCACCGCGGCGAGTTCGTCTTCCAGTTTCTCCAGACGCTCGATTTCGCTGCCGAGCGCATCCGGGAGGGAACCTGCGTGCAGCTTGCGGTCGATCTCGCGCAGGTACTTGTACCAGCGGTAGATGCGTGCGCGAATGCGCCACTGGTAAATCGGGCCGACAGCCTTGAACAGCGGAATCATCACCACGATCAGGGGGATCAGCAGGATGATGTAGCGGTCGGCCAGCGAAGCGATGCGAAACGGCAGGTAGCGCTGCAGGATAGGCAGACCCTTGTCGTAGTAATGCCCGGCATCCTTGTGCAGCTCGAAGGTGCGCGGCTCGGCGCTGGGAAAGGTGCCTGCGGTATCGAGCAGGGTACCGCCCCGCATCACTTCACGGCTGGCCTCGAGAAACAGCGGCACCAGGCCTGGGTTGAAATCGTCGTTGACCACCAGGGTGGCGACCGGAGACAGGGTGACGATGTCGCGGTCCGGTGCGTTGCTGGCCAGATCCAGCAGACCCTCGCCGACCTTCACCTGATTGAAGAACGGCAGGCGCGCCTCGTAGGCGGCTGCGCGACGAAAGTGTGCCAGGGTGATGTCCGGGTTGGCCGCCAGTTGCTGAACCAGTGCGTTCTCTGCCGGGCCGACGAAGAATGCTGCATCCAGTTCGCCGGCCATCAGCGCCCGAGCGGCTTTGCCACCGCCGAGGCTCTGCCAGGTGTCGGGATATTGTTCCGGCTCGATGGCATTGGCGCTGAGAATGGCATCACTGGCGGCGCGGGTGCCGCTGCCTTCGCCGCCCAGGCCGAGGCGCAGCGGCAGCAGGTCGGCAATGCGATCCAACTCAACGTCACGGCGATAGAACAGCCACAGCGGCTCCTGATAGATCGCCCCCAGGCTCTGCAACTGACGTTGTTCGTCAGGCGCCAACTGGCGCTCCAGGCCGCTCTGCACCAGGGCGATCTGCACCTCGGGCGCTTCGGCGAGCAGGCGTTGCAGGTTGTCACGCGAGCCAGAGGTGGGCACCAGGGTAAGCTCGAAACCTTCCTTGGCCAGTTCTTCCTTCAGTCGCTCGGCAAAGTGCTGATAGGCGCCGCCTTGCGTGCCGGTGGCCATGCTGACACTCATCGGTGGTGGCGGCGCGACGAACTGGAACAGCGCCCAGACCAGCGCGGCCATCACCGGGACGATCCACAGGTTGGCCAGGATCATGATTTTCAGGTCATTGAGTACGCGGCGCATGGGGCTTCCTTTCAGCGAGTTCAGGGTAAGGATAGAACCCCATACGCCTCACGGTCACCCTGGAGGGTGGATGACACTCTTTCATCCACCATCAGGTTCGCGGTGGATCGATTACGCCAGCGCCTTGTACCTTGCACGCAGATGACTGAACAGCAGTAGTGCGGCGAGCAGCCCCAAGGCATACAGCGCATCACTGCCAAGCATCGCCAGTACCGCTGCACAGAGCAGCCCACTGAGCCCGGCCAGCAGGCGCCAGATGCCACTGAGCAGCACCCAGCCGGCGGCCATGCTCAGCAGGTAGATCAACACGAAGTTGCCATTGGCGTAGCGGATCAGATCGTCCACCGACAGGTTCAAGGTAGCCGAGAGCATGGCGCACAGCGCGCAGCTGATCACCACCAGCAGCAAGGCTCTGCCGGGTACGCCCTGGCGGTTGCGCACGGCCAGCCTGGCCGGCAGACGGCCCTCATCGGCCAGGCTCCAGATCAGCCGGGCGAAGCCCTGGATGTACACGTTCATCGAGGCGAAGCAGGCCAGGTAACCGAGCACCGCTACCAGGACACGGGCGCGCTCACCCAGCAGTTGTTCGAACAGACGGGGCAGGGCGGTGGTGTCGCTGTGCACGTCGCCGTAAGTGGCAAAGCTCAGCACCGCCACCGAGCAGGCCCAGTACACCAGGCCGGCCAGCAGCACGCCAAGCAGCAGCGCCAGGGGGAAGTCGCGCTCGGGGCGTTTGAACTCCTCGCCCAGGTGAGTGAAGGCCTCGATGCCGACGAAGCACCAGAACATCACCCCCAGCGCTGTCGGCAGCAAATGCCATTGGCCGTCCATAGCTGGTAGCAGCGGTTGGCTGGTGCGCGGCAGATCACCCATCCACCAGATCAGCGCAACGCTGGCAACGATGGCCACGGCGATCAACCCCTGCAGCAGGCCCGAAGCTTTTGGCGGGCGCTGGCCAAGCAGCAGAATGGCAGCCAGCGTGGCCAGTTCGATGGCCAACAGGCCGACGCGATCGAGGTCGAACAGCGCCAGCCAGAAGCCGCTGGCGATATGCAGCGCAGCCGGCAGCCCGACCGGCAGCACGGCGAGAAACAGTAGCGCGCTGACCCCCTCCATGCGCAAACCGAAGGCGCGGCCGATCAGGTGCGGCGCGCCGCCGGCATGCGGGAAGCGCTTGCCCAATTGAGCGAAGGTGAAGGCCACCGGCAGCACCAGAGCAATGAGGATCATCCAGGCCCATAGCGACGCCGCGCCTGCGGCCGTGGCGGCCAGCGCTGGCACCACGAAGATGCCTGTGCCGAGCAGCGAGGTGCTGAGCAGGGCGACACCCTGCAGCAGGCCCAACTCCTTGTTCAATCGACTCATGGGGTATGCTCACGCCTTTATTGGAGCCGCCATGGTAGAGCGCCGCCCGCTTGCAGGCTGTCGCCTTTTGCCGACGAAATGGCGGTTTCCTCCGTCAACCTGATTGCCACCCCGAGAAGCCCGTGGACAAGTTCGATCGCCAGATCCTCGCCCTGCTGCGCAGCGACGCGCGCACCTCCGTCAGCCACATCGCCCGTGAGGTCAACCTGTCACGTTCGGCGGTCAGCGAGCGCATTCGCCATCTGGAAAAGAGCGGGGTGATTCGCGGCTATCACGCCCAGGTCGCCGTACCGGGTGAGGGCGGGGTCAAGGCCTTCCTCGAGCTCTTCTACCAGAACGGTCGCTGCCAGGATTATGTCGAGCGCATGCGCGAATACCCGGAAATCCGCCACTGCAGCGGCATCAGCGGCGAAACCGACATGCTGGTGCAGGTCGAAGCACCGAGCATGGCGCGCCTGAGCGAAGTACGCGCGGCCATCGAAACCTTCCCGCACATGCAGCGGGTCAAGACCCATATCGTCGTACAGGACTGGCCGCTATGAGCCTGCGCGTTCTGCATACATCCGACTGGCACCTTGGCCAGCACTTCATGGGCAAGACCCGCCAGGCCGAACACCAGGCTTTTTGCGCCTGGCTGCTGGAGCAGGTGCACGCGCATCAGGTGGACGTGCTGCTGATCGCCGGCGATGTGTTCGACACCGGTGCGCCGCCCAGCTATGCCCGCGAGCAGTACTACCGGCTGGTGGTGGCATTACGCGATGCCGGTTGCGCCCTGGTGGTGCTCGGCGGCAACCACGACTCGCCGGCCATGCTCGGTGAAAGCCGCAGCCTGCTGGCGCAACTGGGCACGTATGTGGTGCCGGGTGTGGGAGTCGATCTGGCCGAACAGGTGCTGGTACTGAAGGATCGCGCCGGCCAGCCGGGCGCCATCCTCTGCGCCATTCCCTTTATCCGCCCGCGTGACGTCATGGCCAGCCAGGCGGGGCAGAGCGCGCAGGACAAGCAGCAGTCGCTGCAGCAAGCCATCGCTGAGCATTACCGGGCACTGTACGAACTGGCGGTTATCAAGCGTAACGAGCTGGGCCTGACGCTACCGATCATTGCCACCGGTCACCTCACCACAGTTGGCGCTAGCGCCAGCGAATCGGTGCGCGAGATCTACGTCGGCAGCCTGGAAGCCTTCCCCACCAGCGCCTTCCCGCCGGCGGACTACATCGCCCTTGGCCATATCCACCGCCCGCAAAAGGTCGGCGGCCTGGAGCACATTCGCTACAGCGGCTCGCCGATTGCCCTGTCCTTCGACGAGGCGCGCCAGCAGAAGGAAGTTCTGCTGCTGACGTTCGCCGGCGCCACCCTGCAGTCGATCACGCCACTGCCCGTGCCGGTGTTCCAGTCCATGGCCAGCCTGCGCGGCTCGCTCAAGGAGTTGGCAGGCTCCATCACCGAGGCAGCTGCACCGGGCACCCCCGAGCGGCCTGTATGGCTGGAAGTGCAAGTGAGCACCGACGACTACCTGAGCGACCTACAAAGCCGCATCAACGCCCTGTGCGAAGGGCATCCCGTGGAGGTGCTGCGTATCCGTCGTGAACGGGGCAATGCGGCAGCCAGCTTGGCCTGTGAAGCGCGAGAGACGCTGGACGAGTTGAGCGTGGAAGATGTTTTCGCTCGCCGCCTTCAGCAAGAGACGCTGGACGAAGAGGATGCCCTGCGCCTGCAGGGTTTGTATCGGCAGGTGCTGGAGGCGCTGCCCAAGGCCTAGCGGCACAGACCTCGTAGCCCGAATGCAATTCGAATGGCGGTCGTGACAACCCAGCCAAGTGCTTGCCGCGCTCACCCCAGCGGGCTGACTACACCGGCAAAGCCCTGTCCCAGCACATGCGTATAGATCTGCGTCGTACGTATATCCGCATGCCCCAGTAGCGTCTGCACAGTGCGAATGTCACTCCCTCGACGCAGTAACTCGGTGGCGAAACTGTGGCGAAAGGTATGGCAACTGGCAGGCTTGTGCAGATTGGATTGCCGCACGGCATGTCTGACAGCTTTCTGAATGGCACTGACATGAAGGTGATGACGAACGATCTGCCCGTCCTCATCCGTGCAAAGTCCGGTCGACGGGAACAGCCACTGCCACTCGAATGAACATCCCGCCTTGGGGTATTTGCGACGTAGCGCAAATGGCAGGCTGACGGGAGCGTGATAAAAACTGTCCCGCTGCTTCCAGGCGCGAAACATACGCTCTCTGCGCTCCAGCAGCTGTGTGATCAAGGGCGCCGGCAGAAGTGTCGTTCGGTCTTTGGCGCCTTTGCCGTCATGAATGGTGATGATCTGCTTATCGAAATCCACATCCTTGATACGCAAACGTGCAGCTTCCACCACTCGCAAGCCGGCGCCATACATCAGCGAAGCCAGTAGCTGATGCGGTTGGCCGAGCCTGGCAATGAGCGCCGTGGCTTCCTCATGCGTAAGTACGCAAGGAATACGCGCTGAGCGTTTTGCGCGCACCACCTCACCCACTTGCCCGAGTGGTTGTTGCAAGACCTTGTCGTATAGGAAAACCAGCGAATTGAGTGCCAGATTCTGGGTGGCGGCAGCCACCTGACGCTCAACTGCCAACCAAGTGAGAAAAGCATTGACCTCGGTAGCACCAAGCTCCAGTGGATGGCGCAGCTTATGGAAACGAATGAAATAGCGAATCCAGTACCAGTAGGATTTTTCGGTGCGGATGCTGTAATGATGCAAGCGCATCACCGCCCTGAACTTCTCCTGCAGGCGAGGTTTGCTGGAGGTTTCCATGGTCGACTCCTTAGCTGTGTTTTTATACAGTAGTAATGGTAGAGCAAAAATGAGGAAGTCAAGCGAATACATCCAGGCATCAGGGGCTGGCTGGTAATGCCATGATTTGAAAAGAGTTTTTCCAGGGCGGCGATGGCGATAGTGCGGAGTTAGATGGAAGGCTCTACTATCGGATTAGTACCGCCTTCCATCTAATCACTGTTAAAGGCCTTGCTCCGGTGTTCTTGGGTTTGGTGTTTGGCCGAGGTTTGAGAGGTTGCTGGCAGGCAGAAGACAGCCCTCAGTTTGGCAACGGTTTAGACCGGTAATTTGGTGTTCAGGTCGTGGGGCAATTCGGCGCATTCGTCGGGCACTTTCCGCTTATTCGGTGTTCTGGTTCCTGGCGCAATGGGTCAAGCTGGTACACAGTATCGGGAGTGGGCATTCAGAACTGGGTGCCAAACCAAAACAACGGGTAACCGGCCCTTAACCAGTCGGTCAACCGGACGCCAAAAGCGTACCGCTTTTGGTTCCCTTCGCTGCGCTCCGGCGCCGGTTACCTCAGCGTTAAATTCAAAGGAGCATTGAGCAAGATATGAGCGATTTGGACGATCTTAGGGAAATATTTGGAATTTACGACTGTGAATATCACGACGTCATTGATGCCGCGCTTGACAGAATATCGGAGCAGGAACGTGCTAGTGAAGAAAAGTACTTACTCAGTAAGGGAGGAGAAGTTCATCGGATAACTCTTACGAAGTCTGTTCCGGCTACGGTAGTAAAAGCAGAACTTAACATCCCCTTAGAGCACGATGTTCATCTGTCAAAGTTCAATACTCTTGATAGCTCCGATTATCAGTCACCAGGGGCATGGTTTGTTCGCCAAGGTTTTATTGTCAGATCAAAAAAAGAAAATGGATATTGGGTTCAGTATGCCTTTAAGAGTTTGGGCGCAAACAATCTTACCCGCTCAGAAGTCATGGAGTATTTGGATGTTACTAGGCTCAACTATGACCCAAACACAATCGTAGAATTTGGCCCAACTGTGGTTTCGTGTAGTTAATAAATAAGGAGTTGTAGAGATGTTTGGGTTTTTCAAAAAGAAAGGCGGTAAAAATCAATATCTGAACAGAGTTGCAGCAATACTGCACGAGAATATTGGCCCAACCTTGCCCGCGGAAAATGCTTATAACCTTGCAGAGGAATGCTTAAACGAGCTAAGGAGCCATATTTCTAGTGGAATGTTTCATGATGGTCCAGATCCGAAAGAAGACATTATGGCCTTTTACTCAATGTGCAGCATGATCAGTGAAACGAGTTCCGCTGATGACAAAACGACTGTACTCAAATTATCGGTAATGGCAGGAGTGTTGAAAGAAAAGTTGGGGCCATTCGAAAAAATGACATCGCTTGAAAAAGGTATCTTTCAGTTCGGAGAGCAAGTGTTGGCAGGGGGGCTAAGCGCGCCATCTAGCAATGATATAGATAAAATAAAATCTGATGCCGTACAAGTCATAATGGGGCTCATGAAAGAACAAGATGCATTAGTTTCAGAGAGTGATGTGAAAACGATTGTGAATAATGTATCAGCTAATGTCGGAGATAGAGAGGTTTCAAAAGTTGGGGCACAAATTCTTGCAGTATCTGTTCTATCAAATGCAACTGGTTACTTTATTGACCAAGGCGAAAATGACATCGCTTATAGCTACTTTATGTGCATTGGCGCCGCGATTCGTAGGTATTTTGAAGGGCGTTTAGATTCTTATAGTGATTACCAAAAAAGTGCACTTCAAGCGATTATGCAGGACTACCGATCGCTAGGTGAGGAGCTAATGACCGATCAATAGCTTCCTTCTAAAGTTCAGAATTTAACAAACGCATGTTGCCGGACTGGTTTTCCGCTGCGCTCCAAACCAGCCGCAAATGCGGGCGTTAGCACCAAAAAGTTCAGATATGGCAAAGGTTAAGAAAAAGCTCACTCCGGCTCAAAAGAGAGCAAAGAAAGCCGCGAAGGCAGAGCGGCAAAGGAAGTACCAGTGGGTCTTTATGAACGGTAAGCAAGTCAGAATAAAGCGGCCACCAACCGTGGATGGTATGCCTGTAGATCAGTTCATCGAGGAGAATGCTGATCCGATTTGGCTCCATCAGAGCGAGTTGTGGGAGCTGATGCCGGTTGAAGACGCTCTTTCTGGCCCTGAGCCGCCTACCGAATCAGGTGCAACAGAGGAAGATGAAGACGGAATACCATTTTGACTTTAGCCACAGGCGTTCAGTTGAGCAGAGCAGTGCTAACCAGGCAAGCCACGGCGACGGTTACTGCATTGCGGCTTCGCCTCCATTCCGCAACCGCGCGTGCTTCGCGGCGTTAGCAAGATGCCAATAGGCACACACTCTGCTAGACTCGTCCCATGAAGCAAATTAACTGGAATGCTGAGAAGAACCAGCAGTTGATGAGCGAGCGCGGAGTTTCTTTCGAAGATGTCCTGTTTGCTCTTCAGTCTGGTGGTTTACTTGATGACGGACCTCACCCCAACAGGGACAAGTATCCGAATCAACGCCTGCTTGTGGTTCGGATTGACGATTACGCCTGGCTGGTGCCGTACGTCGAGAATGATGGAGAAATCTTTCTCAAGACGGTCATCCCCAGTCGCAAGGCCACCAAGAAATTTCTAGGGGGGGGGAGCATGGCCAAGACCAAATTAGATCCCGAAGAGCAAGAGCTGCTGGAGGCATACGAATCCGGGGAGTTCGAGTCAGATCTGGATGCCGATCGTCGGGAGTACTTGACGAAGGCAGCGGAAGAAACGTTCAAGAAAGATAAGCGGATCAATATACGTATCTCCAGTCGCGACCTAGAGGCACTTCAACGCCGGGCACTGGAAGAGGGACTTCCTTACCAGTCCCTGGTTTCCAGTGTCCTTCACAAGTATGTCTCAGGCGGCCTCAAGGATATCTCTGCTAACAAGTCAGGCCAGCGGACGCGCTAACGCGCGCCGCTGCCTTCTGCGTTATGAGGGCAAAACGAGGTTCGGAAATTGATTCATAATTGTTCTTCTTGCTCACTCGCTGAGACATGGTTTGAAGAAGAAGGGTCCGATGTCTATCTCAACCTGAACAGGGTTGCGACAGAGAAAGATCTTGAAATGGACCATTATCTTGAATACGAGGGACAGACAATCGAGACTGTGAGAATCACCGTGGCTTTCTGCCCATTTTGCGGCCAAAAACTCGGAAGTAGCGAAAATCCGATCGTGCCTGAGTTTCAGCACCATAATTTTGGTGGCAGGAAGTGAGCGCTCATAACCAAGCGCAGCACTACACAGCCTTCGGCTGTCGGACGCTCGCAAGCTCGCGCCGGTGTGCGCGGCGTTAGGCATTAAAAACATGAAATCGCAGCATAGAGACTGGTATGGAATGTTTGCCTTAGCTATATGCGTTCTCGTTTGGGCGCAAATTGCTAGATCATTTTTCATACACACCTATAACGAGAGCATGATGTACAAAGTATTCTTTAATGCTTTCTCGTATGCTCCAATATCTTATGCCGCTAGTATTTTCGCAGCAGTTAAAAAGCGTTTAAACGGCAAGAATAAATTTGGCACTGCAGAAATTGCTCTACTCGGCTCTTTATTGCCAACGGGAATATTTTTATCGCAAGACATTCCGCAGCGAATATACGACAGCCGTGATCTTGCAATAACTTTTGCTTTGATTTTACTTATTCTTCCAACAATTATTTCTATTGTTTCCTGTTGGCTTGCCAAACGGCGTTATAATTCTATCTATTCGTCAAAAGCCTAACAAATGGTTCAAGCCGTTCGCTTCGCTCACTCGGGACCGGCTAAAGCCCAATGTCATCAACTTTGGAAATTATCCATAAATATCATATAATTAGCGCTCAAATCAGTGCATGGGAGAAGCCCTTTTGACTACCTATACCGCATCGCTTGACACCGCCAGCCAAGCCCTGGTTTGAAAATTGTACAAAAAATAACCAGTCCGCTCGATTGTCCCGCCTTCATCGCCGCCCACCGCCAGAATCCTCAAGACTTTACCCGCCGACGCCAGCTCACCTTCAAGAACCTCGTCCTGTTCCTCTACATACCTAGGCCCAGAAATGCACATCCTTATCCCGAGGGTCGCTTCGCGTCACATACCCGAGGCAGAAGCCGTATGCGGTAGTTCCGCACGTACGGATCTGTGCGGGGGGCGGCAGGTAACTGCCGTCCCTACCGCGACCATGCCAGTTTATGTACTGTTGATTGATTCGTTTGGTGTTCCGGCGCCATTAAGGCGCGCCGCGAAAGTACTGATGCTCTGCTCGCCGGGGAGTGTTAAGGTCTGAGTTTGCTCGCGCGAACCTGCAAAATCGTTCTTCCAGAGGAGTCAGATTCATGTCGTATAAAGCCATCTATCTCAAGCCGGGCGGCGGCTATGACAATGTCGTTATCGGCAGTTGCGAAGCGGCGGCGCCAAAGGTTGGTGAAATTACAGTAAGGCTGCGTGCCAGTTCCCTTAATTACCATGACTTTGCCGTCGTAAGCGGCCTGTGGGGACCGAGCGTGCAGCGGATTCCCATGGCAGATGGTGCTGGAGAGGTGGTTGCCTTAGGTGAGGGTGTCACCGAGTTCGCCGTAGGCGATCAGGTCGTGAGTACGTTCTTTCCTGACTGGCTTGATGGCGAGCCGCAGCAGGAGGGTTTTGGAACGGTACCGGGCGATGGTGTCGATGGTTATGCTCGGGAAGCCGTTACGGCGCGAGCCACGTCTTTTACCAAGGCGCCCCAGGGCTGGACTCATGCTGAGGCTGCAACGCTTACCACGGCCGGCCTGACCGCCTGGCGCGTGTTGATGGCCGACGATTCGTTGAAGCCTGGGGACAGCGTTCTTATACAGGGCACCGGCGGTGTTTCGATCTTCGCGCTTCAGTTCGCCAAAATGGCCGGCGCGACGGTCATTGCCACCTCTTCCAGCGACGGGAAGCTGGAGCGGTTGAAGGCCATGGGGGCCGACCACCTGATCAACTATCGCCGTACGCCCAACTGGGGCGAGAAAGTGCGTGAGTTAACCAATGATCGGGGCGTTGACCACGTCATCGAAGTAGGCGGGCCCGCGACCCTGGAGCAGTCGATGATTGCGGCACGTATTGGTGGGCATATTTCTGTGATTGGTATCCTTACCGGCGTTGCCGGGGAGCTGAGCATCGTTACTGCGCTGACACGGCAGTTGCGACTGCAGGGTGTGCTGGTTGGAAACCGTACCCAGCAGCAGGAGATGATCAGGGCTATCGATGCCAATGGCATGCGTCCGGTTATCGATAGCCATTTTCCGCTGGACGAAATTGTTGAGGCGTTCCGCTATCAGGAAAGTAATCGTCACTTCGGTAAGATCTGCCTCGATATCTAAGCAGGATTGCTTCCTGATCGCTAGGGTCTGTTGCCGTTTCGACGCGGCCGTGCGCGAAACGGCAACAGACCCTAGGTAACCCAGGTTCTGAACTGTATGCGTCTGGGCATCCCGTCTTGCGCAACTAAACCAGTCGCCACCTATGCGGCAGCAGCTCCGTAATCTCACTTGCCCGCTGCGTCGGCAGGCGCGTGAGGACGTCCTTCAAATAGGCGTACGGGTCATGCCCGTTGAGTCGAGCTGACTGGATCAAACTCATGATCGCCGCTGCCCGTTTACCGCTGCGCAGTGAACCTGCAAAGAGCCAGTTCTTGCGCCCCAACG
>Ga0247725_1001602_pt1 | contig 11095 bp, 13 predicted proteins | sample OKSTACKMCFT3sol_FD_183021 | JGI IMG/M metagenome (GOLD analysis project Ga0247725, IMG submission 183021) | Subsurface sediment microbial communities from gas well in Oklahoma, United States - OK STACK MC-FT3-sol | ecosystem: Environmental > Terrestrial > Deep subsurface > Rock core/Sediment... | reverse complement strand
AGGATATTGGCTTCGCGCATCTTGTTGTCCAAGTGTAGTTTTTGGCGAAACCATTTGATCATGCAACAAGATGCGCTTCCACCCTAATTTGATGATTTATTTGTAAATCATCAGGGGATTCTTCAGTGCTAAATGAAACATCACTCTCTAAATGCCGAGCCTCAAATAGACTTCCGTGAACGTGATAAACCTGAGTTGAGCCTGCTCGTTCGTGAAGATTATCCACATTACTGGTTACAACACTAACCCGGTATTTTTTTTCAAGTTCGGCAATGGCAATGTGTGCTGGATTAGGGTGTGCTGACAACACTTCCTGTTTGCGGAAATTATAGAAATCGATAACTTTTTCTGGGTACGCTTTTAAGGCCTGAGCAGAAGAAACCTCTTCAACCCGATACTTCAACCACAGTCCATTATCATCAGTAAATGTCGCTAGCTGATCCGCTGATATTCCTGCTCCAGTAAAAACGACAATATGGTTTGGATCAATCTCTGGTTTACTCAAAATAACTTCTCCTAAGATGTCATGATTTTTAATCGCAATGTGGAGTTATATATTGTTTTTTAATGGAACAGTTTTGTACGTACTTCTGAGCATTGAGGCACGCTTAAATACGGATCCAATGATGATTAGGGACTTCACTCTTACTGTTGGCTCCAGGATTTGAAATGCTGCACCCGCGAAATTTGGAGGCGCATTTCTCTGGTTGATGAACGTGACCTGTCAGTAACCATACAAGAGACAAGGTGCCTGATTTAATTGCCGTTGTTAGGTCCCTTGAGCCAAAATCTCTCCCCGATTGCTTCGCGACACTAAGCCCTGAAGGCGGCTCGTGGTGAAGCAGTACATTGCATCGAGAAAATGGTGTGAAGTCAGATGTACCATATGACGCGCTGCCGAATATCACCCCATTGATTGAGGCTATAGCCTGATCTGCGTAGATCCCCTCAATTTCCCTTAACCAGGTTGAATTGAGTTCATCACCTAATTGGTCATGATTGCCCGAGCATACAAAAATAGGACGATTGAACTGTTTTAACCAGCATGAGATAACGGCCACTTGCTCATCGATTGGTGTAGGGCAGTTGTATCGACTATCAATGAAGTCACCTGTTAGACAAACAACGTCAGCTTCGGATGCAATGTCGGTAACCCATAGCATTTGAACTTGGTTGAAATGCAGATCGGAAACATGGAGCAGTTTCATTGTCAGTCCTATTGAATAAAAGGCATATCGGTTGGTGTGAGTAGTGGATCATACAAACATATCGAGCCGTCAATGTGGCTATAGACTTCAGCCGTTACTAACACCGAATAACCTAACTTAATCATTTCGTTAGCCTTCTGTTGATAATGCATCCAAGCGTCGCGATCTCTCTGAAACGTCAAATAGATTTCAACATCAAAATTCTCAAAACAATTATATGCCTCTGCGATGATCCGCAATTCAAAATCTGCTGCGATCATGGGGATGCCAGCATGACTCGAGACAGTTCGACCAACGTGAGCTGGCAGGATTTGTTTGAGCCGACAAATTAGCTTCAGACTATGAAAGGCTGAAAGTTGGCCAAGCAGATGAAATGGATCGCCGGACAATAAAAGTAAAGGTGCAACCGTAGGTACAGTCATTGTGATTTCATTTCAGCTAAGCGGTTGATCTGTTCTACTGCAGCAAGCATTCTTATTCTTGCTGCAGGATTACTCGTATGTACATTAATTTTCGGAGGCTTAAAGCCTGTATCAACAATAGCTTGCTCAATCCAAAGCAGCACATCGTAGCCAGTACCTCTAGCATCATCCCCTAAATCATGGTCTAGGCTAATATCGGTTACCATGCCTTTGGCTAAACAGGAGATAACTTCATCTGGCCATCGAGCGTGTAGCCAGCCAGTAGGAGCGAGTCGTTCATCATCCAAAAATATTTTCATCTTAAGTAGTTTTCATCGTCCATTCTCATTAATGAACATAGTGTATTCAGCGAGACGACAAGTAATGTCGTTTGTCTATTTCTATTGTTCATAGCCAAGCAGTTTTGCTAACGGGAAGGGTATGCTCAAGCGAGACTATAAAATTTTCGGTGTAAGTGGCCTTCGAGGTCATGTGGATGCCAAGGAGGGTAATATGTCAATTTGGATCTCATTAGGGCGCAACAGACGCCGGATATATGTCGTAAGAGTGTGAACCATTAACAACTGATACCCCGTTGTGAAAGGTGAATTATCGACTAACGTAAATGTACTAGCCCAGACCTGCTTCAGAACAATGCCTGAATCGTTAACTCCTTAGGGTGATCTAAGCGTGATGTTTATCGTCAATCAATGGCACAAGCTATTGTGCGCATTCGCCTCAGTGTTCGCTTCGCCCTGCACAGCTTGTATATTTCTCTTGCTCCTCATACTTAAAAAGGTCACGTCGCTCTACTGGTAAAGTTGTATACTTTCGGGGCTTTTATTTTTCTAACCTTTTACTTTGGGATAGGCGATATGCGAATACTCATTACCGGTGGTGCAGGGTTTATTGGATCGGCATTAGTGCGAATGCTGATTGAGCAAACGATGTGCATCGTGATCAATGTCGATAAGTTAACCTATGCCAGTCATCCAGAGGCTTTAGCGGCTATTGCCGATAGTGAGCGCTATCATTTCATACAGGCGGATATTTGTGATGGAGCGACATTAGAGCAAGTCTTTCAGGTTCATCAGCCCGATGTGGTAATGCATTTAGCGGCTGAAAGTCATGTTGATCGCTCAATTGAAGGACCCGCTGCATTTATCCAAACCAACATTGTGGGCACCTATACGTTGTTAGAAGCTTCGCGCCGATATTGGCAGCAATTAGCGGATACGCGAAAAGGGTTATTTAGATTTCATCATGTTTCTACCGATGAGGTTTTTGGTTCACTGACCGAAACTGGATTGTTTAGTGAAACCTCAGCTTATGATCCGAGCTCGCCTTATTCAGCAAGTAAAGCTTCAGCGGATCATTTGGTTCGTGCTTGGCATCGAACTTATGCTTTACCGATAGTGATGACCAACTGCTCCAATAACTATGGCCCTTTTCAATACCCTGAAAAGCTCATTCCCCTAATGGTCACCAATGCGTTACAGGGTAAACCGTTGCCAATTTATGGTAATGGTCAGCAAGTGCGTGATTGGTTGTATGTGGATGATCACGTTAAGGCGCTCTATTTAGTTGCGACTCAGGGGGAGCTTGGGCAAACCTATAATATTGGTGGTTCCTGTGAGCAAACTAATTTGACGGTTGTGCGGCAAATTTGCGCCTTATTAGAGGAGTTAGTGCCTACTCATCCGCAATCTCTTGCAATGGGTAGTGCGGGTTTTGCTGATTTAATTCAGTATGTTGTTGACCGGCCTGGCCATGATGTACGCTATGCTATTGATGCCAGTAAAATTCAACGTGAATTAGGTTGGAGAGCGCAAGAGTCTTTTGAGTCAGGTCTCAGAAAGACGGTGGAGTGGATTATTAACCAGCAATATCCTATAACGAGCGACTAGTACTCGCGCAAGCTCACCCTAGAACATCACTATGTGGCTCTAGAATCTAGGTACGCCGCAAGCAGCTACAGAATGTCACTACGTGACTTACGGATAACGGAACGGGCTTCGCTCTCACGGTAAGCGAAGCGTTCTGTGAGTGAGCTTGCGAACGTTCCGTCAACCTTCAACGTTTCTTGTTCTGTCAACATCTTCACTCTGCTTTTATCACATCAATAAATTGCTCAAAATCCTCAAGATGATGCTGTACAACATGGACAACGATATCAAGGTTGAGTTCTTGGTAGTCATGTACTGCGATGTTTCGCAGGCCGACCATTTTCTTTAAGTTATCTGCGAGTGGCTGAGTAATAAGGTTATTTTGTGCGAGTAATGTAAAGCTATCACGGCTACTTTGGGGGATGCCTAGTTGTTGTTGGCGGTTAATATGATTGGCTATGTCGATACAGGCTTCGCAGCAGCGTTGTAAATTGAGGATAACGCTATCTTGCAAGGTGAAGTCTTGTTTGAACTGGCTTCCATCACCATAGACTTGTTGGATGCGCTTTATACAGCGTTTGATGGTGGCTATTTTATTGATAATAATGTCATTCAAAGTGACTCCCCCTATGGTCTTTGGCTGCGGTGTTGGCCATTACATCATCAATAATTGCCTGTCTTTCGGCTTGTAGATGTTGGTACATTGAGATGGTCTTTACGGCAAAAAGTTCATCATCTTGTTGTGTTCCCCAAAGTTGCTTCCCTTGAGTGACTACCTGTTGGCATAACACTGTGGATGCTGAGCGTAAATCAACCAGATCAACATCTGAGTCCAACGCCGAAGCGAGTTTTTGGGCAAGTTCCCAGCGTGCAATATTGTCTAAAGTGTCAGCGGCGAGTACCGCGATATCGATATCGCTGTTGCGGTGTTGTGTTCCCTGCGAATAAGAGCCAAACAGGTAGATTAATTGCAACTTTGGGATGTTGTCTCGCAGTAACTTTATGATTTTCTTTTCATTTAGTTGTTGCATAGGTCCATTGCTCGATTTGATGAATTCGGGGTGAGTATATAGCATATAAGGCGGAGCCAAAAGGACGGACTCAGGTTTTGAAGACGCGACTGTGTGGATCTATAATCTAGAACTTTTTAGTGCATTCTATAACGATACGCAGTACCTGACATTGTTTATGGTTTAGTAGGGACGGGTTTTCTATATGTGTGTGCTTAAGTATTGGTCGTTCAGCGTCTGAAGAGGTTGCATCGGAAGTTTCAATTTCTTCTAATCGCTGCATTTTTGACGGCTGCGCTTTTAAATTCTGGCCTCGTAGGCATTGCACCATATCATAACGCTTAAGTTGAATAATTTGGCCTTGGTAAACTAAGTTCAGCGGTTCAAGGCACAATAACCACTGTTGCAACTCGTTATTGTGTACATTCGATGTTTGATGAGCATCATCAATATTGCTGGTTTCTATAGACTCTGGGCTTAACGAGCCATACGACTCCGGCCATTCAATATACGCGCGATACTTGCCGCGTTTAGTCATTACATTAAAGTCGATAATTTGCTTATCTAAGAGTTGGCTTTCGATCTGAGTTTCGCCGCTAAAACAAAATGCGGGCTCATTGGGGCGAAGGATTAATTCATTTGCCTCAGCCGCATCATTAGACATCATCTTAAGTTTTACGCCTGCACCTTCTAATATACACAGCTGTCTATCTATGCTGGGAAATTGTGAGAAGGGTCCATCACTCGAAATGGTGGCAATGCTGATCCTAAAATCAAAATTACTGAGGTCAGCATCCTTTGGCGATATTAACAGTTGTTTAGTACTGCCACCGCCATTTTTCCATAGGCTCGATTCGCATTCTTCATAACGGATAATTTGGATATTAGAGTTCACGTGTTGGTTACTCTTTTCAATTTGGGTGGCGCCGACGCGAGAAGATAGGACGCTGACAAGCTTGCTCTAGATCGAGAATCGCAGCGCTCTAACTCTACGGACGCCGCTAGCAGCAATGGAACGTCACTGCGTGGCTCAAGGTTTACGAAATTGCTTATCACCGACGGTAAGCGAATCATTTTTCTTTTACCGTTATCGGTAAGCAGAACGTTCTGTCAACGATTTTACTGTGAGCGAATCGCTTAACTTCTCACTGTCACGCTGCAATGTTCTTTTTACATCCCTTTCTTTTTCAACATATAGTGCTCAGCCAGTTCGCCGCTGAGCCTGTTGCCTTCGTTATCTAGCATAAATAGCTGGTTTTCACCGACGAGGTATTTACTGCCATCGGATAAAGTAATTTTTGAGCCCTTGCCATCCCAGTCAAATTTTCCTGCCACCTTGAAGATGCTCTCATCTTTGCCCAAATAAATACTTTTTAATTCAAAGCGGTTATCTGCCAGTAGCGTTAGCGTGGTTTGAATACCTTCGCAACTCGCACAGGGTAAAACACCTTCATACGTGCCTGGCCAATCGAGTGCATTTTGGCTGGTATCGCCAAGGGGGATGGTCTTTTGAGTTTCTGTATTGGCTGTGGAGTTTTGATCTGTTGCATGTTGCGGATCGCTGCAAGCAGTTGCCATTATTGCGACTAAGGCGATAGTAAAGAGTGGACGTTGCATATTCATCTCAAGCCTCTGATTTATTGATATTAGGGATGATAACCGCCATCTACGATGGCACCAAACTTATTTACTATGGTAAGGGGTCATATTAAAGGCATTAAGGCTATGCTCGATATGGCATTTGGGAGCTTAATTTCAGCGGCGCTTACGGCTTCATTGCTATAGTGTTAAATCCGATAATATGGCGCGATCGCAGTTGAGCCGGGGGAGTGAGAAGCGCTGAAATGCTATTCTGTAGAGTAATCTACCTAGTGAGTTTGCAGATAGAATCTATACTAAAGACTATCACTTTAAGGTTAGTACTTAAGACTCTTGCATAAGCATTGGCCACTGAAGCTATTGTCAGATTTCAATGTCTGGTGAAGCCACGCGGAGAACTCCATCATTATGACGCGGATGTTAGATAGGATTTTATTTGACGTGAGTCGCTCCTCAATTATTGATGGTGGCGATTTAGCTGAGGCATCGCAACTCATTGTTGCTTCAGTGTGCCAAGGCTTAAACATCAGCCGTGCCAGTATTTGGTTATGGACTGAAGATCATCAAAGTATGCACTGCTTTTACCTGCTCGATAAAATGCAAAGACAAGAAGCTTTTGTCTTAACGCGTGCTGATTATCCTTATTATTTCAGTTTATTAGATAATGAAAGAGCGATAGTGGCTAATCAGGCTCAAACCGATAGAGCAACCCATGAGTTTGTAAAGGTTTACTTAGTGCCTAATGGTATTACCTCCATATTAGATAGCACTATCCGTCATCGCGGTAAGATGGTGGGCATTATTTGCTCTGAACATCAAGGTGAGCCAAGAGAATGGACCCGCGATGAAAAAGCCTTTGCTTCCGCCTTGGCCGATTTATTTGGTCGGGCAATGAGTGCAAAGGAAATTTTAGATTATCAGCAGCAATTAAAAGTCATTAATGCGGATTTGGAAGCGCAAGTTGAATTAAGAACTCAAGAATTGGAAACCGCATTGGCGGATTTACGTTCGACACAACATCATTTGATTGAAAATGAGAAAATGGCGGCTTTAGGGAGCTTAGTGGCAGGGGTTGCCCATGAGGTCAATACGCCTTTGGGGATTGCTGTTACTTCCGTAACTCATTGTTTAGATGAGGTCGCATTGCTAAAAAGTACATTTGAGCAAAATGAACTCGACGAAGATAAGTTTTTAAACTTTATCAATACGATGCAAGATGGTTTGGGACTGATAGAGCGAAATTTGGCGCGAGCAGCGGAGTTAGTCCACAACTTTAAGCGGACCGCGGCGGATCAGTCGGTACTTGAACGTGAGCGATTTAATTTAAAGGCTTATCTTTTCCAGATTTTTAGCTCATTAAGGCCATTAATGCGTAAGAAGAATATCACCTTAACCGTTGACCTTGATGACCAAATTTTCATCGAGTCTTACCCTGGGGCAATAGCGCAAATTTTTACCAATCTAGTTGCCAATAGCTTTCGGCATGGGTTTCCTGACAATTTTGCTGGTGATAAACAAATTACTATCCGAGTTGAACAGCAAGGCTCGAACGTTTGCATGAGTTATCAAGATAATGGTGTCGGCATGACTGATGAGGTCAAGTTGAAAGCCTTTGAGCCTTTTTTTACCACCGCTCGTAAAGATGGCGGCACAGGCTTAGGAATGTCAATTATCTACAATTTGGTTACCCAAAAGCTCCATGGCAGTATTATTCTGACCTCTTCGCCTAACCAAGGCGTAAAAGTCGACATACAACTTCCTGAGAAATAAAGCGGAATCTAGAACCTATAAGCCTAGAAGTCGCATAGCAACGTTCTGCCTTTTCTCGTAAGCCATTGGCCGCGCTGCGCTTAGCTTGTATTTATATGCTACTATCTGTGCCTTAATTCAATCCACTAATCCTCGATATATCAATGAGAAAAGGCATTCTATTGGCGGGTGGTACAGGCTCTCGCCTTTATCCGATGACGCAGGTTGTGTGTAAGCAATTATTGCCTATCTACGATAAGCCAATGATCTATTACCCATTGGTGACTCTGATGCAGACGGGCATTAGAGACATTTTGATTATTTGTACTCCTAATGATTTGCCACTTTTTAAGGCATTACTGGGTAATGGTCAGCGTTGGGGGATCCAGCTTGAATATGCTGTACAGCCTTCACCAAGGGGATTAGCTGAGGCCCTTATCATCGCTGAACCCTTTCTTGCTGGCCACTCCTGTGCGTTAATTCTTGGCGATAACTTATTTTATGGCCAGCAACTTAACACAAACTTACAAAAGGCGACCCAGTTAGCCGTTGGCGCCACCGTATTTGGCTATCATGTGGCGAATCCTAATGCTTATGGCGTCGTTGAGTTTGATGCTAATGGTAAAGCCATTTCCATTGAAGAGAAACCGCGCGCAGCACGGTCTTCCTATGCCATTCCCGGTTTATATTTCTTTGATCATAGAGCCAGTCAACTGGCTAAAACGGTTGCTCCCTCTGCGCGAGGTGAGCTAGAAATTGTGGATGTGATCAATCAGTATCTGCTGCTTGGGGAGTTGCAGGTTGAAATCATGGGGCGGGGGACCGCTTGGCTAGATACAGGCACGCCCGATGCGATGGCTGAAGCGACCCAATTTATTGCCGCTATTGAGAAACGACAGGGCTTGAAAGTGAATTGCCCGGAGGAAGTGGCATTCCATTGTGGCTGGATTAATGCCTCGCAGCTAGCTGCCTTAGCTCAACCTTTACTTAAAAGTGGCTACGGTGAGTATCTTTTAGGCTTATTACATAAACAGGTGTTTAATGAAGTGCGTTGAAACCGAGCTGGCTGAAGTACTAGTCTTTGAACCTAAGGTATTTGGCGATGAGCGTGGCTTTTTTATGGAAACCTTTCGGCAAGCGTATTTTACTGAGTGCTTGCTGAGTCGCGGATTTGAAGCGCCAGCGTTAGTGCAAGATAACTATAGTCGCTCGCAGCAGCATGTATTGCGTGGATTGCATTACCAGCAACAATATCCGCAGGGCAAATTAGTCCGAGTGTGTGCTGGCAGTATTTTTGATGTTGCCGTCGATATTCGGCCACAATCCGCGACCTATGGCAAATGGGTTGGCAGGATTCTTTCTGCGGATAATCATTTGCAAATGTGGATCCCCCCAGGGTTTGCCCACGGGTTTTATGTGTTAAGTGAGTATGCAGATGTGTTGTATCGTTGCAGCGATTATTATGCGCCGGATGATGAATATGTACTTGCTTGGAATAGTGCCGAGTTTACGATTGAGTGGCCACTGTTAAATAACACACCCATTCTTTCCGCAAGAGATGCCAATGCCGCCGTTAGCGTCTAAACGCTAACGGCGGTTTCAATTATTTTACAGGCTTATTTCCAGTGCTGGGGCGAGTGAACCAAGGATCTCTTGCATCCATTACGTCATAAAGGCTGTACTTGCGCCCTAATGTTTGGCCACCATCGCGAGTAAGAGGCATCCAACTGATTGTCGCCCGACTATGGGTTGATTTAATGGTCATTAAATCAAATGGTACTGACACGTAGAAGCCTTTAGTAAAGCTACCCTCACCATATTCTTCTGCCGACAGGTTGGTTTTAGTCGCAAAGGCGCCCACAATCACACCACTATCGAATTGTTTCGAGAAATCTATGGTCACACCTTTATCTTCGGCTAGATATTGGCCTGCACTTATCCTGAGCAAGGTATTGGGGAACCAATCGGGTTGGTAATAGACTGAAGCATGCCCAGTTACACTGCCCGTTTGTACTCGATAGAAGCGGTTAATGAGCGGGTCAAATTGATTTTCTTCCGCAAAGAAGCCGAGCATGCTATCGGGGTCGCGTTGCTTAACGTAATTCACATCAACACCAAAAGCCCATTGGCTGTTTAGAGGACGGTAAAGAACCTCGCCACCCACGCCGCCATACATCATTTCTAAATAGCCACCATAGGCTTGGTAAGAAATATTATCGGTTAAATTATCCATCCAAGTCAGTTGCAGGTTATTCACTCTAACCGGATTATCATGAATATACTGGCGAACGAGGGTGCGAACCCGTTTTAAGTCAGTACCATCGGGCGGTACATCGTATAAAAATTTATCAAAGTTATCGTAAAGGTTAAGATAAAGTGAGCTTGAAAATTCAAAGTTATCGGTAAAGCGGTAACTTGCACTACCCGTCATGCCAATACTAAACATATAAAACCCTTCTGAACTGCCAAAGGATTGGGACATGGTGGGGGAAACATCAAAGCTAAACTTATCTAGCCAATCCTTATCAGTAGTATTGACCAGTTGTCCCTGTGGCAAGCTTGGAACTTTTATAACACTTGCGTCAGTTACTTTGGCATTGAGATAGCCATAATTTGCGATTTGGGCAAATTTGGGGGCATCGATACGGGTTTCTGTTATCGGTTGGCTATAACGAGTTTCTATTAATCGGTACTCTTTAATACGAGTTACATCTGTATTGTTGGCAAGAATGGTGGCCGCTCGTTGATGTGCTTCATTTCTATCGCGGAATTTGGTTTGTTCACCGACGACAGTAATGCTGTCATTATCCAGATAAATTTTGGCGTTTGCGTAACCTGCGATGGTTTGTAAGTCTTGAGCGACCTTGTTCCAATCCACTTGGCTTTCCGCCATCGTCTGATTAGGCGTGTTTACTGGTTCTAGATTGACTACTTCAGCACTTTGCACTTTCGAATCGTGAGTCACGGAAGTATTAGCACCCACAGTCGCTTGTTCGACTGTTGGTGTGTTTATCGGTGCGGAGGATTCTGTTTGGGTAAGGGTTAATGGTGCAGCCGGAAGCGGCTTATATTTAGCGGCAGCAGGATCGGTTTTAATCTGCGATAAGGTATTAAAATTAGTTTGTAGACTAAAGCCAAGCGTCCAAGTATTACCGCGCTCATAACTTAAATGCAGATCGCCCCAATCGCCAAACCGATAGAGTAGTCCATAGTTAAATTTACTGTCCTGAGGCATTGGAATG
>Ga0247725_1001601_pt1 | contig 11096 bp, 10 predicted proteins | sample OKSTACKMCFT3sol_FD_183021 | JGI IMG/M metagenome (GOLD analysis project Ga0247725, IMG submission 183021) | Subsurface sediment microbial communities from gas well in Oklahoma, United States - OK STACK MC-FT3-sol | ecosystem: Environmental > Terrestrial > Deep subsurface > Rock core/Sediment... | reverse complement strand
GCCAGAGACCAGTGAGGCTGGTCTCTGGAGCGGCGTCCGCCGCGCATTTCTCTTGCCGCCCGTTGCTTTGCCCCTGATCTCCCTCCCATTGTCATAGAAATCGCCTTGTTCGAACGCTGGGCCATGGCCCGGTCGCGCCCAAAAACTCGAACGCGAAAAAAGCCGGGACCGCGGATGTCCCAACCCCGCCTGCGAAACGTCTCCGTCATTGAAGTCGGCGACTGGCCGAGCGTCCTGCCCGTGACCGAGCAGGAGCTTCGGGTCGTCGAGACCATGATGGCCGAGGTCCTTGACGAACTGTTGGGGGCCTTGCCGTGATCAGGAGTTCGTTCGATGGCGCGTCAAAGCAGCACTACGACTAGCGGCCGGGGGCGCGTGGCGCTCTATTTGCGGGTGTCCACCGGACGCCAGGCCGACAGCGATCTTTCGATCCCCGACCAGCGCCGCCAGCTGGAAGCCTATGCCCAGGCCAAGGGCTGGGCGGTCGATGTGGAGTTCGTCGAACCTGGCAATACCGCGACGGACGACAAGCGGCCGGCGTTCCAGGCGATGATCGACGCGGGCCTGACCAAGCCGCCGACCTTCGACACCATTCTCGTCCACTCGTTTTCGCGCTTCTTCCGCGATCAGTTCCTGTTTGAGTTCTACACGCGAAAACTCGCGCGCAACGGCGTGCGGCTGGTGTCGATCACTCAAGAGCTGGGCGATGATCCCATGGGCTTGATGATGCGCCAGATCATGGCGCTGTTCGACGAGTACCAGTCGCGCGAGAACGCAAAGCACACCCTGCGGGCGATGAAAGAGAATGCCCGCCAGGGGTTCTGGAACGGATCTCACCCGCCGCTTGGCTACCGCGTTGTGGATGCCGAACAGCGCGGCACGAAGACCAAGCGCAAGCTCGAGATCGACCCTCAAAAGGCCGAGTGTGTCCGCCTGGTGTTTCGCCTGGCGTTGATGGGCGATGGCCAGAGCGGGCCGATGGGCGTCAAGGCCATCGTCAACCACCTCAACGCCAACGGCCTCAGAACCCGCGACGGCGGCCGCTGGGGGATTTCATCCGTCTACGGCGTCCTGACGCGCACGACCTATGTCGGGGAGCATCGGTTCAACACGCGCGTCTATAAGAGCGGGGAGCAGAAGGACGAGTCCGAGCACGTGGTCATGGCCGTGCCGGCCATCATCGACCGCGAGACCTTCGACACGGTCCAGCAGCTGATGAACCGGCGCAACTCCAGGACCGAGGGCGGCAATTTCGCCGGCAGTCCGATCTTGTTGGCGGGCATTTGCCACTGCGGGATCTGCGGCGGGACCATGACGCTGCGCACCGGTCAGAACGGGCGCTACCGCTACTATACCTGCGCCAGCCGCGCGCGCACTGGACCGAGCAGTTGCGGCGGCCTGACGGTGCGCATGGACCTGGTCGACGCCGCGGTCGTCCACTATCTCGAAAATCGTCTGCTCGACCCCAAGCACCTCAAGGGCTTGATGGCGAACATCATCGACCGCCGTCACGAATGGGTCGAGCGCCGCCACAAGCATGTCGGTGAGCTGCGCAAGCGCGCCACGGAGGCCCAGGCTCGTCTGAAGCGGTTGCTGGACGCGATCGCTATGGGCGCCATCGAAGCCTCCGATCCCGACCTCAAGGATCAGATGCAGGAACTCAAAAAGCAACGCGACACCGCCAGTGCGGACGCCGACCGCGCCGAGCGCGCTATCGACCGCCTCGGCCCGATCATCACGCCTCAGCTACTGACGCAATTCGCGGAGGCGACTCGGAAGGCGCTGCGGAATGAGGACGGCACGTTCCGCCGTGAAATCCTGCGCGCCATCGCCCAGCGCGTCGAGATCAAGTCGAAGGTGGAGTTGGAAGTCGCCGGCTGCCAGGTCGAACTGTTTCGATCCCTGGCGGCTTCGAACGGCGTGAAGGCTGCGGCGCTCGCAATTCCTTCTCGTGTACCGGAGTGGCGCGCCCTGCAGGATTCGAACCTGCGACCGCTCGCTTAGAAGGCGAGTGCTCTATCCAGCTGAGCTAAGGGCGCGCGCTGGCCGGCGAGTCCGCGAGAGCCCTAGTGGGTCCAGGGCTGCTTGCGGTTGGCGGCGAAGTTGTCGGCGTAGGCCTTGATGATCCGCTTGGGAGTCTTCGGCTCGAACAGCTGGAACGCGATCTCGTGGCGCTGGGCGTAGGCCACGGCCTCGTCGCGCGTATCGAAGGTCAGGCGAATCTGGCCGTTCATGTCGCTGGACTGGGTCCAGCCCATCAGCGGGTCGGGCTTGCGGGCCGAGGCCGGTTCGAACTCCAGCACCCAGTCCTTGGTCTTGGCCTTGCCGGACTGCATGGCGTTCTTGGCGGGGCGATAGATGCGGGCCAGCATGGACCTCTCCCAAAGTGCCTTACCGATGGTCGGAGCGGCAGGATTTGAACCTGCGACCCTCTGCTCCCAAAACAGATGCGCTACCAGGCTGCGCTACGCTCCGAAACATCGGCAGGCGGCTGCTCTACAGGGGTTCGGCGCGCGGATCAACGGACGTAAACCTCAGACCTTCGGGAAGATCCTGTGCAAAACCCGATCGCCCGGCAAGATGCCGAGCTGCGCGGCCCGTCCGCCGGCGATCTCAAGCACGCCCAGCACTAGGCCGCCGGACGGCAAAGGCGTCTCGTCATGGGGGCGCGCGTTTCGCACGATCGACAGAATCCGCCCGTCCGGCTGGATGTAGATGATGTCCAGCGGGATGAGCGTATTCTTCATCCAATAGGCGGCCGGCTGAGGTCGCTTGTAGGTGAAGAGCATGCCGCGGTCGGGCGCGAGGGACTTACGGAACATAAGCCCCCTCGCCTGTTCGGCCTGGGTCGCGGCGATCTCGACCTGGAAGCGGGCGCGACCGCGGCTGGTGACGACCTCGACCGTCTCCAGCTTGGCTTGCGCCGCTCGCGCTCCGCCGAAGCCAAGCGCCCACGCGCCTCCCGCCAGGGCAAGGATCGCGCGCCTATCGATCATGCGCTTCGCCACACGTCACCTCGTCCGAAAGCTCATCTCAACAAGACTAGCTTCCGGATCGAGACGGCGGAAGTCAGGCGTCTCCGGCGGTGATCTCGGCGACCACCAGGCCCTTGGGGCCACGGGCGAACCGCACCAGGACGTCATCGCCGGGCTGGAGATCTTCCAAGCCTCCGCGCCGAAGCGTTTCGATATGGACGAAAATGTCACCCGGCTCGGCGTCGCGCACCACGAAGCCGTAGCCCTTGGTTCTGTTGAACCACTTGACCTTGGCATGCTCGGCCGGTCCCTCCGGGACCAGCGCGCCGCGGCCATGACCGTCCGCGCGCGGACCGTCGCGCCGCGACGGACCGTCGGCGAAGGTTCGCTTCTGGCGCTCGATCGGCATAGGCGCCGAGCTCTCGTCGAGATTGACGACCTCGCTGACCTGCCAGCCTTTTGGCCTTCGAACCACGTCGCACACGATGACCGCGCCTTCCATGGCGGTTTCGCGCCCGCAATTGCGCAGCGACGTCACATGTAGAAGCACGTCCTTCAGCCCAGTCTGGCCTGGATCATCGGGTATGATGAACCCATAGCCCTTGCCGGCGTCGAACCACTTCACCTTGCCGCTGATGCGCACGAACTCTTCGTGCGCCGCGGCGTCCTGAAAATCGTAACCAGACATCCCACCCCTCTGGCTCGCCTGATCAGCCCATCGGAGCGAGCACACGAGAACAGTGTTCTCGCGTAAGGAGAACCGTCAATGACGAAATCGCGTCAAACGGCCACGCAAGCGCCATCCGCGACATTTCGCCGCAGACACAATCTGGAAACATTCTGAAAAACACAGCCGAAGATGGCAGTCCCTAGGGGAGTCGAACCCCTCTCTCCAGATTGAAAATCTGGCGTCCTAACCGATAGACGAAGGGACCACGTCGCCGCCATAGGCGGGAACATCGTCGTAATATGGCCTCGCGGGTGGCAGTCCCTAGGGGAGTCGAACCCCTCTCTCCAGATTGAAAATCTGGCGTCCTAACCGATAGACGAAGGGACCACGGCCCCGCGAGGAAGCGGGTGTATAGCCGCGCCTCTTGGGCCGCGCAACCCGCTGGAAATCATTTTTTCGCTCCGTCCACATCCTCTGGCGCGACCCACGGGGATGGACGCGCGAGGCCGCCAGACATGGGGCTAGGCGTAGCGCGCCCGCGGATCGTGAGCGTCCTCGATCTCGAACTGAACCCCGTTGCGGCCCATGTAGTCGTCGGGCTTGAGTCGGCCCGCGACATCCAGCGCGCCGCCGCCGGCGAGCAGCCTCTGCCCCAGCGGCGTTTCGGCGCTGCGCCAGCTGACGGCCTTGATTCGATCCCCCGTCGGCCCGACCAGATCGAGCCGCACGTGCCCGCCCTTCAAGGCTGTCACGCGATCGGGCCGCACCTGGGTCATGGCGAACATCGGCTCAGGATTGCCGGGACCGAAGGGCGCCAGCCGCTGGAAGTCGTCGTGCAACGCCCGGCTCGCCGCCCGCGGCTGGAGAAGGACGTCGATCTCCACGGCCTCGGCGCCCGCCGCCTCCATCTCGCCGGCCAAACGCTCTTCGAGAAAGGCCCGGAACTCGGGAATCATCTCGGGACGAATCGACAGCCCCGCCGCCATGGCGTGTCCGCCGCCCGCCATCAGGAGCCCCGCTTCGAAAGCGGCCTGGATCGCGCGGCCCAGATTCACCCCCGGCTGCGAGCGGCCGGAGCCTTTGCCGACATTCGCCGCGCGGTCGATCCCGATGACCACCACCGGCTTGCGATAACGTTCGCGAAGACGGCCCGCGACGATGCCGATCACGCCCGGATGCCAGTCCTCGCCGGCGATGACGATGACCGGCGCGTCGGGGTTGAGATTGCCGCGCTCCAGAATCGCGGCGGCCTCCTCGACGACCGCGGCCTCGACCGCCTTACGCTCGGTATTGAGGCCATCCAGCTCCTCAGCCAGGGCCCGGGCCTCGATGGGATCGTCGGTCGACAGAAGCCGTGCGCCCAGGTCCGACCGCCCGATGCGACCGCCGGCGTTGATCCTGGGCCCAAGGATGAAACCAGCGTGGAACACCGATGGCGGCCCCGAGCCCTTGCCGACCTCGAACAGCGCCTTGAGCCCCGGATTGGCCCAGGCGCCCATGGTCCGCAGGCCCAGCGCCGTCAGAGCGCGGTTGAAGCCGACCAGTTGGGTGACGTCGCAGACCTCGCCCAGAGCGACCAGGTCCAGCCATTGGCGCGGATCGGGCTGCGGCCGGGCCTCCGTGAACAGCCCCCGCTTGCGCGCCTCGCGGTTGAGGGCGGCCAGCAGGACAAAGGTGACCCCGGCGGCGGCCAGGACGCCCTGCCCGCTCTGGCAACCGGGCCGGTTCGGATTGACGACGGCGGCGGCCGCGGGCGGGTCTTCGCGCATCAGGTGGTGGTCGATGACCACGACCTCGAGCCCGATCTCCCCGGCGCTGGCGATGGCGTCATAGGCGGCCGCGCCGCAGTCCAGCGTCACGACTAGTTCCGCGCCGCTCTCGCGGATCTTGCGGAAGGCGGCCGGACTGGGGCCATAGCCCTCGGTCAGGCGGTCGGGAATGTAGATCGGCAGCTCAACGCCCATATGGCGGAACCACCGGACCAGCTGGGCGGCGCTGGTGGCGCCGTCGACGTCGTAGTCCGCGAACACCATGGTCGGCCGCCCCTGTTCCAGAGCGTCGATCAGGATCTCGGCCGCCCGATCCATGTCGGTGAAGCTGGACGGATCGGGGAACAGCGCCTTCAGGGTCGGGCGCAGGTAGTGCTCGGAGTGCTCAAGAGAAACGCCGCGCGCGGCGAGGGCGCGCGCCAGGGGCTCGATCAGGCCGTGGCGCTGCTGGATATCGCGCGCCACCAGCGGATCGGCGGCGCGCTCGCGCCAGGCCCGACCGCTGAGGGAGCGTTCAACGCCGAGGAAGGCGCTGGGAACGAGATTGGAAACACCGTCGGCGGCCATGGCGGCAGAGTATCCGGTCATGCGGATTCGCTCCATGCGACACCGCTATGACAGTCGCGGACGCAGGATTAGCCGCGCAGCGTCTCCGACCGGACCTCTTCCACCTCGTTGGCCGAGCCGAGGACCACCGGCACGCGCTGGTGCAGCTTGGTCGGCTGGATGTCGAGGATGCGTTCGGCGCCGTCGGTCGCCTTGCCGCCCGCGCGCTCGACCACCAGGCCCATCGGATTGGCTTCGTACATCAGGCGCAGCTTGCCGGGCTTGCCCGGCTCGCGGGCGTCCCAGGGATACATGAAGATCCCGCCGCGCATCATGATGCGGTGGACGTCAGCCACCATCGACGCGATCCAGCGCATGTTGAAGTTCTTGCCCCGCGGACCGTCCTTGCCCTGCAGGCAGCCGTCGATGTAGCGGCGCACCGGCTCGGCCCAGTGGCGCTGGTTCGACATATTGATCGCGAACTCGGCCGTGTCGGGCTTGATGCTGAGGTCCGGATGGGTCAGCAGCCACTGGCCGTCGGCGCTCAGCGTGAAGGCGTTGACCCCGCTCGACAGCGTCAGGACCAGCATGGTCTGCGGGCCATAGACGGCGTAACCGGCGGCGACCTGGTTGCGGCCGGGCTGCAGGAAGTCGGCTTCGGCGGGCGCGTGGCCGGCCGGCGCGGGAAGCACCGAGAAGATCGTACCGACCGAGACGTTGACGTCGATGTTGCTGGAGCCGTCCAGCGGATCGAAGGTAACGAGATAGCCGCCCACGCGGCCAGTCGGTTCGACCTCTTCCAGCTCCTCCGAGGCCAGGCCCGCGACCGGACCACAAGCCTTGAGCGCGTCGCTCAGCATGTCGTTGGTGATGACGTCGAGCTTCTTCTGCTCCTCGTCCTGCACGTTCGTGCTGCCGGCCGCGCCCAGGCTGCCTGACAGCGCGCCGGAGGCCACCACGCGGCTGATCTGAGCGCAGGTCGCGGCGACGGTCTGGACGACATCCTTCAGAGCGGCGTCGGCCGGCTCCTTCGAGAGCCAGGCGCTCAGGTCGACAAAGGCAGTCATTCGGAACCTCAAGAGAAAGCAGAGCGGCCGCTCCTACAGCACGGCCGTGACAGCAAGGTCTCAGACCTTGCGCTTCATACGCACTTCGCGGACCGTGCCCGTCGAGGAGTTCATCACCAGGGTGTGGGTGTGGACGCAGCCGTCGCGGAAGACGACGCCGTCCACGAGACCGCCCCGCGTCACGCCCGTGGCGGCGAAGATCGCCTCGTCGCGGACGATCTCGTGCAGGTCGTACTTCTTGTCGAGGTCGGTCACACCCCAGCGCGCGGCGCGAGCCCTCTCGTCGGCGCTGCGGAACAGCAGGCGCCCCTGGAACTGGCCGCCGACGCACTTCAGGGCCGCGCAGGCCAGCACGCCCTCGGGCGCGCCGCCGGAGCCGAGATAGAGGTCGATGCCGGTCGAGGGATCGGTGGTGTTGATCACGCCGGCGATGTCGCCGTCGGTAATCAGGTGGATACGGGCCCCGGCGGCGCGAACCTTGGCGATGATCTCGGCGTGGCGTGGACGGTCCAGCACGCAGACCGTGATTTCGGTGGGGGCGACGCCCTTGGCCTCCGCCAGAGCCTTGACGTTCTCGGCTGGCGAGCGGTCCAGATCGATCACCCCGGACGGCAGGCCCGGTCCGCAGGCGATCTTATCCATATAGGTGTCGGGCGCGTTCAGCAGCGTGCCCTTGGGCGCCCAGGCCATGACCGTCAGGGCGTTGGGCTGGGCCTTGGCCGCGAGCGTGGTGCCTTCCAGCGGGTCCAGCGCGATGTCGATCTGGGGCCCCTTCCCCGTCCCGACCTTCTCGCCGATGTAGAGCATCGGCGCCTCGTCGCGCTCGCCCTCGCCGATGACGATCTCGCCGTCGATGTTCAGCTCGTTGAGCGCATTGCGCATGGCGTCGACGGCGGCCTGGTCGGCGGCCATCTCGTCGCCACGACCCAGCATCGTCCAGGAGGCTATGGCGGCGGCCTCGGTCACGCGAACGGCGTCCAGGACCAGCGAGCGGTCCAGGGTGTTCGAACTCATCCGTTTCTCCTAGCCCCCGCAGCCGAGGGCCTAGTTCCCAATGTCGCCCTCGGCGCCCGGATTTTTCCAGGTCGTTAGATGCGCGCGACGCGCAGAAGGCGGGGACGCTCTAGCACGGTCTGCAGCTTTTCGATGCGGCTAATCGCATCCAGCAGCTTCGATTCCGGGGTCGCATGGGTAACGAGCACGATCGGCACCCCGCCCGCGCCTTCGATGGGCTTTTGCAGGAAGCTGTCGATCGAGACGCCGCATTCGGCCAGGGTCTCGGAGATGGCGGCGATTACGCCAGGCTGGTCCTGGACCATGATCCGCAGATAGGCCTTGCCGACCGCCCGGGCCGGGTCGATGGCGATGAACGGCTTCAGCTCGCCGGCCGGGGCTTGGAACACCGGACGCACGGCGCGGGTCATCACGTCGGCGATGTCGGCGGCGACGGCGGCCGCCGTGGGCCCAGCGCCCGCGCCGGGGCCCTGGATGAAGATCCGGCCGATCCGGGTGCCCTCGATGAACAGCGCGTTGAGCGCCCCGCCCGCCTGGGCCAGGGGGTGATCCAGCGGCACCAGCGAGGGGTGCACCTTCACCGCGACGCCGTCCTCGGCCTTGGCCGCGCCGGCGATCAGCTTGATGCGATAGCCCAGGTCCTTGGCCAGCTTGATGTCGAGCAGGTCGACGTCGCTGATCCCTTCGATCTCGGCCGCCTCGAAGTTCGGCGCGCAGCCGAAGGCCAGAGCGGCCAGGATGCTGATCTTGTGGCCGGCGTCGAAGCCGCCCACGTCCATGGTCGGGTCGGCCTCGGCATAGCCCAGGCCTTGCGCCTCGCGCAGCACGTCGGCGAACGACCGCCCGGTCTTCTCCATCTCCGAGAGGATGAAGTTGCAGGTGCCGTTGAGGATGCCGGCCACGCTGACGACGTCGTCGCCAACCATGGCCTCGCGCAGCATCTTCACCGCCGGGGTGCCGCCCATGACGGCCGCCTCGAACAGTAGCGGCACGCCCTGGGATTCGGCGAGCGCGGCGAGCTCGGCGCCGTGCACGGCGATCAGCGCCTTGTTGGCGGTGACCACCGGCTTTCCGGCCTTCAAGGCCGTCTCGACAGCGGCCTTGGCCGGACCGTCGGAGCCGCCGATCAGCTCGACGAACAGGTCGACGTCTGGCGAAGCGGCCAGCGCCACCGGATCGTCGAACCAGGCGAGGTTCGAGATGTCGACCGTGCGCGGCCGCGACTTCGAGCGGGCCGAGACCGCGGTCACGACGGCCTTGTCGCCGGCGGGCGCGAAGCCAGGGCGTTCGGCCAGGAACTGCAGGAGGCCGCCGCCCACGGTGCCCAGGCCCGCGACGCCGACGCGCCAGGTCTTGTTCGTCATCTTCGAGTCCTCGTTACGCCGTCGGGAAAGGCCTGCCTCAGGCCTGTTCCATCTTGTTGTGGGCCTTGGCCAGGATGGAGTCCGCGTTGGCGATGAATTTCTTCACGTTGCGCGCGGCCTGACGGATGCGGTGCTCGTTCTCGACCAGACCGATCCGCACATAGCCTTCGCCGTACTCGCCAAAGCCGATGCCGGGGGCGACGGCGACGCCGGCCTCCTCGATCAGCAGGCGCGAGAACAGCATCGAACCCGCCTCGCGATAGGGCTCGGGGATCTTGGCCCAGGCGAACATCGAGGCCGGCGGGTTCGGGATGTCCCAACCCGCGCCCTGCATTGACTTGATCAGGGTGTCGCGGCGGCTCTTGTAGATCGCGCGGATCTCGTCGACGCAATCCTGCGGACCGTTCAGCGCCGTGGCGGCGGCCACCTGCACCGGCGTGTAGGCGCCGTAGTCCAGATAGGACTTCACGCGGGCCAAGGCCGCGCAGATGCGGGCGTTGCCAACCACCATGCCCACGCGCCAGCCGGCCATGGCGTAGGTCTTCGACAGCGAATTGACCTCGACCGCGATGTCCTTGGCGCCGTCGACCTGCAGCACGGACGGCGGCGGGTTGTTGTCGAAATAGATCTCGCCGTAAGCCACGTCGCTGATGACCAGCAGGTCGTGCTTTTTGGCGAGCGCGATGGCGTCCTTGTAGAAGTCGAGGTCCACCCATTGGGCCGTCGGGTTCGACGGATAGGACAGGATCAGCACGCTGGGCGGCGGCACCGAGTGCTTCACCGCGCGGCTGATGTTGGAGAGGTACTCCTCCGGCGACAAGGCCGGCACGTGGCGGATGATGCCGCCGGCCATGATGAAGCCAAAGGCGTGGATCGGATAGGCCGGGTTCGGGCAGATGATCACGTCGCCCGGCCCGGTCAGGGCCTGGGCGAGGTTGGCGAAGCCTTCCTTCGATCCCAGGGTCGCGATGACCTCGGTGTCGGGGTTCAGCTTCACGCCGAAGCGACGGCCATAGTAGTTGGCCATGGCCTTGCGCAGGCCCGGGATGCCCTTCGAGGCCGAGTAACGGCCGGCCTTGGGATCCCTGGCGGTCTCGATCAGCTTGTCGACGATATGCTGCGGCGTCGGCATGTCGGGATTGCCCATGCCGAAGTCGATGATGTCGGTCCCCTCGGCGCGGAGGCGCGCCTTGATCTTGTTGACCTCTTCGAAGACGTACGGCGGCAGGCGGCGGATACGATGAAAATCGGTGCTCATGACGGCTCGTTGCGCCGCGTCGGCGCTTTGGGAGCGAAAAGTCGGGCATGGATAGACCCCGAGCGGGGTCAAGCCAAGCCAGTTCAAGGAAGATTATGCCTCCGTCGCCCTATTGGGGCTGGGACGGAGGCGCGCTAGCTCGGCCGCGGGCTGCGCGGGCGAAGGCTTCGGTGTTGGCGCGGTCGGTGTCCGTCGGCGCTTCGAAGGCCGGAGGCGTGACGTCGCGGCGAGCCTTGGCGGCGTAGGATTCGGTTTCCTTGAGTTCCCAGGTCGAGGGCGCGGTGGCGCGCGCCAGGGCGTCGCCGGCGGCCTGCTGCTGGGCGACGGCGCCGCGAATCTGATCGGCGCTGGGAATGTCGCTCGGGATCGCCGGGATCTCGGAAAGCTTGAGGCGGGCGCCCTTGGTCTTGGCGGCGGTGGCGACGGCGGCGGC
>Ga0247725_1001600_pt1 | contig 11108 bp, 11 predicted proteins | sample OKSTACKMCFT3sol_FD_183021 | JGI IMG/M metagenome (GOLD analysis project Ga0247725, IMG submission 183021) | Subsurface sediment microbial communities from gas well in Oklahoma, United States - OK STACK MC-FT3-sol | ecosystem: Environmental > Terrestrial > Deep subsurface > Rock core/Sediment... | reverse complement strand
TATGGGAGTGGGCAGCAGCTTTGCCGAGGCCTATGCCAAGGCGCAGTTGGGTGCCAACCACGCCGTACCGAAAGAGGGTCGTGCCCTCTTGTCAGTGCGTCACAGCGACAAGGCGCAGGTGGTCGATTTGGCCGCCAAGCTGCTGGAGCTGGGCTACGAGCTGGATGCCACCCACGGCACCGCCGTCGCACTGGGTGAGGCGAGCATCAACCCGCGCCTGGTCAACAAGGTACACGAAGGACGCCCGCACATTCTGGATCGCATCAAGAATGGCGAGTACACCTACATCGTCAACACCGCCGAAGGGCGGGTGGCGATCCAGGACTCCAAGCAGCTGCGTCGCGCCGCTTTGCAGAACAAGGTGGCGTATACCACCACCATGAATGAGGCTTTTGCCACCTGCATGGCCATCAGCGTGGATGCCACCGCTAACGTCAACTCGGTGCAGGAGCTGCACCAGAAGGTGAAAAACCGCTAAGAGTTTGCAGCGGGCATCAGCCCGACTTGCCAGACGACCAACCCCCGCCAGCGATGGCGGGGGTTTCTTTTTATCAGGCGCTCACCGTTCGGTTCGGAGCGGGTGAGCCATTTAGGAAGGTCATGAGTTCCGCATCGCAGACAACGGATGGCGCGTGGGGTGGTAAAAGCTGGCAAGGGGAGGGGATGCTGCGAGCGCGGGTTTCAACTGCAGCAGGCAATCCTCTACAATGGCCCTACTTTGCTTGTCAGTGCAGTGCCAGCGGCGCTGCCTGTAGGGCCTACAAAAATGGACATGCTTATGACCGCTTTGCCTTCCTGTCGTCTTCTTGCCTTCTGCTCTGCCTTGTTGCTGGCCGGTTGTGCCAGTGAGCCCGCCTCCGCGCCTGCCAAAGAGGCGAGCGTGAGCAACCCCAAAACGCCGCCTGCCATGCAGCCGCGTAAACCGGCGGACATGAAGAGCCGCATCGTGCGCTTCTTGCCCCGTCAGGTGCCGGACAAACAGGGATGGGCCAATGACGTGGTGACGGCGCTCACCACCCAGGGGGTGACGGTCAATGATCACAATGTCTGTAGCGTGCTGGCGGTGGCGGAGCAGGAAGCCACCTATCAGGCCGACCCCGTGGTGCCGGGCCTTGGCAAGATCGCCTGGAAGGAGATCAACTCACGGGCAGCCAAGCTGCTGATCCCCGAATTTATGGTGCGGGCCGCGCTCTCCATCAACTCGCCCACCGGCAAGAGCTACGCCGAGCGCATCGACAAGTTGCGTACCGAACGGGAGATGAGTGAAATCTTCGAAGACATGATCAGCATGCTGCCGATGGGCAAGACGCTGTTTGGCAACCTCAACCCGGTGCATACCGGCGGCCCGATGCAGGTGAGCATCGCCTTTGCCGAGGCCAACGCCCGTGGCTACCCCTATCCAATCAAGGATTCCATCCGCCACGAAGTCTTTACCCGTCGCGGCGGCATCTGGTTTGGCACCAAGCATATCTTCGGTTATCCCGTCGACTACCCGGATACCCTCTACCGCTTTGCCGATTTCAACGCCGGCTGGTACGCCAGTCGCAATGCCGCCTTTCAGGCCGCCGTCAGCCGCTTGAGTGGCAAAACTCTGGCGCTGGACGGGGATCTGATCCGCTATGACTCGGATCTGCCGGGCAACACCGAGCTGGCCGTCTACACCCTCGCCAACCGGGTCAATATGAGCAAACAGGCGATCCACCAGAGCCTGCGCAAAGGGGATACCGCCGAATTTGCCGAGACCGACCTCTACCATCGCATCTTTACCTTGGCCGACAAGCAAGCGGGCAAGCGACTGCCCCGCGCCATCCTGCCCGGCATTCAGCTAAAGAGCCCGAAAATTACCCGCAACCTCACCACCGCCTGGTTTGCCAAGCGGGTAGATGACAGGGAGCAACGCTGCGTGCGGCAGATGGCGACGATTCGGTAAGAAGCATCAAGGGCGGCCAATTGGCCTGTTTCTTATACAAAAATCCCCAAGCATCGCTTGGGGATTTTTTTGAACATCTCTCCCATTCTGTGATCTGAACCTTTCATCGCTCTCTTCCCTGGTTCTAACATGCCCTTCACTCAACCGGCGCACTGGACGCTGACACAGTTGGGCAACGCCAACCTCAACGACCCAAGACGCACCAGAAGGCTGGTGGCCCTCGCCACTGCCCTTGCTCACCAACCATGAGATTGTGTGTCACACCTTCCCCTCTCACCTGCTGATATGGAGGGCGCATACCGCTTCATTCGCAGCCCACATGTCAGTGCCGAGGCCATTGCCAACGCCGGCTGTGCCGTCACCGCCGCCCATGCCAGAGACCATTCCCTCTTGTTGGCGCTGGAAGACACCACGGCCCTTACCTTCAATCATGCCTGTGTCAGAGACGAGTAGGGCCACACCAACCAGGGCAGCAGTCGGCCCTGCAGGCTCACTCCGTGCTGCTGTTCGCGCCGCACGAGCGCAAGGTGGTGGGCTTGGCCGCCCAGCAAATCTGGACCCGCGATGTCAGCAAACGAGGACAGCGTGCCCAATATGCGACCCGCCCCTATCAGGAGAAAGAGAGCTACAAGTGGGAGCAAACCGCCAAGACACTCGCTACCCGGCTTGGCAGCACCATGGCCAACGTCATTACGAGCGGCGCTGGCTCATCGAGGATTACCACAAGGTCTGGAAGAGTGCAGGCACGCGGGTCGAGGCGTTGAGGATGCAGAGCTGGGAGAACCTGACGCGTATGAGCGTCATCCTGGCCTTTCTCGCGGTGCGGTTGCTGCAGTTGCGATTTATCAAAGAGGAGCCTGCCGCGCAGGGAGAGCGCTGCCAAGGGCTGCTGGGCACAAAGAGCTGGCAGCTGCTGTGGTTGAAGATGGAGAAGAGGGCCCTGCCAAATGAAGCTCCCGATATGGCGTGGGCGTACAAGAGCCTGGCGATACTGGGGTGTTGGAAGGACACCAAGCGCACGGGGCGAGCCTCGATAGCGGTATTATGGGAGGGCTGGTTTAGGTTACAGACTCTCCTTGCAGGCTATGAACTGGCGCTGTCTCTTGAGCATCAACAGTTGTGATCTAGAGACAGCCGCAAGGTGGCATTTTTAATGGGCGCCGGGTGGCTCAGCGAGGCTTGAAACGCTCGACCCAGGGGTTGGCGGTGAGGCCGTGCAGGATGACGCTCAATATGATGGTGCAGAGCACGGTGGCGATGATGGGACGCTGGCCAATCAGGGCAGGCTCGTTTTGCAGCACCATCACCGCAAAGACGATACTGGCAAGGCCCCGCGGGCCGAACCAGCCGATAAAGAGCTTGAGCTCGGGCTTGAGGCCGGTGCCGATGAGGCTGAGCCAAACCGGCACTATCCGCAGCAGGGTGAGGCTGGCAATGGCATAGATCCAGTATTGCCAGTGCAGTAGCTCCGGCAGAATGGGCATCAGGGTCGCGCCAAACACCATCCAGATCACCACGGAGAGCAGGTCGCCGTAGCCTTCGCAGCTGTCCATATAGGCGTGCTTGTGCTCGCCGAGGCGGTGGCCGATAAAGAGGCCGCCGACAAAGGCGGCGATAAAGCCGCTCCCCCCCAGAGTCTGGGCCAGCGCAAAGCAGAGCAGGGCCAGGCCCGGCATGGTGAGCTGACGCCAGAGTGGCAGTTGCCAGCCATTGAGATAGGAGATTTTCAGTAGCCGGATGGTGAGGCTGGTCAGCACAAAGGCGACCAGCAGGCCAATGCCGATCTCCTCCAGCATCAGGGTGATAGCCAGGGTGGCGGTGCCTGCGTGCCGCTCTGTGGGGGCGATAAGGGCCAGCAGCAGAAGCAGCACCGGTACGCAGATGCCGTCGTTGAGGCCGCTCTCCTGATTGAGCCCTTCACGCACAGGTGCAGGCACCGCGGGGTTGCTCACCACCGCCTTGCCGAGCGCCGCATCGGTGGGCGCGAGAATGGTCGAGAGGATCGCCATCTCCAGCAGTGGCAAGTCGGGGAAGATCCAGTGGCCAAACAGGGCGCCACAGAGCAGGGTGAGGGGCAGGCCAATCAGCAGCAGCCGGATGGGGAGCTGGCGGTTGGCCAGCAATACCTGCCAGTTGGTGTTGGCGGCATCGTTGAACAGCACAATTACCAGCGTCAGCTCGGCCAGCAGCTTGATGCCGGCGCTGTCGATAGAGAGGGAGAGCAGCTCCAGCCCGCCCGGCCCCAGCAGCCAGCCGGTCAGCAGAAAGAGCAGGGGGCCGTTGACCAGTTTTGACTCGAAGCGCCCCGCGATCAGGCTGTAGATCAGCAAGAAGGCGGCGATCACCGCCAGATTCTGGTAAAGCAGGTGTGCATCCATACAACCTCCTTTTTGCCCCCGCAGGGGCGGTTTAATCGGTCAGGCAGTCTGGATCGAACACATACTCCCCGTCCAGCCAGCGCACGATTTCGTCGACGCAGGATTGGTCGCGAAACGGCAGATAGCGCGCTTTGAGGGCGGCAATCTGCTCGGGGGTGAGCTGCGCCAGCCCCAGATCCTGAAACAGCGGCAGGTCGGCCTCGATCATCGCCGAGATCTGCGGGCCGCAGGTGGCGTTGAGGGCGGCATGCAGCGCCTTGTCGGGGTCGTATTGTTTGCCGAGCCGGTAGCTCATTGGCAGGGTAGCGAGGGGCAGGGCGGAGAGTGCCGCCTGCTTCATCGGGTTGACCGCATGGCCAGAGACCAGCTCTGCCAGCTCGGCGGGGCGGTTCTCGAAGGCGCGCAGGTGCAGGTAGCTGCTCGCCTTGCTGCCATCGTTAACCGGGTAGTTGTCCCACAGGAAGGGCTTGCGGCCGAGCAGTTCGGTCACCTGCTTGAGGTGACTGGCTGGATATTCGCTGGAGCAGACCTTGGGGCCGGTCCAGAAGATCTCGAAACGGCGATCGAGCTGCTCGCCAAGCTCCTCCAGATAGCGGGGAGGCATGGCGCCAAACACCTTCTCCAGCACCGGATCGGTCGAGTAGTAGCTGGGGCAGAAGATGAGGCGGCTTGCCTTGCTGTGGGCCGCGATATCGTGGGCGATGGTGAGCTGGTGACTGGCCAGGTCCGGGGTATCCCCCTTCATGTCGTCAAACAGCACTGCCAGAATGTCAGGCTGCAGCATCTCGTCGATGAGGCGCACTTTTTCAAGCAGTGCCGGGCGCTTGCGATCGTAGTCGTGATGCGCCCCCATGGGGCTCAAGCCCACCCCGAAGGCGAGCCCGTTGGCGCGGCACTGGCGCGCCAGTTCGGCGAGATCGGCCAGCTGCTGCTCGGGCCAGGGGAGGGCCCAGTGCTTGCGCAGATAGCCATCCTCTTTCGGTGCATAGATATAGAAGCCGTAGCCGTGGCGTGGCAGCCACTGGGCGTTGCGGGCGCGGGCCTGCCAGCTCCATCCCTTGCCAAAAAAGCCTTCAATGACCCCCAGATTGGCTGCGGGGGGCAGGGGGCCGGACAGCAAACTTTGATATGGCATAACACTCTCCCTTCTTGCTGGGGACTTGATACGGGACGGTCGGTCAGACCGGGTCCTCTTCCTGAAAGCGCACCCCGATCTTGCTCGGCACGCTTTCGTCCATTTCGGCCACGGTCCAGATCAGGCCCTGCCATTCGATGTTGTCACCGACCACCAGATTATCGCCCAACTGGCTGGCAATAAAATCGCCCAGTGTCTGATCCGCCACCTCGCTCACATCCAGCCCGTAGAGAGGGGCGAGATCCACCAGTCGTGCCGCCGCTTCAAGCAGGAAGTCACCGAAGAAGCGGGGGCCGAGATCTTGCTCCGGCGCCTGACTGAACAGCTGACCGAGGGCGGGAAGGTCGCGTTCGTGACCGATCACGCAGAGGATGTCATCGGCCTGCAGACAGGTACTGCCCGAGGGGTGGAGCAGCTCGCGGCCACGAAACAGGGCGCAGATCCGGGTGCCGGTGGGCATCTGCAGATCCCGCAGCGGCGAGCCGATGCACCACTTCTCCTCCCCCAGCTGGTAGACGAAGGTCTCCCACTGGCTGTCGAGATCGATCTCGAGCCCGGAGCGGTTGATGGGCGACGGCGGTGCCGGTACCTCCACCCGCGCCAGTTTTGAGGCCAGCGGCAGCGAGCTGCCCTGCAAAATCAGCGAAACCAGCACCACGAAGAAGGCGACGTTGAAGTAGAGTTGGGCGTTGGGCAGCCCCGCCATCATGGGGAAGACCGCCAGAATGATGGGCACGGCGCCGCGCAGGCCAACCCAGGAGATAAACCAGCGCTCGCGGGGGGCGAAGTTCTTGAACGGCAGCAGCCCGATCCAGACCGACACCGGGCGGGCAAAGAGGATCATCCACATCGCCAGCGCCAGCGCGGGCAGGGCGATGGGCAGCAGCTTGTGGGGGGAAGCGAGCAGCCCCAGCACCAGAAACATGCCGATTTGGCTGAGCCAGGTCAGACCGTCCAGCACCGACAATGTGGTGCTGCGGCTGCGCAGGGCGAGGTTACCGAGCAACAGACCGGTGAGATAGATGGCGAGAATGCCGCTGCCACCGACCGCCGTGGTGAGGGCGAAGATCAGCAGACCGCCGCTGACGGTGAGCAGCGGATAGAGTCCCGGCGCCAGACGGGCGGTGTTGATGAGACGCCACAGCAGCCAGCCGCCGCCAAGGCCAATCCCGGCGCCAAGACCAAACTGCTTGACCAGTTGCAGCAGCAGGAAGCCCCCATCCAGCCCTTGCTGGGCGGTGGCGAGCACCTCGATCAGGGTGACGGTGAGAAACACCGCCATGGGGTCGTTGCTGCCTGACTCTATCTCCAGAGTGGCGCTCACCCGCTCGTTGAGGCTGCGCCCGCCAAGCAGGGAGAAAACCGCTGCCGCATCGGTGGAGCCGACGATGGCGCCGATCAGCATCCCCTGCATCAGGTTGAGGTCAAACAGCCAGGCGGCGGCCAGACCCGTCAGGCCGGTGGTGATGGCCACACCGACCGTCGCCAGCGACAGGGCAGGCCAGAGCGCCACCCGGAACGATGAGACTCGGGTGCGCATGCCGCCGTCGAGCAGAATGATGGCGAGCGCCAGGTTGCCCACCAGATAGGCGATGGAGTAGTCAGCGAAGTGGATGCCACCGGGGCCATCCTCACCGGCCAGCATGCCGACGGCGAGGAAGATAACCAGAATGGGAATACCGAGGCGGGAAGAGAGGGCGCTCAACAGTACGCTGGCTCCCACCAACAGGGCAGCGACAAAAAAGAAACTGTTGATGGTAGCGGCATCCAAGGGCGAACTCCTTCCTGGTAATGTGCAAAGTAGGCACATTATATGCAGTTAGGCCCCCCTTGTGTGGCTTATTTGTGCATCAATTTGCACTTTCTTACATTTTTCATCCCTTTTTTCAGCATGGCCGCGCCATATTCTGACAGTGACGGGGTTAACGAAAGCGGAGTCAAAGGAGCGTCGATTTCAGGATGCGCAGGGAGGAGAGGGCGGGGAAAAGCGAAACGGCACAGCAGAGGGAGAGGGGAGCACAAGGGCGCTCCCCACGGGATGGGGCAGGATTCAGTCGTCCTCGTCATCCTTCACTTCGCGGATCTTGTCCTTGTAGTTGGGCAACTGCTTCTCCAGCCGTTTCATGTCTTTGATGGCATTGAGAAACAGCCCGAGCAGTAACAGCAGCGGCAACCCTATCCACAGCCAGAGATTCATGGGATTTTCCTTTCGTCAGGACAGGTGGTGACATAACGGGCCAAAATTTCATCAAGGTTGGCCAATATGGTCGACTTGCCTTCAATATCCGCCTGTTGCAGGCAAAGCGCCAGTGCCGCGGGATCGAGCCGCTGCTCATCGGACTCCAGCGAGAAGCTGATATGCCAGGGCTCGTAGGCGACCCCGCTCTCTGCCCCGACCGGCTTGGCATAAGGGAGGAAGAAGCCGAAGTCGCTCATATGATCGCTGAGCCACTCGCTGAGATCTGCAAACCAGCCCCCGGCTTCATACTCCCACGGCTCCAGCGCCAGTTTGGTATCGGCGGGCAAACAGTCCGGGTCGTAGATGTCGAGATCGGTCCCCCAGTGGTGGCGGCTGGTGCCGGGCAGGGCGCTCCAGCGCAGGATGGCGTGCAGCCGCTCCACCTCGCCCAGTTGCAGGGCATCGATGGGCTGGCTGTTGGCATCGAGCAGTGGCCGTTCGCCGCGCCACTTGCCATTCCAGATGGCGAGCTGGCGCTCGAAGCTGCGCCAGCTGGAGGCCGCCTGCAGGTTGAACCCCTCATAGGCGGCCGCCACCTGCATGTCGTTGAAGGCCGCCGCGGTGGCGGCAGTCAGCCGATGGGGGCCGCGCCCCACCAGAATAAGGTGGCTCTCGTCGAGCCCCAGCAGTTGTTCCTGCGTCATGCCAGCAATCTCTCGAGCACCCCTTGATACATGTCCGCCAGCAGATCCAGATCGTCCGCCTTCACGCACTCGTTCACCTTATGAATGGTGGCGTTGACTGGCCCGAGCTCAATCACCTCGGCGCCGGTGGGGGCGATAAAGCGCCCGTCGGAGGTGCCACCAGTGGTGAGCAGGGCCGGTCGCTGACCGTTCACCGCCTCGATGGCCGCCACGGCCGCATCGAGCAGCGCGCCGGTGTCGGTGAGGAACGGCTGGCCGGAGAGGGTCCAGCTCAGCTGATAATCGAGGCCATGTTTATCCAGCAGCGCCTCGACTCGCTCGCGGATATCCATGTCGGTCAGTTCGGTGCTGAAGCGGAAGTTGAACTGGACCTGCAGCTCGCCCGGAATGACGTTGGAGGCGCCGGTGCCGGCCGAGATGTTGGCGATCTGGAAGCTGGTGGGGGGGAAGTAGGCGTTGCCCTCATCCCACACGGTGGCAGCGAGTTCCGCCAGCGCTGGCGCGGCTTTGTGAATGGGGTTGCCCGCCAGATGGGGATAGGCCACATGGCCCTGCACTCCGCGCACCAGCAGATCGCCGGTGATGGAGCCGCGGCGGCCGTTTTTCACTACATCTCCGACCACGGCGGTAGAGGAGGGTTCACCGACGATGCACCAGCGGATCTTCTCGTTGCGGGCCTCCAGGGTGTCGATCACCCGGGTGGTGCCATTGATAAAGGGCCCCTCTTCATCGGAGGTGATGAGAAAGGCGATGGACCCGGTGTGATCCGGATGCTCGGCCACGAAGCGCTCGACCGCCACCACCATGGCAGCCAGCGAGCCCTTCATGTCGGCGGCGCCGCGCCCGTAGAGCACACCATCCTTGATGGTCGGCTCGAACGGCGGGGTGTGCCATTTGTCCAGCGGCCCGGCGGGCACCACGTCGGTGTGGCCGGCGAAGCAGAACAGTGGCCCCTCGCTGCCACGGCGGGCCCAGAGGTTGGTGGTGTCCTCAAACACCATGGGCTCGATAACGAACCCGATCTTGGCGAGGCGCTCCGCCATCAGGGTCTGGCACCCTTCATCGAGGGGGGTAACGGAGGGGCGGCGGATCAGATCCTTGGCCAGTGCGATGACATCCGACATCAGTTGTCCTTAGTTGTCCTTAACGGGAAAAGAGGGATTGGTAGTGATCAGCCTTGAAACCCAGAGTCAGTTCGCCGTCACGGTCCAGCAGCGGGCGCTTGATCATGGCCGGATGTTCCAGCAGCAGGGCGCGTGCCTTGGCGGTGTCGAGTCCCTGTTTGGCCTCATCCGGCAGGGCGCGGAAGGTGGTGCCGCGGCTGTTGAGCAGGGCTTCCCAGCCGAGTTTTGCCAGCCAGCTGTCCAGATCGTCCGGGTTCAGGCCGTCGGCGCGGTGGTCGTGAAAGCGGTAGTCGATACCGGCCTCATCCAGCCACTTGCGGGCTTTCTTGATGGTGTCGCAGTTCTTGATGCCATAGAGGGTGATGGCCATGGGGCGTCCTTCTCTTGTGGGCGCTGGCCGTGGGCCGCGTCCCGAAAATCCGAATCAACAGAGTGCAAGGGCCCGATTCTGGCATTGTGGCAATCCCATGGCAACGCCGATGGTCCGGCTCGCGGGTTTTACCGGAACTGGTCACACCTGAGCGGCGTTTTTGAGATCAAGATCAGAAGCGGTGCGGTGGGTATGCCCGATGGGGCGGTGATTGCGGAGAAAAGCCGCTATTGCAGGAGAAAAAGAGAAAGGGCAAACGCCAGATAGCCAAAACGCGCCAGCGGGCGCGTTTTGGTCGGCATCATCAAGCACCTCAATCAGTGCAGGGTGGTCCACTCATGGTCAAAGACCCGGGCCCGTTCCCAGGGTGCATCAGGCAGGCTGGAAGAGAGGCCAGTGTATTTGCCCACGTCGTCCACCACGATGGCGGAGAGGATCGGCAGGTTGTTTTCGGTGCAGTACATGCGGATGCGTTGCAGCAGGGTGCGCAGTTCATCCTGGCACTGCTCCAGCCCGGCCTGCTTGGCCAGTTTGGAGTAACGAATGGTAGTGCGTTCCTTTGCAGACTCGACGAGGATGTCCCACAGCTTGTAGTCGCAGGTCGAAGCACCTGCGGTGGCTTGGCTTGTCATAACTCTCTCCGGCGCGAAATGGTCGCTATATGTCGAAGCGCATCTTCGCCAGTTCGGCGCCGTCATATGTTGATCCAACGCAAAAAAGAGGGGAGTCGCGTCACACAATTCCCGGATATGGGGTGATAAAGGTTTTTTGGCAGTTGAAATAACGAAAAATTGTTACATGGCCGACATATTATGCTAATGAATCACGGTGACGGCACCTTTATTGATAGGGATCAAAGGCAAACAGTGGTCAGATCACTAGATTTCGCTCTTCGATAAATTTATCAGGAGTGAATATTGGAACTTTTATTCGTCTTGCTCGTTCTGGTCGCCGTGGTCTACGGCATCATCAAGGATTACAACCCGCAGGCGGTGTTGGCGCTGGCGGGCATGGCCATTTTTGCAGTGGCCTACTGGTTGGGGCTGCACCCCATTCTCCCCGCTGACAAGAGCACCGGCTTCGCCCTGTTCGACCTGTTCGAAGTGTTCAAGGGGATCTTCTCCTACCGCGCGGCGGGCCTCGGCCTCACCATCATGGCGGTGGCGGGCTTTGCCACCTACATGTCCCATATCGGGGCCTCCCAGGCGCTGGTGCGGGTGGCGGTCAAACCGGTGGCGGGCATCCAGTCCAGCTATCTGATGCTCTCCATCTGCTATCTGGTGGCGGT
>Ga0247725_1001599_pt1 | contig 11123 bp, 20 predicted proteins | sample OKSTACKMCFT3sol_FD_183021 | JGI IMG/M metagenome (GOLD analysis project Ga0247725, IMG submission 183021) | Subsurface sediment microbial communities from gas well in Oklahoma, United States - OK STACK MC-FT3-sol | ecosystem: Environmental > Terrestrial > Deep subsurface > Rock core/Sediment... | reverse complement strand
GCCTCAACTCATGGGGATTGTTCCCAATAATACCGGCGGCTTTGGTGATGCCGGCAAGGCGGCACAGGTATTTGATGCTAACGAATTGGATTGTATTCGCCAGTCACTACTCGCTATCAACGACTGGGCAGGTGAAGAGGTTATTCGCTTTAAGCCGTATCAATTAGCAACTGAAAGCAGCAAGCAGCCTTACTTGCTGGCTGATAATGTGTAACTAAACAACAAAAAGATGTAACTAAAAACTACACTAGCAAACTGTTAAAAATCTACCGCCTTCGGGCGGTTTTTTATTGCCTTTTCTTGCTTGTTTTTTGAGCAAAGCCCTTTATAAAACCATCAATTTAAAGCTCATAGGAAGCGATTTAAAGCGATAACTCGACTTGATAACCATTTGACGGCCTAAAACCTCTTTTTGGTGCTCCGCATCAACTACGACCCCGAGCGCGCGTTCAAACCCCCGCCACGCCTGCCCGCTTTATCGGGTGAAAAAAACGCAAAAACGCGATCCCTTAAAACCGCGCCAGCGCTGGCGGCTTTCAGTGATGTAACCCAGTTACAAAAAACGCAAAAAAACGCATTAGCGATCATTTAGCGATCCCGCGATCAATTAAAAAGTTAGATATGTTTCTGTAGGGGTAAAGCTTGGTGCAATTAGTCACTAAGGAGTGGCGTTCCAACTCCTTAATGGCCTTTATCACACCTTACTATTTAGCAAGCTCCCGCTTGTTCTGCTCCGTAAGTTGCTTGGCTTTCGGTGTACTTATCTCCAGCATCAGATGAAAGCTGCTCAATGAGACCTTTACAGGAGAAACCTTGCATATCGAGGTATTGCTTCGCAGATTTTACTGCGTTTTTATTCCAATCAACGTTCAGGCTATCAACCGCTATCGTTGCATCAGAAACGTTATAACCTTCACCATACTCTGATGAGAGCTGCTCAATCAGTCCGTCACGCGAAAAACCTTGCATACTGAGGTATTGTTTTGCAGACCTTACAGCATTTTTTTGAGGCCCTGTTAGGCTGTCGGCTAATACAGGTGCAGCAGCAAACAAAGCGGCAATTATTGTTATTTTTAAAACATCCATACTAATTTCTCCATGTGTAAGAATAAAAAGCTTGCACTCAATTTTTACACTACTTATTTAGTGTGATTTTTGCAATTCATCATTTGACGGATTTCTATGACCGTCTGTCAATAGCGGCCGATACCCGCTATCTTGTTTTGCTTCAATGATCCGCCGCCTTAACTCGTCAAAGTTCTGCTCACTTTTACTCTTTTGCAGCGCAGCATACTGCATGGCCAAGTCCGCTTTTTTGTTTAGCAACATTAATGCCTGGCTAAAATGCTGCTGGGTAACATGAAAGCGGGCGTAAGCTCTTTTTGCTGGCAAGCCTTCAACTAAGTGAGCGCGGAGCGCATTTTTTTTATTTTCGCTGGTGATGCCAGTAAGCTTAAGCAGTACTTCAAACTGCTCTGCAGTCTCACAACCTTGAATCAGTGTTTTCAAGCTAGGCCTCCATAGTTTTAATTGTCTATAGCCAGCAAAGCGGCCATCACGGCTTGGCGTTCTGCTGCAGGCAATGCTTCAAAGTTTTTTGCCCATCTTGCTGCTTTACGCTTTATTCGCTGGCGATCAGTAAAATCCTTTCCCGCAAACGAATGGTAATGCTGATCACCAGGATGAAAGCTGCACCATACTGTTTCCGTTCTCACTCCGCCGCGTGTCATAGCCTGAAAGTCTTTGCTATACCAATCAGCTAGCTCCGTGTCATACAAATGATTTCGGTAACCAGAAATGATGATAAAAACACCCTTAAGTACTGCTAAATGCTTAACAACAGTAAGCAGCTCTGCATGATCCGCATCAGTGAGCTCGTTTTTATATCTTGCATTGCTTGTTCTGGTTGAGTGCACATAAGGCGGATCAAGATAAATTACCGTTTTGCTGGTTGGGGTAAATGTCTTTAGCCAGTGGATGGCGTTAGCGTTGATGATGTTCATAGACAGATTTAGATCTGCCGCAGCATGGTTAAATTTATCTATGACACATGGGTTAATTTCGATACCGATGTTTTCTAACGCTGGCGCTTTACGACGAATGATTGCACCAGTGCCGAGGAACGCCTCGATATAAGTGTCATGTGGCGGCATCAAGTTAATAATGGCCTGAAAAACACCACTCCCATTTTTTGCACCTAAATAGCTTTGCTTAGCATCTGTCATAGATATTTCCGTCCATGGCCAACATAGACATTGGCGTCTGTACTCGATACCGCTGGTACCGCAAAGTTATATTTGTCTATGGTAGTTTTCCCCCACGACTGCATTTCTGAGACAAGCTCATCGAGCGGAAGATCCCTAATTTCGTGATATCGATATGGTTCGTTACGCAGTTGGCCATCATCAACCCACCATTCCCCGCCATCGGCATCCATCACCCGACAACCATCGAACAGTAAACGCTCAATGTTGGCAGGATCCGTAATCCCCACCTGCGCAAGGTGCCTGATAATTCGACTATCAACCTCCTCCAAAACAGGGTCTGTACAGTTATTCCTACAAGTCCAAGGAGAGCCAAAAGCCGAAGGCAACAGCGCCATACTCCACTTAGGCATAGCTTCTTTGAGTTCTTTTCTTGAAAGGCGGCTTTCGGCATTCATGGCGCGGTTAACGGTGAACAAGTCATTGCGGCGCTGCTTAAGTGCCTTGTATGCGTCTTGCTCTTCGTCAGTCGCCTTGCGCAATTTCCAGCGCTCGCCACGGGTGATGAGCAAGCGCTTTTCACCAAAGGCAATGCCGCTAATGCCTTGTACGCGCTTAGTGGCTTCACCGTATTGGTTGCCCTCAGGGGTTACGTCATAATTGAGCGAAAGCTGGGCATGTTTCATGGCCTCTTCATAGCCTTTCCAATCCGAGCTACAAGCCGCAGCCCTTGCTGCCTCAATCTCAGGCGATTGCGGGCCAACCTTTAAGCGGCGTAATTCGCGCCATATCTGCACCGACTCAGCGCCATAAAACTGGTATTGGCGAATGCCATATCGACTGGCCCATGCGGCTACGCGGGCGGATGCCGCCTCGATGGTTTGGCCTGATTCCAGTTCAAGCTCTTGTTGGCCATGCATGTGATCCCCGGGGATGCCTTTAAGCAAGTACTTGATAAAGTAACCAGCAAGGCCGCTTTTGCCGTTCGCGTCTTTTCTGATGGGTTCTATCTTTAGCCTGTGCTCTGCCGCGCCTGGTTCATCGCCATCAACTTGGTAGGCGTACTTGGTAATAATTGCTCTTACTGCCGCTTCATGCTCAGGCTTAATTACCCACGCCATATGCCAGTGTGGCGTCGAGTCCTTATGCGGCTCAGCGACACGAAACCCTAAAAATGGAATGTTGCGATAACCCAATGCCGAGCGCATTTTGGCAAAGGTATCAACGAGGTATTTCTGTGCTCGCTTGGCGTTGCCAAGATCCCACTTATGCGAATTGGAATGGTATTTACTCGGGCAAGTAAGCGTTACTGCAAGCGCAATCATGCCCGCAGCATCAGCGATTTCTTCTAAGCCACGGTTACGCACAATCAGCTCTGTAACACGGTTTGTCGGGTTAGCGTTACCCGCCATCGCCGCTTCAATCAGCGGTAAGATCACCCCATCATCATTTTCAATCATGGTGCTTTCAAGCCACTGCATCGCCGTCTTTTGCTGTGACTGCCACTCGCTAAAGCACTCATCGCTGACAAAGGGGGTTTGTTTGGTCACAAGGCCAGCCACTAAACACAGGTGTTCGCAGCACTGGTCGCGCAGCTTTAATAGCTTCTTGCCCCACCATTTTGGGCAGGTCATCCGCAATATTGCGCACTCAGCGGCTTCGCTAATGTGGTCAATGTGTGCCGCTTGCCAGTATGGCGGCTCGATGCGCCATGTTTTGCACAGTTCGGCGGCAGCGTCATAGGCGTTAAAATAAGCCATGTCACTGTGGTCAGCAGCGGCAATCGCTTTAACCTGCATCATGCAAGCGTCAGCCATTTGTGAGGCTACCTGCTTAAGTTCAGTGGATTTACGATGGCGTAACAATCTAAATGCACTAAATGGCGATGCCGCAACTAATGAGCGGCTTTCAGGGTCCAAATCCTCATTATCATCAAGCTCCTGCGTTGAGTGCTTAACAAATTTCATGCCCGATATTTTGCAAAACGGATACTGATGCCAAACCACGGTTAATTTTTTAATGGTCTCGCGTAAATACCCTATCCCTGCAACTGTGCCGCCATGGTTAACTCGCTGCTGATAGATATGTTTAACGTGATTGCGCACATGGTGCGACAGTGGCGCAATTGCAGCAAAGCCCTTGGTAACGGTAAAAGGCTCAATCTGAGCATCAAAAATATCTTGATACAGCCTAACGGTATCAACACGTTGTTGCGTCGCCTGGCTATCAATCCCATCATCCCATAAATCCACAGCAGCGCCTTGGTACTGCGGCGCAGTCGAGAACATATCCAGCACAGCATCAGTGAGCGGCGTTGGCAAATGCTGCAAACGCCGTTTGAATGGGAAAGGATTAGAAGAGGTGCGCGCGCTCATTGGGTAATACAGCTCCTGCTAGCGTTTTGCCGAAAAAATGCTGGTGATACAACCAATAGCGTCAACGGTGTAAGCCGCTGTCGCCTCAGTAGTACGTGCAATTTTTTTAGCCAATAACACTTCGTCACAGCCAAGCGCCTGCCAGTAAAGGCATTCAAGCGCGCCCAATACCGCAGCTAATCTTGCGAGGCTTAGCTCTGTTGGGTCTTCTTGGTACTGTCTCAGGCGGATAAGTAAATCCGCCCGATTAGCCCTAAAGTGCTGCAACAAATGCGCGAAGCGGTGCGACTTTTTAGCCATTACTCAGCCGCCATCTTTAAAATCAGTTCGCGGGTAAGCTGGCAGTCATACAGCGCACGGTGCGCTGTTCCTTCCAGAGTAATGCCCTGCTGCTTGGCGGCATTGATGAGCGAGTGCCACTTAAAATCACCATGGCCGTGGTTCCAGTCGCCCTTGTACTCGGCATACGCCAACATGGCGCACTGAAAGTCGCAGTTGATGAACGGTGGCTCCGAATCAAAAATAGAAGCAGAAGAACACAGCATTTTTTTATCAAACGCCACGTTATACGCCACCACCACTCGACCACTTAACAACCCAACAATATCTAATAAGATGTCTTCAAATTCAGGTGAGCTCTCAACCATTTCGTTGGATATGCCATGTATAGCTGTCGCCTCTGGCGGAATAGTAAACATTGGTTTAACTAAGGTGTTGAGTAACACTTTGCCGCTGCGCAGCTCAATAATGCTTAATTCAACAATCTCATCGCCCCAATCAAGTCCAGTGGTTTCGGTATCGAGGATCAGCGCATCCGCGTCCAGCCATTGCAGCGCTAAGTGCTTCGCGGCCTGTTTGTACCGCTCAATGATGTCCTTAACGCGTAATTCTTGTTTCATACCGCCCCCTCATGTAACTCAGTTAGGCTAATGCCCAACTCTCTGGCTAACTCAATATCCTCAATGCGCCGAGCGCGGGCACGTTGCGCTCGCTTGGCTTCACTTACTTGGCTACGGCTGGCATAGGGCAAACCGTCACTGCGCAAACCTGCAGGGTGACGACCATTAAAAACGGGGCGTGGCTTATAGCCGAGTTCGGCGAGTATTTCGCGCTGATTTGAATGCGGCTGGCTCATGCATGCACCCCGCTTTGTAATGGACGGTTAAATAACACCAAGTCCCATAACGACTGTTTAGAAATCGATTTGCCATTAATGGCGATCACCTTGACCTTGCGATTGGGCAAAGGCGTTACCACACACTGATACTTTTTCGATGTGCGGATATTGGATAACTTGCCTGATGCATCAACGGCGGTAATACCAAGCTCAGCGGCTAACATCCCCGCGCTATAAAATTGGCCCGTAGCTAACATGCGCTCAGCGGCTGCTAACGTACTCATATACTGTCTCCTGTTGTGGTTTTGCCTGCTGGCACACGCAGCCTTTGCTCTGCATTCAGCGCAAACACCTCCGCATCTTGCTGAGTAAAATCACTCAGCTCTGCGCAGCTAAATGTTTTGGTTACGCCCCAGCCTTGGCTATCACTTGGGGTATATGCCAACTCAATATGCTCAGGATGAAATACACTTTGCGGGACATGCTTAAGCACCACAGTGCCGTGTTTGGTTGTGAAGGTGGTCATGCGGCCTCCCTCGCTCTTTTCTTAATACTGATATCCGCCAGAAGCACTGCTGTTTGTTTTGAATCGGCGGGTAACTTTGATAGCCCAAGCTTATTAACCACGGCATTTTGCGCACGGGTGACTAACATCAAATTGTCTGGGTCGCAGTTCAGGCGATCGTTATCTTTGAACCACAACATCATGTCTTTAGGTACTGGGCCGTTAACGGATTCCCAAACCACTCGATGCTTGAGCGCCCATTGATTAGGTTCAGCGACTTTTATCCAGATATAGCCATCTTTGTTATCGATGCGTTCAGAGCCCACAGGTCTATGATTCAGCGGCGTAACACCTTTTTGAAACTGGGTATTTACTGATTTGCCGCCAGCGCACCAGCCCTTTAAGCCAGCGTTCCAGACTTTTATGCCTGGTTCAAAGCGACCAGTTCTACCTGAGGTGATGCCGTGGTTTTTGGTAAATGTCTTAACTTGTTGAGCGGTAAAAGCAGTGCCGAACTTCGCATTTAGCTTTTGAGTAACGTCAATAATGGAATGGTGTTTATATTCCGTTTTGATAAACGCAATTTGTTCAGCGCTGAATAACAGGAACCGACCTTTGTTTAATGCTCCAGTGGTTCTGCCGCAGGTAAACTTGTTATTTTTAATCACAGCTTTTATTTGCTGGGGTGTTTTTTGTGTGCCAAAGGCGGCGTTAAATAACTCAGCGGTTGACTCAACGCTGCACTTACGATAGCTGGCAGCAATAAATGCCAGCATTTCAGGGCTATAAATAAATCGAGGCATTATTTAACATCCAACATTTCAGGCGCAGTATTTTTGGAGATCAAATTCCCGTTGAGGCATTTTTGTGCTTCGAGAGCTAGCCTGCCGTTAAGAACAATTTCACGGGCAACGCCAGTAATGGCCTTGCTGCGCTCAATTTCTTCCTGCAATGCTTTGCCAGTAACACCCTCATCAGAAAGACGCTCAAGCTGTGCAAACAGATGGTTATTGAGATCACTCAATTTGTTTTTCATAAATCCCCCTGCTCTAGTGCTCTGGCTCGGCCATCATTTCTTCATGCAGTCGCTCAAGTTCATCAACCAACTCGCTACAGGCGTGGTAAAGCACTGAATCGTTCAGCACCAATAGCGCAACGCGCTCAAGCCCTTGGGCCATACAGCGATAACGTGCTGCACTGATGGGGTTAGCATCCGCCAATGCATCACCATGGCGGGTATGCACATCCACCATTAGCCGGCGCATGCTGACGTGATAATGGTTTTTTAGGTCGAAATTGAATTGGTTCATAAAGGCATTAGCCTCCTGCGCTGTAGTTGGCGCCGATAGAATGGGGGCAGCTTGAACTGCGTGAACTGCTTGAACTGCTGGGCGAGTTACTGCTATGCTCTGATTCGTCATTTAAAAAGTCTCGTTAAGTGATAGGAGCCATAACTGTTAGCGCAGTTGTGGCTTTGTTTTTTCTGCTGTTCTGGTTGGTTTTTCTGTTACATCATTTCCAAAATACTTGCGGCGTATATACGCAATCGCGAGGCGGCTCTTCGCCAGCTTGGCTTCGCTGAACTCTGCGAAAGCCGGTACTTGTACCCAATCTGGCACTTCAATCGTGGTGCCCTCTATTTGCCGATAACTCATTGCACTCTCCTTACAAATAGGCTTAGCGAATGCCGTTAAGCGTTGCCCACGGGGCGGTACGCTTTTGGGTTTCGTACACTTCGTCGGCCAGCTTTATCGCGCCAATCATGTTGATATAGCGATTACCGCGGGCAACGGGCTGATACACAGGTAACAAGCCGTTATCCATCAAGCTTTTAACCGTGGATAACTCCACGCCCATCCGCTCGGCATAACGCTCTGGTGAAAGAAATGGCACAAAGTCCGCGCCAATGGTGATAGGTGTCATTGCTGCATTCCTTGCTTGCTCGATTGGTTTTTCTCATGGTCTGCCAGTAGCTGCTCAACCGTGACTTCGTTATTTGTCAGTGCAGAAATTTGCTTGATGTACTTGGCTGGGGCTTGGCCGTATTTATTCATCCAATCCCAAACCGATGCTTGCTTTACGCCACCCAGCAATTTCCCAGTTTTAGTTTGACCGCCAATTATTTCTACAGCTCTAGTTATGTAATTCATCGGAATCAACCCTTAATACCTCTTTAAACTGTATTTAATACCTCTTAGATACTGTTGTCAATACTGCTTAAAGCTGTAAAAATAGGTTTTAACTGTATATCTTTGCTTCCTTACTTTTTTAAGTCTTTGTTTTTTCAATCGAAAAGGGATATTTGATGAATATTGGTGAACGAATAAAAAAAAGAAGAACAAAACTAAACTTGACACAAGCGGCGCTAGCCGAGTTGGTTGGAATTGCTCAGCAATCGTTGCAGTCCATTGAGTCAGGAAGAATAGAGAAACCAAGAAAAATAAAAGAGTTAGCGGAGGCTCTACAAACCACTCCAGAGTATTTACAATTTGGTGTTGGTGAAATGGATAACGCGACTGTGGTCGCCAGTGCCGGTAACTACTTACCGTTGATCAGTATGGTGCAAGCAGGCGTGTGGACCGAAATACAAGAATTACCTCCCCTTGATGTAGAGCTTTACCCCTGTCCAATCAAATGCAGTCAACACTCGTTTATCGTTAAAGTGGAAGGCGAAAGCATGTTGCCTCGCTTTGAAGAAGGCGATTTGATTTATGTTGACCCCGAGGCACAGGTGGAGAACGGCAGCTATGTAGTGGCGCGCCTGGATGATGAAAACCAAGCCACCTTCAAGCAGCTCATCATCGATGGTAATAAAAAATACCTTAAAGCCCTAAACCCCGACTGGCCGAATAAATTTGTCGAAATCAATGGTAATTGCACCATCGTCGGCAAAGTGGTGTTTACAGGTAAGGCGCTGTAATGCACTGGCAGGCAGTGCAAAGCAAAGGGAACCGTTACGATCTTTCCCACATTCACCCGCACGAGTTCAGATACCAGCGCAATGATTTGGCCATCACGGTGAGAGTGACTTATGGCTTTCATGTGTTCACTGATGAAAAGGCTGATGGCGACCTAATAAGATACAAATATGAGGAACGCTATTTTTGTGTTTCTAGATATGATGCTAGTTTTCAGTTACGGCAGCTAATCGAAACGAAAATGACTGACGCTTATGTGGTGCTTTTTTTAGCAAATAAACACAAAGAGCAGTTTTATTATTTAGATATACATGATTACACAGTGTTTTTTGAGTTACGAAAAGCCGATCAACACACATTGAAATGCCATGTAGTGTCCGCTTACATTAAAGATCGTTGGGGGAATTTACCCAGAGGGAAGAGATACAAGTGGGATTTTATCGCGCATGCTAAAATGAACGAGTTGAAGATTAAGTGAATTTAAGGCAATAAAAAAGCACCGCAAGGTGCTTTTTTATTTATTTAAACTTTATCGGTCTGGTCTTTGATTATCCTGTTCTCAGACTAGGGGTTAACTCATGTTAACCGACATCGATACCCCACGTAATAGCCGTGGTTCCGGTCTGTATCAACGCCATCACTATAGTAAAAATGGTTCCATAGGTCAACACAAATTCCCTTTAATTGGGTTGCTTTTATTTGCTTATGGTTTAGTTCTACGTAAAATCTACATCTACAAAAACAGTGCTGCGGAGCCAGTGGCGATAAGATCACCCTTCCTTTGGTTGAGCGTGATGATATAGCTCAGTAGTCATCAGATTTAGTTTAACTACATGATAAGGATGTTTTATGAGTTTCCAATTAGATAAAGATGGTCAGCCATACAATCGCTTTCATTTCTCTAACAATAAGCAAAAAGCCTTGTGCTCACTCAAAGGGCTATTAACTGGTGTTGTTTGTGACCAAAAGCTTAAACCCAGTGAATTGATATTTTTAAATGCTTGGCTTAAAGAGCACGAATTTTTACATGACGATCCTGATTCACTCGATTTAATTGATTTGCTAGATGACATCCTTAGGGATGGTGAGATTAGTGATGATGAACATGAAGACTTATTCTGTTTAATAGAAGATGTTATCGCTTATAAAGAGTTGGACGATTCAAAACGTAAAGATCACCTCAATGTATTGCTTGGCATTCTTAAAGGTATAAGCGCCGATGCCAACATCAATGATGCTGAGATTATCTTCTTTAAAAACTGGCTAGCTGAAAATACTGATATTGCCGATATTTGGCCAGTGCCTTTGCTTACTGAAAAAGTGGATCAAATACTTGCCGATGGGGTGATCACCACTGAGGAACGTGAGGAGCTGTATCAACTCATCACGCTCGTGACTGGCAATGATTTTAACGAGACTGGCGACGCTGTTGGCACACCCATGCAGTGTTTTGATGCAGCCCATATATCCCATGCCGGAAAATGTTTCTGTTTTACTGGCAAGTTTAGAAGCGGTACTCGCGCGAACGTAGAAGACAAAGCGAAAAGCCTCGGCGCTGTTGAAATAAAGAAATACCCCACTTTGACCACTCACTACGTTGTAGTTGGCTCTTTATCCAGTCGTGACTGGCTTTACTCTAGCCATGGCACAAAAATACAACAAGCCAAATCGATGCAGGCAAAGGGGCATAACATTGCGGTTATCTCAGAAGACCAATGGTTAAGCGCTGCAAAATAATTGGTTAATGGTACTAATGGGTTAAGGTTTTAAATGAGCATTACTAAAGTTGATAGCGGTTACCGTGTTGATATTCGCCCCTCTGGCCGCAATGGTAAACGTTATCGACGCACGTTTGAGACCAAGACCGAAGCTGCGAAGTACTGAAGGATCCCCTCATAAATCAGCCATAGCATAGCCATATTTGAGCAACTGATTGGCGAATAATACCCAGGCCGCCAGCAATTCTTTCTCCGTGATTTGATAATCAGGCCGCCTGAGTACCTC
>Ga0247725_1001598_pt1 | contig 11124 bp, 8 predicted proteins | sample OKSTACKMCFT3sol_FD_183021 | JGI IMG/M metagenome (GOLD analysis project Ga0247725, IMG submission 183021) | Subsurface sediment microbial communities from gas well in Oklahoma, United States - OK STACK MC-FT3-sol | ecosystem: Environmental > Terrestrial > Deep subsurface > Rock core/Sediment... | reverse complement strand
CTATACCGTGCCGCTACAGCTGCTGTCCTACTACGTGGCCGTGCTCAAGGGCACCGATGTGGACCAGCCGCGTAACCTGGCGAAGTCGGTGACGGTGGAGTAAACCGAAAGGGGAAACGAAAAAGCGTGTGTAAAATAAATAAAGGTTGTCACAAGTAAATAAAGCTTGTCACAAACAAAAAAAGGTTGTCACAACCCTCCCTACGTCGGAAAAAAGTCCTGAATGTACAACCTCGTCCAAAATGTTGGACGAGGTTGTTTCCTTATGGCTCCCCCGGTCGCGAACTAGCCAGCTTCAGGAGTCATACAGAATTGCAGAATTCAAACTGCTACTAACAAACTCAAATATTTCTCGGGTTAATCATGAGCCAGGTTATTGCTTCGCGTTTTAAAAAAGGGCGCAGTAAGTGTGTCACGCAGGCATCGATTGATCGAAGAATTGCTGCTGGTGATGGACAGGGTTCTAAAGAGGAATATGTTCCTTGGATAAAGGTAAGGTCAATTCCATCTCGTGGTACATCACAGATAGTCCCAGGTGTAAAAATATTCCGTACACACCATTTTCTATCTAAGGCTGAATATCACTATTTCCTCATCCTAGAAAATGACGAATCGGTGATCGATATCCGAGAGCAATTCCCACTGTTCCCTGCCTCAGAAACCAGCGCAATTGCGACAAGCCAAGGCATAAAAGCACCTGTATTTGTAGGAACAAACATTCCACTGGTAATGACTTCGGACTTTCTTGTTACTCGGGTTGATAAGGATGGAGGATCGAGGTTAGTAGCAAGAACACTTAAGTACGCAGAAGAGATTGAAAGCGCACCTCAGTCCAAGAGAGATAGGCTGCTAGAGAAATTACATATTGAAAGAGAATATTGGGAAAAAAGAGGTGTTGAGTGGAGGCTCGTACTGTATGAGCGTCTTTCACAGAACAAAATTAAAAACCTCATTTTCCTAAGAAGTTATGCTCGGATTTCCCCTGATATAGCGAGTGATAAAAATACTCGTCAACTCGTAGAGTTGGTATCAGTATCAGATTTTTCAATAGCTCCATTGAAAGCGGTGCTTGGAAAAATGAGCAGAGCTCTTTTTATGGACTATATGAGCGTTAAGAGATTGTTTTTTCACCTTGTGTGGCTAGGCGTTATAAAAATCAATCTTGAGGGTCAGTTAATAAACCTTCTAGATCCGCTGTTCGTAGAAAAGACTGAAACAGGCATTTCTCACATGAGAAGGATTGCAAATGCGTAGCTATAGCCTGAATTCTATTATTGCTCCTGCTGAAGGTTCAGAGCTATTAACAAATTCTGTTCGCGTTCTGGGGTTTGTTCAGGGAAATGTGATCGTAATTGACCTTAAGCCCAACCCGACGAAGCCTTGGTTGATAAATGAGATGCTTTTATCTGAGGAAATTGTCTCGGGGCTTTCTATCGTAGCTCAAGAAAAGCCACTCCAATTTCTCATTCGTGATGAAAATGAAATTAGTGAGAAGGAAAAGGCAACCCGGGAGAAGAACTGGGACCTAATAAAGGAGTTTGTACAGGAACGCTCGCCAAGAGACATTCTCATCTCCAGTTTTGGCGGGGACGTGAGTAGGCATGCGTCGAAGGTTGGTGTCCACAGAAAGCAGATTTACCGTCTGCTTTACCGGTATTGGAGCTTGGGTCAAGTAAAAAATGCTTTTCTGTGGAATACAGAAAGCTGTGGTGCACCAGGCAAGGCCAAGAATAGGAGTTCCGGAATCGTTCCAGGAAGACCAGAAAAATACAGGGGTGTAAAAGTAGATGGCGCGATACTGCTGGACGAGAAACATTTAAATTTTATTCGAATTGCATATGGTCGTTATGCTGCTGGAAAGTGTGGAACTATAAGAGATGGATACACATGGATGCAGAGCACCTTTTATCGAAGTATCGCTGCAGATGGCACGAAAGGCGAAATCGTAAAAGGCAGTTACCCGTCATTTGGTCAATTTTCTTACAATGGAAAGAAGTTCTTTGACGAGCTATATACGCTTAAGAAGCGTAGTGGATCCATAAGATGGAATAAAGATCTCAGGGCTCTCGAAGGAGAAGCATCGCAGGGCTTAACTGGTCCTTTTCAGCAATATGAGATTGACTCAACAATTGCTGATGTTTACCTAGTTCATAGAATTAATAGAAACTGGCTTATTGGAAGGCCAGTGCTTTACGTTGTAGTTGATAGCTTTAGTCGAATGATCGTTGGTATTCATATCGGTTTGGAAGGACCTAGTTGGAATGGTGCCAGGCACGCCTTATACAATGCTTTCACGTCAAAGGTGGACTTTTGCAAACGCTACGGTATAGAAATTACTGAGGAAGAATGGCCGTGTCATCACTTGCCGGTTAATTTAGTTGCTGACCGTGCGGAACTTCTTAGTGATGCTGGCGAAACTATGACATCTACTTTGGGCGTGGTACTGAGTGTACCTCCGCCCTACAGACCGGATTGGAAGTCAATTGTCGAGAGCCGATTCAGGTTGATAAACGAAGGGCTCGACTTGAAATTTATGCCTGGTGGTGTTGACGCGAGGCGAATGGAGCGCGGTGATCGGGATTATGAGTTGGACGCCATTCTTGATCTGGATGAGTTCACTCAACTGGTAATCTCAGGTGTTCTTTTACACAACAAGCACCTACACCTGCCTGATTTAATGACGCCAGAAATGATTGTAGCTGATGTGTACCCAACGCCAATTAATATTTGGAATTGGGGCTTAAGTCATAGTTTGGTTAACGAAAAGATTGTTTCGCCATCACAGTTAAAAATTGGTTTGCTTCCCTCGAAGGAGTGCAGAATATCTAGGGGGGGGATTATCTTCCAAGGGCTGCTCTACAATTGTGAGCTTGCTAAGCGTGATAATTGGGCTGCTTTCTCTCATAACATAAAGACTCAGTATGTCCGAGTTTGGTATGACCCCAACTCAATGGAAAACTGCTGGGTAAGAAACGGCTCAGAATTTGAGCCGTTATCTCTAGCGCCAGGACAGTCTGAGCGCTACGCCGGTTATCGCATGGAGGAGGTGATAGATATTCTGCATGCAATTAAAAAGCCTTCTCCAGCTGCTAGTTTTGAGAAGGCAAAAGACTATGCCAATTTGAAGGAGAGGCAGGATGCCGTTGTTGCAAAAGCTATTACAAAGCTAGAGGGTACCCCGAAGGCAGAGTCAAAAAGGAAGTTCAAAAGCAGTAAGAAACTCAACAGGGATCGAGAGTCTCAATTGCAAAGGGATTTTGATACAGCAGACCTTAATCAATTGCGTATGTCTACGTCACCGGAGATCGCTTCTACAGAAAACCAGTGTGAGCAAAACACAAATAGTTCTGTCAGAAGATCTTCCTTTCTGAGATTGGTCAAAAGTGACAGTCAGGAGACTGAGTCATGATTTCAGCACGACATTATATAGCTACATATAATGAAACTGGACTCAGTCACTATGACGGTAATCCTTTAATCGAGAGCCTTCCTGCGATATTTTCGGAGATTGATGTTGTTCGGATGTTGGGTGCAATACCTCCTCTGCCAAGTGAAAGTGAACTAGAGTTAGAGCCAAAGCTGAGGAGTCATTGCGTAAGCCGGTTAAAGGATATTGTTGTTCCCTTGGACATTCACTTGCAATTGGAGGACGGGTTCAGCCAGCTTTTACGGTACGGTTATACTGCAAGAAACCCTTTCACTGTAGCTGGTAGGAAATTCACTAATGCAAGTGAACCACCTCGAGGCTTCAAGTCTTCTGCAGATATCATGACGCTTATTGGTTTAAGCGGAATGGGTAAAACAACGGCTCTGGATGCTATAACGAAGAATTATCCACAGGTAATATTACACAAAGAATACAAAGGTCAGATATTTATACAAACTCAAGTTGTTTGGTTAAAGATAGACTGCCCACACGATGGATCTCTGCGCGGATTCTGTTCTGCATTTTTTGCAGCGCTCGACAACGCTCTAGGAATAGATAAGTACTTTGCATTCGGTGCTGGTCGCTATAGCATCAGTGTAATGCTTCAGAAAATTAGCCAGCTCTGTAAGACTTATTTTGTTGGTGCCCTTATCATCGATGAGATGCAACACTTAAATTCGTCTAGAGGTGGAATAGATAGGGAGAAACTTCTAAATTTCTTTGTCACTCTATCCAATGATGCAGGAGTCCCGCTCGTTTATGTCGGAACGAATGCGATGTTGCCTCTGTTCTCTGGTGTGGTACGGAATGCCAGGCGCGCAGTAGGATTGGGCGAAATTACCTTTGACAGATATATCTACGGTGATCCTTTCTGGGACCACCTTGTAGACTGTTTCTGGAAGTACACATGGGTAGGTAAACCAACTCCAATCTCTGATGAACTCCGAGAGATTATTTACGACCTTTCCCAGGGTAATACGGATTTCCTTGTGAAATTGTTAACTCTTGCTCAGAGGCATGCAATATGGGAAAGGGCGGAGCGTGTAACACCTCAGATCCTAAAGCATGTTTTTGATAATCAGATGAGAATGCTGCATAAGCCAATTCAAGCTCTGAGAAGTAGAGACCCACAGCAAATAGCTGATTTCGAGGACATGATGCCTACTAAAGATCAGGTAATTCGAATGATGAACTATGATCTTGTCCGCTCTGCTAAAAGGGCTGATTTTGCCCTATTTTCTACGCCTGCTTTGGATGAAAAGGCAGTATCCATCAAGCCTCCAGATGGTAAGCCAGCGGTTGCCGTACAACACAATCCTGATCTAGGTAGAAAGGTTTATATCGATCAGAGTGCTAACGTTCAATCAGAGTTGATTGAGCGTGGTTGGGTTGATAAAGACCCTGTGTGGTAGAACGCCACCCTGAAGGAGAATGCCGAGCATGCTCCATACCTTTCCTACTCCTTTACCGGATGAGTCTCTGTATAGCCTAGCGGTTCGTTACAATAGGGCTGCAGCGAATGATAGCTATCGACTTACAAGTTCAGAGCTGTTTGGTACTTATTCCAGGACTTGCGGCTCAATACTGCCATGTTGTTTGGGAGTACTTTCGCAGCGTTTGGATGGGCTGATTTCTGTTGGGGAGCTCATTCAGCACCATACGCTACTTCCGCTCTATCTACCTTTTTTAGGAGAGCAAGGTAGTTTACGAGCCTCACTTTGTATGGAGCGTGCGAGTGGCAACGGCCTGAAAATGAGTCTTGGAATCACAGCGTCAGGATTCTCAAATTGCTCTCCCTTTCGATACTGTCCGGATTGTGCTGTTGAAGATATCGAATTATTCGGAGTTGCTTATTGGCATCGATCACACTCTGCGATTGGTACCTTCTTCTGTCCTCGACATAATCAAATTCTACTTCACTCTGTATTTCCCCCTCTAAAAGATTGGCGGCTTATGGTCCTGCCGGGAGAATTACCTAGCGAACCAATTGTTTCAGGTATTGATTCACCAGTATTTCGAGCTATCGCAGTATTCCAGAACTGGGCAATTGTAAATCCATCATCGGTTAAAAAGGTATTTTCAGGAGGAGTTTTTCAATCAAGACTTTCTGAGTTAGGTCTTCTCAGACATGGGCGTCTTAAGCAACAAGCTATCAGTGACTACTTGTCTTGTAAGTTTGCTGAGTGCGGCCAGCAGCATGAATTTGGTTTAGTAACTAGCAACCCAGTTTGGGCTATAAATCTGCTTCGATTCCGTGGTCGAGTAATCCAACCGTTTCGATTCTATTTTTTATGTTGGTGCTTTAGTCTTAGTAAGGACGATCTAGTTTGTTATCCGTCCATTTACTGTCATGCATCAACAGCTTCAGCTACTATTCCTAGTGGAAAGCTGCGTGCAAGTAATAATGCGGAAGCTCGTAGGCAAGAGTTTATTAATGACTCTAATTCTAAGAATAGTAATAAGAAAAACTACAATTGGTTGTATAGATACGATCGTGCCTGGCTAGCAGGCTATATTTCTAATCACAAATATTCCCGACTTAGCTCGTCTCGGGTTGACTGGAGTTCTCGAGATGTCAGTCTTTCTGCCAATCTGAGATGTGCACATGAACGATTGCTGCAAATGCCAGGAAAACCTATACAAATAACTAAGTCGGCATTGCTAAGTGGTTTACAGCACGGCAGTCAGTTTATTCATAACCCAAGTCTCTTTCCTGGCTCCAAAGACCTCATTTCTTCCCTGATCGAATCTACGCCTGATTATCAGGCTAGGAAAATTAAATGGGTCGCTCTGAGTGGGGCATTGCCTTGTGATGCTCCAATTTGGATGGTTCTTCGTTTCGCTGGCATTCGTATCAAAAAGATTTCAGATAACGAAATTCGTCAGATACTTCATAAATATGCACTCTAAAGTTGGCTTTTCATAATTGTTTTTTCTTGCACTATATATCTGGCTCTGATTTTCTCTTGTATGTCTTTCAAGTGTTTTAAATAATTACTTGCATCTTGGAATATCGTAAATGCATGCGCGGAAAATCTACTTATCCCCATGTTCTGCAAAGCGCCGGTTTTGGGAAGCGGTATATCTAGTGAGTCATTTATATAGAGTTCAATGCATCTTAGGTAGGGATGGCTCTCGCTGAATCTAATGTCACTTCCCATGCTAATAATCAGGCTGTCAGTAAATGTTTGCGTGAGATGCACTTCATCATATTCTAGAAGCTCTTTGATGAATTTTGCATAACGGTGCTTTGGTGAGTCAAGGCTACCCGCCTGTGCCTTATATTTTTTAGTGCATGAGTCGAACTTTAAGATGCTATGCGTAGTGATGCTTTTGTTGCAGGCTGGGCAATACTCATGCAAGGTGGCCCCATGTTTGTCGCATGCTTTGGCATATACTAGAGTGTTCTGTCGCCGGATTATCACCGTTCCAAACTCTTCGATGTCCTCAATCGCACAGATTAGACATATCTTCCAGTGTCGATGGGGAGTGTAGTTATTGCTTGAGTCAGTTCTTCCTAGTGCGGCGCATATTGGATATAGAGTATGGTTTTGGAGTACGTTGAGGGTGATTCCTAATTCCACCATGTAGGCGGGAAATTGTATCTTTGGTGGAAACGTCTTTGTGTGCTTATAAGGTTGTTGAATTTTGTAGGCAGAAACTTCCTTCGACCTGTCGTGTTTTAATCCTGATAACTCATTCCCTCTTCTAATCGCGCTTGCAATATACTCATCTTTGTGTGGGTGTAGTTTTTGAAATTTCATACGCTATACTACTTATTTCTTGTATCTGTTATTTGTTCTTGTGTAGATGTTTGCTATAGCAGAGGGGGTATTGATGGAAGATGATCTTCAGGAAGAATCTCGGATACAGGCTGTTCTTGGGAATGCCGTCGACTTCGTAGCTAAGGAGCCAGTTCTGTTGGCTCAATATGAGTCTCTGCATCCGACGAATTTTTTTCCTCAACTCTGGCCAGTGGGGCATGGCTCTGTGGCAGGCGATCATTTCAATAATAAAGTTAATGATATCGTTGAGCACTTGGGTGGGCCACCTGAATTTTATATTGTGCGTGAAGGCCGCTCCGCTCCATTAGGGGATAGCTACCCTGAGGCTGCGATGCGAGAAGTGTTCGCCGTTTATGCCCGTGCTCGTCAGTCTATAATCCGTTCACACATATACCATGCAGGTTCTTTTTTACTCGCAGATCAACCAGAGTTTATAAATTTTACTGAGAGCGAAGATGCACAAGTACTTCTTGTTCGACATGGACATGCCGCATTCTGGGAACATGCTGAGGCTGCTTACATTAGGTTATATTCGTTCTGGGATCGTGTTGCTCAAGTACTAGATTTCTCGTTTTTCAATATCCGCAAGTTTGATCAGAATGGTTTTACGTCCGTAATGGATCGGATTCATGCCAACGCAGTTCCGATGGATCCTAGTTTGAAGGGGAGTGGTAGTTGGAAGCGTCTAAGGGCATTCCAAACTTCTGAAAGTGAAGATGGACTCAAGTGGCTACTTCAGCGCCGTAATTTGTTGGTTCATAGTCTTCATCTTCACCCGCTTCCTGATGAGCAAAGCGTATTCAAATCTCAATTCAATCACTTGGAATCTGCCCACCGGGACAAGCTACGTCCGCGATCGCAAAAAGAGGAAACAGAGCTACTCCTGGGTCAGTTGACTAGGGCTAGCTCGCTTTTCAGTGATTTCCTGACGGTTGCTGGGTTCTCGCCCTCTCGCAGGAAAGATCGCTGGGTTCGTGATTGAGCTAGGTCTAGAGGGCTTCCGGATCTGGTCGGTAGCTGGTCTTCACGAGAGGTCGCTCTCGGCTTTGCACTCAATCGTTCGATGCTACGGATTGGTTTGTCCCATCTGGATTGCAGAGCAGATAACGCAACTGCTCACGAATCCAACGATGCCCCGGTGTGCTCGCATATGCCTGCATGGGCGCTACGGGCTACGACGACATAGTCATCTGTGAATCAGAGTTGGCTTACTACGTTGTCTATCGTCCTGAATGCGCCAGCTTGCCAAGGCTGAAAACCTTCTGCGATTGGATGCTGGCAGAGGCAGCGCAAATCTAGGTGTCGAACGTCCGCTAATGGCCTATTCCGTTGAAAAACTCGCCTCGTACCTGATCGGCGTTCGACCGGGCGCCAAGTTGCTCCGGGCGAGTAGTGACTTTTCAGGCTATCGAGCACGATTTCTGAAGGCGAAAGCGCCTGTTCCGATCAGATCGCCAGGCCATTCACCCCTTTTTGCATTTTCGGCATCAGCCACAGGGCCATTCGCCTCAAATTCTGGGCAGTGGCAGCCAGCAAAAACTCGTCCTGCGCACCACTTAGGCCACGAAGTCGAAGTCGATCTAAGCGCAGGATGCGCTTGAGGTGGGCGAACAGCATTTCCACTTTCTTGCGATCCTTGCGCGACTGAAGGTACTCCGGTGTTGTGGCGACCTGGCGTGCGACATCTCGTGCCGCCTCGTTCAGATGACGAGTGATTTTTCGTGTCGGTGTATTTGGGCAGCAGCGGGTCTTCAGTTCACAGCCCATGCAGTCGTAGATACTGCTGCGATATATCAGCGTGTCAGCCGCTGTGGCTCGTCCGGTAGTGCAGAGCGACTTGCCGTTGGGGCAGCGGTATTCATTAGCTTCGGCATCCCACTTGAAGTCCCAGCGACTCAGCGTATCGTCCTGGCGCTGGCTCTTGTCCCAGACAGGTACATGCGGCTCGATAGCCTTTTCATCAACCATCCAGCCAAGCATCTCGCCGGTACCGTAGGCGGTGTCGCCAATCAGTCGCTCGGGCTTGAGACCGAAGCGCTCCTCGACCCGCTCGACCATGGTTTTGGTCGAGTTCACTTCCTCAATCCGGTTCGCTCGGGTGGCCTCCACGTCGACGATGACGCCGGCTTCGATATCGATCAGATAGTTGGTCGAGTAGGCATAGAACGCGGGACCTCCAGGAGCTGCTGTCCACTGGGAGCCCGGAGCGGTCAGAGAGATATTCTTCGGGGCTTTGCGCTCTGGGTCGGCGTCATCGAGAGCATCCAGATATTCACGAACTGGACGACTGATCGAGGTGCGCGACCAGTCTGCCTCAGAGCCCGGAACCCCACGCTGCCGATTGGCATCGGCCTTGATCACACTAGCGTCGACAGCAAAGCCTTCGCCACCAACCAGACGTTCGCTAATGCAGCGCGCCAACACCTTCTCGAATACGAAGCGCAACGTGTCGTTGTCGCGGAAGCGTCCATGACGGTTCTTCGAGAAGGTTGAGTGATCGGGTACTGGATCTTCCAGGCCAAGGCGACAGAACCACCGGTAAGCCAGGTTCAGATGCACCTCTTCACACAGGCGTCGCTCCGAGCGAATGCCAAAGCAATAGCCCACGACCAGCATGCGAATGATCAGGGCTGGATCAATCGAGGGCCGGCCTGTGTGGCTGTAATGCGGGGCCAGGTGCTGATGCAACTCGCTCAGGTCGAGGAACTGATCGGTACCGCGCAACAGGTGATTGGCCGGGACGTGATCGTCCAGATTGAACGTGTAGAACAGAGGGGCCTGAGCGGCCTGCTGACGTCCCATCATCGTGGAGAACTCCACTGTGCTGATGGAGGTTCAGTGAACCAGCTTCAGCCAGCCCACTCAACCGAGTTTTTCAACGGAATAGGCCATAAGCAGCCATGGTTAACGGCATTGCTTTGAGCAGCGGCAGTGTTTACACGAACTGAGTACACAAACAACGGACACCTTCCCTGTTCAAGGCCACTGCCGAACTGAAATCGCGCGACATGATTGATGTGCAGTCCTTCATGTGGGGGATCGCGCCGAGCCATTCCTGATGGGCGAAGCAGGGTTTAGCTGACCACTACACTACGATCTGCCTTCTTGGATGATTGGCTGCTTTAGCGAGGGACGATATGAGCATGAAGAAAGGCGACAAGTCGCAACACTGGATGCGGAATGTACAGAAGAGTCTGTTCAAGGCTGCAAGCTATGTAATTGATACAACAGGAAAAGCCGCCGATGTTGCCAAGGACGTGCTGCAGGACATCGATAAGGCCGCTGGTATCAGTGAAAAGGCCAAGGAGGTCGGTGGCAAAGTGCGTGAGCAGGTTCAGGAGTTGGATGAGCGATACGGCCTGAAGGAAAAGTCCACCCAGGTTGTGGCCTACACCAGTGAGAAAATTGGCCATGTGGCCGATGCGGGCAAGGAGCTTGTGGAGAAGAGCGGGGCGAAGGAGCTGGCCGAACAGGCCGTCCAGCTAACCCGGGACGCTATAGTTACGCCGACCAAGGAAGCCATCAGCAGAGCCGGTATCGATGAGGTGGCTGAAAGTGGGCTGAATCAACTGGAGCAGCTATACGGCAAGACCCGTGAAGCCATCAAACCGTACTTTGCGGCCGAGGATACCCGTGAGCTTCTGACGAATACCAAGACGGAGCTGGCAAAGGTTTCTGCCTGCCTCATGCAGATTAGTAGCAGTGATTCCGAAAAGCTGGCCGGCCAGTTCAGTAGTGCAGTACTCGCCAAAGCCACTGGAGCAGCAGCAACCACCACGCTGTTAACTCTTGTGTGTTGCCGCTGACCGAAAACTGACCCAGTAGAGGCTGTTCTGCCGACTGAAAACTGACCCAGGTGTTCAACTGCTTCTGCTCAATTTTTGAGCAGGAGAACACAGGGTGATCAGTATG
>Ga0247725_1001597_pt1 | contig 11127 bp, 27 predicted proteins | sample OKSTACKMCFT3sol_FD_183021 | JGI IMG/M metagenome (GOLD analysis project Ga0247725, IMG submission 183021) | Subsurface sediment microbial communities from gas well in Oklahoma, United States - OK STACK MC-FT3-sol | ecosystem: Environmental > Terrestrial > Deep subsurface > Rock core/Sediment... | reverse complement strand
ATTCCCCGTGATCCGCCAGCCAGTTATCTCCCAGGACGAACCTGTCACTCTTGCTCGATGCCCAGCATGCCAAGGCGTAGGGCTGTACTGCATCCAGCGATTCCTCAAGCCAGCAGACCGCAAAGAGTTGGAACGCCTTCTCAGACTCGGCTACGAGGCGGAATCGAAGCCCCTGCGCTCGGTGGGGGACGTGGACGACTGCAACTGCTCTCCCGCCACTATCGCTCGCTTCAAGGCCAAGGCCGCAGCGCAAACCAAGGCGCCAGCGACACCTAGAGCACGCACTCTCCCGGTGCTCTCATTGAAGGCTCGCCGCGCTCCCCAGGAGTGACCTCTCGCCGTATTCCTGATTTCCCGTTCTGCCGAGCGGGAACTTTTTGTTGATGGCTTTCCGGGGCGGTGACACAGCGCTTCCCCCCGTATTGTTTGCCCAGTCAAATTGAACTGGAGACAGAGCCATGACCACCTCGATGCCCCACATCCTGCAACACCAAGTGCATGCGTTCGTTTGCCCGTGCTGCGGGTACGAGGAAGAAACCGTAGGCGAAGGTCCGCAGGCGTTTGGAGCTGAGGTATTCGAGACAGTCTCCTGTCCGCGCTGCAAGGAATCCTGGCGCAATGAGTACCGGCTATTCGCCACTCGACACAAGGAGTCCGATGAGGTGGCCATCGTCCAGACCCAGCCCCTGTCTGCGCTGATGGCGCTCGATGCAATGTCCTGGCTCGATGAAGACCCTTGCGACACTCCCGAGCTGGCTGCCGCCAAGAAGCAGGCTCGCGATGCCCTTGCCGGAGCACAAAAACCGAACTGAATGTGGCTTTCAAGGCTTGACGCCCCGGCCCGGCTGGGGCGGCTTCCCAAACCCAAACTATGGGTCTGAGGATGTTCGGCCCCTTCCTCACTGCGCCGATGACACAGACTCCAAGGCCTGAGAATGGCTTCACTGAGTAAGCCATATCTGGAGGCGACATGAACAACGCACCGCAGTACATCACAGGCAATTGGGGCCACATCTTTGAGGGCGAGCGCAGCGAACGCATGACGCGTGTTGTGCTGGATGCAACTACCCGGAAGGTTCTGGTGCTGCAAGTACAGCGCAACCGCGCAGCGGCAGACAGCTATGGGCTTTCCTCGCGCACTGAGCTGCTGGATGTTGAAGACTCGATGGTCAATGCCAACCCAGAGCTGTTCGATGAGCCGAGCGCATTTGGCTTGGAGGCGACTGGCTCACTGCCGGATTGGGCTACATCCCAGATCGAAGAATCGGAGCTGCGTGTGAAGCTGGCAGAGCTTCAAGGGGAATTTGCGGCGGCAGGTGGCCGGGGTGTTGAGTTGGCCGAACAGATTGACGAAATCCAGCGCCAACTTGGCGAATACGAAGGTGACGAATGATGATGCTCGACATTCTTGAGTGGACAGGAACCATCTGCGGCATCGCGGGTGCCACGCTAATTGCCAGCAATGTGCGGCGCTCGCCATGGGGTTGGTGGTTGTTCTTGGCCAGCAGCTTGGTTCTGTCGCTGTACGGCCTGCTGATCGGCGCCTACGGGATCATGCTGCTGAATCTCTGCTTTGTGATGACGAACCTGCTTGGCTTGGTACGCGTGTGGATACCTTACATGCGGTCGAGAGCGATCAAACCTGAGTGCCCGCAGCCTTCCAACCATTTCAACAAGGGAACAGCAGCGCTATGAGCACGAACGCATCCTCTATCGAACAGAACGGCAATACGCCCTGCAAGCATTGCGGCAGCCTGGATCAATCCTGGGCGACAAATATCGTTTCGCCGGGTGAAGTACAGAATGGTCGGCTGAGGCTGAGCGACGTTGCATGTCAGTTCGTACTGGGCTGCAACCGCTGCTCAGAAACGCTGATGGTGCTGAGCGCCGACCGCGTGGCCGGCTTGATGAATCGCGCCCTCGACGAACAAGGAAAGCACACTACCGCTTAGGGAGCCTTGCGCCCCGCTGGCGAATCATTCAGAGAATGCATCTGCTGACCGCGCCACACGGGAATCCTCTGCGACGATCCTTTCACGAAAGCCTCTCGCTTTGTCTTCATCCCAATCGAGAGGCGCATCGTGATTCACCCCCTCCCCCCGCACTATCGCCATATCCGCGATTGCCCATCCTGCGGCATAGCTGTCTGAGCAGGATTCTGGCAATGGCATAGCCAGCGGCTGAATGTGATCAGCCACCTGCCGGGCCGCATACCCTTGATTGGCCTGTGCAACTGTCATCACAAGCCCCGGCGATGGTTGGAGCACGAACCTGCCTGACTGATGCAGGCCTGTTGACCGCCCTGACTTTCCGCGCATGCGCGGAAAAATTGAGCGCGGTGTCGAGCAGGACAAAGGCGAGGGCTGCTCATTGCCACCTGGAAAAGCACCAGAGCCAGCATGAAGGCCAGAATACCGGCAATTTCGTAGATGACACTGGGCATGGACTACTCCGCCTCGGCGCAGGCGTTCGGCGCCGCCAGCTCGAAGTCGTATGCGGCATGAGTCTTTTCGCCCCAGATCAGGGCGAAGGCTTCGATGATCTTGTCTTTGAAATTCGCCAGCAGTTCTCGGTGGGTATCCGGGTCGGTGTCTTCGGAATTGAACAGCCAGCCTGGAGCGGACACCTCGGCACTCTCTCCAGGGCCGTATACGCTGCTATGACCGTCACTCCAGAGGTAGAGCGAGGTCACAACTTGGGAATTGGTGCTCATAGCGGCTCCTATTGCTGTTGGTTGGTGTTGCTCGACTTGTCGCAGGGGATGCCGCCGATCAGCCACCCAACGGGCAAAGTAGGTCGCCTGTGCGTTGTTGGGGGCAAGTGCGATCTTGTGGGCGATGATCATGCGGTGGTCCTAACTTACTTGAGGGGGACTATAACGGCGCCGTGCCAGCTTCAACCTAGTCAGAGTGCAAAGAACCCGGAAGGCGGCGCAACTGAATGACGCTCAGTTACACACAGCCCGAAGCCCCACAATCACAGCTCTTTCACGCCCCAGTGAATCTCTCCTACCGGGATCATACCGCTGCGCTCGATCTTCACTGCCGAATACTGGGTTTCAGCATCGCCGGCCAGGGCCAAGGCCTGCACCTGAGAGCAAGCGCGTCGAAATCATGCAGCAGACTCCCCGGCATGAGCCCCCAGGCGTCTTGATCGGGCGTCTTCCAGGCCACCGCAAAAGCACCTTCGATGCGGATAGCAGAACGGCCTCCCGCAAGGCCACGGTCAAGCGGGTTGGCCGCGTTCTCGTCACGAATGGCGCGGGCCAGATTCAGCAGGGCCTCACGCACTTTCGGAGAGCGGCCACCCCCGGAGAACGGGGTGCAGAATTCAACGTCAGCCATTTCACCTTCATTGGTGATAACGGCAATGGAAACGTCTGAGTCGCCATCCAGGATCAGGCGCAGACGCCCAAGCCCCATGTCGTCGGATCGCTCGTGGACTCGCATAGAGGCAGTGGGTCGGCGTGCTCATTGGTTTGCTGCTCAAGCAGCTCGCGTGCGGCCTCGATGACCTGCCCACCAAACAGCGAATCTCCAAATCGTCCGCCCTCGGCAAGTTCCATTTCCGCCGCTTCTTCGATGGCCAGTCCAGTGATCAATGCCATATCAGTCAGCTCCCTTGTTGGGTATTGAGGTGTTGAGCCGATTCGACCCTCTTGAGCAGAACGTCGCGCATTTCAGCAAGCTTCGATTCTCGGACAGACTTGGTGATGCTACTCACGCGATACCAGCCATTTTTGTAGGTAATCCTGGGCTTTCTTTTGTCTGGATTTGCAGCCTCGAAAGCAGCTAGATAACCATCCACTAGATCGACGTTCATGCGCAGTTCTCCATTTCAGCAAGCGGCCCTGGAGGCGTACCGACATACTCCCCAGTTGCGACAAGGAGGGCATCGTTCAGAGCCGGTCGCTCAACTCGAATTTGACCGAGCGAGGACAGCTCTGCGGTCAGCGCCGAGAAGAACTCGTCCGCAGAGTGGTAAGGCACCTCGAACTGGAGGCCAATGAAACCCGCCCCGTCATCACTGTTCGGCGCAAGCCAATGCAGGGACAACGGATCAGTCGTGAACAGAAGACCAGGGATAACCGGGATTTCCGTGTGCTTGTTCCCCGGAACGAGCTGGCAGTATCGATGATCGGCCTGGACCGCCAGCGTGATGAAAATATCACCCTCGAAGTCGGGATCGGAGTGCGGCCACGCCTCGCGGCAGTATATCCAGCAAGTAGCGCGGTTCAGCGGCGCCGGCAGTTCGTCGATACCCTTTCGGCTGAGTTCGATTTCATTGAAGACGCAGCCCTGGCGTACCTCTTGGGGGATCGGCAGATTGCGCAGGCCTTCCCAAGTCAAGGTGGCGGCTTGTGGCATGGATTGGATGGTCATGCTTTGACCCCGCTTGCCTTAGCAGCTTTCCGCACCGCCTTACGGTGCTCCGCCTTGCCCAAGCGCAGGGCCTCGTCGGAGTCTTTTGCCGGCACTCGGTATACGGTGCAATGGACGTAATCAGGGTCATCCGGTGCGCCTCCAGTTGACCAACTGCCATCAGGGAATCGAGCTGCGGTCCAGAGCGTGGTGTTCATCGAAGGCACCCCTTTGTGGGTCAGAGGGCAATGCCCTGGACAGTAGACGTGCTGGACGGAGCAGGCGCATCGCGCTCGAAGCCGCGAGGCTCGATCCACTGGCAGCGCTGCTCACCGCCCAGCGATTGGCAGTTCGGCACGACGAAGACCGGGATAGCCCTCGCACGGTCGGGAGCGGAGGCCGTCTCGACTTGCTCGGCGCTATGGCTGGACGCGCAGCCGGACAGGATCAAAGACATGGCGATGAAGGCTGCGCGGGTCAGATTGATGCGGCTCACTGGAAATCCCTCGTTTGTGAAAGTGATGGCTGCATCTTGAGCCCGTCCCTCACTGTGTCATCGGGGGTCTATAAAAATCGTCGAACCCTATGGTGGGGACTGGGATGCCTGGCCTTATTGGCCACCCTAGCCTTTTGAACCCGTCCAGATTGAGAAAACGAAGTAGCAGATCAAGCCTGATGACAAGGCAATCTGAGCATATGTGTTTGGGGTCTGCGCGTTGTCCAGAATTTCCTGCGCTAGGCCCCTTAGCGAAATGAGGAAATAGAAGACAGCAACAAGCTTCACGATCAGCATGGCGATACCTATCAAAGGTTACTCAACTAGGTGGCAGAGTGGTGGTCATGCAACTGTGTCATCGGGCGATGATCAAACTCGTCGATCCCGATGCTTGGGGCTGAGGGCTTAGTGCTTGTCGAGTGCTGCTTGGCCCTACTCCGAGGGGATAGGGTCAGCGGCAGCCAGGGCACCGCGATGGTAGTCCTCAGCGCTCAAGAGCATTGGCGCCCACTCCAGGTACTGTGCTCGCGTCCTCGGGTCTGCGAAGAAGCGTTTGAAGTCACCCAGCTTGTAAGCACTGACGTTGAACAGCTTGTCGAGCGGGGCTTTGAGCTGCGCTCGTACCATGTCGTCGCTGAAAGCTCTACGCGCCTTCAACCAAGTGAATGTGGCCATACGGCTACGCGGAGTCCAGCCGGCCATCCTTGCAACACGTCCCGGCCCAAGATCACCCTCTGGCCGAAGCGTCTTGTAGTAATACTTGTTGTTACTCGGAATCCGCCAGTTGTTCCTGGTTTTGTTGTTCTCGCGCTCGGCCTCGCGCTCCATCCAAAGCTGCTCTTGGCCAAACATGACCGAATCAGCGTTTGCCTTTGCGTTACAAGCAGCGATGTAGCCATGAATATCGGGGGCCTCCCCCCAGTGCAATGCCATTGATCCGTCATAGACCAGCTCGACCGACGCGGCAAAGGATGCAGGGCGCCACATCTGAACTGGGTTGTGTGGGATCAGCGTCTGGGTACGATCAAACAGACCCTGCACGACAAGGGCGATCCTGTTGTACTCCTTTACTTGGCTTTGGATTTTTCGAATGCCCAGGTCAAAGTAAACACTGGTGTCGTCGAACGGCTGCCATTCTCCGGGGTAGAAAGAGTCGTAGCCGCGATGGGGGTTAGAGAACTGCCAGCTCTGATTAGGATTGGCCTTCTCCCATTCTTCGCGGGGGTTGTCCAACTCCCATTGTTGCTTAGCCGCCTCACGCTGATTTCGTTGCTCGACAAGAGCATCAAACTCGCGCTTGGTGATCATCTGTTCGATGCGGTCACGATTCCAGACCTTCATCATCATCGGCTCGCTGGGATCAAACACAGCACGCTCAGGAAACATCAGCTCCCCAAAGTCAATGTCTGTGCTGATGCGGTACAGCTGCTCCCCATTGCGAACGATCAAGAAGGTGAACTTGTCGGCATTTGCAAGGCGTATTTGAACGAAGAAGTCCAGCCCCACGCCGGTGCGGTCTTTCTCATTCCGGCGTACCTTCATCGAAACCATGCAGCGCTGGAACGGCAGGATTCGATCACGGTTCACAGGCTTAGCCAGCCACTCGTCGAACTCGTCCATGCCATCAAACTCCATACCCCCTGAGTGGTAATCGAGTAGGCATTCCTCGTCACAGTACAGCCGGCGCTGCATGATTCGAAGCTTCTCATCCCTGCCGGCTGGAACGCCGTCAGAAATCTGCTTTATCGACTCGAAAATTCCCGAGTAAAGGCTGATGTTGAACAGCTTGTCCTCGATCTGCTTGACCGATTCTTTCATAGGCACCAGCTTGGCCTTCATTGCCAAGCCTGGGGCACCAAGCCAACGGGCAAGCTCGCCAGCGAGCTTTTCGTTTCGCTCGAATAGCTCAGGGAGGGTTTCGTTTTTTGCCAGGACTAGCGCGTTCTTGAATGCGCTTACGTCAACCTGACCAGAGAGCAAAGCAAGCGACTTCCCCTCGGTATCGCCGGCTGGCTGGTGCCCGATCTGAGGGGCAATGCCAAGGCTCTCAGTCAGGCGCTGGATTTCGGCCATGTTGGCAGCCAAAGCGTCCTGATAGTGCTGAACCATCTTCTGGAAATGCTGCTCAGGGTTAGGCTCAAACGAGAGGGAGTCCCCAAACTCGTCACGATGCACCCGCGTAGATCGATAGCCGCGTAGCTCAGGCTCGCGCAGCTCGACATAGTTGGTGCCTATCTCCATGACGCACATAAGCAACTGCTCATCGTCATCGGCAACCCAGTACCACTGCCCAAGCTCGGCCTGCTCGAAGTCAGTGAAAACCTTCTCCACCTCAACGACCGGGATGACAGCAGGGTCAAATTTGGTGCTCATAAACGCTCCGAAAAATTCGATTTCAGCTGGTAGTGGGCTGAGCTTTACCCAGCTTGAACGGTGTCATCGCCACACACGAAAAATCTTCAAACCATAGCCTGGGGGTTCGGGTTGCTTTGTTCATCGCTTGCAGCCGGGGATAGACACGACAGAACAAGACACCCCTTCATGCGTCCAGCGCCATTGCGTCACACAGCCACGAACCTTGACGGTCAGACGCCCTTCCCCGCCAGGATCACGCACAACCACCGCAAGGTCGCCGCAGTATTCGATTACTGCTCCTACTGGCAACGGCAGACGTGCCTGATCATCTGGCTGGCTACTGTCCACTAGCACCCTCCAGCGGCGCGACTGCGACGTGCTCTGGAACCAGCGCTACTCGCCAGCCATGCACTGCTCTACAGCACTTACACATCAGCAGCTCAGGGCCGTTGTGCTCCAGGTTGCCATCTTCGATCTTGCTCACCAAGCGAACGGCCCGCACATCGATGCCGGAGCACCAGCTCGCAGTTTCAGAGCGGTCGCATACTGGAGCCATCGCGTTATTGCTCATCGGCGACCTCTACGGCGGCATAGAACGGAGCAAGCTTGCGGGATCGCTCGCTTTCCTCCTTGAGAACGCCGAGGTTCAGATAGAACTGGGCCTTGCTCGCACCGTTCTGGCTCCACGCATCTTTCCCTGGCACCCCAGAGACAAGGTGATCACGCAGTGCGTTGATGACCTTCACGCTGCGTATGGAAGTGCCGGCCAGAAGCAGCTCGAACTGCTCTTGTGCTACATGACCGGGCTTGAGACTTGCACTCAAAGGTTCTTCCCCATAGGGCAGGAGTACGGGACGAACTCACCATCCACCCACTCTTTGCCCATTTCGCCTGGGATTAGCGGGATACCCATCACGCTGAAAACTGGCCGCGAGCAGATGGACTCCTGGACGTAGAGCACTGTGAAGTCATACCCCATCGACTGGGCGATTTCAGCAATCTCGTTGACGCTGATGAAGGAGCCAGAGCGGAACTCGTAATCGAGCTTCGTCCAGCCGTGACCGTCGATGGTGCGCGGCTTGGCGCCTTCGTCAGCAAACAGCTCGAAGGCGCGTTTGAGTACAGCTTCTCGGGCACTGTAGTCGCGCTTGAAGTCCAGGTAGCAGATAAAGGCGGCGCCATCGTACCAGTGCATCTTGATCTGATACCCCTGCCGCCAGTTCACCGATGTGAGCCGGGTTACAGCGCTGACATTCCACTTCGGCAGCTGTTCGACTGCGGTTTTTAGTAGTTCGACCGGGACCATTTTTCGCCATTCCTGGATTCGTTTCGATGGCCACAGTCTACGGTAAACCATAGACTGGGCAAGCCGAACGGAAGTGCCCGGTGTAAAATCGTCGAGGCCCATAGTTGGGTTTGGCAAAGTGTCGGTATTGAATGGGGTGAGCCAGGCAAAGCCGTTATCCTCAGCGCATGCTTTGATGAGTAGCCAGGGCGCTCGCTCACAACTGTTTGATCATGGCCGAGGGCGAGAAGGCGAATTCTGCACCAGCTGCTGGCCAAAGCCCCCTCCCCTAACAACGTTAAACAAAGGAACCGGCATGGCTACCAAGGATTACGAATTCACCGTAGGCAAAGGCCACCAAGTTATTTCCGAGAAGTCCCACTATCCCGACCTTGTTCGTTTGGTCATCCCGAAGGATCAGGCTCTCGATCTGGCTCAAAAAATCCTGCGGCAGCTTGAGCACGTCCGACCTGATCAAACTCATCTGGGCGAAATAGCCCTTTTCGGCCAACTCGAAGTATTCGACGACGAGTAAGAGGTTATCCGTCATGCCCATGCTTGAGCCCTGGAGCGACCACGAACAACCAGACGGCAGCATCGAGGTGAAGCGTGAAGGCGAGTTGCGCTTCACCCTAACCTGGGTTCAGGCATACGGCCAGTGGGAGCTGCGGCGGAATGGCGAGTCCGAAGTGATCGAACGCGACCAGTATAGGAACGACCTGTTTTCTGCCATTCAGTCCGGCAGGATCAAGTAAGGAATTCAGACATGAGAGAAACGCTGGCTTTGCTGCTCGCCACTTTGGTCGGTTTTTTGGGCGTGGTGGTCAGCATTGCAATTTGGGATAGCTCAACCGCGTTCTGGCTGAGGCTACCTACCTGGGCTCCGATCCTGCCTCTGGCTTGCTACACAGGAGCGTCAATTTGGGTTATTAGCCGAGTGGTTTTTGGAGTCCACCGCATAGTTGCTGGAAGTCAGGGTACAAGGACATGAATCACGATCAATCAAGTGCTACCGGATTTCTCGCAGAACGCTTTGAGCGAGACTCGGAATTTACCTATGCAATCTTGGCGGACGCTGCCGGTGTTTTATTCTGGGTAGCAGTGCTTGCAAGTGTCGTAGTCGCGTTCATGTGGCTAACTAACCTGATTGAGCACCTCACCTTTAGAAAGGGCTGGCGGCTGGCCATAGGTTTCGCTGGACTCGTAGGGCTGGCGAAAGCTCTGAGCGCTGCCGGTGCATATCTCAGAACCATATCTCCGTCATTCTCCCCTGGAGAAGCAGTTTTCGGCGCGACTTGGATACTGTTAAGCATGCTCCTGCTTATTGGCCCATTCGTTTTGATACTGAGCACAAAGAACAAGAAGCCCAGTTGAGGCAGAATTCTGCTAAACCGCAGGTGGATGGATGAAGAAGCCCAAGCTCAGCCCTGCTCAGGCAAAAGTCATGCAATGGCTCAGCCAGGGCTGGGGCGCTCGCGTCTCGCATGGCGCCGCTGTTGAAATCAACGGCGAGCGCGTATGCAACCTCGACACCATGACCGCTCTCGTCCGTATGGGCCTTGTGGAGCGCGAATCTCAATACCCATGCTGGGTGGCAACTGCTGAGGGTCGAAAACTCAGCCCCAACTACACCCCACCTGAATCGGAGTGAATGCCGGAATGGCTCGGCGAAGCAAATACGGCAACATGCCCTCGGCGCCACAGCTCATTGCGAAGGTGAAAGGCGACGCAGGGGCGTACAAGGTCTGGGGCATCGACTGGATGCACCACAGAGTGCTGCTGGATCGTGCTGGCCTAGAGTGGGTCCCGATCAAGAATGTCGCTCTGGAACCGCCCCCCGCCGACCTCGATGACTGACGCCTAGGAGAAACGTTATGGCATTGTCCGCTGTTCAGCAGGCACTTGTGGATGCTGCGTTCCCTGAGTGCCGCAGCGATATGGCTGCATACCTGGAGAAGGCCACGGATGTTGTGATCATTCGCCAGCGGGAGTGCGGGGATGATGTACCGCCGTTCGCTATCGTGGCCAAGGGCAGCGACTTCTGGATCGACTGCGCTGACACAGCCGTTGCCGCAACCAGCCGGGCGCGTGAACTGGGGCTCAACGTTGTTCCGGCCTAACACAGTGATGGCTTCGACAACGCGCACCAGCGCCATTGGTGGCCTTTACGCTTGCCTACTGCTCTCCGGCGCTTTCGTAACAGCAATGTTTGGATACTGGCTGTTCTTCGGAGCCGGCTATCGCACGATGCAACCGACCGCCTACGAACTCACTACCGCCCTGCTCCTGACTCACCCCGCAACTGCAAGCGATGCCTCCTTGGCGATTCAGTCCGATGGCTACCTCAGCATCGTTGCACAACACCGCCTGCTCAACCGCATTCACAACGAATAGCCAGGGGCACGCTGGGGTTCTCGGTTCCCATTCCCGCTCCCGACAATTTCTGGCCTTTACGCGCCGGAGCCGATGACACAGGGTTGCCCCTGTGACGATGGGCGCTCCAATCAAGAGGAATGCCCGCATGAAAGACTTCCTGAAAAGCGTCACCAACCACTCCACGATGCTGGCCGTGTTCAGCTTCGACCGCACCCCTTTCCTGGCCGGCAATGCCTGGACCCGGAGTCTTCTCT
>Ga0247725_1001595_pt1 | contig 11137 bp, 13 predicted proteins | sample OKSTACKMCFT3sol_FD_183021 | JGI IMG/M metagenome (GOLD analysis project Ga0247725, IMG submission 183021) | Subsurface sediment microbial communities from gas well in Oklahoma, United States - OK STACK MC-FT3-sol | ecosystem: Environmental > Terrestrial > Deep subsurface > Rock core/Sediment... | reverse complement strand
GGTATTTGCCAAAAATACGTACTCCTATGTGGGCTAGAAAGCGGCTCTCTTATCCGCTCATTCAAAGTAAATGGCAAACCAAAAGAACAAGCTATATCCAAGAGCGGTGTTGATAATATTCTAAAATCGGCTTCAAAAACCCTAAACCTTCCTGCAAACGCACTGCTTTCAAGTCACTCTGGCCGTGTTGGGGCTATTCAGGCTTTAGTTAAAGGAAATACCGCTACTGCTCTAATACAACTTAACGCAGGGCTTAAATCAGCCACTATGGTATCGCGTTATTCGCGTCGAATTGATGGTGAAAATCTTCCAATGGCGGCGATTCTTAACGACAGCGACGACGAATAAAATTGAATTGATTACTGCAAAATAATATCGGTCCATTTGATGCAATCATTTCACAACTGGCATATTGATACCGGTGATCAAATGCGACATACGCAAAAAATCTACAAAGATATACTCGGCAGATTCAGAAATTGTTACCTATAACCGCCTCAAAAATTCAATGACTTGCTATATTCACGCTCATTAATGGCGAGGCTGCTTTCAATCGCGGTCATTGAGAATGTTCCAGGCATGGCGAGATAATTAATGAGAATACAAGGCGTTGTTAAGTGGTTTAGCGTCCCGCAAGGCTTCGGGTTTATTACCTCTATAACAGAAGGAACTGACCACTATTTTCACGTAAGCGATGTAATTGGATCTGCGTTACCCGAAATTGGAGACAAAGTTACTTTTGAAACCATATCCACCCCAAAGGGCTTAAGAGGCAAAAGAGTTGAACTCAAGCAAAAGCAAAGTAGCCAGATCGACTGCCCTAAATGTGAGCGTAAAATTACCCCTAGACTTGTCATAGTCAAAGGTGAAGCTAATCACTCACTTTGCCCTTACTGTGGTGGAAGGGTAAAAAACTTCTATAAGCCCGGCATTTTGAGCGCAATTCCATACTATTTGGGCTACCTGTCAGGACGATACCCAAAACAGTTTTACGGCACCATACTCGCCGCTCTCGTATTGCACTATGTAATCTCAAAATTTTGATAAGCATCTTTTGATTGGTCACTAATAGCTAAGGATTATTATGACATTGACTTTAGATTATCCTTTACTAATTCAAACCTTGATTCAATTTCAACTAAACTGACACCAGTCCAGAGCGACAACACCAAGCTCGATGTAACAAAATTAGACAAGTCGGCACTACAGTATCTTGTCGAACAATGCGTAGAAGTAAGAACCGGACAGTTTAAGACTTCCGATATCGAGAAACTAAACAAAAGGGCTTGCTTGAAGGAAATAACTGGTTTGAACTTGTAACAGAAGGAGCCATTAGGCTCCTTTTTTACATCTATCCCATAATGGACTTAATCACGCTATCGCTAACACCTTGCTCTTTGAGTCGCTTTAGCGTTTGCTTGACTAATTCTGCTTGCCGCTTCGTATCTGCTTCTTGATTGTCAATTTCCTGAATCATTTCCTCAACGGCACAGCTAAATACCTGCTTAGCTTTTTCTAATTGCGCTTTCGACAGCCCTGATAGAAGGGCTTTCACTCCCCGGACTGTATTCAGTTGCTTAATCATCGTTTCGCGAGCTTCATCACTCAGTTTTGCCATGGGTATTCCCTCCAAATTTATTCCGCGCCTAATCTGAAATGATTGCCGGGTTATGTCAAATTAGCCGTAGAATATTTAGGGGAAATCTCATGCTCGGATTTTTAAAAAACACCAAATTAGAAGCAGCAAAACAGCCACCAATTGTAAAAGCAAATCCCAAAAAGGCTAACGACGGCTGGTACACAGCTGTAGCGCCAAGCGAGTGGGAAAAGATCAACGAACACGTTATTAACACTATCTACCGTGGGGTTCGATTAGAGCCGCACCATACTCAAACCTACTACACGGCAGCAATCAGCAAACTGGCTAGGTATATTCAAGCGTTTCCAGCATCAGAGTATAACCATCATTCATCGGCAGGTGGATTGCTTGAACACACATTAGAAGTGGCTAAGAACACGGTGATGTACCGCCGTGAAGTTCTGTATTCAGAAAATGGTAAGGAGACTGAAATAGAAGAACAGGCAGACGTATTTGCATACGCTTGCTTTACCGCCAGTCTCATGCATGACATTGGTAAAATTATTACTGACATTGAGGTTGTTTACCGCAAATCGGAAAGTGACAAACCAAGAATGTGGAACCCACTCTATGAGGCCATTCCAATTGGGGCTCAGTATAAATTCAGATACAACCCGCATCGCATAAGTGGCGTTCATGAATTGGCTGGCCAAATGCTCACCACTGCATTGATCCCCATGGAAGGCATCATTTGGATTAAGAGCTATCCAAAACTATGGCTTAAATGGATTAGCTGCATTGCTGGTGATCATGCTAAAGGAGGTGAAGTATCAAAGGTCGTAAAATTTGCTGACTCAGCCTCAGCAGCAAATAACTTTACAGGCCAATCCAGCTTGGCCAGCAAAATCGAAGCTGGTGAAAAAGTGGCTAACAGTGGCCACGGAGCTGCCGAGATATTACTTAAGGCAATGCGTCAGGCTATCGAGAGCGGCGATTTACCCCTTAACCGTATTGGCGGCGCGGGATGGTGCCATGGCGATACTGTTTATATGGTTTCGCAAAGGACTGTGCAGGCGTGTAGGCATATTGCACGTTCAACAGGGTTTAGCGCATTACCTGAGAATGATGTCACCTTATTTGCACTACTGTGCGATGCTGGAATTGCAACTCGCCACCCAGTAACCAACGACCTAGTACACACCTTGGAGATCACAGCTAATAAAGCTGATAAGCAGTGGAAAGGGGAATTGACGTTTTTATCAATCTCCAAATCGGTCTTAGACCCTCAGAACGTGCTGAACCTGACTAACGATAACGAGATTAAGCTAAATGATTTAACTCAAATCAAAGGTAAAAACGCTAAAGCAAACCCGGGATCTGAATTGGTGCCTGGGACAAATACGAATGAATCTGTAGACAGCAAACCCGCTCTGTTTGAGTCAGTTGATAAGAGCTCTGGCGAGGTCATAAAACAACCACAACCCAATGTTGCAGAAGAAAGTAACGAACCAGACTTTTTTAGTGCCTTTATGAGTTCAACTGCCAATCTCAAGAAAAGTGATGAATCAGAAACTAAGTTTCTAGCTACTCGGCCAATTAAACCTGCAGAACCCTCATTTAACCATCAAAACTCAGCAACCATGGCAAGCAATGAACAATCGCCACCCAGTTCACACGTAGCAAATTCAGAGCTAATACAACAACCAGAGGAAACAACCCAAACGTCTGCACTTCCGCGATTCCAACCTACGAAAGTTGATAAAAAGTCACTCGATCAAGCCTTGAATCCGTTTGGATTTGGGATTGGGAAAACAGCTGGTAGCGTAATTCAAGATACTGAAAGTGTTGGTCAGCAGTTTCTGACTTGGCTAAGTGACTCGATAAGAGCTAGGGCGCTACCGTTTAACGATTTCGGGTCATATTGCTTTATGGTTCGGGACGGTGTGTTTGTTTCGTCCCCTAACATATTTGACGCATACTCCGAGTCATTGGGTAGTCAGGTCAATCGTAATGAGATTATCGAGGAATTACGCAAGCGAGCCCTACTACAAACGGCCTTTGAAGGTGCTATGAGAAAATTAACCTTATCCAATGAAAGTAAAACGGTATTAGATGGGATTCTAATCAAACATGAGGCCGTTCACACGCAACATGAAAAAAGACTCAATAGCTCAATTGCAACACTACTGTAGGAAAATTGACAAACGCAATTAAAGTGACGAGCGTCAATAAAATGGTGTGATTAATAATCACACCATTTTTTATACCTTTAAATTGGGTTTGTGAATCAGGTCAAGAATTATTTCAAAATTAACCAAAATGTAATCTTGCGCTCACTAACTTTATTGACTGCCATTAACGTCGATTTTTCATAGTTAACATTGTGAAACATTAGTGAGACTGAACTTTATAATAATTAGCATTGTTTAATTAAGTTCGTAAACTTCTTTTTAATTTTAATGGATTCCAGAGAGAAAAATGAAAACGGTTATACAGCGAGTAGAAAACTTGTTAAAGGAAAAGCAAACTGTAAATAACAGAATTCAAGTAGCAATTGATATTAGAGCAATATCCAAGTCGTTACTTCGTGAAGGGACAACCCCAACGTATCAACTATTTTCAGAGCTATTTTCCAGTGTAACTCCGTTTATGTGCAAGGCAAGTTATCACCGATATGTGACAATTGGATTGGTAGCTGACACCCTGCAAGGTTCATGTCATTTCACGACATTCAATGGCGTTTATGAAATTGCAAAAATCGTAGGATCAGACCGAGATAAGTTAATTAAGGTTCTAACTGCGGCACAGTCAAAAAGCCCAATTGTGGTTACAGATAAACAGATACTTGCCGAACTAAAATCCTTGAATACAGGTTCGACAATCGAAGTGGTTAGCCAATTCCAAAGCAGAATAGACGAGTTCTGCAGTGGTATGTCTAATGTCATAAAACATTCATCTGAATGTACCAATCATTTTATTGTTGATTTCAATTCAGAAATTGCTAAAACAATTTTAAGCCACGAAAAGGACTCTGGCGATATAAACTGGCTAAACAATTCATCTTCTATTTTCTGGTCGTTACTACATCATTCATCAGTGCTGACCAATAAGAAAAACCTTTTCGCAGCTCAGAAAATTACTGACCTATATAACGATTGCACAGGCGATTCATTCACAGCTGATCTCAGCCTGATTTGGAACCGCTTCTTCACCATTCTAATGACCGAAAGCGGTAACGATAAATTCGCTGCATTACGTACTCCATCTGAGGGGCAAATGGTCAGCAAATATATGTCGATGATTGAGTATACGAAGGCTAATCCTGCAATCAAAATTGCTATGGCCAGACTGAGCTAAGGTGAATTTGGATGAAAAATGATGAACAACGCGAAGCTATGGAGCTGATAGCAAAACATATTTTCGATATGTTTTACAAAATCAAACAAGTCGCGGCTACACATGCAGCCTACAACCCCAAACGACTAGCAGAAAAATTCGGAATCAGTCTTGAACTGGCCAAACGCCTACCTAGAGCAAGTGTCACTTTGCCATTGATTAAGCAGGTCTTAGAGCAGAAGGGTTACACGCATCACCCAGTATTACAACAATGTAGTCGAGAAGAATTTTTAATTGCTGTTCTCGATGCAGCTAAAGACGAGGATTAATCAATGCAACACAAGTTTATTTCCTCTCTGGCAAGAGATACTGCCGCATTAATTTATTCTGCGATGGAGACTGAAAATTTTATTTTCTTGAAGATGCTTGGAATCACTACAGAGGAAGCAACTGAGATCATCGAGCTTGCTAATTCGCACTCACACCCCGAGGAAATGAACAAGCCTTTATTCCAAAAAGTTATGCCTGTCAGGTTGGATTGATCTATGAGAAACGATCTAGAAATTCACATTGCAATGCATACGCTGGCAGAAATACAGGCTCTTTACTACGCCCGTAATGAGGCTGTACTGGCAATGTTCGGAGTAGACAGGGAAACAGCCTGCTTGCTGAGTAAGGGCTCGTTATCTACTGACATTATTTCAGCAATCCATTCTTACGTTTCGGCAACTGAAAAGAATCCATTTTTTTCAGAAAACATCCAAGAATTTAAGGAATATCTGATTACGCATATCGAAAAAATTCTGCTTCTTGAGGACTGCATTTCAAACGGTATTAGCATGAATTTAGCGAGCGAGTTATTTGGCATTCCGTTGAAGAATTTACGAGCAAGATTCGATTGTCAGTTTGAACCTGCCGGGGCAAAAATCTTGAACGAAAGCGCCATATTCAACATAGAAGATATGGTATTTGAACACCTTGGGGATGGTTGGTCTTTTACAATTTGTCGTTACGAATACGCCAGATTTTTACTGAAAACAGCACTCAGATTAGGGGTAAGTATCCATCAAATTACTCGCACTATGGCGAGTCAAGGGTACGAGTTTTCATTCACAATTAAACACATTAATCAATACGGAGATAAATGATGGAATCAACAGTGTTAGACCTCGGAATTACCCATGACGACCATGCCTTTGGGGACTTCCAATTATTCGATTTACCAGCCATTGAAAAGAACGATGCGGTTGGCCAAGCGAAAGCTCAATCAGAAATGCGAGTCACATTTAAAACCAGAAATGGTGAAATGCTTTTCCGTGGACTCAAGGGAGAAGGTGCAGACAAAGGTAAGGTCGGATTAACAAAAACCGACGACATTCTAAGTCGCATCTATGAAGCAATTCGACACGATGATCCATTTGCTGACCAACTTCTTTATGATATGCATGAATCCATGAATGCATTGTCAGACACGATGAATCGTGCAGAAGATTATATAAAAAAAGAAATTCACTCTAAGCTGAAAATGAGCGGTGCATCGCTCAAGATTGAAGCTACACAAAGCGCCCCATTTGACGTTCGACTTAAGACCAATTTTTGCCGCGCCTTGATTTGGGAAATCCTCAGAGCCGACTCAATTATTTTGATGGTGATTACCGCTCGTTACAGAGAAATTATCGACGCGAAAACGGCCAGCGACATTAACAAAGCACTTATGAGTTCCGTCTGGAATATCCTCTATAAAGTGTTCAGCTGGAAAGCCACTGGCGTTACCAGACGCGACGTTAAAGAAGGCAATAAACGCTTTGAAACTGCTTCTATTGAGAATAACAAAATCAAGTTAACCGCAGATATTTTAGACCAGAAAATTCGTTCCACATTTGCGCCAGCAATCATTGTTCGACCCGAAAATGATGTTCGCCCTCTACTAGAAAAAGCTCCGACTCAAAGTGAAAAGGTTGCTGATTTGAAAGATGCTCTAACTGCTCCACAACTATCTTCATAAACTGTTTTCAGATTGAAATATGAAAGGGCGCAATTAAGATTGCGCCCTTTTTTTATCCTAAATTAACCCAATAACCTGCATAACCCGTCTAGATAAGTGTCCAACTAAATGTTAATTCTGTCTAACACGCAGTATAAATCAGTCTAATAAGTCCAACTAATCTCCACTAAATTACGGTGATTCCATCGAAAGCTCTTAAATAGCAACCTTAATCTAGTCTATAAAATCTATATATCGCTCTATATAGACGAAATAACATAATATGAATTCTACAATCTATTACATAGCATCGAATATACGTTATAAACGCGCAATAGAATGATTCTAACAAGTCTAAAAATATCCCGTTATTTTTCCCTATTTAAATTTATATATTTAAGAGCAAATTAAATAGAGTTGTGGTTCGCAGCTCTATCATTTAGTATTTATTCGTCAACTTAGGTTGGCGTAACAGGAGGGTGGCGAAGCTCCAATAGTATCTTCGCTGGCGTTGCGGAGTTCATTCCGTTACCAAAAGCAATAACCGATCCCCAATTTAAAGAGTCGGTATACAAATGTCGGGGGCTACACTTCTAGTGATCTAAACTACAGCAAGTCCACACCTCAAAGCCGACATGACCTGTCGGCTTTTTTTATTTTCTACCCATGCCTTTTTTGATTTTAGATTGGTAAGCGAAGTACATTCTCAACCCCATTTAAAATGATCATTCTGCAATATGAAAACTCAACTATTAAGCGTTACTTTTGCGGCCATTGGCCTAGTGACTGTTTCGCCATTATTAGCAAGTGAGGCCGAATACAAAGCCAATGGATTGGCTTTAATAAAAATCAGCCCAATCGAACAACAACAAAGACCATTAGCCGTTGTTGCAACTATCGAATTTCCGAACTCAATTTCAACTGTCGGCCAAGCGATTCATTACACGCTTTTAAAGACCGGATACGAAATCGAAGATCGCACAAAACTTGATGAAGAAACCCGACTGGTTTTAACCAAAGACCTTCCTCTAATTCATAGAAAATTTGAATACGCTTCTGTTGAGCAAATCATTCAATCTCTCGTTGGCTCACCTTTCAAAATTACCTACGACGAAATTCAGCGCAAGGTAAGCATCAAGCCTAAAAGTTCAGATTTGGAACCTAATAAATTAGAGGGCAGCTTCCGTGACTGATAAACACGATACTGACTTCGACATCTTTGATAAGAAGCCGAACATTGGAACACAAACTACAGATGCCCAAATTGAACCAAGCAATAACGAACAGGACGACCAAGATAACTCAGATCACCTCGAAGCGCCCCGCGCTGAGATTGGCAAGACCGCATTTGCTGAGTCGCATAGCGACGAAGTAGATTCATCGAATCAACGAACACTTGTTCATGAAGAATACGACGATGAAGAATATGAGTATGTAGAACGCGAACCGATTTTCACTGCGGCTAAAATCCTGCCGACACTAAGCGTAATAATTTTTGGCTCCGCATTTTTGTACTTTGGAAACACCAAGCCAGATTTTGAAGCTGCAAGTAACGATGACTTAGCGAGTGTTAAAACCGCTCTTGAACATCTTCAAACAGAAAACAGCTCAATCAAATCTGAACTTGGCGCTTTCGCAAAAGGTAGCGACATTTTGGCTCTTAGAGCGCAGACCAATGACCAGCAAAGCAAGCTCGATTCCTTGCAACAAACACAAAATGAGTTGGAGCTATTCAAGGTGACAACAGAACTTGGAATTGCTAACAACACACAGAACATTGAACAAGTTAAAAACTCAGTCCAAGGCTTAACTAAATCTCAAAGTGCAAACAGCAAAATCGAAATCGAATTCACCTCAAAGCTGGATGCCATTTCAGCAAGAATAAATGAACTTGAAAACAAGCAAGTTTCCTTCCCGGCTAAAGCACAGGTTAACCAGGTGCAAGGTACAAGTGAAACCAATCAATCTCAGCAACATGAAGTGGTTAGAGTTGAGCTTGTCACCCCGGAGCCAGTTACTAAGCGGGTAAGAGACATTAACGGCTTAGTGCTTGAATCAATCGACGTATGGAATGGGAACTACATCGCAACCGTATCAGAAGGATACAACTTCCAAACGCTCTCGATTGGTAAAAATGTCAAAGGCTATACCGTCGTTGAGATTTCTCGAGACAGCGTAAAGCTAACTAACAACTCAACCTTTGAAATGGTGTCATTAGTACGGTAACGATGATGAATAAATTTTCCTTTGCAGCACTGGTAATATTATCCAGCACAGCTAACGCGACAACCTACAGCCCGGCTGTTAATTCAAGCAATCAATCAACCGTTATCACTTCAACGAATGCGGGTGAAGCTGAGCAGACATTTGATTTTGACGGAATCAAAATTGCTTTAACTGAGCAAGAGAAGGTTCTAGCTCGCGGGTTTAAATTAACCGAGGACGAGTTTGCACAATACAAATACATAATGAACTACACCCCTCGTGGTTTTTGGACTCCGGGTATCGACCCAGTAACTGCGCTGGCCGCATCAGCTAAAACAGAATCAGAACGTCGTCATTTCGTAACGATTGCACACGAATTGAAGAAGGAGCGGGATAGCTTACAGATGCAAATGTGGTTAACGGCTATTGACGTTGAGAAGCGTGAGAACCCGAACAGCAACCGTTGGAAATCTAATAGCGAAATTAAGTTTGGATTTGCAGACGAACTGCCAACTGGGAAGCAATCACTGACTTCGGTATTTTTAGATCCTAAGCAATGCAAAACCTCAAACGATTGCATTGGATTCGTTAAGAATTTACTTAGCGGTAATTCCAAATGGAATAAAACAGATTTTTATTTCATGGGAGCATCACCAAACGATGTAAGTCAGTTTGTCGTCGGTGTTGGAATTGACGTTAGCAAAATCAAAGCTGGTGACATTTCAATAAACATCGACAAAGGAGAGTACGCTGCAAGTGGGATCACGGTAAAACCTCCGGTTGCTGTTAAGCAAGACAACCTTGGCCAAGCAATTTACAAACCGTAGATATGTTTAAGCGCCTGATTACAGCCCTCGTTTTATCACTCAGTTTTAATTCTGAGGCAGCTGCTACCATTCCGTCCGGTTTTGTGCGAATTGGGGCTTCTTGTGGAGTCCCCCCTGTCGCGCTTTACGCCGTTGCTCTAACCGAAACCGAAACCGGATTGAGAAATGGTGATTCCTCCGTGTGGCCACACTCAATCAATTGGAATGGTCGCTCTTACCATTTCAAGAACCGCAAAGACACATACATTTTTGCTCAGAACCTAATTGCCCAGGGACACACTTTGTTCGATGTGGGGATCATGCAGGTGAATTGGCGCTGGCACAAAGACCGGGTAAGTAGCTTATGGGAGCTAACGGATACTGAAACAAATATCAGAACCGCTTGCGAGATCATGGGCGAAGGATATCAAGCAAGAAGGAATTGGGTTTCAGCTGCGGGTTATTACCATGCGCCTAACAACGCAACTAACGCAAACAAGTACATGAAGAAGTTCAACGCCAAGTTGAACCGACTCCTAAAACAACAAGACTTATCAAAATGAATAAAACAATTTTAATTGCGGCCGCAGTAGCCGCCGCACCTATAAATTTACTTGCTATCCCGCTCAAAGAGATACCCGCCCCCACTGAGTTCACGACCATTCAGCTTAGCGATTCAATAAGTATGGCAACCGAGGATAGCCTGAAAGCTGGACTCGATAGCCAACGCATCAAAGACAAGATTAAAGAGGTTGAACAGCAGGCAAAAGGATTAACCCCCGCAGAGATTGAGCAACAGCTTGTATCTGCGATATTCCCGGTTACTACTGCTTCAATGAGCCTAAAGCGTGATGCCGGGAATGACGAGCGAGCATTAAAAATTCCGGTCAATCTAGCCGTCATTGGTGACGATAGCTATTCCCTAGGTTGGCTTTTGGCCAACAAGGATGAATTAATCGCGCTTAGAGCGTCAGTCATGCTTGTAAACTGCAATTCGATTACCGATTACAACCGAATTAAAGCATCCGTCCCCGAGTTGGATTTAATCCCATTGGGCGGCTACCCGCTGTCTCAAGAATTTGGATTGTCTTACTACCCTGCCCTACTGACTCCGACAGGTATTTACCAATAACCTCGGGCTCATAGTATGAAGCCAGCATTCAAAATCCGCATGAGATAGGTTTCTTTTATGTTCAAGAATTACGCAGAGGAAAGCGGCGGTTTGGA
>Ga0247725_1001593_pt1 | contig 11140 bp, 10 predicted proteins | sample OKSTACKMCFT3sol_FD_183021 | JGI IMG/M metagenome (GOLD analysis project Ga0247725, IMG submission 183021) | Subsurface sediment microbial communities from gas well in Oklahoma, United States - OK STACK MC-FT3-sol | ecosystem: Environmental > Terrestrial > Deep subsurface > Rock core/Sediment... | reverse complement strand
CCTTCAAGCCCAAGCCCGCCGCCGGCCTGCCGGATCGCGAGACGCTGCTGGCGTTCCTGCGCGACGCCGGCGAGACGGGCAAAGCCGACATCGCCCGGCACTTCGGCCTCAAGGGCGCCGATCGCCGGGCCCTGCGCGAGATGATCCGCGAGCTGGAGGCGCAAGGCGCGCTGGCCAAGCGCGGCCGCAAGGGCTTCGCCGAGGCCGGTTCGCTGCCGCCCGTCGGGGTGGCCGACGTGGTGGAGCGCGACGGCGACGGCGAGCTTTATGTGAAGCTGACCAAGTCCGACGACGACGTGCCCAATGTCCGCCTCGCGCCCGGCAAGGGCGAGGCCGCGGCTGGCGCGCCGGGCCTGGGCGACCGCCTGCTGGTCCGCTTCGAACGCCTGGAGACCGGCGAGTTCGAGGCCAAGCTGATCAAGAAGCTGGGCCAGAGCGCCCACAAGATCCTGGGCGTGATCCGCAAGCATCGCCGCGAGGTCCGCGTCGAGCCGGTGGACCGCAAGTCCAAGGAGAGCCTGGTCCTCGATCCCAGCGTCGCCCACGAGTACAAGGACGGCGATCTGGTCGTCGCCCAGGTCGGCACGCATGGCGGCCGCTACGGTCCCAAGCCCGGCAAGGTGCTGGAGGTGGTCGGGACCGAGAACGACCCCCGCGCCGCCTCGCTGATCGCCATCCACAGCCACGGCATCCCGACCGGCTTCTCCGAGGAAGCCGAACGCGAGGCCAAGGCCGCCGTCGAACCCACCCTGTCGGGCCGCGATGACCTGCGCGACCTGCCGTTCGTGACCATCGATCCCGTGGACGCCCGCGACCACGACGACGCCGTCTACGCCCATCCCGATCCGGACGCGACCAACGTGGGCGGCTGGATCGTCTGGGTCGCCATCGCCGACGTCGCGGCCTATGTCCGCCCCGGCTCGGCCCTGGACCGCGACGCCCGCGAGAAGGGCAACAGCGTCTACTTCCCCGACCGCGTCGAGCCGATGCTGCCCGAGACCCTGTCGAACGGCCTGTGCTCGCTGCGCGAGGGCGAGAACCGCGCCACGCTGGCCGTGCGGATGGTGTTCGACAAGTCGGGCCGCAAGAAGGGCCACAAGTTCGTGCGCGGCCTGATGCGCTCGGCCGCCAAGCTCTCCTACGAACAGGCCCAGGCGGCCATCGACGGCCAGCCCGACGACAAGACCGGCCCGCTGCTGGATCCGATCCTGAGGCCCCTGTGGGCCGCCTATCACACGATGAAGATCGGCCGCGAGGCCCGTTCGCCGCTGGCCATCGAGAGCGACGAGCGCCGGATCATCATCCGCGAGGGCGAGATCGCCTCGATCACCAAGCGCGCCAGCCTCGAGGCCCATAAGCTGATCGAGGAGATGATGGTGCAGGCCAATGTCTGCGCCGCCGAGAGCCTGGAGGCCAAGCGTTCGCCCCTGATCTACCGGGTGCACGACACGCCGAGCCTCGAGAAGGTGCAGAACCTCGCCGACTTCCTGCAGACCCTGGAGATCCGCTGGAACAAGGGCGAGGCGCCGCAGACCTCGCGCTTCAACAAGCTGCTGGACGAGACCCGCGAGAGCCCCAACGCGGCGATCATCAACGAGGTCGTCCTGCGCACCCAGATGCAGGCTCACTACAGCGCCGACAACATCGGCCACTTCGGCCTGAACCTGGCCAAGTACGCCCACTTCACCAGCCCGATCCGTCGCTACGCCGACCTGATCGTCCACCGGGGCCTGATCCGGGCCCTGGGCCTGGGGACCGATGGCCTGACCGACCAGGACATCGCCCAGATCAAGGACACGGCCGAGGTCATCACCCACGCCGAGCGCCGGGCCATGGCCGCCGAGCGCGACGCCACCGACCGCTACATCGCCGCCTTCCTGGCCGACCGCGTGGGCGCGACCTTCGAGGGCCGGATCACCGGCGTCACCCGCTTTGGCCTGTTCATCAAGCTGGCCGACACCGGCGCCGATGGCCTCGTGCCGGTCTCCAGCCTGGGCGCGGAGTTCTTCATTCACGACGACAAGATGCACGCCCTGGTCGGCGAGCGGACCGGCAAGCGCTGGCCCCTGGGCATGGGCGTCGAGGTCAAGCTTGTCGAGGCCACGCCGGTGACCGGCGGCCTGCTGTTCGAGATGCTCAGCGACCCGCTGCCGCCGGATCCCAAGGCGCCCCGCCCCCGGCTCGGCGCGCGGCGGCAAGCGGCGGTGAAGCCGCGCGGCGGGTTGCCGAAGGGCGTTCGGCGCGGGAAGCGGCGGTAGGGCGGCGGATAGATGCTCCCCCGCGATGCGGGGGAGCTGTCGCCCCCGGCGACCGACCAAAGGTCGGCCCGAGGATAAACTCCGCGACTGAGGGGGCAAACTGGGCGAACACCGCGTGAGCCCCCTCCGGCCCTCTGGGCCACCTCCCCCGCATCGCGGGGGAGGATCTAGTTCTCCCTAATCGCCGCCTCCAGCCGATCGGCCATCATCCGCTGATCCGCCACGGACGGGTGCCCATGGCACGCCGTGCGCTCCATGCCCGTGATCCGCACCACCGTCGCGCCCGCGCGGCCGGCGACCTCGGCGACGTCGTCGACGAAGGTGTCGCCCTGGATCAGGAAGAAGCGCGCGCCGGGGCGGCTGGCCTTCAGCCCCTCGACGAAGGCGACATAGCTGTCGCGGTAGTCCTTGCGCAGCGCCGCCTCGTCCGCCCAGGCCTCGCCGGCGTGCAGCGAGGTCGAGAAGTCGTTGGCGCCGAGGCCGATGACGACGATCTCTGGCTTCCACGGATCGTTCGCGGCGATGCGCGGCTCGCCCTGCCCCGGGATCAGGCGTGGAAACAGCGCCGGCATCGGCTCGCCGGGCGCGAGGCCATTGTAGTTGCGCACCACGCCCCGGCCAGAGAAGGCCTCGATGCGATAGTCGGCGTCCAGGCGCGCCGCCAGGAGCGGGGCGAAGGACAGGCTGGTGTCGGTCAGGTCGTGGACCTGTTGCTCGGTGCAGTCGCGGGTCGTCGAGCGAACGCCATAGGCGACGGTGTAGGAGTCGCCGATGAACTCGATGCGGCGCGAGCGGACAGGCGCCGGCAGCGCCCTGCCCGCCTTGCCGACGAAGAAGCCCTCGAACCGCGACGAGCCGGTCTGGCTCTCGGTCAGCTTGTCCAGGCGCACCACGTGTTCGCCAGGACCGAGGCGATCCAGCTTCAGGCGCGTTTCGCCGGACTTGATCAGCTCGGCCTTGCGCACGCCATCGACGCTGACGGCCAGGTGCTCGACGCCCGTATCGACCGCGATCTCGACGGAGGGCCCCGTGAAGCGCCCCTCGAAATAGACCCCCGGCCAGCCGAAGTCGTAGGCGCTGTTAGGCCCGGGGGCGACGCGGCCGCCGATGTTCAGCGGCAGCGGGGTTTGGACGAGGGCGGCGGCGAGCAGGAGCGAGAGCATGCCCTGTTCTCATGTGGGATGCGCGTCGCGTCAAACCCCGCTAAACCGCGACCATGCGCGCCGAGATCGAACCCTTCCACGCCATCGCCATCAGCCGCCTGGCCCACCAGCTGAAGATGGAGGGCCGCTCCATTATCCACATGGAGTTCGGCCAGCCCTCGACCGGCGCGCCCAGCAAGGCGATCGCCAAGGCTCACGAGATCCTCGACGCCGAGGCGATGGGCTATTGGGAGAGCCCGCACCTGCGCGAGCGGATCGCCCAGCGCTATCAGGACCTCTACGGCGTCGCGGTCGAGCCCGAGCGGATCGTTCTGACCTGCGGGGCTTCGCCGGCCCTGGTGCTGGCGCTGTCCAGCGTGTTCCAGCCCGGCGACCGCATCGCCATCGCCCGCCCCGGCTATGTCGCCTACCGCAACACCATCAAGGCGTTGCACCTGACGCCCGTCGAGATCGCCTGCGGGCCGGAAGACCGCTTCCAGCTGACGGCCCAGCATCTGGCCGAACTGGACCCCGCGCCCGCCGGCGTCATCGTCGCCAGCCCCGCCAACCCGACCGGCACGATCATCGCGCCCGAGGAGCTGGAAGCGATCGCCAAGGTCTGCCGCGAGCGGAACATCCGCATCATCAGCGACGAGATCTATCACGGCCTCAGCTACACGGGCCGCACGCTCTCGATGCTGGAGTTCGCGCCCGACGCCCTGATCGTCAACAGCTTCAGCAAGTACTTCAGCATGGCCGGCTGGCGGCTGGGCTGGCTGCTAACGCCGGCAGGCGAGGACCTGGAGCGCGCCCGCGCCTATGTCGGCAACCTGTTCCTGACCGCCCCGTCCCTGGCCCAGCACGCGGGCCTGGCGGCCATGGACTGCCTCGATGAGCTGGAAGGCCACATCGACGTCTATCGCCGCAATCGCGAGCTGATGCTCGAGGCGCTCCCGGCGCTGGGCCTGCGCAAGATCGCCCCGCCCGACGGCGCCTTCTACATCTGGGCCGACATCGGCCACCTGACCGACGACTCGCTGAGCTTCTGCAAGGACCTGCTGCGCGACACCGGCGTCTGCACCGCGCCCGGCGTCGATTTCGATCCCGTCGAAGGCCACCGCTTCATCCGCTTCAGCTTCGCGGTCTCGACGCCCGAGGTCGAGGAGGCCCTGCGGCGGATCACGCCGTGGTTCGCGGAGCGGAGCGCTCGATAGATGCTCCCCCGCGATGCGGGGGAGCTGTCGCCCCCGGGCCCGACCAAAGGTCGGCCCGAGGATAAACTCCGCGACTGAGGGGGCGAACTGGATATTAGCCGCGTTAGCCCCCTCCGGCCCTCTGGGCCACCTCCCCCGCATCGCGGGGGAGGAACTTGGACAGCCCCCCTACTTCTTCGCCAGATAATCCAGCGCCATGAACACCTCGGCCTTCACGCCGGTCTCGAACACCGCTTCGTCGACGTCGAAATAGGGCGAGTGATTAGCGGGCGCCGTGGCCGCCGGGACGTCGGCCTTGCGGCCGCCCAGTTGGACGAACACGGCCGGGACCTTTTCGGCGTACATCGAGAAGTCCTCGGCGCCGGTCACCAGGGCGGCGTTGTCGTCGACCTTGCCCGGCGAGGCCTTTTCCAGGCTGGCCTTGACCCACTTCGACAGCGCCGGGTCGTTGTAGGTGACCGGATAGGGCTGGGTGAACACGACCTCGGCCTTGGCGCCATAGCGATCGCCGATCGCCGCCACCGTCTTCTGCATGCGGGCGATCAGGTCCTCGCGGCGGGCCTTGGAGAAGGTGCGCATGGTCCCCTCCATCTTCAGATCCTCGGGGATGATGTTCTGGCGCATGCCCATATTGATCACCGCGATGGTCAACACCGAGGGCGAAGCGCCCACGTCCACCTGACGGGCGGCGATCTGGTTGGTGGCCTGGACGATGTCGGCGGCCACGCTGGCCATGTCGACGCCGGCCCAGGGCCGCGCCCCGTGGGTCTGCTTGCCCTTCACCGTGATCGTGATGCGGTCGGACGAGGCGTAGAAGCCCTGCGGCCGGTAGTTCAGCATGTGGGCGTCGCCCGGGCCGATATGGACGCCGAAGATCGCGTCGACCTTGGGATTGTCCAGCGCCCCGTCGCGGATCATCAGCTTGGCGCCGCCTTCTTCCCCGGCCTGGGGCCCTTCCTCCGCCGGCTGGAAGACGAAGACCACCACGCCCTGGATGTCCTTCTTCATGCCGGCCAGCACCGTGGCGGTCCCCAGCAGCATGGCGACGTGGGTGTCGTGGCCGCAGGCGTGCATGACCGGCACGGTCCTGCCTTCCCAGGTCGCGGTGGCCTTGGAGGCGAACGGCAGGCCGGTCTTTTCGGCGACCGGCAGGGCGTCCATGTCGGCGCGCAAAGCGACGACCTTGCCCGGCTTGCCGCCGCGCAGGACGCCGACCACGCCGGTCTTGCCGACGTTCTCGCGAACCTCCAGGCCCAGAGCCTTCAGCTCCTTGGCGATCAGGGCCGCCGTGCGGACCTCCTGGTTGCCCAGCTCCGGATGCTCGTGGATGTCCCGCCGCCAAGCCACGACCTTGGGCTGGACCGCCTTGGCCGCCGCGGCGACCTGCGCCGCCGTCGGAGCGGCCATAGCGGGCGCGCCAAAGGCCAGTCCGGCGGCCAGCGCCAGGGTCGAAATCCGTCCAATCATCGTAGAGCCCCTCACAAAAGCGTCGCGAGCTTGGGACGGGTCGCGACGACGGGTCAAGCTGAACACCTTCAACACGTCCAAAACTCCGCCTTCCTCGCCCGAGCGCTCACGGGCACCGACTGCGCGCGGCCTTGAAACCCGCCGACGGCTTCCCGCCGTTTGCCTCCTTGCTCGTCGGACCAAGCCAGGATCGTTTCAAGGTCGCCGTAGAGGGTGGCGAGAACCTGCCCCCGCTTGGGTCCGGGCTCCAGCACGATCTTATCGATGACCGCCCGCAAGGCCTTAGCGGCCTCGTCGTGCTCGTCGGGCTCCTCCAGCGCGCGGGATAGCCGTTCGACCTTGCGCCGGTAGAGTTCAGCGACGTTGGGGTGAACATCTGGCACGTCGGCCGGCGCTTGATCTAGCCGACGCTCGATCTCGTCGGCTTCGGCTTCCAGCACCTTCAAGCGCTCCATGAGCGGCCGACTATAGCCGCCGTCCTCAATGGCTGTGACGATTCCAGCCACAGCCTTACGGGCCTTCTCCAGGCGTTCCACCTCGGCGCCGCGATTGGCCCGGCGCATGTGGTTGAGGCGGTTGGTCTCCTCGATGAACGAGCGCATGGCCTGGGCGAAGGCCACCGGCTCCATGAGCCGATCCTTCAAACCCGCGAGCACGCGCTCCTCCAGCACATCACGAACGATGGTGCGGCTGTTGGTGCAGCCCTTGCCCATCACGTGGCTGACGCAGCCGAACCGATTGTTTCCGCGCTTGGCGACGGAGCCGCCGCACACCCCGCAAAACAGCAGGCCCGACAGCATGGTTTTGGGCCGAACCGTTGCGGAAATCCCGGCCTGGCGACCCTTGGCGAGGTTGGCCTCATAGATCCCCACGATCCCGGCTTGCTGCGCCCTGGCGGCCTGCCATAGCTCGTCCGAGACGATCCGCAGATGTGGGGCCTTCACATGCACCCACTCGCTTTCCGGATTGAACCTCGGCTCGGACCGGCCGGTGTCGGGGTTCTTCATCCGGCGACGACGATTCCAAATCATCTCGCCGATATAGAACTCGTTGTTGATGATCCCCGAGCCCAAGGCGCGATTGCCTCGGATTGAGCTGTCGCCCCAGGTGGAGCCCCATGGCGCGGCCACGCCCTCGCGGTTCAGCTCAATCGCGATCTGGCGCGGGCTCTTGCCGGCGGCGTAGTCGCGGAAGATGCGGCGGACCACCTCGGCCTGCTCGGGAATGATCTCCCGCTCCCCGGTCGTGACCTTGCCCGAGGCGTCAATGGTTCGCACGACGCGGTAGCCATAGGCGTTACCGCACCCGACCTTGCCTGCCTCCACGCGGCCCCGGATTCCGCGATGGGTCTTGGCGGCGAGGTCTTTCAGGAACAGGGCATTCATCGTGCCCTTGAGGCCGACATGCAGCTCGGTGATCTCGCCCTCCGAGAGGGTGATGATCGGCACGCCCGCGAAGCGCAGGCGCTTGAAGGCGGCGGCGATGTCCTCCTGATCGCGGCTGATCCGGTCCAGCGCCTCGGCCAGCACCATCTCGAACTTGCCGGCCAAGGCGTCGCGGATGAGCGCCTGCACGCCAGGGCGGAAGATCACCGTCGATCCGGATATCCCCGCATCCGAATAGGTCTCGACCACCGTCCAGCCCTACTTGTCGGCGTGCATCCGGCAGATGCGGAACTGATCGTCGATGGAGTGCGGCGACTGCTTGTCGTCGGAGTAGCGGGCGTAGAGCGCTACGCGGGTCATGACCAAACCTCCAAGCTCAGGCCTCGCCGCTTTCGGCAGGGGCGTTGGCGGCCTCTTGAGCCGCGTAAAACCGCTCGCGCGCCATCTGCCGTCCCAGCAGCCGGGCGAACGTCATCACCACGGCGTCGATGGCGACCTCGGGCGAGGTCTCGTCGTTGGCGGCGGTGATGGTTTGGGAAGGCGGACCCTGCGTGTCGTCCATGCTTGGCTCCTCAAAGGCGGGAGCCAAAAGCGTTCGGCGCGTGTCGGCAGCGGTCAACGCAAGGGGATGAGTTGGCAGGGGCGCGGACGTCGCATCAGCGGCGTCAAAGGGGGACGGCTGGGAAACTCCCGGCGTCAACGGGACAGGAACGACAAAGGCGAAATTAAATCGCCTTCCAACGCTCAGACGCGCGAAACCGGCAACGATCGCAGAAGCGATACGCAACGATTTGGGGTGCGGCTCCCAAATCATTGCGGCTAACCCCGCAACGATCCGGCGGGCGCGAAGACCGCACCGCAGCCAGGACAACAGGCCTTGGAGAGCAACTTGTGGGCTTCGCGAATGAACGGCCAAGCCTCGCCGTCCTCACAGTAGTTGAGGCGAAAGGCGATCGAGAGCATTGCGGTCGCGTCTTGGACCGTGCGTGGTTTGAGCTTGGCCAGCGCAGCAAGGGCCGCGTCGCGGACCTCGTAGAGGCGGTCACATTCGGCGGCGATGGCGTCCATCTCCTTGCCCTCGGGCAAGGCGCTGGCCTGACGCTCCGTGAGTTTGAAGTAGGGATATTGGGCGATCAACGAGGCCTCCAACTCCGACGAGCGTCGGCCAAGGCGGTCGATCTCCTGATCCAAGACGAGCCAGCTGGCGCACTGCGCGGGGATACCGGCGGCCTCTACAGGCGCAGCTCCCCGCGCAGGCCCCGCCAACGGAATGACGGTCGCGCTGATCACCGCACGACGTGAGATTTCAGGCAGGCGCGTGTCATCGCCCGTCTTTCGACGCTGGCCCATAGCGTAGGTCCTGATTCAGTGGTTATCATTTTCGTACAATGAATCATCACTTTGGTCAACACTAAATGCTGCTATTTCATCATAAAATGATGATTTCATGCTGACCGCTGAGCAGATCAAGGCGGCGCGGGCGTTGGTCGATTGGAGCCAACCGAAACTGGCGGAGGCGTCGGGCCTTTCGATGCCGACAATCCGTCGGATGGAAGGTCCGCTCGGTCCAGGGCGTAGCACGGCGGTCAACGTTGATGCTGTGCAGCGCGCGCTAGAAGGCGCCGGTGTCGTCTTCCTGGAAGCCGGCGAAGTCAAACAAGGTGGCCCTGGCGTTCGCCTGAAGTCATAGGCTGCGGTTAAGCCGCAGGCGCGAAGCGCCTAGCTTGGCTTAAACCGCTTGCCGAGCCCAAACCGAGCGGAGAGCGGCCGGTCAAGGGGGCGCACAGCGCACCGCCGAAGGCGGCGGCGAAGCCGCCCTTGAGGGGGGCGATCTCCGCTCGGCATCCATACCTATTCCAGCTATTGGCGCGACCATCGTAGCCGTTCCATTGGCTTGACGCGGCCCCGTCCTGCTCCAAGCTTGGCTTAATAGAAGGTCCGAACGGTGCGATGACGAACAGCAAATCCTCGGCATTTGGCGGCGGTGAGCGACCGATTACCGACGCCAACGACGACAAGCTTTCCCGTGGCGGCTTCGTGGAGCGGATCACCGAAGCGCTGATCACCGATGACGGCAAAGCAGCTCGTGGCGTAGTGATTGGCGTGACGGGGCCTTGGGGCAGCGGAAAGTCGTCGATCCTCAACCTGGTGGATGAGGAAATTCGTAGGCGTGCGCCGCAGGCGGTCGTTGTTCGCTTCGATCCGTGGATCATCTCAGGCCAACAAGACCTGATCCTATCCTTCCTACGCGAAACCATCCGCACGATTGAGGCCGAGCCGGAGCGGGCCAAGCGGGCTCGCAAGCTGCTCGACGGGCTTACGACCTATGCCGCCTACTTGGCGCCGGTGTTTAACGCAGCCATCAAGAACTCTGGTGATGTGACCAAGGCGGTGCTCGAAGCCTTGAACAAGAAGGTTAAGGGCGACCAGAGCCTGACCGGTCAACGCCAGAAACTCGAAGAACTCATCGTCTCTCTAGGCGTGCCTGTGGTCGTCTTGATCGACGAGCTGGACCGGGTCGAGGACGACGAGGTGCGCGCTGTCGCCCAATTGGTACGGGCGGTGGGCGATTTCTCCGGCATTTCTTACGTCCTGGCATATGACCCGCGTCGCGTTGCCCAGGCTTTGGGACGAGGCGACGACAAAGCGGCGAGCGCTCATGGTCGCGCCTACCTGGAAAAGATCGTGCAGCTTCCCCTAGCGCTGCCCGTCGCACTCCCTGGTGAGCTTCGCGCCATACTCGACGCAGAACTGAACCAAGCGTTTGAGCGGCTAAAGCTGACAACCCCGGTTGGCGTCAGCCTGCGCTACGAGGACATTGCCGAGGCCATCACACCAAGACTCGCCACCACCCCACGCGACATCAAGCGGCTCGTGGGAATCTTCCATCCCTTAATGGCCATGGTGAAAGCCGAGGTCGATCCGATCGACGTCCTCGGATTTTCCGCCTTGATGGCAAAGGCGCCGCTGACTGTCGAGCGGATCTCGACCAACCCCAATGTCGTCGTCGACGACCCGCTGACCTTTGATGAGGCTCTTCGCCGCTCCGAGAGCCATGGGAGCGACGGGGTCGGCCAAGTTGTCGTCGAGCCGGAAGCGTCGATCCTTGTCACTCTTCTCTTTCCCGCCCTGGCAGGCAGGCGAAGAATGGGCAGTCATCACGAGAAGGCGAGCCGAAGGTCTTGATCATGGACGAGGGCACCGCCCATCTCGACGCGGCTCACGAAGCGGCTGTTAACGCGGCGATCAGCGCCATGGGCATCACCCGTATCATCATCGCTCATCGCCAGGAGACGATCGCGGTCGCGCGGCGCGTCCTCGTCATGCTCGATGGGAAATTGCACGAGATGAAGCGCAGCGCCCTGGTGGCTTAGGCTTCTCCCGGTCTTTGGCGACGTCCGCTGTCCGGCGCCTCCGAGAAACTACGTGAATGTCCGGGAACGAGCGCGAAACGGTGCGCCAGATGCGATTCGAACGGTTAGATCGACACCGCGAGTATTTGTCGGTTCGGGTGCATACCCGCCCTTGTGGCGAGGACCCATGCATCAACCGGCTGGGCTTGAACGGAGTGCTTCGCTCGTGTCGGCGCGCACCAGCCAGCGCTTAGGCGACTGAACGCTGGGTCCTAGGCACAAGGTCTAGGAAGGCGAACTAAACGATAAGGTTGTGATTGA
>Ga0247725_1001591_pt1 | contig 11142 bp, 11 predicted proteins | sample OKSTACKMCFT3sol_FD_183021 | JGI IMG/M metagenome (GOLD analysis project Ga0247725, IMG submission 183021) | Subsurface sediment microbial communities from gas well in Oklahoma, United States - OK STACK MC-FT3-sol | ecosystem: Environmental > Terrestrial > Deep subsurface > Rock core/Sediment... | reverse complement strand
GCCGCTCGCCGCCTCAACAGGACACCAAGAGGACACCCAAGATGGATACCCGTTCTATCTACACTGGCACCCAAAGTGCCGTACGCGATACCAACAAGGTGCTGCGTAACACCTATATGCTGCTCTCCCTCACTCTGGGCTTCTCTGCCGTGGTGGCGGGCATCGCGACCGTAATGAACATGCCGCCGCTGCACTGGGCCGTGTTCCTGATCGGCGTCTACGGTCTGATGTTCCTGACCGAGAAGAATCGCAACAACGGCATGGGGCTGGTCTTCACCTTCGCTCTGACCGGTCTGCTGGGCTATAGCCTGGGCCCCATCATCAACATGTACATGAACAATGGTGGTGGCGAGATCGTGATGACTGCCCTTGGCGGCACCGCGCTCACCTTCTTCGGTCTGTCGGCCTATGCCCTGACCACCAAGCGTGACCTCTCTTTCATCGGCGGTATGCTGTTCGTCGGTTTCTGGGTACTGCTGGTGGCCATGATTGCCAACATCTTCCTGCAGATGAGCGCCCTGAGCCTGGCTCTGTCCGCCATGTTCATGCTCTTCTCCTCCGGCGCCATCCTGCTGACTACCCAGCAGATCGTGCGCGGCGGCGAGACCAACTACATCTCCGCCACCGTCACCCTGTATGTCTCCATCTACAACATTTTCCTGAGCCTGCTGAGCCTGCTTGGCGGCAACCGCAACTAATCAAAAACCCCGCTTCGGCGGGGTTTTTATTGGCTCCTGTTTCTGTCAGGATAAGTTGCAAATCAAGGATATGATGCGAAGCGGCCCTGATCCAAATCAGGGCCGCTTCTCGCTTGGCGGGGTAACATCCTGCCCTCGTTTCGTTCAAGGGTTGTTCCTGTTTCATGCCGATGGATCTCTCTGGCCTGCTGCGCCGACTGCTGACCGATAGTCACATCTACTTCGCCCTCAAGGTGCTGCTGGCCATTCTCGGTCTGCTCGCCTTCACCCTGGCCACAGGCAATATCCAGCTCACCGTGCTGCTCTCCCTCGGGGTAGTCGCCGGCGCCATCGCCGAAACCGACGACAGCCTGTGGGGACGGCTCAAGAACCTCGCCATGACGCTGATTTGCTTCATGTTCGCGTCGCTGTGCGTACAGTATCTCTACCCCACCCCCTGGCTGTTTGCCATCGGGCTGGCCAGCTCCACCTTTATCTTCGTGATGGTGGGGGCGCTCGGCGCTCGCTACGCCACCATCAGCTTCGGCTCGCTACTCATCGCCATCTACACCATGCTGGGTGCCGCCAAGGCGCCGGATCTCTTCTACCAGCCGCTGGCCCTCGGCGCTGGTGCCCTCTGGTACGGGCTGGTCTCGTTTATCTGGCTCTGGCTGCTGCCCTACAAGACCCTGCACGAGCAGCTGGCCCAGAGCTACTTCGCCCTTGGCCGCTACCTGCTGGAAAAGTCCCGCTTCTTCCCGGCGGACGAGCATGGCGCCCAGGCCATTCGCCACAATCTGGCCCAGCTCAATATCAATCTGGTGAGCGCGCTGACCCTCACCAAGTCGGCCCTCAACGCCCGCCTGAGCCGCCGCCATCCGGCCAGCCCCGAGCTTGCCAGCCTGCTGCGCCTCTACCTGCTGGCGCTGGAAATTCACGAGCGCGCCACCTCCAGCCACTACCCCTACAGCCGGCTGGAAGCGGAGCTCAAGCAGGGCATAGTACTGGAAGGATTTCAGGAGGTGTTCCTGCAACTCTCCGAGGCGTGCCAGCGGCTCGGTTACGCCATTCTGGTGCACAAGCCCTACGCCCATAACAAGCGGATCCACTGGACACTTGAGGCCCTCGGCGATCAGCTGGAGTTCACCAATCTCAAGCAGCACTACCCGAAAACCCTGCTGACGCCGATGAAGTTCCTGCGCCGCAATCTCGCCAGCATCAATCAGCTGCTCGGCAGCGCCGAAGTGCTGCAAAACCCCGAACAGCCGGAGCAGGAGCTGCCCGCGCTGGCCAAGCCGCCCCGCCTGCCGCTGCTGACCCAGCTCAAGCAGCACCTCACCTTGCACTCCATGGTGTTTCGCCACGCGCTGCGCCTATCCTTGGGGCTGGTGATTGGCTACGGCATACTGCAAGCCTTTGATCTGGAAAAGGGCTACTGGATTTTGCTGACCGTGCTGTTTGTCTGCCAGCCCAGCTACAGCGCCACCCGCCGCCGACTGGTGCAGCGGATGCTCGGCACCTTCGCCGGTATTCTGGTGGGTATTCCGGTGCTCTGGCTCTTCCCCGAGCTGCACGTCCAGCTGGTGGTGATGGGGCTGGCCGCCTTCCTGTTTTTCACCCAAGTGCGCAACAACTACAGCGCCGCGGTCTGCTTTATCACCCTCTACGTGCTGATGGCGTTCAACCTGCTCGATGGCATCGGCTTTGCCATTCTGGGGCCCCGTCTGCTCGATACCCTGCTCGGCTGCCTCATCTCTTACGGGTTGGTGGCCTGGCTCTGGCCGGACTGGCAGTACAAGCGGCTGCCGACCCTGATCGCCAACTCGCTCTCGGCCAACGCCCGCTACCTCTCGGCGGTGCTGGCGAGCCTCAAGCAGCAGCGGGACGAGTCCATCGACTATCGGGTGGCGCGCAAGAGCGCCCATCTGGCAGACAGCGAGCTGGCCACCGCCTGGCAGAGCATGCTGGTGGAGCCGCAAAAGCGCCGCCGCTTCCTCGATCTCTGCTTTACCCTCACCTGGCGCAACCACGCCCTGCTCTCCTACATCTCGGCGCTGGGAGCCCATCGCGACAAGCTGGAGGCCATCAGCGGGCTGGATGAGGTGCGCCACCACATCTGCCACACCCTGGAGCAGGCCGCCGGTCATCTGGCGGGCAACCCCTCCAGCTCCATCGGTGGTCAGTGTCCGATTCTTTGCACGGACAGCAGCCCGGATAGCAGCGAGGAGCAGCTGATGCTGACCCAGCAGCTCAACCTGATCAGCGAGCTGGCGGATCAGCTGCTGCATCTGGCCAACGAGAGCCGGTTGCTCACCGGGGATCAAGGCGCTACCATGCCCGCCCAATCCTGATAGCCCCATTAGCGAGGAGCCCTCATGTCTGCGTCCGAAAAACATCAGCTGGAATTCAACGGCCAACTCATCGAGACCGATGCCAAGGGCTATCTGCTCAACAGCAACGACTGGAGCGAGGAGCTGGCGCTGGTACTGGCCGCGCAGGAGGGGATCACGCTTGAGGAGCCGCACTGGGAAGTGGTGCGCTTTGTGCGCGCCTTCTATCTGGAGTTCAACACCTCCCCCGCCATCCGCGCGCTGGTCAAGGCGATGGAGAAGCAGTACGGCCCCGAGAAGGGCAACAGCCGCTACCTCTACAAGCTGTTCCCGGAAGGCCCAGCCAAGCAGGCGACCAAGATTGGCGGCCTGCCCAAACCGGTGAAGTGCATCTGATCCCATGCATCTCATCCCATAACAACGGGGGCCGCAACTGCGGCCCCCGTTGTGTTTGGTGCGCTATCTTCGCGCACCTCGTCTTCATATCTCTCAGACTTCCAGCCAGACTTATCCCCGCTTGTCAGCCAGTGCCACCAGCTGCTCCGCCAGCCGGTGGCCGTGCAGGTAGGAGGCGATCAGCTCACTATCCGCCTTGCCCGATTCAATCTGTTGATACCAGTGTTCCAGCATGGCGGCAAAGCCGCGCTGGGCCAGAATCGGCTGCCAGTCGTTGGGGCTAAGCATCTGCGCCTGCTTGTCGCGGGCGATGATGCCACGGGTGCAGTTCTCAAGGTGTAGGGAGAGATTGTCGCCGTAGGCATCGATGCGCTCCTCGGTGATCCCGGCGCTGCGGTTCATGCTGCCGCTGATGGCGCGATCGCCGCTCTGCCAGCTGACGCTCACCCCGGCCAACAGGCTGTTATCCTGCGCACAGGGGCGCAATACCGCATGAAAGTCGCCATCCGGCACGCCGCCATAGAAGCAGAGGCTGTCGAGCACATGGATAAAGTCGTCGAACATAAAATCCCGCGCCTTGCCCGGCAGGGCGAAGCGGTGTTTCTGCCAGTTGAGCTCGGTGAGCGGCCGAGCCCGCGCCTCGGCCATGGCGGGCAGATAGCGGCGGTTAAAACCGGTAAAGAGAGCGCAATCTTGCGCGATGGCGAGGTTGGCCAGCGCCTCGGCCTCGGCCAGATTGTCGCACAGGGGCTTGTCGACAAAGGTGGGGATCCCTGCCCGCAGGCACTGCTCGGCCAGCTCGCGGTGAACGGCGGTGGCGGCGTGGATCATCACGGCGTCGGGGCGGCTGGCCAGCAGGGCCGCCACATCAGTAAAGCACTCGGCGACCCGATACTGGCGGGCCCGCTTTTCCAGCACCGATGGACTCCGGGTGCAGAGCAGCGGGGTGATCCGCTCGTCGCTCGCCAGCAGCGGCAGATAGGCTTTCTGGGCGATATCCCCCAGACCAATCATGGCAATGCGCATCTCAACTCCTTTTCACTCGATAACGGGACAAGCGGATAACTGCCCGCACCATCGCAGGATTTCTCCCGCAGATCCAGCCTGCCGTTAGCGCGCTGGCTGGCGTGTGCAGCTCTCGGCAAACGGCGGCGTTATCCGGGCATGGCAAGATCGCAGACCGACTGGATCACCTTGGCCAGCCACTCGATGGCGAGATTGCCCTGGCTTTTGCGATGCCTGCCGACCACCACCTCGAACTGCTGCGGCGCCCCGGCCAGCTCCAGCACGCGAAAATCGCCGAGGGCGGCGATGGCCGACGGAATGCAGGCCGCCACGTCATTGACCGACATAAAGGCTTGCAGCGAGGTGTAACAGGGGAGCGTCGCCACCGCCGCGCTGGCGACCTGCCGCGGGCTCATCTGCCCTTCGAAATTGCCGACGCTGTTGGCAAACTGCACAAAGGGGATGACCGCCAGATCCTGCGGGGCGTTGTCCGGAAGATATCGGGAGTCGCGGCGCAGCACGCAGCAGTAGTGATCCCGGCGCAGGGTGGCACGCAGCAACCCCGGGTCGAGATAGGCATCAAAACCAATCACCAGATCGACCTCGCCGCTGGCCAGCGCCTCCAGATGCGCTTCGGCCTGAAAGTCCACCACATCGAGCCGGATGGAGGGCGCCTGAGTGCGCAGGGCGCTCGCCAGCCTTGGGATAATGGCAAGCTGGGCATATTCGTTGGCCATCACCCTGAAGGTGCGCTGGCTGCTGGCGGGCTCGAAGGGGGCGGCCACAAAGACCCCGTCGATATCGGCCAGGATCTGCTCAAACCTGGCGGCCAGCTCGCAGGCGTAGTCGGTCGGCTGCAACCCGGCGCTCTGGCGGATAAAAAGCTCGGCGGGAAAGAGATCGCGCAGCTTTTTCAGATGGCTGCTCACCCCCTGCTGGGAGATCTCCAGCAGCTCGGCCACCCGCGACACGCTCTTGTATCTCACCAGCAGCACCAGCACCCGCATCTGCCTGATATCGATCTTCTCCACCCTCACCTCACCAATTAAAGTTGTATCACATACAATCCACACATGATTTACATTGTATCAGTGGCTATCTAACCTTGCAGCTCTTCCAGCAAAGCGAGGTTAACAATGAAAACTGTCATTCTGATTGGTGCTCAGGGGAAAATGGGGCAAGCCGCACTCAGTGGTCTGGGCAAGCACAAAGTGATCACCGCCAGCCGCTCCGGCGAGGGGTGTGATTTTCAGGTGGATATCACCAGCCGAGAGTCCATCGAGCGGCTCTACCAAAACGTGGGCTCCTTCGATGCGGTGGTCAATACCGCAGGATTTTGCGAATACGCCCCCTTTGGCGAGATGAGCGACGAGCAGTGGCAAATCACCATCCAGAGCAAGCTGATGGGGCAGATCAATCTGGTCAATATCGGCCTCAACTACATCAATCAGGGGGGCTCCTTCACCCTGATCTCCGGCATCCTCAATATCAAGCCGATCCCGCTGGCCATTGCCGATGCCACCACCAGCGGCGCCATCGATACCTTTGTCCAGTGCGTGGCCCACGAGCTGCCCCGTGGCATTCGCATCAATGCGGTCAACCCGACCGTATTGGAAGAGGCGTGGGACGTATATGGCGAGATGATGCCGGGCTTCCAGCCGGTGCCGGGCGCTCTGGTCGGCAAGGCGTTTGAGCGCTCCGTCGATGGCTTTATTAGCGGCCAGGTGCTCTATGTCGATGCCTGATCCGATTCAGGTGTGAACCCAATGCCTTTGTAATTCCTTGTCGATATTTTTCCTCTTCCCCGACAGTGCCAGCTCTCGGGGCTTTTGCATGGCGGAGATAAACCTGCACAGAAGAGACAAAAAAGGAAGGAAGCCGAGACTTCCTTCCTTTTGGCTTGCGAAGTGGCCTGTGACTCAGTTGATCTTGCCCATTTCAACGGCAAAGCTGGTCGCCAGTTGGGCAAACTTGAGAGCATGGCCAGCCGAGGGATCCGAGTTTTGCAACGTATCCTGCGCCGTGTGGATCCTGGGGTTGTATTCGCTGAAGCGTGACTCGAACGGCATGGCGGCGGGGTAGCCCTGATTGTGCCAGGAGGCGTGATCCGAGCAACCATAGCCACAGCTGTCATAGCCATAGCTGACTTGCGGCAGGTAGGCATCGATCAGCTGGGTGAGGTAGCCGGTCAGCCCCTTGTCGGTGTAGTCGGTCATAAAGACGATGTCGTTCGCCGAGCCCTTGTAGTTGGTCATGTCCAGCTGGAGCGCGGCCAATACCCTGGTGTTGGCCGCCTTGTAGCGGCTGGCGATATCCTTGGAGCCCCGCAAGCCCACCTCCTCTGCCGCATAGCCGATAAATTGCAGGGTACGCTCCGGCTGGCGGCCTTGTTCGGCGATGACCCGCAGCACCTCGGTCAGGGTCGCGATGCCGGAGGCGTCATCATCGGCGCCGGGGGCCAGCGTCTTGCTGTTGGGGGCCGAGCCGGCAGTGGAGTCGAGATGGCCACCGAGCACCACCACCTCGTCCGGATAGCGGCTTCCCTTGAGGGTCAGCACCACCGATTGTTGCGGGTAACCGCTATGTTTGACCCGGCTGACGCTGGCCCATGGCAGGGTACTGCCGAGGCTCTGCCACTGGCTGGCTACCCAGTCGGCGGATTGCGTGCCGGTGGGGGTGGTGTAGTAGCGGTTGCGCCAGCCGGACAGCTTGCTGATGGTGCTGGCGATATTGCCTTGATCCAGATGAGGCAGCAGCCGGTTGACACTCGCCCCCTGGGTCAACGGCGGTGCGCTGAACAGGTTTTGGCTGAGGGGCTGGGCCATGCTCTGCAGCGCATCGGCCAGGGTCGTGTGCACCACATAGCCACCGCAGCGCTGGTGCCCTTCGTGCATCAGGTGCGAGAGGGAGCCAAGCTCGCTTGCCTCAATCTGGGCCAGCTGGATAGGCGCCCCGCTGGCACTGAACAGGGGGGAGAGCTTTGCATTGACCTGCTTGAGTTCAACCCCGCTATCGGCCCCAATCGTGATCCACACGGGTGCCCCCGCCTGAACGGCAAGGGGAATCAGGGGTAGCAAGAGGGCTGCAGTCATCGCTTTCATGTCGGATCCTTCCGGTTATGGTTAACAGTAAACAGGCTTGGTGGGCCTCATAGGAATACCAACCTAGTCTAGGCACTCGCTGCTGTCAAAAAGGTGGATGTCCCGAAAAAAGGGCGCTTATTAGCGGCCAAGTGCTCTATGTCGATGCCTGATCCCGTTCAGGCCTGGCCCAATGCCTTTGTAATTCCTTGTCGATATTTTTCCTCTTCCCCGACAGCGCCAGCTCTCGGGGCTTTTTGTATGACGGGGGCCAAAGCTGCAACAGAATGGGTTTCGTATTGAGCCCATTTTGGCTAACATGCCGCACTTCACGAAGCGACAAGGGCAAGGACGCGATGAGTAACAAGACACTGCAATCCCTCTTTCACTACAAACGCTGGGCCGATGGCGAACTGCTGGATGCCATCGCCACACTCGATGTGCAGCAATATGGCGAGGCACACCACACCAGCCTCAGGATCTTCAACCATATCCATGTGGTCGATACCATCTTCAAGGCCAATCTGCTGGGGGAACGGCACGGTTTTACCGCCACCAATACGCCGGAGACACCGACCCTCACCGCCCTGCGCAGCGCAGTTACCAAGCTGGATAACTGGCTGGTGGATTACGTCGCGTCGCTGAGCCCGCAAGAGGGGGCAACCCCGCTCTCGTTTCGCTTTGTCGATGGTGACAAGGGGCAGATGAGCCGCGATGAAATGTTGCTCCATCTGGTGACTCATGGCGGCTATCACAGGGGAGCCATCGGGCGGATTCTGGTGCAGTGTGGCATCACGCCGCCGCGCGATACCCTGACCACCTTTTTGCATCGCAGCGAGCCGGAGCGACGTGGCCAAGATAGCGCGTCACTGGCGCAATAACGGAGTCTTGCCCTTATGAATCGTCCTGTATGTATTTCTCATCCGCTGCTGCTCGCGCTGCCATTGCTGCTAGGTGGCTGCGCTGCCGCCATCGATCACTACGCGGGGCGCTTTCGCAACACCCTGGTATCGGGGGAAACCCGCGCGACCATTCGCGCCGAGCTGGGCGAGCCCCAGCATTGCCAGCAGGCCGCCTTTCTGACCGAGGATAAGGTGCAGGGCTGCGATCGCTTTACCGTACTCGGCAAGATCCACAAGCGCGCTGACGGCAATGGCCAGGCCACGGCGAGCGCCGTAACATTGGGGCTGGGGGAGCTGATCCTGGTGCCGATGACAGTAGCCGGGGTCGCGGCGGACTATACCCAGCGCCACACCATTACCGTCTATTACGATCGGGACGATTACTACCTGTTTCACACCCTGCAGAACGCCAAGGGGCAGGAATATTAGACAATAAGATGCCACCAAAAATTACATTAACTCACCACTATGCTACTTACAGAATTGCTGATCGCCTCTATTTATACCAACCACCGGTATCACCCAACATGAGTGCACAAATCCCAGTAGTTTCAAAAATAGATACAAAAATGAACCTCTGTATGACACCGACTGATAGGGCTGCCTACTCACCCCATAGCTAAATAAGGTGTAGTCAATCTGGCTGATACCGTTAGTACCGACTAGTTACAAAAATGTTATTACCTGAATTTCTAATTTAATACTTGCCCATACAGCACCAGCCGCCTAAAATAACCAAACGAGTCCCATTGAGAGGTGGCAAACTCATTGATTCGCAATGTAGGTTGTCATCGGGGGATTCAAAAATAGAATCTGTGGCATCAGAGCCATACTGGAATTTAAATTCAATTAAAAAACTTATTATAGAGTGGCTATTATGAAATATATAATTCTTTCATTATTACTCCCTATGAGTATTTCGGCAGCCGAACAGGACTACAAGTTAATAAAAGATGAATGGGTTGATGGAAAAATAGATAAAAATACATCGTCATCATCAACAATTTTAACTCACATTGAAGGAAGTGTAATTTCCCCTGGGAGTTCAGGAGATAATATAAATGGTGAGTTCATGGAGGGAAATAAACTCATCCAATTCAAACAAGATATAAATAAAAACATCACATATTATTTAGGCAAGACTATCGCTGAACGACAATATCAAGGTGTTTGGTATGATATGACCGGAAGGGGTGGAGATTTTCGGATTGAGTGGGGTGAGGATAACAATCCAGATTGTCGTTTGGCAACAGAGACTGGATGGTATCACGATCTATATTGTAATGCTGATATTGATGGCGGTGGATGGCGTCTTGTTGCTGTGAGGGCTAATAATACTCCATATGTTCAAGTTGATAAAATAACATCCTTAACAAATAATGAGTATCTCAACCCAGGTGCTTGGGCACAATTAAAGGATGAGTCAACCGAGATTTTATTTATTCAACCAAACACTAAGCTATGGGGGATTATGAACATAGCTCAAGCCAGTAATGCTGCATTCTGCTCCCCGCTTGATAATAATTTAGGAAAAGCAAAAATCGTTCATGCAGAAAAATATGGTTGTGATGGTGCTAACTTAGATTATACAATTGTTGGTCACCCGAGCAGTAAAGATTATCAAGGTAGTTTCTACGGATATAAGAAGGATGACTGGACCAGTGCTTATCCAAATCTATGGATAAAGTCCAATTGGCATCCTCAAAGACAGTTTGCATATAGTAACCAGTTAATGGTTTTTGTAAGATAAGAATTTTTACTTACTGGGATAAGCCATTTTCCATAAAATGGCTTATTTGTTATGACTAAAATAATAAATGCCTTGAATTTCAATAAATCATCGCATCCATCATCCTTTTAACTCTAATTGGTAGATCATCACGCCAGTTCGGTCAGGGTGCCTTACTGGGCTGGCGCGTCCTCCCGACGAGGGAGGCCTTATTGACAGCGCAGTGCCGGTTTGTCTTCCAGCAGCCAGGCTATCCAGCGCCGCCGCGAGTTCAGCACAAACCCTTCGTCGGCCGCGATCCCGCTGACGATATAGCCGTCGGCCGCCGGGTCAGCTGCCTCGCGGGAGAAGATGAAGTCGCTGCTGTTCACCCGCTCCCCCTTGCTGAGCGCCGCATCGAGCCTCGGCGTCATGACGACGATAGCCAGCCCCGCGGCGGAGTCGATGCCAAGGCCGCTGCTCGCCACTTTGCCGACCGCCACCGGCACCCGGATGGCACAGTGGCGCCCCTCAGCATCAGTGGTGGTATAGGTTCCCTCCCCCACCCGCCCTTGCATCCACAGCAGTTCACCACGGGTCAGACTGTCAACCTGCAGCTGGCCCTGCGCTCCCTTGGGAAAATCGTGGGGATTGTTGACGGCGGCCACCGCCAGCGAGCAGCACAACATAAACAGCCAGAGTGCGTGCCTCATGCCGATGCCTCCTTGCCAACATGGGTTGCCCCGCTTTGCTGCACCAGCAAATAGATAAGCAGCAAGGGCCCCACAGCCGGCACCAGAAAGACCCAGCCCCACCAACCGGAGCGGCCGGTGTCGTGCAAGCGACGCACGATAAGCGCAATCAGGGGCACACTACTCACCAGGCCGTAGCTCAGATCCAGCCAGCCCAGGTTGGCAAGCAGCACGTCCAGCCAGATGCAGATCAGGGTGACAAGCAGATGGCACAACATGAACCACCCACACTCGGCCCGGGTGGCACGACCCGAGAAATCCAGGGCGCGTTGCCACGCCAGCCAATAGAAAG
>Ga0247725_1001590_pt1 | contig 11155 bp, 10 predicted proteins | sample OKSTACKMCFT3sol_FD_183021 | JGI IMG/M metagenome (GOLD analysis project Ga0247725, IMG submission 183021) | Subsurface sediment microbial communities from gas well in Oklahoma, United States - OK STACK MC-FT3-sol | ecosystem: Environmental > Terrestrial > Deep subsurface > Rock core/Sediment... | reverse complement strand
CTCTGTAGCTACTTAATATCTCTTCGACACACCCCAAAAAACTAGGGAAATATCAATGTCAATCATTGCCGAATACAAAGCTCTGGAAGCCCAAATCGCCGAGCAGCAAAAGCGCCTCGAAGCCTTGAAAGGCGACGAGAAACTCAAGCGTGAAATCGAGTTTGAAACCAGGCTGCGCGCCCTGTTGGCCGACTACAACTACTCCCTGCGTAACGTTATCGCCCTCCTCGATCCGAATGCTGCCAAGACCGCCGCAGCGCCGGTGAAAGGTGCTCGTCGTGAGCGTGCTCTGAAGCGTTACAAGAACCCGAATAACGGTGAAGTTGTAGAAACTAAAGGCGGCAACCACAAGGTGCTGAAAGCTTGGAAAGAACAGTACGGCGCCGAGATTGTTGAGAGCTGGCTGCAGTAAGCTTGAAGCTGCACGATAGGGCCGTGACTGCGGCCCTTGTTGTTTCTGGGTTAGGTAGCGATGGTGCTCATGGATTTCTCCTCCGTGTACGGGAGGACAAGGATGATTAGCCAGGGCATGGGGCGCTAACCGGCCAGAAGCTGACGTTCAAATGCGTCTAATAATTGCGTGTCAGTCATTACCGCCGGGCTGCGCCGGCAGATGGTTTGCGTGGCTAGGTGTTGTCAGGTAGGTTCGATCGAATCAGTGGGTCGAATAACCAAGGGGCAGCGATGGACTTCGCTAAGGCTTACAAGCAGTGCAGAAAATCGATGGCGCTGGGGCGAGGAATAAAAGCAGTAGAAGCTTGCTTACATCGAGGGAAGCATGAGTTTGATAGTTTGCAGGAAGCGAAGCTGAGCTGTTTCCGGGATATTCACGGATATAAAATTGTTTCATCTGGTGAGTGTGCATTTTTTCCAAGAGACCTTTCGGAAATTAAAGTGGGCTCTGGGCTAGCTTGGTACAGAGATACGTTTGCGACTGCTGAGATAGTACTCCCCCCATATCATAGCTTTGGATTTCTATCCGAATACGGCGGGAAAATCTCGAAAAGCAAAAGTGATGTGGAAAGGTACGCTCACGCAAATAATATGCTGTTGGAAATGTACACGCCCCCACGAATGGCCGACCTGATTTGCGGGGCATGGTCTCAGCGCATCACTTTTGCTCAGTATCAAGAACAGCTGATCGAGGCTGTAAAGGCATACTGTCTGGGTCTGTACGGCGTGGCAATTGTTGGGATTCTTCCTTGCATAGAAGGGTTCCTAAGAGAACTTGGAAAGCACGTCTCTCTTCCAGTTGATGATGCCGTGAATATAGAGACACTTCTAAAGGTTTTTCATCGAATAAAGCAAGGTGAGTTGAAACGATTGGTCGCAGATTATGATTGGTATCCAGATAAGGAATTAACGATAAACTATTTAAGTCGATATCCTGAGCGAGTGCAGATGCTGGAGAGCATGGAAATGTACTTCCGTGGATATTTTTACGGTCATACAGAGTCGTTACCATCGCACGTTGTTTTAAATCGGCATGGCATTGCGCATGGATTTTTTAAAGGCTACGCAACACCGAGTAATTTCTTGCGGCTTTTTAATTTAATTAGCTTATTGTCGTTTGCAGCCATTCTTGTCGAAGGGCGCGGCAGCATGTTACATCCGGGAGTTACCACTGATTCCGAAGCATTGGCATTGAATTTTACTAAATGCCAATTTTCCCGACGATACGTTCAGCCGAATGCTCAATCGATTCTTCCATCCCCTATTATTCTGGGCTAGCCCTATACTCCGCGGCACGCCCGCCGGCCGCGCATCGGGCAAGGATTACGGCCGGGCAAGGTGGTATTCAGATTTGCAGTCAGGTAGCGTCGCGCTCTTCCAAGGGAGGGGCGAGCGATGTGGACAAAGCATTACCGAGTGATGCGATCTGAGTTGGCCAAGTGCGAAAAAGCTAGGTCCGAACTGGAGAAGAAGCACCCGCTACACACCGTCCAAGCGGAACAGGATGGGCAGCTTCAGGACTATGTTCAGAAGTCGGACAGTCTGTACGAATGGCGGCTGCTGATCTTGACCGAGTACTGGATGATCGAGGCAGACCGCCTCGGTGTCCCACTGCCTGATCGCGATGACAGGACTTTGTGGGGGCGAGTCGAATTTGATAGCGACCCGCGGGAGCCCAGGTATCTCACAGATGCTGGCATTCGCATTGTCAGGGCAGACATCCGCGAGGAGCGTAGGCAGCGCCGCGAGCCGGTAACCTTCTGGAGTAGCATCATCATTGGGGTAGTCGGCGCCCTGACCGGCCTAGCATCTGTCATACCGAACTGGTGGGCTGACTAGGGCGGCTATTGGCCGGTTGCTGCTTATCGCTACCGGCAGCTTTGGGTCGACTTCGGCCGGTCGTCACTACGGCGTGTATTGGTCAAGCCGCATGCAAGCGGGTGGTCAGCATCAATGCAATTGCCTGGTCAGATGAGTGCAATTGCACAACAGTGGCAGCTGCAGAGCGAAGGCTCACCCTGTGTTAACCCCGATAGATGATCTAAACGAGAGGCGCCAAAAACGGAAAGGGCCGCAAGCGCGACCCTTTTACGTAGCGAGCGCTACTGGAGCCAGCTCTCTACTTTTTCAGCACCGTACTGCTCCTTCCAAGCTTTCAGAACCTTGTGGTTACCGCCCTTGGTTTCCACCACTTCACCGTTAATTGGGTTCTTGTAGAGCTTGAGGGTGCGCTCACGGCGAAGGCCTTTGACTGGGGCCGCAGCACCTTTACTGGCATTCGGATCGAGCAGGGCGATCACGTTACGCAGGGAGTAGTTGTACTCGGCCAGCAGGGTGCGGAGTTTGTTTTCAAACTCGATCTCACGCTTAAGCTTTTCGTCACCTTTGAGGGCTTCGAGGCGCTTCTGTTGCTCGGCGATCTGGGCTTCCAGAGCCTTGAATTCAGCGATAATAGACATGGTAATTCCTAATTGGCCGATTCGTGTATCTTAAGATACATAATAGGTGAGGCAAAATTCAACTAGAGTTCAAAAAGCATGGCCGTCCAATGGCAGGCTACAGCGTTTCGGCTTGAGCGGACAGCCGAAATTATAAGTGAGATGTTTGGCATGGCAGATGTGCGAGATTTTAACCTCATGAGCTTAGGTGAGATTTAGTCTTTGGGAGTGCTGGGAACTAGCTCAAGAGCTGTTCTAAACTTACCGCGTGAAAGCTTCCCTCTCTCTTTCGATTGAGATTCGCAAAGTGCCCGAAGGTTATCTATTACTTCACGCAGTTTTTGATTTTCTCTCCTGAGACGGATATTATCTGCTGCAAGCTTGTCCCTATCGTGTAGTAAATCAGAGTCTAATATTTCCTGCACGAATGTGCGTAGCCCTTCAGTGATGGCTTGGGTGTGCTTAGCTCTTAACTCGGTGTTCTCAGCTCTAAGCTTGTTGGAAGATATCTTTTTTTGTTTGGGGCTAGATTTCTTAGCTAATAGCATCTGCAGTTCAAGATTTCGCTCACTTATCCAGGCTACGAGCTCTGGCTGGCGTCTGCTTGATAGTAGGCTTTTGTCTCGGCCAGCCGCCCTAGAGACCGCTGATAAATTAATCTTTTGATCTCTAGTGGAAAGTATTCCGGAACATGAAATCAAATTTTTGATTCTTCTATATTCGGATTCCGCAGAGTTATACAGAAGAATAGTGGTCTCGCTTGCGGTAACTATCCAGTCTGGGGGTGGGCTAGGAATCTCCAGCTTTTCACGTACAGACATTAGAATTCTCCTAGTTCTCGTAGCTCGGGAAAAAGGCGCTGGGCGTTTTTTATAGCTTGAATGCTTGCCTCTCTAAGTAAAGCAGACTCCCAAAAGCCGCACTCAAGAAAGTCTATATGGCTTATGGCGATCATTTTTTGAGTCGAAAGGTGTGAGGACCTACTAGCCATAAAATGCATGCACTTATTACATTTTTCGCAGTCTGTCCCTTGAGGGAATGGATTGATCCCATCTATTGTGCAACGAGCTTGATTGCTGTATTCAGAAAGAAGCATGCACCAACCGTACTCATGTGGTGTCAGGGTGAACTGATCTGACAGATCCACGACGTACTTCTCGAATTCCTTGGGTGTCAAATGGTGAGCTTTTGGAGCTATATTGGTCTTTATAAAAATTGCCATGCCACCAACGAAATCCTGCTCATCAGACTCAATATCTCGTAGTGCGCGTGGTATTAACTCTTGAATATATTCGCGGTTAAGTCGCTGTGCAGTCTCATCATCTAGCTTATCTGCAGTGTATCGTTTAATCCACCAATGATTACTGCCATGTTGGAATACTTGGCGTAGCAATTCTTCCACATTGCCGTCGAAACGTCGAAGTGCATACTCGGCGAAGGTATGTCTAAATTGGTGACTGCCTATGTTGGGATGGAGGGTTCTTATGCAGAAGTCGACTTTGTTTGATGCGCGCGCTATGAAGTCTTCGTAGTATTTCTGAAGTAGATCGACTGAATATCCGGAAGAAATTTCGCGCTGCTGTTTATAGATGTTATTTATAAGAGGGAGTGTCGAAAAAATTGGAAGATCTGTTCCTTCCTTCTCTATATAGCTGCAGCGGATTAACGTGTTGTAAGCATCAGTGATGAAGCTACTGACCCCCTGGGTAATGCGCGCGCCACCATGGGATTTATGATTCGCTGCTCGTATCGTGCCTTGGTTTATTTCATTTGTAAGTGATACGTCGCACGCCCTAAGTGTTAATATTTCGCTCGGTCCTCTTTTTCCCAATAAGGATAGAAATATTACATAAGCTGCAGTTATTATTTGATTGTAGTCTGTTATGAATTTTCTGTATGTTGCCCACGGGAAGCTATAGTTGTCTCCAGAAATTTCCTTTAGTGCTTGGTGAAGTGGTGCAAGCACTTTATCAACGCACTCATACGTGTCCTGCTCCTCTCTAGCAGAACGATTAAATAGTATATGCTCATCTGTGGTATTTCTAAATCTTTTAGGGCGGTTGTCGTGGAAGGCCCATAAAATTTTCGCGGCGCCGGGGAGTTTAGCGCTACGAAATACATTGAAATAAGCTAGAACCTGTTTGCATTTTTCGGAATTAATTATCTCAATGGCATCAACCAGAAGTAGGTTTGCTATGACAAAAGGAATTGAGCCATGGCTTCCCTCTTGGGCCCAGTCAGTTACGTTAATATCGCTGTGGACCATAATCTGAGTCAGGTGATTTAACAGGGCGCTGCTATTGATGCGATATTCTGGTCCGTCTAATATCAGTCCGGTTTGATATGTTTTGTGGAGCCACTTATTCAGTGTGACAAATCCTTCAAGCATGGATTTTGATCTGGGTTTTGGCCTTCTCGAAACTGCGTATGGCTTTCTTGGTCCGCGACGAATTGTAGCGTTCACCTCGAATAATAAACAAAATCCATAAAGGTCGAGGATCTCGAATTTTTGCAGTGAAGAAATTTTTCTGTCCAGAAAGAACTTATGAACAATGCAAAGGACTAGGAGAAGATTTCTACTAAAAAGCATAAACGACACTGAGACTGGATTATGGGGGCTATAATTCAGCTCTTTAAGCTTAAGGGAAAGTATTTGCATCGCTAAGGTTTTCAATTCATCCGGCATCGGGTAGCGATCAAAGTCAATGCAGTAAGAACCGATTCTGCCGGAACTGATCCTCGACAATCGCCACGCCCGAAAATCAGGGTTATCCTCATTTTCGTCAGTAGGGATAAAGTCTATATATTCAGGCTCTCTCATTCAATTGACCGGTGGAAAGTGAATGTTGAGGCGCTCTTTGAGTAGCATTCCTGATTTCATTATATGTTCGGAAAATCCACTCAGTAATTGAGATAAATGAATATATTCGGCTACGATATTTATCGCTTTGAAGCTTCTTTCGGATAGAGAAATAGTAGGCAGATAGGTTTCGAGATGATCCAGATACGAGCTCATGATTGCAGCAGTTAAGTCGGTTTCAATAATATATTTATCTGCACCGTTCTCTATTAGACCGTTAAGCATCAGCTTATCTTGGCTATCGAGGTGCTTAATCAATTGATTGATGTTGGTGGACGAGTCGGGAACATTGCATAGCTCTTTTAGTTCTTCTAGCGATACTTTCCTTGTTGAGTCTCTTAGGTGCTCAGACAATAGTTGAGCCTCTTTGTACTTCTCATTTCCAAGGTGGCGAATGAAGTCGTCGACAATGCTACTTAATTCTTCAACGCCAGAAGTCAAAAAGCCATCCTTATAGACACTTCTGCCTGTGTTTGTGCTATGTCCAAAAGTCTGAGAGTTCAATTCTGAGTATTCTTCGGTGAGATTTGACTCCAATTCTTTGAACAGAACCGCGCTTTGATTGATTGGGTCGGGAGGAAGCTTCAATAATATGTCTTCATTTGTTTCCGGGATGATGCGGCTTCTTAGGATCTCTATGAATGCGCGTGCTTCACGTGGATTTTCTTCGTTTTCCCGTAAGAAGGAAGTGTTCCAAATAGTGTTAGGAGTTATAAGAATTCTAAAGAGTGGATAAGTATCCATTTCTTGGTTTACGCGAAAATTGCCATGCAAGGCGGCGCTTGAGTTTAGTATTAGATGGCTGCTTGGGTTGTAGTCTGCTATTAGATGACTGGCACTGATATTGGTTAGAAGCCAGTTGAGGTAAGTTTTGAAGGGCGGGTTTGATTTTCTATAGATAGGGCTTTTTACTTCAGCCTCTTTGACTGTTTTACCTCTCGATCTTCTCAGCTTTATGCTGGTGATTTGTAGTGTTTTAGGGTTGTCAAGGTTCACGCTTAATGAGGTCGTTTTGAGGCATTCAATCCCTGCGGGCTGAATGCGTTCTGAGCTTAGCAGCCAGACGAAAAGGAGCTTCTCTATTGGCATGTGCCTTACCCAGTCGAGCCCCCACATTACACATTGCTTTCTGGCTAGATCCCTAGCAGAGTTGAATTCAGGTTTAAAGACATCCCATTCTTTATCATTACGCCCATATCCTTTTGTTGATACCCTCAATGTTTCTGTGCTTGGGTCTATGTATCTGGATAATAGGGCGGAGTGATTTTCCTGAGTATATGGCTTGCTCTTATTTCTGCGTGAATAATCGAGGCCGCGCAAAGAGAACTTCTTGATATCGTAAAATTGCCATTCAGCTAGTAGTGGGTCTCGAAGAGTTGCTTGCCATTGGTCTAAGCATGCCTTTTGCAGGTTGGGGCATTTCTGGACTGTCTCAGGGGCTCCGGCTAATTTCCTCCTAATCGCAGGCTCTGCAAGCCCGCTAACAGACTCAATTGCAGACTTTATACTATCGATCTCAGTTAATGAGTCCCGGATATTATTGATCTTGTTTAGTAGCCATATTGAGCCAAGCCGCAGACCGAATAGCAATTCTCGGTTTGTGAACTTGGCGGAGGGTATTGATAGGTACCTCCCCAACGGTGGCCTCTTTTTAGAAGCAGATGATGCTGGCTTTATGGACTGGAGAGAGGAGAGGAATTTTTGTATTTCATGTGGAATGCTGGATATTTTTCCATACTTAGACTCAGTCGCAGTTCTGTAAATAACATTTAGCATCCTCATTTTATGCTCGATGCGTTTGAGTGTGTGCGTTTTAATAAGTTGTCTATAGTAGGCTGTGGGGTAGTCTGCTGCGGCAAGATTATTCTGTGCTTGGCTCTCCGCAAATTCGATGAAGTGTTTTGCAGTGTACAAAAATTGGTATTGCGAAGAGGTGCTGCTGTTTTGCTGAAGAAAGTAGTCTGTAGTGAAGCAGTCAAGCAGAATTTTTATGTATGATTTGTCCCTAAGTGACTCTGGAATTGTGAGAATTTCATAGCCTAGTTTATTGTTCTTCCTTACTACTACTTCATGATCGCAAAGGCGAAGAGTTGCTGGGTCGGAATAGGAAATGACGCCAGACGAAATCATTGCCAAAACTTCAGATAGTCTATCGCTTGGGGTCAGAGGGCTCTTACTAGGTTTTCTCAACTCTGATTCCTCTGTAGCTGTTCATCCTGAGTTGAGCTAGAATTTTGCTCCTATTGTTTAGCAGTGCTTCGAAATATATATATTTCTTAGTTGTCTCAATATTCTCATGGCCCATTCTTCTCGGGACTTCCACCCATGGGTCGGTGCCATTTTGATGGCATTCGCTAACCAAGTTTGTTGCAAAGCTCTTCCGAAGGGAGTGATAACCTTGGTGGCCAATTCTTGTTAGTTCAGCTGCTTTTGAGAGCGCCGTAAATGCATAAGAGGCATGCTTTGTATTTTTGATGTTGCCCCCATCTCTTTTGCAAATTAAAGGGGCGTGCTTGCTCGAGAAGTAATCAGAGAATCTGGTGCAGTACCTATAGATTTCTTCACAAAGTGAGGGCGGTATTAGCAACTCGCGGAGTTTGTTGCCCTTCCCAATAATCGTGAAGCGTGTTGTTGCCCAAAGACCATTGTTTTTGTCTCTTGCAGAAATCACCGCGTTTGAGATGCTGAGCTGATTTATTTTGAGTGTTTCGGCGGCCCTGGTTCCGGCCTCGTAACCAAGGCGGATGCAAATTCGGTCGCGTGCCGCAAGGAAGGCGTCATCTCGCTCCGCAAAGCTCAGAAGTTTCTTATATGATTTTTTGTCTATGTAGGTAGAGTGGAGGTCTGAGAAGTACGGTGTAGGAGCCTTATGTGATGCTTCTTTTTTCGCGTAGTAGCTCTTATAGTTCCAATTAAATTGGTCGGGTCCGGCGCTGTAGCCTTTCTTTTCTAGCCATGTGTAGAATTTTCGAATGCTGGCTATATGTCTTTGTGTAGATGCTTCAGTGAAGCTGCGAGTCTGTATTAAGTCTCCAGCTATATATCCGGTCATATCCCGTTTTTTGACTTTAGACCAGTCGCCTAAGGCTATTGTTGCTCTGGCGAAGCTGAGTAAATCATTAGCAATCGCTTTTAAAGTATTGGCGCCATATTCTTGAGAGATGTCTATTAGGAAAAGGTTCTCTTGCCAAAGAGGGCGTTGGCTTTCATCAATTATGAGATAGACGTCTGCCAATATTGGACGGTTTGTCACTCTAGACAATCCGATGAGGCAATCTGGTACGAGCTTGACTTGCATGATGGCCTCACTACGAATGCCTACGAGCTTGTCAACAAATTCTCAAGAACCAGAATAGTCTATAAACAACCACCCATCCGGCGTCGCCGAGCCCAGCCAGGCTGATCGTCAGCTGACCGAGCGACTCAAGGAGGCGCTCGGCCTGATCGAGGTACGCGTGCTCGACCATTTCATCGTCGGCGACGGCGAGCCGCTGTCGATGGCCGAGTTCGGCTGGGTCTAGGGCGGGCGCTGCCCGCCATGCGGCCTCAGGGGGCCAGGCGGACCTTGGCGAAATCCTGGCGACCGAAGGGGCTGACCTGGTAGCCGCTGACCCTGTCGCTGTGCAGGGCGAAGGCGGTGGGATGCGCCAGCGGCAGCCACAGGGCCTGCTGCTGGATCAGCGTCTGCGCCTGGCGATACAGCTCGCTACGCTGTGCCTGAGCGTTGGCGGCCTTGCCTTGGCTGATCAGCAGGTCCAGCTGCGGGTCGCAGTAGCGCGCGAAGTTCAGCCCGGACTGCACCGAGGCGCAAGCGAACTGCGGGGTGAGGAAGTTGTCCGGGTCGCCGTTGTCGCCGGCCCAGCCCATGAACAGCAGGTCATGCTCTCCGGTCTTGGCGCGGCGGATCAGCTCGCCCCACTCGATCACGCGGATCTCCGCCTGGATGCCGACCCTGGCCAGGTCGGCTTGCAGCAGCTGGGCGCCGAGAGACGGGTTGGGGTTGAGCAGGCTGCCCGACGGGCGGGTCCAGATGGTGGTCTTGAAACCGTCCGCCAGGCCGGCTTCGGCCAGCAGCGCGCGTGCCCTTGCAGGGTCGTGGACATAGCCCGGCAGATCCTTGGCGTAACTCCAGGTGTTCGGCGGGTAGGGGCCGCTGGCCGGCGTGGCGCTGCCCTCGAAGACGGCCATGAGGTAGCTGGCCTTGTCGAAGGCCAGGTTGATCGCCTGGCGCACCTGCGGCTTGTCCAGCGGTGGGTGCTGGCTGTTGAGGGCGACGAAGGCGGTCATGAAGGCCGGCGTCTCGCTCACTTTCAGCTTCGGCTCCTGGCGCGCCGCCTGCACGTCCAGCGGCTTGGGCGACAGGGCAATCTGGCATTCGCCGCGCTTGAGCTTCTGCAGACGCACATTGGCGTCGGGGGTGATGGCGAACACCAGGCCGTCGATGGCCGGCTTGCCGGCGAAGTAGTCGGGGTTGGTCGCGTAGCGGATCACCGCGTCCTTCTGGAAGCGCTTGAGCACGAAGGGCCCGGTGCCGACCGGCTGGCTGTTGAGTTGCTCCGGCGTGCCGGCGGCCAGCAGCTTGTCGGCATATTCCGCCGAGTAGATGGAGGCGAAACCCATGCTCAGGGTGGCGAGGAAGGTGGCGTCCGGGCGCTTGAGCACGAAGCGCACGCTCAGCGGCGTCGGCGCCTCGATGCGCTCGATCAGCGCCGGCCACTGCATGGACTGGGCGTGCGGATAGCCGCTGGCGGCGACCTGGTGCCAGGGGTGGGCCGGGTCGAGCATGCGGCGGAAGCTGAACAGCACGTCGTCGGCGTTCAGCTCGCGGCTCGGGACGAACCACTCGGTGCGCTGGAACTTCACCCCGGGGCGTAGCTGGAAGGTCCAGTTCAGGCCGTCGGCGGACACCTCCCAGCGCTCGGCCAGGCTGGGCACCAGCTGGCCGGCCGCGGCGTCGTAGTCGACCAGGCGGTTCATCAGCACATCGGCCGAGGCGTTGGTGGTGGTCAGCGAGTTGTACTGCACCACGTCGAAACCATCCGGACTGGCTTCGGTACAGACGCTGAGCACGGCGGCCTGGCTCAGCAGGGGCGCGAGCAGCAGGGGCAGGGCGGCAAGACGCATCGCGGTTCCTCCGATCGACAAGAACCCAACCCTAGACCATGGGCGCGAGAGCGACAACGAATTCCGGCGACGAGCGGTCATGCCCCCGCCGCTGCGAGGCTGCGCCGCTCCTGGCCGGCAGCGGCGCAGCCCGGCCCTGGCAATCCTTGCGAGCGACCTGCTGTTCTGGTATAAAGCAGCGCTCTTTTCTAGGGGCCCGGTCCTGCGGCAACGCAAAACGCCGGTAAGACCCCGAGAAACGCGGCGCTGAGCGCCAAATGACTATTGAGTTCAAGCGGCC
>Ga0247725_1001589_pt1 | contig 11163 bp, 10 predicted proteins | sample OKSTACKMCFT3sol_FD_183021 | JGI IMG/M metagenome (GOLD analysis project Ga0247725, IMG submission 183021) | Subsurface sediment microbial communities from gas well in Oklahoma, United States - OK STACK MC-FT3-sol | ecosystem: Environmental > Terrestrial > Deep subsurface > Rock core/Sediment... | reverse complement strand
CCGCCTGCCTGGTACTCGACCAAGGCTACAGCCATATCGAAGCCGCCCGTTCGCTTGGGCTGGTTGAGTCGGCCCTGCGCCGATGGGTAAACCAGCTCCAGAGGAGCGCCTGGGCGTGACCCCGAAGAGCAAAGCACTGACGCCCGAACAGCAGAAAATCCAGGAGCTGGAAGCCAGGATCGACCGGCTGGAACGGGAGAAAGCGATTCTAAAAAAGGCTACCGCTCTCTTGATGTCGGACGAATTCAATCGTACGCGCTGATAGACCAGTTGAGTGAGCGGGAGTCGGTGGAAGTGGTCTGTTCAGCCTTCGACGTGGTGCGGTCTTGCTACTACGCCCACCGGCTTCGTCGTCGCTGTGTTGATACGCGTCGCATGGCACTGCGCAGCAAGGTCAATCAGCTGTTTAACCAGAGTCGAGGCTCAGCTGGCAGCCGCAGCATTCTGGGTATGCTGCGTGAGGATGGCGTATCCATTGGCCGCTTTCGTGTGCGTCGGTTGATGCGTGAGTTGGGCTTGGTCAGCAAGCAGCCGGGCTCACACGCTTACAAGCAGGCTACGGTTGAGCGGCCAGATATTCCGAACCGGCTGAACCGCGAGTTCACCACCGAGCGCCCCAACCAAGTGTGGTGCGGCGACATCACCTACATATGGGCGCAAGGTCGTTGGCATTACCTGGCGGCGGTGCTTGACCTGCATACAAGGCGAGTGATCGGCTGGGCACTTTCCGCCAAGCCGGATGCAGAGCTGGTCATCAAGGCGCTAGACATGGCCTACGAGCAGCGAGGCAAGCCGCAGCAGGTGCTGTTTCATTCCAATCAGGGCAGCCAATACGCCAGCCGCTTGTTTCGGCAGCGGCTGTGGCGATATCGGATGGAGCAGAGTATGAGCCGTCGAGGTAACTGCTGGGACAACTCGCCGATGGAGCGGTTGTTGCGCAGTTTGAAATCGGAGTGGATTCCACCAACCGGTTACCTGACAGCTCAGGAGGCCCAGCGGGACATCAGTCATTACCTGATGCACCGCTACAACTGGATCAGGCCGCATCAATTCAACGATGGGCTACCGCCTGCGGTGGCCGAAGAAAAACTTAACCCACTGTCCGGGATGGGTTGACCACTACATTCCGCCACCAGGAAAATGCAAGAAAACATCTGAAGGTCTCACGTAAAATCATCCTTCACTTTGACATCAGGGATGTAGGTTTAATGTCATCTGCTTTACACACTGGGGCGCGCGCCACGATTCACTTCCTGGCAGATTGGCTTCTTCCCTTGGGTTATCTGTGCCTGCTGACCGGCCTCGCTTGGCTGGATGATCGCAGCCAGTATCACAAGGCCTTCTATGCCTTAATAGCAGCCCCCGCACTTGTCGCACTGGTTCTGCAGCCACGCTTGATCTATCAACTGCTGCGCAATCCAATCACACTTGCACTTCTCGCATTTTCGGCCTGGATACTTATCAGCCTGACCTGGTCAGACACCGAAGAGTCGGCCGGATCCCTGATAAAGCGCCCTCTCTACGTACTGATGTTATTCGTAGCATGCCTGGCGATCGCGCAGCGCAACTGCTCAAGACTCATCGCAGTAGTTAGTCTGAGCTCGCTACTGATGGCTCCAATAGCCCTGTATGCCCTCGCTGACTTCACTCGCCATTACTCGGAGGGGGCTCGGCTGGTAGGCGGTGGCGCATTCGACAACCCTCTGCTCAGCTCACATGTGTTTGGGTTCTTCTGCATGCTATGGCTGGGCTGGGTAATGGCAGCCCCCGGCCGACAAAGCCTGGTTGCGCTGCTGCCTCTTGCAGTGCTGCTGGCAACACTGCTGGCGACCGGCTCACGCACACCAATACTCGCTGCGACCCTAGCCGCGGGCTGGCTGATTATTTCCACTTGGAATCTACGCTCCCTAGCGCTAGCCATGTGCGGCGCCATTAGCGCTCTGCTTCTCTGGCTCCTATATCCCGAAAGCATTCTTAACCGAGGAACATCCTATCGCCTGGAAATCTGGCAGTTGGCCTTGGAGCAGATCCTGCAGCACCCTTGGGCCGGTCATGGATTCGATGCTCACCTCGCGATCAAAGTCCCGGGGATCGACAATACCTTCAGCGAACCGCATAGCTTTTTCCTAGGCGTGCTCTATTACAGTGGTTTGATCGGTGCGATTTTTTGGCTGCTGATGCACGCGGCAGCACTGCAGATCTGCTGGAAAAGACGCCAAGACCTGTATTTCATTATCGCCGGCGCGCTGGTGATCTATGGCTTGGGCGCTGGCCTGGCTGAGGGCGGCGGCATTCTTTCACGCCCCAAAGAGCACTGGTTCCTGATCTGGATACCTCTGGCGCTAGTGGCAGCCCTTAGCATTGGCCGACAGCAAAAGGCATCCGTCGACTGCAGCGCTTGAAAAGGCCTCGGGTGCACATTCGGCAATGCCAATGACTGCTCAGCGCGATAATCCATTGCGCAGCTTGGCGTACTCCAAAAACGCATCAATTCGCTCGCTGCAAAGCAGCGTACTGATCCGGCGAACTTCATCTTCTGGCCACTGCCACCACCGGGCGTCCAGAAGCTCTTCCCTGACCGACTCGGAAAATCGCCAACGTATATGCCGCGCCGGGTTTCCGGCGACGACCGAGTAGGGTGCGACATCACGCGAGACCACTGCCCCAGCGGCCACTACGGCGCCATCCCCTACCGTAACACCTGAGAGGATGACGGCCCCCGTGCACAGCCATACATCATTGCCAATAACGACATCGCCCCGACTGAAGGCATAACCCGATACGCCGGCCGCCTCTTCGATCATTGCAGGAAACGGATAGGTCGTGACCCACTCCGTGCGATGGTGCCCCCCCAGAAAGATCTCGACCTGTTCGGCGATAGAAGTGTAAGCACCAATGCCCAGCGTGGCCCCCTCCTTCCAGTCATGAACTATTGGCAGACCATAGCTGCCCACGCCAATCGAGTAATTGGGATAGCGCTGTAGAAAACGCGCCTGCCCACGGTAAAGCTTTGGCAGCTTACGAATCGCCCGTTTTGCCTGTCGCTCCCGCAAACTTTCCCAGAAACCCATGCCCATCAACGTTTTTCCAGTGGGGAGAAGAACAAACGACCCAATCCTCGCCAGGTTTTCTTGTTCCAGCGACTAAACGGAATCTGCCTGAGCAATTGCCGCGCATATGCTCGATCACGATTGGAACACTTGAGGAACACCGAACTGAGGAAACGTGTCCTGACGAACTCGTACTGCGGGTGGTCCTTGAACATAGCATATGTCCGCAGGATGCTCTCCACCATGAAGGGCGTGTTCTTGGAAGAGTTGCTGCCATGCTTGCGGTATTGAGCAAGTACCTCGCCGAGACAATCGATGTAGTAGCCGGCGCGGGTAATCTTGAGCTCGATCAGCAGGTCTTCAAGTCGGATCTGTGGATCGAAGCCCCCCACTCGCTCCAGGGCTTCCTTGCGAAACAGCAGCGTAGGGGCTGGCGGATAGGGTTTGCGCTCCATGAACACGTCATCGAAATCCAATCGACGAAATGCAATGTCCCGGCGCTGGCGCGCCTCCGGGAAAAGCTGCCCATTGGCGTCGATGAGCTCGATATTGCCGGCGCAGATACCCACCTCCGGCTTATCCAGCATATAGGAAACCTGCTTGGCGATGCGCTCGGGCACCATAATGTCATCAGAGCCGAACGGCGCAATCAGGCTGCCTTGAGCGCGGGCAATCGCCTCGTTGAGGGTGTGCGTCAGCCCTTTGTTCTGCTGCACGCGCAGATCAAACCCATACTGCTGCTGCAAACGCTCGATTCGCCCAACGCTGTCATCTGTTGAACCATCATCGATTACTAGCAACTCGATATGTGGGTATGTCTGATTGACGACACTGAGGATGCATTGCTCGATATAGGGTGCGTGGTTATATGACGCAATGATGACAGTAACCAAAGGCTGCTGGTCGGTCATTTCGTTACCTCACTCAGTGCAGAGTCAATCAGGTCCAGATACTGCTGACGAAACACTTCGATATCGTGCTCCTTACACAGGTAGCGGTAAGCCTCTTCACCCTTTTCCCTGAGTTGTTCATCACTCAGTGTAAGATAGTGATCTAGCGCATCGCGTAGCGCATCGATGTCGGCCGGAGCCACCGCAACACCGCCCGCGCCACGAATCAAAGGAAGCATGGCCGGCACATCGCTTGCGATTACCGGCAGGTGGCCACTCATTCCTTCGAGCAATGCCAGCCCCAAACCCTCTGCCAGCGATGGCATCGCCCAGATGTCGAACGCCCGCACGTAGCGCAGGGCAGTTTCTCGGAAGCCAAGCAAATGGATGCGCCCCCCCATACCTAGGCGATCTATTTCCAGAGAAAGACGCTCATGCTCACGCCCAGCGCCGATAATCGCCAACTGCGCTTCGGGAAACCGATCGGCAATCTGCGCGAAGGCACGCACCAGATAGACGTGGCCCTTGACAGGGACCAACCGCCCCAGCGCGCCAATGAGCCGCGCCCGATGGTTCAGCCCCAGCTGCGCACGCGCCTCATCGCGCGACAGCTGCAGCTGCTCTGCCTGCACAATATCGATCGCATTAGTGATCGCAACAGTATTGTCCTCGGTAAAACCACAACGACAATCCAGCAGGTACTGCCGTACTGCCGGCGAGACTCCGACGAAGCGCCAAGCCTTGGAGACCAACCGGGCGGTCTGCTGACGCCGGTATGCACGATCATATTCACCAAAGCCATGAGCGATACCGATGCACAGCGGAATCTTTAGCCAGCGGTTGAGCATAAGCATCATGTTCACTGGTTTGAAGCGATTGCATATCACGACATCGAAGCGCTCTCTCCGACAATACTGGTAGAGATGCCACATGGCTCGAATCCGCATCCCCTTGAGCTGGCGGTCGGAAAGCCCGAAGTAGACAGAACGATCGGCCCTGCTTTCAGGCTGACCGGTCTCCGGACGCCCACGCAGGAAGGCGTTGACGGTTTCGAAGCGCGCTGGTGGTAGCGCATGAAAAATTTGTTCGCCCAAGTCAGCGAAATCGTGCGTCTTGATGTTGTAGTCCGGGTGCAGTTGCAAGACTTTGATGCGGCCCCCCATGCTTACTCCCATTCCGAGAACCCCTGCTCGTCAATTACCCACGCACGCCTTTCCGCCAAGGTCTGCATCGCCTCGAGCACAGGAGCGCTGCACTGCGACCATGCACCACGCTTCCAGATGGCGAAATGAAAATAGGGAAATTGCCGAGCACCATCCTTATCGTTGGTCAGTCTGCCGCTCAACCAGAACCAGCGCTGTGGGAAACGAGAACTGCCATCGATCCAAGGAATACAACCATTTGGCGTGCTGAATGCCTCGACAAACTCACTGCGGCGGCGGAGCGGATTAAACCAACCAACCAACTTAAACAGCGGTTCCGGGAAATTCTTGCGCCACAGGAACAAGCGGCTGAATGCACCCTCATCGAGGGCATGATGTACCTGATCACTCAATCGCTCCTGCCAACGTGGCATACGCATGAACAAGTTGCGCATCTTTTCATTGTTACGCAGCAAGCAGAGGTGCCCCGACACGCGTCGAGCATGTGTGGAAAGAAGGTCGAAGCGCGCCAGGCGCTGCGCCGTGAAATACTCGCGCAACTGGCCGTAGATCAGATCCAGATCACCAAACGCCCAGAAATCATATCCTTGCAGTTGCTCCTGATGAATGAAGCCAAGTGCCGGCTTGAGATCACACAGTTTGTAGGGACTCTCCGGGGCGAAGGCCATACCAAGGCGCTCTGATACGAGCGCACAGTAGCTCGCGTAGTCGATCGATTCGATACGCACGTTAGCCGGTAAATTGCTTGGCTCGCCGCAATCGCTGAAGAGCAGCCAGTCGATATCGGGGTTACATCTGCAGCTCTCCAAAAACAGAGGCATCCAGAATGGCCAGCGCCCGAAGTACGGAATGACAAAGCAAATGCTCGGGGCAACAGTCACGATCCCAGACCTCTGGTAGAAGGAGATGAATTATCGAGGCAACCAACCGAGGGCCCAAAAGCGCTGATGCGCAGCCTGATCACTGAAGAGCGCATCTAGACGCCGCGCCGACGACTTGGGATCAACGGCACCAGCAGCACACTCACGCAGACACTCGGCGAGCGCTGCAGGCTGCGCAAACTCGAACAGCAAACCACTACCATCAACCACCTCAGGCCCACCACCACAATCGCTGCAAATCACCGGCACGCCAGCGGCCATGGCCTCCAGCAACACCATGCCGAAAGGCTCGTGGTCGGAGCTCAGGGCAAACAGGTCGAAGGCCTTGAAGTAGCGCCGGCCGCCGGCCACCTGGCCGAGAAAGCGCACGTTTTCAGTCACACCCAGCTCGGCAGCGAGGTGCTTGAGCGAAACCTCCAGCTTGCCGCTGCCCATGATCGCCAGCAGGCTGCCGGCCGGCAGCTGCGGCAGCGCCTGGGCGAAGCCGCGGATCAGGGTGGCCTGGTCCTTGTCCGGGTGCAGGCGACCGACATTGCCGACCACCCAGGCGTCCTGCGGCAGGCCGAGATGCGCGCGGGCCGCCTCGCGGGAGACCTGCTCGGCCTGCACGGCGGCGATGTCGATGCGGTTGTAGAGGGTCTCGATGCGCTCGCCCGGCCAACCCGGCAGGCAGGCGCGCATGTCGTCGCGCACCGCGTCGGACACCCCGAGCAGCGCCAGGCGCTTGCGGAAGAGATTGGCGAACAGCTGGCGCGAGCGCCGGCGGTAGTCACCAAAGGCATGGTGCACGCCGATCACCGGCAGGTCGCTGCCGAGCAGGGCGACATAGATAGGCTTGAAACGGTGGGCGATGCAGGCCACGAAGTCGCGCGAGGCAGCGATGCGCCGGAAATCCCGGATCGCCCTAAGCTTGAGGCCGCGCACGTCCTTGCTGCGGTAGTCGAGGAAGATCACCTCGTCGGAGGCCGAACCGGCCTCGACCTCGGCGCTCGGTGCGCCGGTCAGGTAGACGGTGCAGACCCTGTACGGCGTACCGGCGAACAGCGCGGCGTACTGCCGCGCGCAGTCGAGGAACGGGCCATCATAGCCGTGGCAGAACTGGAGCACCCAGCGCTGCCCAGCAGCGCCGCCGTCAGACGTGGTCATACCAGTCGCGACCGTCCTTGACCACCAGGATGTCTTCCATGATCAGGTACTGCAGGTCCGAGCCGTAGAACATGTTCAGCGCGTCGGTGGGCGAGCAGATCATCGGCTCGCCACGGCGGTTGAGCGAGGTGTTCAGCGACACGCCGTTACCGGTCAGTTTCTCCAGCTCCAGCATCAGGTCGTACCAGCGCGGGTTGAAGCGGCGCTCCAGCACCTGCGCGCGCGAGGTACCGTCCTCGTGCACCACTTCGCCAACGCGCTCCTTCCACTCCTCATGCACTTCGAAGGTGAAGGTCATGAACGGGCTCGGATGATCGACCTTGAGCATCTTCGGCGCCACGGTGTCGAGCATCGACGGGCAGAAGGGCCGCCAGCGCTCGCGGAACTTGATCTGTTCGTTGATGCGGTCGGCCACGCCCGGTACGCTCGGGCAGCCGATGATCGAGCGGCCACCGAGGGCGCGCGGGCCGAACTCCATGCGACCCTGGAACCAGGCCACCGGGTTGCCGTCGACCATGATCCTGGCGATGCGCTCGGGGGTGTTGTCGATGCGTTTGAACACCGGCTGATTCGGGTGCTTGGCGCACGCCGCAATGACTTCTTCGTTGGAGTAGGCCGGGCCGAGGTAGACGTGTTCCATCTTCTCCACCGGCACGCCCCGGGCCACCGACACATAGGCGGCGGCGCCGACCGCGGTACCGGCATCGCCGGCCGCCGGCTGCACGAACAGCTCCTTGACGTCGTCGCGGGCGATGATCTTCTGGTTCAGCTTGACGTTCAGCGCGCAGCCGCCGGCGAAGGCGATCTTGCCGGTCTCCTTGAGGATGTCGCCGAGGTAGTACTCCATCATCTCCAGCGCCAGCTTCTCGAACAGTGCCTGCATGCTGGCGGCATAGTGGATGTACGGATCGTCGGCGATGTCGCCCTGGCGCTTCGGGCCCAGCCACTCGATCAGCTTGGGCGAGAAGTAGTAGCCCTTGCCGTTTTCCTTGTAGCGACGGAAACCGATAACGTTGGCGTAGTCGGTGTTGATGATCAGCTCGCCGTTCTCGAACTTGGCCAGGCGCGAGAAATCGTACTTGGCAGCGTCACCGTAGGGCGCCATGCCCATGACCTTGAACTCGCCGTCGAGCATCTCGAAGCCGAGGAACTCGGTGATCGCGCCGTACAGGCCGCCGAGCGAATCCGGATCGTAGAATTCCTTGATCTTGTGAATCTTGCCGTTCTCGCCCCAGCCGAAGAAGGTGGTGGCGTACTCGCCCTTGCCGTCGATGCCGAGGATCGCGGTCTTTTCCTTGAAGCCCGAGCAGTGGTAGGCGCTGGAGGCGTGGGCCAGGTGGTGCTCGACCGGCTCGATCTTGACCTTCTTCAAGTCGAAGCCCAGCTGCTCCAGGCACCACTGGATCTTCTTGTGGTAGCGCTTGTAGCGGCGGTTGCCCATCAGGATCGCGTCGAGCGAGCGGTCTGGCGCATACCAGTAGCGCTTGGCGTAGTGCCAGCGGGCCTTGCCGAACAGGCTGATGGGCGCGAAGGGAATGGCCACCACATCGACATCGGACGGCTTGATCCCGGCCTGCTCCAGGCAGAACTTGGCGGCCTCGTAGGGCATGCGGTTCTTCGCGTGCTTGTCGCGCACGAAGCGCTCTTCTTCGACCGCCGCAATCAGCTTGCCGTCGATGTACAGGGCGGCGGACGGATCATGACTGAGTGCGCCGGACAGGCCGAGAATGGTCAATGCCACGGGAAAGCCTCTTTGCAGCTACGGGCGGGCGATGCCGCCGGGACAGGTGGAAGGGCGAAAGCGGTTTCGCCCGAACAAAGGCGAGGATTATAGCGACAGACTCCGGCCGCGGGTATCGCCGAGCGCCGACCGCGCGGTCGCGTCACAGACGCGGCAGGCGCGCGTCCAGCAGGCGGTGCAGGGCGGACTCGGCCGGCCAGTTGCGCAGGAAGCGCGCGCGGTCGCGGCCGTAGGCGCGGGCGAAGCTACTCTGCCCGGCGTGCTGACGCATGGCGTCGAGGTCGATCAGGCTCCAGCGGCCGCCGTCCCAGAACAGGTTGTGGCCCTTGAAGTCACCGTGGCTGATGCGCTCACGGATCAGCGCGGCGAACAGCCGGTCCAGCGCCACCAGCTCGGCCTCCGGCGGGCAGTCATCGACATGCGGAGCGAAGCGCGCGATCAGGTCCTCGCCCCCGCAATACTCAGTCACCAGGTAGGCGCGGCCGCGTAGCCAACACCAGCGCCGCTCGAGCACCGCCAGCGGGCGCGGCGTGGCGATGCCCAGCAGTTCCAGGCGGTTGCCCTCGACCCAGCTGTGCCAGGCGCGACTGGGGCGCCAGAAGCGCTTGAGCCAGTGCAGCCAGTGCTTGATATTGTAGCGCTTGACCACCAGCGGCCTGCCGTTCAGCTCGACCCGGGCGACGGTGGCGGCGCCGCCGGTCTTGTAGATATGCCCGGCGTCGATGCGCGCGTCGATCTCGCCTAGCAGCGGCGCCAGCTCGGCGTCCTGCTCACGGCGCACCACGCGCAGGCCGAAGGCGCCGATTCTGGCCGCGAACAGGCTGCAATCCCGACCGACCTTCTTCAGGTAGTCGCGCAGGCGCCAGCGCCGTACCTTCGCCACTTCCTTGAGCAGCGCCTCCAGCGGCAGCGCGTGCTCGCCGTTGGCCAGCAGGTAGTGCACCAGGAGCTCCTCGGTGAAGGGCTCGAGCTCGGCCGGCAGCTGGGCGAAAAACACCCCGAGGTTCTCCAGCACGCGCTGGCGCGACAGCGGCTGGCCGGCCGTCTCGACCTGCACACCGCCGCCATCGATCAGGAACAAGCGGTCGGCATGCCGCAGCAGGTTGTCCAGGTGCAGGTCGGCCTGCCACAGGCCCCTAGCATGCAGCTGACCGATGGAATTCAGCGCCTCGCCCAGCACCGTCTGCTGCCCTTCGGACAGCAGCGGTTCGCGCTCGACCGCGCGCCAGGCATCCCACAGGCTCTCGGCGCCATCCAGATAGTCGAACAGCAGCCAGCCGCCCTGCCCGGCCACGAAACCCTCGGCTAGCAGCTCGGGCGTGCACAGCCCCTGCTCGGCCAGCAGGCGTGCGCCGCTCAGCTCGCGCTGAAAATGCCGCTCGGCCTTGCCGCCAACCAACAGCTTGGCCAGCACCGCGCGACCGCGCCAGCGGGCCAGGCCGACATAGCGCTGCCCCGGCAGCACCCGCAGCAGGCGCTCCAGCACCAGCGGCTCGCCATTCAGCAACAGCTGCAGAGGTAGTTCCGGCACACGCCCGGCAAGCTGCAGATCAGCCAGCTGCATCAGCGCGACTCCTTGTGCCGGCGGCGCGCGCCAAGACGCTGGCTCCAGCGTTCGATGTCTCCCGCCTCGCCCAGGTAGGCGACCAGCAGTTGGCGCACCTCGGCCTCGCTCCAGACGCTGGCGCGGCGCAGCAGCGGCTCCAGGTCCTTGATCCGGTCGCGCTCGCCGAGCAGCAGCGGACGGGTCTTCTCCAGATCGATCAGCTGCGCCGCGAAGCCTTCGCCCTGCTCTTTCAGGAAGATGTGCTTGGGGTAGAAGCAGCCGTGCACCTGGCCCGCCGCGTGCAGCCGCCGCGCCAGCGTGCCACAGGCGTGCAGGATGGCCGCGCGGCGGGCGCCGTCCAGCTGCGCCCAGCCCTGCAGCCAGTGATCCAGATCCTGCCAGCCATCCAGCGCGCGGGTCAGCAGGATGGCGCGGCGCTCGCCGGGCAGTCGGCGCTCGGCGAAGAAGGCCGCCTGCAGCGCGGGAATGCCCAGCGCGGCATAGCGGCGGATATTGCGGAACTCGCGGGCGAAGGTCGGCTCGCCCAGCGGGCGCAGCAGGCTGTGTGTCATGTGGTTGCTCTGGCGCTTGAGGTAATAGGCCGCCTCGCCCAGGTCGAGGCGGTAGACGCTGCTCCAGCCACCGCGCTCGGTGTTGGGCTCGTCCACCGCTTCCAGTTGCAGCGCCCACAGCGCGTCGTAATCGGCCAGTCCGTGGCGTTCGAGGATGGCGCGATCCTCGGTGGC
>Ga0247725_1001588_pt1 | contig 11167 bp, 8 predicted proteins | sample OKSTACKMCFT3sol_FD_183021 | JGI IMG/M metagenome (GOLD analysis project Ga0247725, IMG submission 183021) | Subsurface sediment microbial communities from gas well in Oklahoma, United States - OK STACK MC-FT3-sol | ecosystem: Environmental > Terrestrial > Deep subsurface > Rock core/Sediment... | reverse complement strand
CCGCCAGTCGCAGGCGCTGGTGGTCAAGGCGACGGTCGGGTCGCGATAGAGGCCCAGGAACGACATCGCCGTGGAGAGGACCCCGCTGCGTTCGTTCTCGGATTTATTGAGGACCTCGCGCGCCGCGCTGGCGACGACCGGGTGAACCTTGGGCGCGTCCGGCGTGCCCAGATGGTTGGTGGCCATCATCCGCCGCAGGGTGTGGGCGAACGAGCGCTGGGGATCGGAGAGGAAGGTGGCGACCCGGGCGAGGGTCTTTTCCTCTTCGGCGTAGAGGACGTGAAGGATGGCCCCGACCAGCAGGCTGTGGCTGGTTTTTTCCCAGTGCGACCGGCGCTCCAAAGCGCCTTCCGGGTCGACGAGCACGTCGGCGATATTCTGAACGTCGCGGACTTCGTCGGGTCCCTTGCGGACCTCCAGCAGCGGATTGTAGCGGGCCGACCGCGCGTCGGTCGGGTTGAACAGCAGGCAGTGCGAGAACGTCGAACGCCAGCCGGCGGTCAGGGTCCAGTTCTCGCCCTTGATGTCGTGGACGACGGCGCTGCCGGTCCACGACAGCAGGGTCGGGACGACTAGGCCCACGCCCTTGCCCGAGCGGGTCGGGGCGAAGGCCATGACATGCTCGGGGCCGGCATGGCGCAGGTAGCGGCCAGCCAACTGGCCCAGGAACACACCTTTCGACCGGAACAATCCGGCGGCCGTTACTTCACGACGGCTGGCCCAGCGCGATGATCCGTAGGTGGTGACTTGGCCGGTCTGGCGCGCCCGCCACAGCGAACCGGCGATCGCGCAGGCGCAGCCGAGAAAACCGCTGGCCCCGGCCAGCAGGCCGGCCTTGTTGAAGACCGACGGCGCATAGGCCTCGTAGTGGAACCACCAGTCGAAGAGCTGCCAGGGGCGATAGAGCGGTTGTCCGAACGGCGTCGCCCAGGGCGCGCCCAATTGGACCTGGTAGTCGAGCATCGCCGCGGCCCACTGGGTCGCGGTCCAGACGCCCAGCATCATGATCGCGAAGACCGCGAGGATCTGGCCGATGAGGAGCTTGGTGGGCGTCATGCGCCGGGTCCCGAGCCCTGGGCCGCGGCATGCGGATCAGGGCCAGGAGAGGCTCAGGCGGCGCCCCGGAATCGCTTATGGCGGTTAGGCCCGCGCGAGCACGCGCCAGGGGCCGTTCCGCCCGGCGCGTTGGAGAGCGCCTTGAAACTGTCAGAAGTTTCGCTATATTTCTGACAGTTGGAGGCGACGATGCAGAAGTTGACCCAAGCGATCCTGGAGCATGTGGCGCGCCTGCCGGAAGGCGCGACCGTGTCCGCCAAGGCGCTGCTCCACCTGGGCTCGCGCGCCGCGGTCGACCAGTCCCTGTCGCGTCTGGTTCGCCGAGGCCAGCTGATCCGCGCCGGACGCGGGCTCTATGTCCATCCTGTCGAGAGCCGGTTCGGCAAACGCCCGCCCTCCGTCGCGCACGTGGTCCAAGCCTTGGCCGCGTCGACCGACGAGGTGATCGCCTCGCACGGCGCGGCTGCCGCCAACGCTCTGGGCCTGACGACGCAGGTGCCGGTCCGCGAGGTCTACCTGACCTCCGGCCCCAGTCGCCGGCTGAAGCTCGGGGCCAAGTCGGTCGAATTGCGCCATGCCCCTAAATGGCAGCTGACCCTGGCCGGACGCCCGTCGGGCGAAGCCATCCGGGCTCTCGCCTGGCTGGGTGAAGCCCATGCGCCGGCCGCCTTGAAGACGCTCAGCCACCGCCTGTCCACCGAGGCGCTCGCTGAGATCGTCCACGCTCGTCCGCGTCTTCCGACATGGTTGGCCCAGCAGGTCAGCGGGCTGGCCGTGAATGGCTGACGCTTTCCTTGCGCTTTCCGCGGACGATCGGCGCGAAGCCTTGGCGGTGGCCAGCGCCGCAGCCGGCCGGCCGGTTCATCTCCTGGAGAAGGACGTTTGGGTGGTGTGGGCTCTGGACGCGCTCTTCACCTCCCGGTTCGGAAGCGACCTTGTTTTCAAGGGCGGCACGTCACTGTCGAAAGCCTACGGGGTAATCCGACGGTTCTCGGAGGATGTCGACCTGACCTACGACATCCGCGCCATCGCCGGCGACCTGGTGGCTGAGGCGGGCGCCGCCCTGCCGCCCAATCGCAGCCAGGAGCAGAAATGGTCCAAAACCATCAAGGCGCGCCTGGCCGAGTGGACCGAGCGGGAGATCGCGCCTCTGATCGAGGCGGCGATTGCCGCCGAACAGCTCGCCGCGCGTGTGCGAATCGAAGGCGAGAAGATCTTCATCGACTACGAGGCCCTGGCCACCGGCACCGGCTATGTCTCGCCGTCGGTGATGCTGGAGTTCGGCGCTCGCGCGACCGGCGACCCCTGGCAGGTTGTGCCGGTGACCTGCGACGCCGCGCCCGCCCTGGAAGGCCTGACGTTCCCGGAGGCTCGGCCCCAGGTCATGTTGGCGGAGCGGACGTTCTGGGAGAAGGCGACCGCGATCCATGTCTTCTGTGCACAGGGTCGCTTCCGGGGCGCTGATCGTTTCGCGCGCCACTGGCACGACATCGTGCGCCTGGACGACGCGGGCTATGCGGCCAAGGCCATCGCCGACCGGAGCCTGGCTGGCGCCGTGGCCGCCCACAAGACGATATTCTTCGCCGAAAAGGACAGCGAGGGCGCGACGATCGACTATCAGCACGCGGTGTCGGGCCATCTGCAGCTCGTACCGGAGGGATTGGCGTTGGAGCGGCTGGGGACGGACTACGCCCGCATGCTCGAGGACGGGTTGTTGGAGGATGGGGCCGAAACGTTCGAGGCGCTGATCGCACGCTGCGGTGATATCCAGGCCCTGGCCAACACGTTGACGTCCGAAAACGGTCAGGCCTAGTCGTCCAGGTCCGAAAAGACGTCGGCCAGCGGATCGACCGTCGTCGAAAACGAAAACGGGCTCGCACGGTTTTCTGATGGCGCCTCGCGCCCGCCCCCCTGCTGGCTGGCGTAGTAGTATTCCTCCTCCTGCCGCCAGGCATCTTCCTGCTCGGCCTCTGCTTCAAGCTCCGCGACGCGATCGGCGACGCGCCGCTTGACGATCTCCAGAACCTCGTCGGCCTCATCCTCGTCGACCCATCCCGCCAGCTCCTCGACGAAGGCGATCAGTTCGGCGAAGGCCTCGGCGGGCGATCCTTCGAAGTCACGGCTCGGCTCATAATAGGCCATGTAGCTGGACCCGCTTTCGCGCAGCTCGGCGAGCACGTCCTGGAGAAGCTCGTCGAACCGTTCGGCTCCAAGCACCTCACGCGCCCAGGTGCTCAGGCAACTGCGCAAACCCCACTGGCCGAGACCCTTGGCGATGCGCCCGCGCAGGTGTTGAAGGTATTCCAACGAGACGAGCCCCTCCGGCAACAGCACCGCCGCCAGCGCGAGCGTCTGATGGTCCAGAAGGCGCCCGTCGTCGAGGACCGGGTGGTTGATGGCCAGCGGCGTGGTGAAGTAGCGGCGGCGGAACTCCGGTGTCGCCTTGACGATCAGAAACCACCGCGGAAGGCGCGTCAGCCGCCCCCAATAGTGAGCCTTCATGCGGGCGATCAACCGATCGAAGTGACCGACGCCAACCTCGATCTTGGCGCCTTTGACCTCGACCCCCGCGCAGACGACCTCTTCGAGAATGCGTTCGGGAGGCGCTCCGCGCAGATACACGTCGAGCAGGACGGACGACCGTGTCGTGAAGGAGGCGAAGGCCTCGCCGATCGTCGGATGGCGAAACCGCCAGACCGGCTCGCCGTCCTCGACTCGGCGGACGCAGAACGCACCTTCCATGGCGTCCAACTCGGCGCCGATCTGCGGCGCCGAAACCGGGAAGGCGTCCAAAACGACGGCGAGCGCCTCGTCGCGCGGCAGGGTCACCGGCAGTTCCCCTCCGTGCATGAACAACAATGCCAACGCCGCCTGGCCAGCCGCCGCCAGTCCGCCGATCACCTCCTCCAGGTACTCGTCCGGATTGTCGACATAGCGCTCCAAGGCGCGGGCGGTCAGCTCCAGCTGCCCCGTGATCGCTTCCAACCCCAGCCGCCGCGCCACCTCAGGATTGAACCTTGGATGACGCGAAACCGCCGGCGCCAGCGGCTTGAAACCCGACTTCCAGGTCCGGCTGTGGTCGCCGAGCCGGACATGATTGGCCAGGATCAAGGCGCGGTCGCGCGGGCTGAAGTCCTCCACCTTGATCTCGACGATGCCCTTGCTGAGGCTCGGCGCGGTCGAAAGCTTCAGGCGCGGCTGCACCGCGCGCCAGATGTAGGTTCGGGAGGTCAGGACGAAGCGACTGCCCTTGGCCAGGGCGGCGACCAGGGCCGGGAGCTTGCGATTGAAGGTGTCCGCCGCGAAGTAGTCCGCTTGGCTGGGCCCAAAGACGTCGTCGATCCAGAACAGTCTCGGCTCGCGCGGAAGCCAGTGACCGTCGAGCTGGTCAAGGCCGGACAGTTCATAGGGTTCGGCCTTGAAGGCGTCGACCGACGCCACCGAGAGGGCTCGGGCGATGGTCGACTTGCCCGCCGCCGGCTCGCCGAGCAGCACCACGACGCCGTCGGTGGTCAGGGCGCGGACCGCCGCGCGATAAGGATCGGTAGCGACGAACCGGTCCAAATCGGCCCGGGAAGCCTCCAGCAAAGCCTGGGTCTGTTCGGCGCGACGGCCGTCGAGGATGAGGGATAGATCGCCGATCCCGTAGACCCGCGGCGCCAAGACCCGAAGGTTGGCCGATCGCCGGATGCGCCGCACGAGCTGCTCGCGTCCATGCACGTGGCAGGACTTGAAGCCGGCGGCGAGCACGCGCTCGCGGACGGCCTTGAGCGCGACGCGAGACACGCCGTGATTGGTCACCAGCAGATAGGCGTCGAACCCTTCTGCCACGAGCGCCGGAAGCTTCGTGAAGTCCTCGGCGAGGCTGGATTCGGTCAGCGATTGCTGGCGGGTGGTGTGCTTGGCCTGGATGGCCCACTGCCAAGGCGACTTGGCGTCCTGAAACGTGAAGCTCGCAAGTTCGCCGTCGACGCCGCCGTCCCAGGTCTTGGCGTAGGAGATCACCGGCGCGCCGAAGAGATCCTCCGCGTAGGCGATCGCCAGGTCCTGGAACGAGGCCCAGCCCAGTTCCTCGAGCGCAAGATGGTTGGCGGCCGGAAGCATCTAACGATCCTCCATCCGACTGCGACCCTGGCCAAGCATCGACAACGCGGCGTCCTCCCTGTTCGTGAGCATGAGCGAACCGACGGTCTAGCGCGACTTTTTCCTGAGCGCCGATCCTGACGTCACGACACCCGGTCCTGTTCCTGCTGGGCCAAGCCTTGCTCGATCAGCCGCTGGCGACGCTGGACCAACGCCTGGCGCACGTCGCGCCCAAAGCCGGCGTCGCGCAACGGTTCGGGCGTCTCGGCGATCAGCTCGCGATCAAGCCAGCACCATCGCCATCACCGCGCGGGCCGACGTCGCCGCCAGCCTAGGCAAGACGACTGTCCGTTTCGACAGCCAGCGGCGATCGCCTGGCGGCGGCCAGACGCAGGACTTCGGTTTGTGTGCTCACGTAGCCGGCCGCGCCGTAGGCGGCCAAAAGCGTTCCAAACCGTTTGCGAAAGTAGGTGGCGGTCGGGATCGTATGGTCCAGCTGGATCATGCACTCATTCAGGTAGCCGTGTTTCTCCAAGAGCCGACGCAGGAATCCGACAAGCTCCTCGTTGCTGAACCGCGCGCCCGCCGCATTGCGCAGAACCGATGGCTTTCGCGGCGGCCGGACGTTTGGCGCGCGTCCATTGACGCCGCGCCCGGCGCGCTTGGCGCCGGCGCGAACGTATTCGGATCGATCAAGCGGCGTGTTCAGGCCAGCGCGCGCATAGGCGGTCAACAGGCTGCCGAAGTGGATGCGGTAGGCCTTGGCCGAAGGCACGCCCCGCGTGGAGTTGATCAGCAGCCCGCTGATGAAACCATGCTCGGCATGAAGGTCCTGAAGTTTTGCCAACGCCGCCGCCTCGTCCCACCGCGTGCCGCCGCGCCCCCGGTTCTTGGCATACTTGGAGGGTTCATAGCCGATGTAGGCATAGGCCGCGTTCAAGCCGCCGAAGCGGCGTTCGAGCGTGTGGATCGACGGCGTGTAGGGACACCGGATCAGGATCGCGGCCGTCAACCGACCTTGCTCGGCCAGACATCGGCGAAGGCGCTCGGCGATCTCATCATTGGACAGACGCGCGGTGGTGGCGTCGAAGATCGCCTTGGCCTCGTTGAACAGGCGCTTGGGCACGATAGGGGGAAGCTCCTGGACCTTGATCCAGGATGATCGCGCCGTGCGTTTGGGCGGGCTCTTCAGGTACTGCCAGGTCTTTCCGTAGAAGACGACGCCGGTGTAGATCTCATCGACCAGGACCCTGCGCACCTTAGCCCCGGTCCATGGACCGGCGGTGGGATGGGGCCGGCCCTCCTTGATCAGGCGGCGCGCAATCGCTTCGTGGTTCAGGCGCCGACGCACGAACAAGCGGAAGATCTCTCGGACGGTCGCGATCTCCTCGGCGGGGCCGAGAACAAGGCGGATGCGGTCGGTGGTGATGGCCTTGCGCTCGCCGGCCTGCAGGATCTGGCGCGTCCTGCCCTCGTGGGTGATCAGCTCGCGTCGGATGCCGAACACCACCGCCGAACCGGTATGATGACCCAGCTGCGCCTGAAGCTTCTTGGCGCGACGCAGGCGATCGGACAGCTCGCGGACATACTCGCCGGCCATGATCCGCTTGATGTGCTTGACGATCGACGAGCCGGGCGAGCCGTCGTTCTCGAACGGCTCGACGCAGAAGCGAACATCGATCCCCGCCTCCCAGCACATGAACTCGTAGGCGGCGGACTCGTCGTAGTTCTGGTAGCGCCCCCATCGGCTGACATCGAGGATCAGCAAGGCCTTGAACTGGAAGGTCTTGGCGCGGACGTCATCGAGCAGGGCGTTGAGCGCCCGGCGTCCCTTTCGGCGCAGGCCCGTGCGACCTTCGTCCGCGTAGGTCTGCACGATCTCGAAGCCGCGCTGTTCGGCGTAGCGCGCGATGGCGGCGGTCTGGTTGGCGATCGAATAGCGCTGATGCTCGTCCGACATCCGCAGATATTGCGCGGCCGGGATCAAGGAGCGGGGATGGGCCGAGCCGTTCATCGCCGCTCCAGTCCCCGGGGAGGAGGATACGCGCAACACCGACCGGCGAACAGGATGCAGGAAGATACATTTGGGCCAAATGCGTCTTCTGACGTTGGATTCGACCGGCCTTTTTGGGGGTTCAGGAAACCGACGGCCCTGAGCGCCCACGTCCGATCGTCCAGCTGACGCCGGCCTCGCGCAGCACGCCCGACACGGCGCGGCCCTCCTGGCCGTCCAGCGCCGGACGCCACGGCACGAGCGTGAAGTCGCGGCTGCGCTCGATCATCGCAAAGCGTCCGCTGGCCAGCTCGACCGCGCGCCGATAGACGCCCTCGACCCGCTGCCCGGGCCGCGCCTCGGAGAAGGCCAGCCCCGTCTCTCGGGCCAGCCCTTCAGCCGCCGCGATCAGGTCGCGCCGCTGCAGGCGGGTCAGCAGCCCGGCCCGATAGATCACCCGGTCCTGCTCCTGCTGGGCCAGGCCTTGTTCGATCAGCCATTGGCGCCTCTGAACCAGCGCTTGGCGAACCTCTCGCCCGAAGCCGGCGTCGCGCAGCGGTTCGGGCGCCTGCGCGATCAGCTCGCGATCAAGCCAGGTGGCGCCGACCGCGCCGACCTGCTGGTCGAGCCGCTGGGCCGACAGGGTGCTGACCACGACCGGCGCGTCCAGGGCCTGCTTCTTCTCGTAGGCGCCGGCCCGCTCGACGTGGTCGGCGGCGATGATCCAGGTCCCGTCGTCCTGGCGCTCGACCCCGGCGCGTCCCCGACGCAGGGCCTCGAGCCTTCGGACATGGGTTTCGGCGAAGGCGGCCGTGGCGGTCGGATCGGAAGCGAGATGCAGGTCGAGACTGTAGCGGCCGTCGTTGACGGCGGCGATCCTGGCCACGGTATGATCGACGGCCCGGGGCTCGACCGGACGCGGCGCGATCGCCACCACCGCGCCCTCCGGGATCGGCTCGACCGCCAGGCCCCGACCGATCTCGACATAGTGGGCGCGGCCATCGACCCCGTCGACGACCAGATAGTGACGATCCTTCAGCTCGTCCGACAGGCCGCGCGCGACCAGGCGACCGACCAGCGGTCGGGCGTCCGGCGCCCCCGGCTGGTAGATGACCTGGTCGGCAGGGGCGCGCGCGACGCCGCCCGCCTCCAGCGCACGGTAGAGTGTCTTCTGGATGTCGCCCCGCTCACCCATGCGGCGCAGGGTGTCTTCCAGACCGTCGTCCAGACGCCAGCGGGTCGGCGCGCGCTCCCGCGCCAAGCCCAGGCGCGCGAGCGTTTGCAGTCGCCCGGCCCGAACCGAATAGAGCAGCGGATCGACATGGCGCGGCGAGACCAGGCCGTCCTGGTCGACGTCGCGCAGCAGACCGCGATCCAGGCTCGTCAGCCGTTCCTGATCGACCTCGCGCCGCAACCGCCCTTCGATCTCGTGGTCGGCGCGCGGTCCCAGGTCCAGCGACACCAGCTCGGCGGCGCGCTCGCGCAGGCCCTGGGTCAGATAGTCCTTGGCGATGACCAGCTCGCGGCCCTGGTCGTCGCGTCCGCGCACGATGATGTGGGTGTGGGGGTGGCCGGTGTTGTGGTGATCGACGGCCACCCAATCGAGCTTGGTGTCGAGGTCAGCTTCCATCCGCGCCATCAGGCGGCGGGTCAGGGGCTTGAGGTCCTCGTACTCGGCGCCGTCCTCGGGCGAGACGATGAACCGAAATTGCCGCGCATCGCCGCCGGCCTGCGCCCGGTCGATGAAGGCGCGGCCATCGGCCTGGTCGGAGGCGGCGTCATAGAGCTGGCCGGGCGCGCCCTCGCGGGTGACGCCGTCGCGCTGGACATAGCGCAGATGGGCGCGGGCCGCGGCCAGACCCTTGCCGGCGAGCCTGGGAATCGAGAACTTCACAATCACCCGGCGGGCGCGGTAGGCGGCGAACCGGTCGCGCGCGGACAGCACCCGGGCGACGCCCGCGCCCTTGCCGATCCGCGCGCCGGTGAACTTGAGCTTGCGCGGCGCCTTGCCGAAGGCCCCGCCGCTGGCCAGCATGGCCGAGCGCAGCACCCGCGACAGGTAGCTCTTGCCCTGCTTGGAGCCCAGCGCCCGGGGCTTGCCCAGGCGTGGCTCGAAATCATCGTTCTGGACCATGGCGACTCTCCCGCCAGTCCTATGACCGATCGCGCCGGCCACCGAAATTGGCGCTACGAATTGTCTTTTTGCATCAGTGACTTAGCCGCCCCATAGCGCCAATCCCATCCGCATGGCGCCATGCCGCCATCCAAGAAAACGATGTGCAGACAAGGCCTTGAGGCGACGGGACCGCAGGGATGGCGCCGGTGCTTTATCTTGCCTTACCCGCGCTTCCTTCCCCCTCCCGTCCCTGCAACCCGACCGCCATCACGGCGTCTCCCGGCCCCGCGCCGACCGGGGGACAAACAGCCCGGCCGACGGCGCGGGCGCGGCGTCCGGTCCAGCCGCTTGCAGCGGGAAGAACAGCCGCGTTCCCGACAGCACGGCGGGCGGCAAGGCCGCTTCGCCGGGGATCTGGGCGAGGGTTTCGATATAGCGGCGGGTCTCGGCCGGAAGCGGCGCGCCGGTCTCCAAGTGGGCGGCGTAGCGGGCGGGTCCGGCGTTGTAGGCGGCCAGCAAACCGGGGTAGCCGAACCGCGCGCGCAAGGCGGAAAGATAGGCCGCGCCCGCCAGTATGTTGTCGCGCGGATCGTAGGGATCGGGACCCAGACCATGGGTCTTGGCCAGCTCCCGATAGGTCGCGGGCATCAGCTGCATGAGCCCCATCGCCCCCGCCCGCGAGGTGATCGGCACGCCGTCCAGGTGGGTTCGCCCGCCGCTTTCGGCGCGCATCACCGCCACGATCCAGGCCTGCGGAATGTCGAACCGCCGGGCCGCTTCGGCGATCCACGGACGCCATGGCTCGATGCGCGCGGGCGTCGCCGGGCTCGCCGCGACGACCGCCACGACGGCGATCAGGGCAGCCATAGCGGGGTCGCCCGGCCGATGATCGCGCCCTTGCTCACCGGCCCGAAATAGCGCCCGTCGAACGAGTCCGGCGAGGGATTGAGCAGCAGGACCGCGCCGCCTGACAGCCGCTGGCACCCCGACCACCATGGCAACTTCCGTCCCCGCCGATCGGCCGCGCGGCGCATGGCGACGGGCCGGTCATTGACCGCGATCGAGGTCCCGACCGCGCAGACCTTGTCGCCCGACACGGCGGCCACGGCCTTGATCATCGGCACATTGGCGGGGAGATAGCGGCGCTGGGCGGCCAGGCGCCGCGCGGCGGGCGGCGGCTCGGCCAGCACGTGATCGCCGACGCGGATCGCCGCGCCCGGCCTGATCCGCCACAGTCCCACCGAGGCGCTGGCGCTGGCGTTCCAGACCAGGCGCGGGGCGGGATCGAAGACCAGCGGCGCGGCCAGGGCGACCAGCGCGCCGGCGGAAAGACCGGCCAGGATCTGGCCGCGCGTGGTGAGCCAGCGGCTAAACATGGCGGTCCCCGCGCTCGGCGTCGCGGCGCGAGCCGTTGCGCCGCGACCAGGCGTCCAGCTCGTCAATGTGGTATCGGATGAACCGCCCGTGGCGCCGGAAGGCCGGGCCTTGGCCCTGACCGCGCATGGTCTCCAGCGTGCGTTCGGCCAGCCCTATATAATGCGCGGCCTGGGCGGTATTGAGGAACGGGCTGCCCTTGCGCGCGCGGGCGGCCCGGTTGATCGCGTCGTCTTCGTCCATCATCGCCGTGCTCCCTTTCTCGGAGGGCGCGGCGGTGGCTGGATCGGGTTGGGCCGCGCTGGAGCGAGCAGACCGCGCCCAGCGCGCGGGCGGGACGTACGCAAACGCGCCTTTGAATTTCGTTCCCCCCTCTCCTTGGGCGGGCGGTGGCCCCCGCGCCTGGCGGCGCGAGGGCGGGGCCGGTCAGTCCTCGGGGTTCCAGATCAGGGCGAAGACATCGTCGTCGTCCTGGCCGGCGGCGCGACCGAGTTTGACCTTGTAGGTGCGCGGGCCGATGTCGGGATGGGCCAGGGTCAGGCCGA
>Ga0247725_1001587_pt1 | contig 11173 bp, 9 predicted proteins | sample OKSTACKMCFT3sol_FD_183021 | JGI IMG/M metagenome (GOLD analysis project Ga0247725, IMG submission 183021) | Subsurface sediment microbial communities from gas well in Oklahoma, United States - OK STACK MC-FT3-sol | ecosystem: Environmental > Terrestrial > Deep subsurface > Rock core/Sediment... | reverse complement strand
CCCAATCGTTCCCACTCCGGCGGTAAGAGATCTGCAGGACGGCAGGTTATCGGCTCGGCTCCCTGCAGAACTCTCGCCTGCAGCACAGCATTGAGAGGTGCTGGCGCAGCACCATACTCGCCTTTCAGAATGGCAGCCGTTTCCTTGGTAATGGTTTTATAACGCTCTCCTGCCAGCACATTCAGCACAGCCTGAGTGCCTACGATCTGCGACGTTGGCGTCACCAGAGGTATGTATCCCAAGTCGGCTCGGACTCTGGGGATCTCGGCTAGCACCTCATCTAGACGATTGGCAGCCCCCTGTTCTTTCAGCTGGGCCTCCATATTGGTTAACATGCCCCCAGGCACTTGTGCCAGCAGGATCCGGGAGTCAACACCACGCATGGCACCTTCAAATTGCGCATATTTTTTACGGATATCGCGGAAATAGGTGGCGATCTCTTCCAGTAAGGTCAAATCCAGCCCCGTGGCATAGGGACTTCCCTCAACCATGGCCACCACGGTTTCAGTGGGCGAATGGCCATAGGTCATACTCATGGTTGAGATAGCGGTGTCCAGAATATCCACACCGGCATCAATGGCCTTCATATGGGTTGGCAGACTCAGACCCGTAGTGGCGTGACAATGTAGTGCCAGCGGCAAATCAACCTCCGCCTTTATAGCCCGGATCAGCGTCTCTGCCTCGAAAGGCTTCAAGAGTCCCGCCATATCCTTGATGCACAGGGAGTGACAACCCAAGTCTTGCAATCTCTTGGCAAGATCGACCCAGTCCTGCATCTGGTGCACCGGGCTTGTGGTGTAGCAGAGCGTACCCTGGGCATGAGCACCGACCTCGAGGGTAGCCTGTACCGCACACTGCAGATTCCGTACATCGTTCATCGCATCAAAAATACGAAACACATCCATACCATTGTAATGAGCCCGCTCCACAAAATGGCGCACCAAGTCATCCGCATAATGGCGGTAACCCAGCAGGTTCTGCCCTCGCAACAACATCTGCTGAGGAGTCTTCGGCATCAATTTTTTGAGCTCGCGCAGGCGAACCCAGGGGTCCTCGCCTAGATAGCGGATACAGGAATCGAAGGTAGCGCCCCCCCATGATTCGATGGACCAGAAACCGACCTGATCCAGCTTACTGGCAATCGGCAACATATCGGCAAGCCGCAATCGGGTTGCCAGGAGCGACTGGTGGGCATCTCGAAGCACAACTTCCGTAATCGCCAGTGATTTGTTCATTATTGATGCTCCGGGTGATCGGTAACTGGATGCTGGGTCTGATGACGATGGATGGCGGCACTGATGGCCGCGACAATCGCGGGAGAAGGCGAATCGGCCAGGAGCGGATCTACCAACGTCATGGAAGTTGGTGGTTCGCGCGGGGCCTCGCGCGCTACCCAACCAAGCGCCTTGATCGCCAGTACCATGATTCCGAGCAACAGATAGACAAAGCCCATCCCCAGCACCAGCAGCTTGAAAGCCTCAACCATCATTCCCGATCCTGCTGCCATCATTTCCTCCCAAATGCCGCACGAACGGCATAGGACTTGATATCCACTTCTGAAATCTAGTTGATGAGCATGGGAAAAAGCGGGCGATCTTCACAGAGAGAAAAAGAGTAAGCAGAATGCATAGTTAAAACAGGAGATAAAAAAACGGGCCCTCGCTAGAGGGCCCGTTTTTAAAAGATGGTGCATCCGAGAGGATTCGAACCTCTGACCACTCGGTTCGTAGCCGAGTACTCTATCCAGCTGAGCTACGGATGCATGAGTAAGGTAAACAAAAATGGTGCATCCGAGAGGATTCGAACCTCTGACCACTCGGTTCGTAGCCGAGTACTCTATCCAGCTGAGCTACGGATGCACTATGCAATGGCGGTGAGGGAGGGATTCGAACCCTCGATGCGGCTTTTGACCGCATGCTCCCTTAGCAGGGGAGTGCCTTCAGCCTCTCGGCCACCTCACCGTTGCGGGTGCAGATATTACTGTGCGGGGAAAATATGTCAAACCTTTTTTCCCCACAACTCTCTGTTCGCACAGCAATTAGGCAGATTGAGCATGAGTTATGCTAGGAGAGGAAAAAAACAACCTAAGACCAACCATCGACATGGTACTAAAACAAAGGCGGCCCAGTGGCCGCCTTATGTATCAGTAATTACCTTCTGCGCCTGTATCATCGCCTTTCTCGGCTTGAATACGCATATAAATTTCTTCGCGATGAACGGACACTTCTTTTGGCGCATTTACACCAATCCGAACCTGATTACCTTTCACGCCCAGAACAGTCACCGTTACGTCGTCACCAATCATCAGGGTTTCACCCACACGACGTGTCAAAATCAGCATTCAGTTGCTCCTTGGTTCCCATGGAACAGATTATTGAATAGTCATTATCTCTGATAATGCAGAAAAAAATAAGCTCTATCTAGCACCGCATCTCATCAGTCACCAGCTCCAGTCCAATAAAGGACTGCTGTAATGCCTGAACCGCAGATTCAACATCCACCTCTGCGATCAACACAGAGATAGTCTGCTCAGACGTTGTAACCGAATCAACTCGAATTTTCGGTACTGCCAACGCAGTAAGCACGACATCCATGATACCGGGTTGCAGCCAAAGAGCGGAGCCACTCATCGAAAGTCTGGCAATTGCCTGGTTCGTCTGAATATGTGCATCTCCCCACCTTGGCACCAGTTGTTCGAGTATAGCCAGCGCTGGCTGATAGTCATCCTGATGAACCATAAAGCTGAAACTCGCTCTGCCATCATCCTGAGCATTTAGCGCCATGGCATCCATACCGATCCGAGTCTCGACCAGGGGAGCCAGAATCAAAGCCGTTGTTTCCGGGCTATTCGGCACCCCAGAGAGAACAAACTGGCACTCATCACGCACGACAGCAAGCGTGGATAAAACAGGCATAGCGTTAGATTCGAGAATGTCTGACATCAGGAACTCTTGGATGATACGAATAGAAGAGGTAACAACGGCAAGGACGTTGATCCGAGCTAGTGGCGCACAGATCGTCCCATAAGACAGAGAGAAAGAACCAGACGATAAAGGGGCCTCCGCAGAAGCCCCTCTACACCTAAAAGCGTTACAGGCGCTCTTCCAACCAGGGGATCACACGCTCCAGTGCAGCAGGTAAAGCTTGCGGCTCGGTGCCACCAGCTTGCGCCATATCGGCACGCCCACCACCCTTACCACCAACTTGTTGCGCAACCAGATTGACCAAGTCACCGGCTTTCACCTTGCTAGTCAGATCATTCGTTACCCCAGCAATCAAACTGACTTTACCGTCAGCAACGGTGGCCAGTAGCAAGACACCGGATTGCAGACGATTCTTCAGTTCGTCCATAGTGGTACGCAGGCTCTTGGGATCGACACCTTCCAACTCAGCAACCAATACCTTTTGCCCATTGATTTGAACCACCTGCGTCAGCAGGTTAGCGCCCGCATGCGCCGCCAGCTTGGCCTTGAGTTGTTCCAACTCACGCTCCAGGGAGCGGGTGCGATCCATCACCTGGCGCACTTTGGCGGCAATAGAGAATTGATCCCCCTTGACCAGCGAAGCGGTCTCATCAATCTGTTCGCCCAACTGATGCATGTAATCAATAGCCACCTGTCCGGCTACGGCTTCAATCCGGCGAATACCGGCGGCCACACCACTTTCGGCGATGATCTTGAAGAAACCGATATCCCCGGTACGGGACGCATGAGTACCGCCACACAGCTCGGTGGAGAAATCGCCCATGCCGACCACGCGGACTTCGTCATCATACTTTTCGCCGAACAACGCCATAGCGCCACTCTGCTTGGCATCATCCACCGACATCAGACGGGTTTCGACCGGATGATTCTTTCGGATCTCGGCATTCACCAGCTCCTCGACGCGACGAATGGTCGCCATGGTCAAGGGTTCAAAGTGCGAGAAGTCAAAGCGCAGGCGCTCAGGACCGACTTGTGAGCCCTTCTGTGCAACATGTTCACCGAGTACGTGGCGCAATGCAGCATGCAGCAAATGGGTGACAGAGTGATGAGCGGCCGTCGCCAGACGACGTTCGCCATCCACCTCGGCCAGAACCAAATCGCTCAGCTTAAACTGCCCACGTTCCACATAACCCTTGTGGGCGATGGCCTGACCCAGTTTGATGGTATCGGTAACGGCAAAGACGTTATCGCCATGATGCAGCAGACCTGCATCCCCCAACTGGCCACCCGATTCAGCATAGAAGGGGGTGTTGGCCAGGATCACCAGCGCCTCATCGCCTTCGTGGATGGTTTCCACTTCGGCATCCTGTTTGATAAGACCGGTAATAGTTTCTTGCGCGGTTAGATGCTCATATCCGGTGAATTGGCTGGTCTGTTCAATCTTCAGACGTTTGTTGTAGTCGACGGCAAAATTCGAAGCACCCTTGCCCCGCTCTCGCTGCTTTTCCATCTCACTCTGAAAGCCGGCTTCATCGATGCTGTAGTCGCGATCTCGCACCACATCGGCGGTCAAATCTGCCGGAAAGCCATAGGTGTCATACAGCTTGAACACCACCTCACCCGGAACCACCTTCACATCACCTAGGGTGGACAGTGCCTCTTCGAGCAGCGCCAGGCCCCGATCCAGAGTACGCACAAACTGCTCTTCTTCCTGCTTGAGTACACGCTCGATAACCGGCTGTTGACTATGCAATTCCGGATAGGCATCTCCCATCTGCAGAGCCAACTCCGCCACCAGACGATAGAAGAAGACCTCTTGCGCTCCCAGCTTGCGGCCATGACGCACGGCGCGCCGGATAATACGCCGCAGCACATAACCTCGCCCTTCATTGGAAGGCATGACTCCATCAGCAATCAGGAAGGCACAGGAGCGGATATGGTCCGCAATCACGCGCAGGGATTTATTCGCCAAGTCCTCGATCCCAACGACGGCCGCAACCTGTTTGATCAGCGCCTGGAAGATGTCAATTTCATAGTTGGAGTGGACACCCTGCATGATGGCAGAGATGCGTTCAATCCCCATCCCGGTGTCGACCGAAGGCTTTGGCAACGGCTCCATCACGCCATCAGCCTGACGGTTGAACTGCATAAACACCACGTTCCAGATCTCGATGAAACGATCACCATCCTCCTCCGCAGAGCCAGGAGGACCGCCCCAGATATCGGCACCATGGTCGTAGAAGATTTCGGTGCAAGGACCGCAAGGGCCTGTATCACCCATCTGCCAGAAGTTATCGGATGCATAGGGAGCACCCTTATTGTCACCTATGCGGACGATCCGCTCCGCGGGTACACCGATCTCCTTGGCCCAGATGTCATAGGCCTCGTCATCGGTGGCGTAAACAGTAACCAACAATTTTTCTTGTGGCAGCTTCAACACCGAGGTTAAAAAGCGCCACGCAAAGGTAATAGCGTCACGCTTGAAATAATCGCCGAAACTGAAATTACCCAGCATTTCGAAGAAGGTATGATGACGAGCTGTATAACCGACGTTATCCAGATCGTTGTGCTTACCTCCAGCACGCACACAGCGTTGTGACGAGGCAGCACGGTTATAAGAGCGGATGTCGCTACCTAAGAACACATCCTTAAACTGGTTCATCCCGGCATTGGTAAACAGCAGCGTCGGGTCGTTGTGGGGTACCAGCGAACTGGAAGCCACAACTTGGTGGCCTTCGGAGCGAAAATACTCGAGAAACGCGGTGCGGATCTCTGATGTCGACATGTACATGAATAAACCTGCTTGGTTCTGAAATGGGGTTGGCGCTTAACCGCCATAATTTAAGAGTTATCCCGCCCAAAGTAAAACCATGTACAGGAAAAGGAAGGGAAGAGAGCGTAATTGGCGGTAGTTTGACGATTAAATGCAGTCTTCTGCACTGGACAGTGCGCTATCAGATCTGCGCACAGAGTCAGGAGCCTATGCCGATGCAGACAACAGCGATTTATTCTTCATCGCTCGGAGTCAAGGCATAGCGGGCCTGCTCGGAGGTAAAGCCTCGGCGTTGTAAAAAAGCAAGCAGCTTCCCGCGCGCCACCCGGTCTAATATGGCCGGTTCGCTGACTTTACGCAGAGCCTGCTGCTTAGCCATCGCAAACCAGTCGATCTCGCAGGCCTCCAACGCCAGCTTGATTGGTTCAGCCGATAACCCTTTGAATCTGAGCTCTTGCATCACCCGTATCGGCCCGTAACCACGGTTGGCGCGGGAGCGGATAAACACTGCCATCATCCGCGCCTCATTCAACCAATCCAGCGTCCGGCAGCGCTCGATCACCACCGCTAGAATAGTAGACGGATACTCGCCCCCCAGCTTTCTGCGGATCTCTTGCTCACTGTATTCGCGGCGAGCCAGCAGGTGCATAACTCGGGACAAGGCCTGCTTATATTCAACCGTCATTTGCACCCGCTCCTCCTCCTCGTGGAGCGACATGAACGAGGCATCCTCTTTTCTTTCAGGGTTCAAACCCGTTCTCCGTCCAAGACATCCATAAACAATCAGGCCGACATAATGTCGGCCTGATGAGGTGAATTACAGCGCTTCTTCGTCGTACGCCAGGTCACCTTTTTCTTCGGCACTCGGCGTAAAGACTTCAGCCTCAACGACAGGCTTAGCTCCCTCCTTGTTCAACAACAAGGCTCGAAGTTGCTGCTCAATCTCATGGGAAACCGCCAGATTTTCTTGCAGGAACTTCATGGCATTCGCCTTGCCCTGGCCAATCTTCTCCCCTTTATAGGCGTACCAAGCACCTGATTTATCGATCAGTTTGCACTTGACTCCCAGATCCACCAGCTCGCTCTCCTTGGAGATCCCAGCACCATACATGATCTGGAAATCAGCCTGCTTGAACGGCGGTGCCACCTTGTTCTTCACCACCTTGACGCGAGTCTCGTTGCCAACAATCTCGTCGCCATCCTTGATGGCGCCGGTGCGACGAATATCCAAACGCACCGAGGCATAAAACTTCAAGGCGTTACCGCCTGTGGTAGTCTCCGGGTTACCAAACATAACTCCAATCTTCATCCGGATCTGGTTGATGAAAATCACCAAACAGTTGGCATTCTTGATGTTGGCCGTCAGTTTGCGCAGAGCTTGCGACATCAGACGCGCCTGCAAACCAACATGGGTATCACCCATCTCGCCTTCAATTTCTGCCTTCGGTGTCAATGCTGCCACTGAGTCAATGATGACCACATCGACCGCACTAGAGCGGACCAGCATGTCACAGATTTCCAGCGCTTGTTCGCCGGTATCCGGTTGTGACACCAGCAGATCGTCAACCTTCACACCCAATTTTGCGGCGTAAATTGGGTCGAGCGCATGTTCGGCATCGATAAAAGCACAGGTTTTGCCCATCTTCTGAGCTTCGGCGATAGTCTGCAGGGTCAGCGTGGTTTTGCCAGAGGATTCTGGGCCAAAAATCTCCACCACTCGTCCACAGGGCAGACCACCAATTCCGAGAGCGATATCCAGCGACAGTGAACCGGTCGAGATGGTTTCCACATCCAGAATCTGATTATCTCCCAGACGCATAATGGAACCTTTACCAAACTGCTTTTCGATCTGACCGAGCGCTGCGGCTAAGGCCTTTTGCTTGTTTTGATCCATGCTAATCTCCGCCGAAGGCTGATTCACTGACACTGAAGTTGATAGAAGAAGTATACTGTTTGCTTATACAGTATCAAGTAAATTTTACTGTATAAGTTTACACATGCCTTGCAACGCGATCTCGATTGCCTGCTCGCGGACTTGCCGCCGGTCGCCGATTAGGTGAAAACACTCCGTCACCAGCATCGCAGAGGGGTCTGCACTCCGCGCCCAGGCAAACCACACGGTACCGACCGGTTTATCGACCGTGCCACCTTGCGGCCCGGCAATCCCGCTAATCGCTACGCTGATTTGAGCCACTGAATGCGTCAGGGCGCCCAGCGCCATGGCACTCACCACCTCGCGACTGACAGCACCGTGAACCAGCAAGGTACTTTCTGCCACCCCAAGCATCTGCATCTTGGCCACATTGGTGTAGGTAATAAAACTGCGATCAAACCAGGCCGAGCTCCCGGATATATCCGTGATTGCGTAGGCAACCCCCCCACCGGTGCAGGACTCTGCCGTGGTCGCCATCAACTGATGAGCCTGCAGTTTAGTTCCCAATTGCCGCGCCCAAGTTTCTATATCTGGATTCATGCTGACCCGCTTGTCGTAGGAACGCGGACCATTATGCAACCTGGCCACTTTGCCTCGCAACTGCTGGCTCGACTCCTAGGACGAATAAATTTATCCTATTGATTTATAATAAAAATAGTTAACGACAAGTATGATGCACAGCGCACTGTAGACACAGATAGCGCAAATAAGCCTGATGCGAGAGATCCAATTGAATGAGCTGATGAAACATGGCGGCAAAGAGTACCGCACCGAGGAAACCTCGAGGCACACGACGCCGGAGAGCCAAGAAAAAAAGCCGGTCAAACCGGCTTTTTTGTGCAGAAGGAGCAACCTATCAATCAGCAAACGGATGACGCAAAATCATCGTTTCATCCCGATCCGGCCCGGTTGAAATGATATCAATCGGCACACCAGTAATGGCTTCAATACGACGGATATAATTCCTTGCCGCTTCCGGTAGGGCTTCTAGCGTCTTGGCACCGAAGGTGTTTTCACTCCAGCCCGGCATACTCTCGTATACCGGTTCCACCAGCTCGTAGTCATCTGCAGCCATGGGCGGCACATCACGAATGGAACCATCCTGGAACTTATAACCCGTACAAATTTTTACGGTTTCAAGCCCATCCAGCACATCCAGTTTGGTCAGACAGAAGCCTGATACTGAATTGACCTGAATGGCTCGCTTCATAGCCACAGCATCAAACCAGCCACAGCGACGCTTACGACCAGTGGTGGCACCAAACTCATGCCCTTTGACACCCAGACGCTCACCGATTTCATCATGCAACTCAGTCGGGAATGGACCGGAACCTACACGGGTAGTGTACGCCTTGGCGATACCGAGCACATAATCGACAAACCGTGGGCCAAAACCAGAACCGGTAGCAACACCACCAGCCGTGGTATTGGAAGAGGTCACATAGGGATAGGTGCCGTGATCGATATCCAGCAAGGTGCCCTGAGCCCCTTCAAACATCAGACGATCGCCACGCAGACGCGCCTTGTCCAGCAAGTCGGTGACATCCACCACCATAGAGATCAGCAGGTCAGCATAACTCTTGGCTTCGGCCAGAACGGCCTCGTAGGAAACCGCCTCGACCCCATAGTACTGGGTTAGCTGGAAGTTATGGAACTCCATGACTTCTTTGAGCTTCTCGGCAAAGGTGTCCATGTTGAACAGATCACCAACCCGCAGACCGCGGCGTGCAACCTTATCTTCGTACGCCGGACCGATACCTCGCCCCGTGGTACCAATCGCCTTGGCACCCCGTGCTTTTTCGCGGGCCTGATCCAACGCAACGTGATATGGCAGAATTAAGGGACAGGCTTCACTCAGCAGCAAGCGCTCACGCACTGGTACGCCACGAGCTTCCAGCTCTTTCATCTCTTTCAGCAACGCATCAGGTGCCAGCACAACGCCATTGGCAATGATACATTTGCAGTTGTCACGCAGGATCCCGGACGGGATAAGGTGGAGAACGGTTTTCTCACCGTCGATGACCAGGGTATGTCCGGCATTATGGCCGCCCTGATAGCGAATTACATACTGTGCCTTGTCGGTCAACAGATCGACAATTTTGCCTTTACCTTCGTCACCCCATTGGGTGCCCAAGATTACGACGCTCTGTCCCATCTTCATTATCTACAGTGTGGTTAAAAAAGGATTCTACCAAAGTTTGAGCAATGCCGGAATCATCTTGTGGTCGTTTTCCCAGCACTCAGACCAGTGAAAATACTCGGCATCCGCCGCGCCAAGACGTATACCGCAATCCGGGTAGTGAAACAACTTAAGCGACCCATAGCAGGAGTGTTTAAGCTGGATAGCTCATCGCAAATCCTCTGTCTCTCGCATCTTCGAGATAGATGCTGAAGCCCTCGAGTCGGAGATCCCAGTCATAAACATGGTGAATATCGGTAAAGGCGCTATTTCAAACCAAAATAAAAAGGGCCTCATTAGATGAGGCCCTTTGCATCAAAGCATAAACTCAGTGCTTAGCTGCGGGATTCGCCTGCTTGAAGTAGCGGAAGAAATCATCATCCGGTTTGAGGACCATGAAATCGTTGCCTTGTTCAAAACTCTTCTTGTAGGCCTCCATGCTGCGGACGAAAGAGAAAAACTCCGGGTTTTTCTTGTAGGTGTCCGCATAGATCCGGGTCGCTTCAGCATCCCCTTCCCCACGGAGTTGCCGTGAGCGACGCTGGGCGTCGGCGAGCATGATGGTTACCTTGCGGTCGATATCGGCACGGATGAATTCGGCTTTCTCACGTCCCTGGGATCTATGCTCTCGGGCAACCGCGTTGCGTTCAGCACGCATCCGTTGGTAGATGGAATTGGAAACTTCCAGTGGCAAGTTGATCTGCTTGATACGCACATCGACTACTTTGATCCCCAGTTCAGAAGAGCTGGCCGAATTCAGTAACGCTTTTTGCATCACCTCAGTGCGTTCGCCAGAGACAATATCCTTGATCGAACGACCACCAATTTCCGAACGCAGGCCGTTATTGATCTTCCGCTTGAGCAGTGCCTCAGCCTGAACTCGATTACCACCGCCCGTCGCCAGGAAGAACTTGGCAAAGTCTTCGATCCGCCATTTCACATAGGAGTCGATGATCAGATCCTTTTTCTCCGAGGTCACGAAGCGATCCGCCTGGGCATCCATGGTCTGGATACGGGCATCCAACTTGCGCACCTCATCAATCATCGGCACTTTGAAGTGCAATCCAGGTTCATAAACATGGGGCAAACCGGAATCACTATCCCGTTTGACCTTACCAAACTGCACCACAATACCAGCCTGGCCCTCATCAATCACAAACAGGGTGGAGGAGAGCACTACGGCCGCGATGGCGACAACGCCTAATACAATCTTCTTCATCGCTTAATATCTCCCGCTCGTCCGATCGCTGCTGCGTAAGGGCACGCTAGCCTGTCCCATGGTATCCGGTGTCAACTCATCTGCCGCCGAACGTGTGGAGGATGGTACCGAGGCGGGCTGACGAGGTGCATTCGCTGACTTCCCT